>ERZ888423.2366-NODE-2366-length-14209-cov-5.863713_pt1 | contig 14209 bp, 13 predicted proteins | sample MGYA00520523_ERZ888423 | MGnify/ENA primary metagenome ERZ888423 (study PRJEB32303, sample SAMEA104408611) | aquatic metagenome | biome: Brackish water; feature: Pelagic; material: water | place: Baltic Sea | collected 2014-06-08T10:24:00 | depth 30,27 m ...
GTCGAATTGGTGGCGCTTTCCGATCTCCAGACCTTCGCCAATCGCGGTCTACAACGACGACAGGCGGAGATTGCTCCGGCCCGCGCCGTCATACAGGAAGAGATCGATCGATACCGCAGATCCATCAGTGCCCGCGAAGTCGACCCTCTCTTGGGAAGCATGCACCGATGGGCCGACGGGATCCGTGCGGAGGAGATCGCCCGCTACCGCAACCGGCTCGGTGCGCTCGACGAGTCCCAGGAAGAGGCCATCGAGGCACTGACCCGAGCCGTGGTGGCGAAGATGCTGCATCAACCATCTTCAGAACTCCGGGGCGCCGCGGGATCACCTCGGGGCGAGCGGTTGGCCGAGGCCGTCCGCGAGCTCTTCGACCTGTCGTGACGGTGCGCATAGCGACCCGGAGGAGTCCTCTGGCGTTGTGGCAGACGCACCACGTCAGGCAACTGCTCCAGATGGCCCAGCCAGGGCTTTCGGTCGAGGTCGTTGATCTGGAGACCTCGGCAGACCAACAACTCGACCTGCGCATCGCCGACATCGGGGGCAAGGGTGCCTTCTGCAAGGAGGTGCAGGCTCTGGTCCTCGACGGTGTCGCTGATGTGGCCGTGCACTCAGCGAAGGATCTGCAGGCCGAGACGCCGGCGGGTCTCCGGTTGGCGGCCGTGCCCAACCGGGGCGATGCCCGCGATGCCCTGATCGGTTGTCGGTTGGCCGACCTGCGACCGGGGGCGTTGGTGGCCACGGGATCGCAGCGCCGTCGGGTCCAGTTGGCCGAGATTCGGCCAGATCTGCAATTCGCCGAGCTGCGAGGCAACATCGCGACGAGGCTCGGTCGGCTCGGGGAGTTCGATGCCATCGTCATGGCTGCGGTTGCGTTGGAACGGCTGGAGATCGAACTGCCCGTGGTCGAGATTCTCGAACCGGAAGTGATGTTACCGCAGGTCGGACAGGGGGCCTTGGCCGTCGAGTGTCGATCGGGTGATGCCTCGGTTCTCGAAATTCTCGCTCTGCTCGACCACCACGACAGCCGGACACTGGTCGACGCCGAACGCGACTTCTTGAAGGAGCTGGGTGGCGACTGCGATCTGCCGGCCGGAGCTCACGCTCGATTCGTGGGTGAGGACGTGATGGTGGTCGGAGTCCTTGCCGCCGATGTCGATCGACCCGACACGGTACGACGAGCGTCGCTGACAGCACCAGCCGTCGACCGACCGGGGCGCATGTTGGCCCGCAGGCTCGCCGCTCGTCTGTGATGTGTCCGATGCCCCGCGGGGCCGAGTCGTTGACCGGCCGCACGATCGTGATCTGTCGACCCCGCCATCAGGGCGCTGAGTTGGCGGAGGCGCTCGAAGCCAGGGGAGCGACGGTGGTGATCGTGAGTTTGGTCGAGGTGGCCGAGCCCCGGGAAGGAACCGATTCCCTCACCACAGCGTTGCAGGCCGGTCACGACTGGATCGTCTTCACGTCGGCCAACGCAGTAGCCGCAGCCCGTCGAGCGGCGACAAGATGGCCGCCACGTGCGTCGCTCGCCGCCATCGGATCAGCGACTGCCGCTGCATTGTCGGCGTCGGGTGCGTCGGTCGATTTCGTTTCCCCTGTTGCCACTGCGAATGCGCTGGCCGAGACCGTTCCCGGCAAGCCAGGTTCTCGGGTGCTCGCTCCGCTGGCCGAGCTGGCTGGGCCCGATCTTGTCGATGGCCTTGAGCGTCGTGGGTTCTCGGTGACCGCTGTGGAGGCCTACCGCCTGGTCGAGGTCGACGAGGTCCCGGCTCAGGTGATTGCGGCCGCCAGAGGCGCCGATGCCGTCTTGCTGACGTCGCCGTCGTTGGCCGATCGATTCGCCGAAGTGATCGGTGGCTGGCCCCCGGTGGTCATCAGTATCGGCCCGCGCACCAGTCGACGCCTCGCCCAATTGGGGGTCACGGTGACGCTCGAAGCTGATCCTCACAGCGGAGATGGTCTGATTTCGGCTGTGGTAACTACGCTCGGTACATGACTTTCCCCGAACGCCGGTTGCGTCGTCTTCGACGGAGCCCGGCCATGCGACGCCTGGTGGCCGAGACCACGCTGACGACTGCCGACCTGGTGGCCCCGGTCTTCGTTCGTGAAGGCATTGACGAGCCGCAGCCGATTGCCTCGTTGCCCGGTGTCGTACAACACACACGAGCATCCCTGCGCAAGGAGGCAGGTCGCATGATCGACCTCGGTATTCCGGGACTGATGCTGTTCGGCATCCCCTCCGCCAAGGACGCGGTGGGTTCCGAGGCATGGAATCCTGATGGCATCGTGCAGATGGCCCTACGTGACTTGCGAGCCGACTATGGCGACTCGCTGGTGTTGATGTCAGATCTCTGCGTCGACGAGTACACCGATCACGGTCATTGTGGTGTCGTGGACGACCACGGTGAAGTCGACAATGACGCCACGCTCGCCCTCTATCAACGAGCGGCCGTTGCCCAGGCCAGTGCTGGTGCTGACGTGGTGGCGCCGTCAGGGATGATGGACGGGCAGGTTGCCGCCATCCGCTCCGCCCTCGACGGTGCGTCGTTCCCCGATGTTGCCGTTCTGGGCTACTCGGCCAAATACGCCAGTTCGTTCTACGGTCCGTTCCGAGAGGCGGTCGACGTGACGATTGTCGATGGTGGCGACCGCAAGGGCTACCAGCAGGACTATCGCAATGGTCGGGAGGCAATGGAGGAGATTCGCCTCGACCTGGCCGAAGGGGCGGACATGGTCATGGTCAAGCCGGCCGTGGCCTATCTCGACATCCTGCATCGGGCCCGCCTCGAGGTCGATGTACCCCTGGCCGCCTACCACGTGAGCGGCGAGTACGCGATGCTCAAGGCGGCGGCCGCAAACGGCTGGATCGACGGTGACGCCGTGGCATTGGAGACGCTGACCGCGATCAAGCGAGCCGGTGCCGATTTCATTCTCACCTATCTCGCAACAGAAATGGCTCAGGTGCTCGCATGACACCCCCGTCCCCCGAAGCAACGGCCAGCAACGAAGCGCTCTATTCCCGCGCTACGAAGGTGCTTCCAGGAGGCGTGAACTCACCGGTGAGGGCCTTTCTCTCGGTCGGTGGTACGCCCTACTTCGTGCAACGGGCCGAGGGTGCCCACGTGTGGGACGTCGAAGGCAACCGCTACCTGGACTACGTCCAGAGTTATGGTGCTTCGATCCTGGGCCATGCCGATCCGTTGGTCGTCGCCGCCATTCGGGACGCGGCGGGCCGAGGAACCACCTTCGGAGCCCCTACTCGTTCCGAGGTGGAGTTGGCCGAGACATTGACCGAGGCCGTACCCGGGCTCGAGATGATCCGAATGACCTCATCGGGCACCGAGGCGTCGATGTCGGCGATCCGGTTGGCCCGCGGCGCCACGGGACGCGCCAAAGTGGTCAAGTTCGCCGGGTGCTATCACGGTCACACCGACGCCTTGTTGGCTGCGGGTGGGTCCGGCGTTGCCAATCAGGGTCTCGTCGGTTCCGCGGGCGTTCCCCCGGCTGCGGTGGCTGACACGGTGGTGGTGCCGTTCAACGTGGTTCCGAGACTCGATGATGACGTGGCAGTCCTTGCCGTCGAACCGGTGGCGGCCAACATGGGCTTGGTCGAGCCCGAGCCGGGCTTCCTTCAGGCCCTACGAGACGAATGCGATCGGGTCGGCGCGTTGCTGTTCTTCGACGAAGTCATCACCGGGTTCCGGCTGGGTCGAGGCGGTGCCACGGCCTGGTCGGGGGTGACGCCCGACGTGTGGGCATTCGGCAAGGTGATCGGAGGGGGCCTGCCCGTCGGTGCCTTCGGTGGTTCTCGTGAGGTGATGTCCAACATTGCGCCGCTGGGTCCCGTCTACCAGGGCGGCACCTTGTCGGGCAATCCGCTGGCCACCGCAGCCGGGCTGGCCGCTCTGGGTCAGCTCACCGACGATCGCTACCGGGAGCTGACGGACAAGGCGCAGCGTCTGGCGCGTGGCATGACCGAAGCCATCGCAGGCGCCGGCGTGCCGGTCCAGGTTCCCCAGGTTGGTTCATTGGTCGGGATCTTCTTCGGTGCGGAGGCGGTGCGGAACTACGACGACGCTCAGGCTGCTGCGGGCAATGGCATCTACCGGCGGTTCTTCCACGGGATGCTGGATCGGGGGGTTGCGTTCGCCCCCGGACCGTACGAGGCCATCTTCCCGAGCCTGTCGCACACCGACGCCGATCTCGAGCAGACCATCGAGACTGCTGCCGAGGTAGCCGCCACGCTCAGCTGAGTTGTGGACGGGCTGGGGGCAGGTCGGTGGGCCGAGGCCGCACGCGGTTGGCGACACAGACCAGAGGTCAGGGCAGTGTTCCCGTTCGCTGGATGAACTCGGCAGATTCGGTGAAGCCGGTCATCATGGCGCCCTTGCTGGTTCCGCTGGAGAGTCGTCCGAGCCAGAAGCTGAGACCAGCGGCGTCGGGATTCCGGATCAGGACGTTCTGGTAGACCAGCGTCACGAAGCGGTCGTTGGGGAGCGAACCGTACTCACCCTGGAACTCCGCAGAGGAAACGAATCCGTTGGCGATCGCTGCGATCGACACGCCCTTGTCGAGTTGGCCGGACCAGTAGGCCAGCCCGGCGGCGTCGGGCTCGCGCTGGAAGAAGGCCAGATAGAGGCGCAGCACCTTGTCCTGATTGGTGGGCGTAGGTGGTGTGGTCGCCGTCCGGGTGATGTACTCCGAGCTCTCGGAGAATCCGATCATCAGGGCGCCCCGGCTGCGGCCTTGGTTCAGGTAGTCGACCCAGAACGTCCTCCCTGCGGTGTCGGGTGGTCGGCCCTGGACGTTTTGGTAGACCAGGTCGACGAACTGACTGTTGGTCAGCGCGCCGTAACGATTCTGGAACTCTGGGCTTGCTTCGAACGCAGCCGAGATACTGGCCAACGAGCGGCCGCCGGCTCGCTGCGCCGTCCAGAAGTCATATCCTGCTTGGTCCGGTGGGCGAAGGAAGTAGGCCGAATAGAGCCGACTGACCTGGCCGTCGAGTGACATGGGGCGAACGGCCGTGTCGCTGGGCCCGATGATCGTCGAGTAGCTGTAACCACTGGCACCGCTGACATTGCTGGCTCGGACGCGGAACTGATGGGTTGTCGGAGGAAGGGCGGTGGTCACGATGGCGGTGCCGGAGGTCGTTCCGACGACGCTCCAGGCCGGACTCCCGATCACCCGTGACTCGACCTGATAGGTCAGCGGGCCCGAGCCCGACGGGGCCGGGGCATTCCACTCGATGGTCCGGGCCCTTCCGATACCTGTCGATCGTACGAGGGTCGGGCGATTGGGTAGACCCAAGAGGGTGACCGACTGTTGGGTGGCTGTGGCTTGGCCCCGGTCATCGACGGGGACGACGCTGATGGTGTAGGTCGAACCGTTCAGCAGCTGGTTGAGGGTGGTCTGCGTCTGTCCACCCGAGACCGTTTTGGTCGCTTCGATCGTCCCACCTCGGGTGGCGGTGACCACGTACTGCAGGGGCGCAGTGCCGAAGGCGCTGAGATTGGGGTCCCAGACCGCGGTCACACTGGCCGGTCCCGGCGTCACGGACGTGAGGAGCGGGCTGACCGCCCGGGGCACGACATCCCAACCCTGTTGTGCCAGCACGCTGAGAACAGGAGCGTCGAGCACGCGATGGACGTCACCGCTTCCCAGCGCCGGGGTCATGAGTACACCGGGGTCGGTGCTGCCGAGGCTGGGATCGAAATGGGAGAAGCTGCTGCCGTTGCGGAAAACCGATGGTGCGTAGAGGCGGTAGAGACGGCCGCCACCGAGATCGAAGAACAGGTTTCCGTTGGTCAACTGGCTGTTCGGGTTCGACATGTTCAGGAGGCGGCTGGCGCCGGAATACACGAACTCGTCGTACGCGTATCGGGGGAACCCCAAGGTTGCCGGGTTCCCGCCGTCGCCATCGTTGTCCCAGGCCGAACCCAGGAACCCGAGGCCGTGCCCAACCTCGTGGAGGACGACGGAATACAGATCGATCTGGCCCGCGCCGAGACCGGTGGAGGTGGAAATGTGCCAGTCGTCGGTGGCGAAGGCACAGTTGTTGGTCGCCGCCAATTCGGCGTTGAGCGCCACCTCGATCTCTGATCGGCTGCCGTTGAGATCACTGCCGGCCAAGGTGTGGGCCAGCGAGGCCGGGTAGATGCTCGGGGTGGGAAGGTCGGCACGTTGGTAGATGTCGGTCGGACCGGCGAATCCCAACAAGCCGGGACTGTTGAAGCACTCCCAGAACACGCGGATCGTGACCGGCACCGATGTGGAGAGGGCGGCGTCCCATTGCCCGACGGCACTGGCGACGACCGTGCGAACGTTGCTGGGAACAGCGGTATCGAAACTCACGACCAATCCGCCGTTGAGACCGGCCCGTTCGACGGGCACGTCGAGCCCCTGTCGGGCTCCCCACACCAGTGCATTCTCCTTGGCTCTGGTGGTTGCCCGAACGTCATCGACTCGTGAGATCACTGCCGGGTCGTCGGGGTCGAGGTCGCCGGTGGTCTCGATGACGACCGGTCCCGGCGCACGTACGAACCCGAGGTCCTCCAGATCTTCACTCGTCACCACTGCGCTGGAGGCGGCAGGTGTGACTGCGCTGGAGGCGGCAGGTGTGACTGCGCTGGAGGCGGCAGGTGAGACTGCGCTGGAGGCGGCAGGTGAGACTGCGCCGGAGGCTTCGGGAACCGCGACGACAGCGGAGATTGCCAGCAGGGTTGCCATCAGGCCGAAGGTCGGGACGCTCCCCGCGCGAATCCTCATCGGTCCCTCTCTCGGCCCTCTCCCGTCGTATGCCAGTACAGCACCATGGTCATCCTGGCCAGATCCCTGATCCTAGGACGCCGACACCAACCCGGGGGCCGGGTAATGCTCCCTAGCAATGCCCGGTTCGCTCACCCTGATGGATCCGGGCCCGGCAGGTTACTCGACCGGCGCTTCGGCCAGCGGGCAACCTTCGCCGCCACCGGTTGCCCCGGGCGTGTACTCGGGTGAGGCGCACGAGAGCAGGAACTCGAGATCGATGGCCGCCGGCTCGTCTCCGGCCTCGAGCCGCTCCCGCATGCTGTTCATCCACTCTTCGTAGGCGGGTGAGCTGGTGTCCTCGCCGGACAGGATGGCGCGCTCGTGGAAGATGACCATCTCGAGTTCGACCTGGGTGAGAGCGTTGAGCTGCGCCGGCATGGCACCCTGGTTGCGGGCTCCCGACACGTGTTGGCCACCCGGTCGTGCCGGATCGCCGTATGGCTCGCCTTGAATTGCTGCCGAACCTCGAGCGACGTGGACCATCATGTCCACGGCATCGGGGAAGGTTGCGAGAACCTCGCCACCGCTCAGCTGGTACCCGGTCCCGCCACCACCACCGGCGCCGTGGCAACCGGCGCAGCCCCCGGTCTGGGTATAGGCGATCTCGGCATCAACGAACAACAGGTCCTCGACCTCTTGCTGTTGCATCGTGCCGGCGTAGCTGAGCGCCCAAACCGGAAGCGCCGCCACCAGGCCCATGGCCCACATGGGCATCTTCTTTCGTGCTTTGGCGGCACGGATGTAATGCGGCTCGGGTGGAGCAGCCGGAGCCGGCTTGTCGGCGGGCACGGCGGCCGAAGCCGCAGCGAGCGCGGCGGGACCCGTGGCCACGGGCGAAGCGGCAGCGGCTGCCGGTTCCACGGCGGAACTGGAGGCGGTTCCGCCGTCGCTACCGCCTCCGCCACCTTTGGCGGCTCGGCTTCGCTTGAGGAGATGTTCTGGGATCTCGGTCAACCGGGGGCTCCAGTGCGAACTGTTGTCGGACAGTGGTGTCGACAGAGGGCCGACACACGGCAACACACTGTAGGCGGTCTTTTGCGACCGCGACCATTCTTTCGGCGCGAAGTTGCCGAACTGCTGGCAACTTCGGTCGGCGGTGCTGGGCATGGACCGAGCCAGCGGCCTCGGGTTCGCGGCGCATGGCGAAATGGAAGCGAGAAAAATCGCGTGCTACACCGGCGGCGACGAGCGATGTCTGGGCTACGGTTTGTTCGTTCTCGCTCATCATCGAGTAGATTGTGCACACGTTCACAATCCCGAATCCAGGAGTCTGCACTCTGTGGTCGCCCTAGTGATCTCCACCCTTCTCTCTCTCGCCATGGCAGGCGCCATACCCGCCTACGCCAAACGTCGACCGGTGGGAACCCCTGTGACCTGGGGCGAGGCCATGGTGGGAAGCATGTATGTCTTTTTCATCCTGTTCCTCGTCTTCGGCGTGGTCCCGCACCAGTGGTTGACGCTGGCCGAGAACGAGTGGAGGTTCCGGGCTGATCGTCTGTTCGATGCCGGTGGTTTGATCACGGCCCAGAGCCAGGGTGGTTGGTTTCCCTTCGAGATCACACTGCGAGTCGTCTCCGACACCGTGGCCGCCATCATCTACATCGTGTTCCTCGGTGGCATGACCAAGATGTGGGTGGACTGGCAGAAGCGCGGCGACAAGGCCGCCGCTGCTGGCACCGACCTGGTCAAGAGCACCTACGGCCGACCCTTGGTGAAGAGGGGCTGAGATCGTGGTAACCACCGATGCCAATCCGCCGCTTCCGGAATTCCGGGACGACTACGTGCTCGTCGAGGTCGACGCCGACTACCTCGGTCGTGCCGTCAAACCCAAGCAGTTCATCCACATCGATCAGTCCGAGTGCATTGCCTGTGAAGGCTGTGTGGACATCTGTCCGTGGAAGTGCATCCACATGCAGCCGACCGAAGCGATCAGCGAGAGTTTCGGGATCGCCAAGCCGGGTGACGATCCTGATGACGCATTCATCTTCACCATCGACGACGATGTATGCACCCGATGTGCACTCTGCGTCGACCGCTGCCCCACGGGTGTCATCATTCTCGGCAAGATCGATACCACCGCGAACGCTACCGGTGATTTCCACCAACGAACAGACTCCCATGGCTACGGCTACGGCATGCGCCTAGCCTGAGCCCCGCCCGCCCCTCATCCAGAGCAACGAACACCAGCAGGAACCACGATGGCAAAGTCGATCAAGGACAAACCCAGCAGGGCCGAGAAGGCTCAGGCCCAATTGGCCGGAGCAGTCGACAATCTTCAGGGCGGACAGGTCTGGAACTCCATTTTCCGTCCCGGTTCGGTCTTCCGTAAGGGCTATACCGACAGCCCCCGGAACCGCTCCTACGTGATCATGAACAGCGTGCTCTATCACCTTCACCCGGTGAAGGTGAAGCGGCATGCGGTGAAGGTCAGCTACACGCTGTGCTTGGGTGGCCTCAGCTTCTTCTTGTTCATCCTGCTGACGATCACCGGTATTTTCCTGATGTTTTTCTACCGGCCGACGGCGGCCGCTGCGTGGGACGACATCTACACCTTGCAGACGTCGGTGACATTCGGTTTGTTGGTCCGGAACATGCATCGATGGGGTGCCCACCTCATGGTGTTGTCGGTGTTCCTCCACATGGCCCGTGTCTTCTACCACGGCGCGTACAAGGCACCCCGTGAATTCAACTGGGTCATCGGCACGTTCCTGTTGCAGTTCACCCTCCTGCTGTCGTTCACCGGCTACCTGCTGCCATGGGATCAGCTGGCGCTCTGGGCGGTCACCGTGGGAACCAACATGATGGGATACACCCCCGTGTTCGGCGACCAGGTCCGCTTCGTTCTGCTGGGGGGCAAGGTCATCGGCACCGACACGCTCCTTCGTTGGTACGTCCTCCACGTCTTGCTCCTCCCGTTCGTCACCGTCATCTTCATGGCCATCCACTTCTGGCGGGTCCGCAAGGATGGCGGCATCTCCGGACCCCTCTAGACCCGCGAATCTCGACCGACCCTCGCTTCCGAGCGAATCCTCGACTTGCCCAGCGCCCATCTCGCACAGGACCGACATGACTGAGATCCCCGAACATCTTCGAAAAAGAGCCGAAGAGGCCCGTCAGAAGGCCGACGGCGCCAAGGCCGCTGGTGGTGGCGATGCGGCGGCTGCTGGTGGCAGCTCGGCGGCCGGGAGCAGCGACGCCGGTTCCAAGATCCCCGCCCACCTGCTCGAGCGTTCCAAGTCCGCCAAGCAACAGGGGGGCTCCACCGCCGTTTCTCCGGCTGCGGTGGGGGGTGCCGTCGCAGCTGCGACTGCCGTCGCTGATGCCCCGCTGATGACTGGCCCCGGCGGACACACCCAGCGGCTCCTCACCGTGGTCAAGTCCGGTTCGATCCAGGACATCAAGATGAAGCCGCTCGACAAGGTGCACACTTGGCCGCACCTGATCGTGGTGGAATTCGGCGCCGCCCTCTTCTGCACCGCATTCACCACGATCTTCTCCATTTTCGTGAACGCTCCGTTGCTGACCCTGGCCAACGTCAACCAGACGCCGAACCCATCGAAGGCGCCGTGGTACTTCTTGGGTCTCCAGGAATTGCTCACGATGTTCCACCCGATGGTGGCCGGCGTGACCATTCCCGGCATCGGGTTGATCATCCTCACCCAGGCGCCCTACATGGACAAGAACCCGAGCAACAAGCCCGAGGATCGCAAGTTTGCGGTGTCCATCTTCACGATCTTCATGATGTTCTGGGCTGTCCTCGTGCTCATCGGCTCCTTTTTCCGAGGCCCCGGTTTCAACTTCGTCTTCCCGTGGGCCGATGGCCTGTTCTTCGAGCTGTAGAGAGGTGCTGCTGTCATGATCTGGTTCATCGTCGCCATTGTGGTTCTGGCCATCATCGGACTGGTCGTCGTGGGGGCTTCGCTCCGCCGGCGAGAGACCGACGCCGCCTATGGGCAGCTTGCGAGCGAAACGATCAAGCGAGATCGTTCTGCGGTCGATCTGTCGGACGAGGTGGTCGCCACGTCATCCGGGAAGGCCTTGGAAGCCTCGGTCCGAGCCGAACGGTCCGGCTCCCTGGTAGCAGCCGGTGCCACCGCCCCTGTCGCCTATGTGCCACCGGATCCCGAGACCATTGGTGTCGCCCGTCGCCAGTTCCTCAATCGTGGCATCGTGGCCATGTTCGGTCTGGGTCTTTCCGGATTCGGCGCCGCGTGCATCGCCTTCCTCTGGCCCCAGGGAGCCAGCGGCTTCGGCTCGAAGATCAACGTCGGCCGCATCGCCGACATCCAGGCCGCCATTCTGGCCGGCGGCGGGTTCTTCTATGTCCCAGAGGGCCGCATGTGGATCACGGAGTACCCCCACGCTGCGTTGGAGAAGGCCAAGACGGGCTATGGCTTCTACCCCCAGGTCGGGCAGGGTCTCGAAGCGGGAGTCGTCGCCCTCTACCAGACCTGTCCCCACCTCGGATGCCGCGTTCCCGAATGTGGGACCTCGCAATGGTTCGAGTGCCCCTGTCACGGTTCCCAGTACAACCGCGTCGGGGAGAAGAAGGGCGGACCTTCCCCTCGAGGTATGGACCGGTTCCCGATGGAGGTCAGCGCTGCTGACGAATTGCTGGTGGACACCGGCGTCATCATCCAGGGTCCTCCGATCGGCACGAACACCACCGGTCAAGAGGCCGAGGGTCCCAACTGCATCAGCGGTGGTTCGCACTGATGTACGCCGCTCTCGTGCTCGCCACCAACTTCCGCGCCATCGGTCTGACCGTTGCTTCCGTCGTGGCCATCGGCTTCATCGCGCTCTTCGTCCGGAACAGCTTCACCGCCAGAGGAGAACTCGGCTCCGAGATCGAACTCGCAGCGAACAAGAAGCCGTACCTCTCCGATGAAGAGCTCGAAGGGCCCAAGCTCGACAAGGCTCTCAGCTTTGCCCTGGTGGTGCTCGGCGTCGTGGCCCTGTCGTTGCCGTTCTACTGGCTGGCCGAGCCCGGTCGTCAGGAAGGCGCAGTCGACGCATATCAGCTGAACTTCGAGAGCCGGGGCGAGGACAGCTACACCGTGACCGCCCAGTGCGTGAATTGCCACGCCGCGGGCGGCGTCGGCGGTGGCGCTCCGTACGTGCTCCAGGACGGCGACGGCCAATTCGTGGCCGATGCCCAATGGAACGCACCGGCGCTCGACGACATGTTGCTGCGCTACAGCGAGGACGAGTTCCGCTACATCCTCAACTTCGGCCGACCGGGATCTCCGATGGCGGCGTGGGGAACCCCCGGCGGTGGTCCACTGACGACTCAGCAAGTGCAGAACATCATCGAGTACGTCGACACGTTGACGGTGCAGAGCATCGATCCGATCGACATCAATGAGTCTGCCGATCCTGCGGCCGCCCAGGAAGCCGCCGATGTGCTCATCGCAGCCATCAACCAAGAAGTCGAGCGCTCTCTCGACGCCGGGGAGTTCAGCTCGACCGGTGAGGCAGTGTTCAATCTGGGTTTGTTCTCCGACTTCCGCAATGGTTCGCTGGCCTGCGGTAGGTGTCACACCTCAGGCTGGGCACTGGGTCCGGTTGTCTTCCCCGACGTCCTCGACGAGGGTGTCGCCGGCTGCGGCGGCGGCAATCCATCGGGTATCGGCTACAACCTGTGCAACGGGTCGACCATCGAGCGGTTCCCCAACGACACCTGGAAAATGCCGGATGGATCGTGGCTTCCGATCGGTGGTTTGACGGATCCCGACCGTGGTGGTCAGGCCTACCTGCTCTCGATGGACGGCGAGAAGGTGTGGCTGAACGACAAGGGCTTCCCGGTCACCGACCACAGCGATGCCGAGGGAGAGCCCGACCCCTACCTGATTCTCGAGAACGGTGATTTGGCCGACTGCATGGTGACCACCAACCTCTGGGAACCAGAGGGCGGTCAGCCCTATGCCTATGACCCGAACATTCCGGTTGGCTACGACAGTGCAACGAACAAGTTCATCGATCCGCCCGAGGTCACTGTCGAGGATCTCGGCCCGGATGCCTTCACGCTGGCCGATGGCCGAGTCGTCGATGAATGCGCCATCATCGACATGCCGGAGCGCACGAGCCAGGCTCACTACGATTTCATCTACAACGGCGCCAATGCCGGGTCCGGCTACGGCGAAGGTGGCCAGAGTCATGCCGGCATGATGCCGGGCTTCGGATCGAGCCTTCCGCCGGAACTGATCCAGGCCGTCGTCGACTATGAGCGAGGTCTCTGATGCTGTTGTTGTCCTTCCTCGAAGGTCTCGGTTTCGACCCGTTCTTCCGGGGCTTCCTCTCGGTCATGGTCGGCGTCGTCGTGATGATCGGCGGCACCTACATGATCGTCGCCAGCAACAGCGGTGCTCGCACCGGTGGCCTCATCTCGGCATCGGCCCTCTTCGGCTGGATGTTCCTGATGGGCATCATCTGGACGGTCTACGGCATTGGATGGCGGGGTCAAGCCCCGACCTGGGAGTTGGTGGAGGTGAATCGAGACCTGCCCGCCTCGGACAACGACGGGCTCGATTTCGCCGAGAACCAACGTGCTGTCGGATTGGGGCGGGTCCTCGAGGGTTTCGATGTCACCGCCGGCGTGACCAGTGACGATCCCGACATCGCTCAGACCGAGGCGGTCGAGTACGCCAAGGCCAATGCTGACGATCTCGACGGCTGGCGCTATCTGGCCACGTCCAACCCGGTACGGGGCGAGGCTCAGTCCGCGGCCGACGAGCATCTCATCGAAGAGCATGTGTTCGACTCGACCGCAGAGTACGTGCCGCTCCAGTTCGGGGCTTACAGCACCGGTGGCAAGCCGCTGTTGAAGGACAATCCGAATGTGCTCGATCGTGTCTGGCACAAGATCGACTCCATGACCCTGCACGCCATCCACACCCAGGAACTCATGGTCATCCAGGTCCAGGGTGTCGTCGAGCAGCCGACGCTGCCGGGACAACCACCTCCCGTGGCCCGGGCCGACGCCGAGAAGTCGGTGGTCAGCGTGATCATGGAACGGGACCGGGGTGGGCCCTTGCCCGCACTGTTCGGGGGCCTGCGATTCACGCCCGCCATGTTCACGATCTTCAATGGAATCCTGTTCGCTCTCGTGACGTGGATGCTGCACGTACGGGAGAAGCGAGAGTTCGAGATTCGCGCTCGAGCCTGACGGTGGTCGTAAGCTCTCCGTTGAGGCCTAGGCTCACCACGGCGAGTCGAGAAGTTCGGTGCGGTTTCCCTCGTCTCTGGTGGAACGTCCTGGTAACCGTGTCCGAATGGTCACGAGTTGCTGTTGAGCGTGGAGAACGTGTCGAATCTGTAAATGTCCACGACCAATCGGTAGCCGAAGGGCCAATGAGTAGTCGAGTGAGTAGTCCAACGTGTTGGTGAGGAACGGAGGAAGATC
>ERZ888423.2367-NODE-2367-length-14205-cov-12.808551_pt1 | contig 14205 bp, 9 predicted proteins | sample MGYA00520523_ERZ888423 | MGnify/ENA primary metagenome ERZ888423 (study PRJEB32303, sample SAMEA104408611) | aquatic metagenome | biome: Brackish water; feature: Pelagic; material: water | place: Baltic Sea | collected 2014-06-08T10:24:00 | depth 30,27 m ...
GCCCAAATTGCTGAGGTTAAAGAATTGAATTTTAGTTCAGCATACAAAGGAGTAATGAAAGCTATCACAGTTGAAACTTCTGTAGCTACTGAAAATAAAGCCTTGGCTGATTTATTTACTGCAGGAGGAATGTCAAAGATGATGGGAACAATTTGGTTGATTTTATGTGCCATGGTTTTTGGTGGAATTATGGATGCTATTGGAGCTTTGGCTAGAATTAGTAGTTTTATGTTGAGTTTGTTTGATTCTGTTTTTGGTTTGTTTGCAAGTACAGTGTTTACGTGTATTGGATTGAATTTCACTGCTTCTGATCAATATTTAGCCATTGTTGTACCAGGAAAAATGTATGCAAAAGCATATAAAGACAAAGGATTAGCGCCTGAAAACTTGAGTAGAACTTTGGAAGATTCAGGAACAGTAACCTCTGTTTTAATTCCCTGGAATACCTGTGGTGCCTATCATACAGGAGTTTTAGGAGTTTCGGTTTTTGACTTCGGAATTTATGCTATTTTCAATTGGTTGAGCCCATTTATGACCTTATTGTTTGCGGCTTTCAAAATTAAAATCAAACAGTTAGTTGCTAAATAGTGTTAGATTTTTAGTGTTAAATCTTGAAAAAAAATATCCAAACTAACTTTGTATCAATCTATCAATACAACTATCTTTGATTGGTTAAATTTTGGATTCAAAATTTAAAGTAATTTATTAAAAATCAGCAACTTTAATTCACTAATGAAATATTCTCCAATAAAAATATGCCTTTACATATGCGCTACTTTATTGTTGATGTATCTCATGACTTTTTTTAGTAAAAACCATCAACTTCCCACCGGAAAATTCGAAGAAGGTTTTGTGGTGAAAAAATGGTTTTTTAAATATCCTAAAACTGCTTCTTTTTTCAAACAAAAAGAATTGGACGAAAATCAAATAAAATCTTTAGACAGTATTGTTTACAATTTGAGTGTTACTGATAGTAATGACGCAGAAGATGCTAAAATTATTCCAATTTTCACAAAAATTGATACCTCCAAAATTGAACGTTTGTCGTATCCAAAAGATGCAAAAGCATTTCTAAAACAATTAAAAATCAATCTTCAAAGTCCAAAATGTCGCATCATTCATTATGGTGATTCACAAATTGAAGGCGATAGAATGTCTGGGTATATTCGCAATAGATTGCAAGGATATTTTGGCGGAAGTGGCCCTGGATTTATTCCAATAGTTCAAGTGTATCAACAAATCAGCGCTAACATAACTCCGTCACCAAATTGGAAACGTTTTGCAGCTTTTGATCCAACACACAAGCGTTTTTCTCATCAAAAGTATGGTGCTTATACCTCACTTTCACGATTTACGCCAGTGTATGACATCGAAGAAGATAGTTTGCTTTTAGATAAACTTGAACTCACAAAAGCAACTATTGATATTGGCGTTTCTCAACGTTCTTATGCGCTTCTTAAAAATTTCACTTCCATAGGGTTGCATTATGGAAACGTGCAATCACCCTCAGCAATTCAAGTGAATAATGATGGTGTTTTGATGAAAAGCGATACACTGATTGCAGATGGCAATTATCATAAATATTCAATCAATTTAACAAGTGCGCCAACCAATTTGAGGATTGAAATAGATGCTAAAATTAGTCCAGATTTTTATGGATTAACGCTTGATGGCGAAAAAGGAATTTCGTTGGATAATGTAGCAATGCGAGGTGCATCAGGAACTGTTTTTGCTACAATGAATAGCGAAAACTTCAGTCAAATGTTCCAACAATTAAAACCAAAAGTATTGATTTTCCAGTTTGGAGGAAATACAGTGCCTTATTTAAAAGATTCTTTATCAGTAATAAATTATGCAGGATATTTAAAAAGTCAGTTGAATTGGACTCGCACTAAAACCGACAATGCAAGTATTATTTTTATTGGTCCTTCTGACATGACAACCACTGAAAATGGAGAATTGATTACCTATAAATTATTACCATATCTCAATCAAGTTTTAAAACAAACTTGTAATGAAAATGGCATTGCTTATTGGAGTATGTTTGAAGCAATGGGAGGAATAAATTCCATGAAACATTGGGTTGACCAAAAATTGGCTGCAAGTGATTATACACACTTTTCACCTAGTGGAACAAAAGTAGCTTCAGAGCTCTTTTTTGTGGCTTTATACATGGATTTGATACGAAAATGATGAAAAGTAAACTATTGATACTAGCCTTATTTTGGGCAGCAAATTTTAGTGCACAACGTTATATTTTAGATAGCATTTTACCCATTCACGGAAAAGTAATTCATCAAGAAGAAAATCAATTGAAGTTTGCCTCAGAATCTCCTTATTTTAATACTTTTTTTAAAAGATTGGATAGTGTGTTTGAAGGGAAAAAAGACAAACTTCATATTTTTCACATAGGTGGTTCACACATTCAAGTGGATATTTATTCAAACAAATTGCGGACCTATCTACAAAATACCAACGAAGTTTCAATGGCGCAACGTGGGTTTATTTTTCCATTTCATTTGGCAAGAACCAATAATCCAAGCAATTATCAAATTTCAGGAACCAAATCAAAATGGCAAGGGTATCGTTGTTCAGCAACTGACAGTATTGCTTGGGGTTTATCTGGAATTACTGCTGCTTTTAGAGAAAAATCAGATACCATTTACATCAAAGCCAACTATAAAAATTACACGAAAAAACAGTATACTTTTAATAAATTTCGATTGTTTCACAACACTTGGAATGACGATTATCAAATTACGCTTTTAGACAGCACTTTGGTAGATTGGGAAATCACCAATTATGAGTCATTTTATAAAGAATACCATTTTAAAACGGCTGTTGATTCTGTCGCTTTTCGGTTAGAATTGAAAGAAACTGCCAATATTTCTCCTGAGTTTTTATTTATGGGAGCTGAATTGATGAATGAAAATCCAGGCATCGAATTTACAAGTATTGGGGTCAATGGTGCAAGTTTCGGGTTTTATAACAGAAGTGCTTATTTTGAAAAACAATTGCAATTATACACCCCTGATTTGTTTATCATTTCTATTGGCACAAATGACGCGTACATGCCAGTTTCGTATTTTAATACGGATAAATTCCGAAAATATTATGAGGATTTTATTCAAATGATTCAACGAATTAATCCCAACTGCGCCATTTTATTGACAGTACCTAATGATAGTTATTACAAACGAAAATATCAAAATAAAAATACGGCAACACAGCAAATCATTATCAATGAATTGGCACAAAAATATCAAATGGCAGTCTGGGATTTTTATGAAATTATGGGTGGTTTAGGATCATCAAACAGATGGTATAAAAATAAATTGATGCCTCGTGATCGAATTCATTTTACTCATTTAGGATACCAAATCAAAGCAGATTTATTACTAAATGCCCTGATTGATGCTTGGTCAACTGCCACAAATCGTGATAAAGAAACATTATTGAATCATTACAAATCATTACATGAATAGGCTTCAAGATATTTTTACGTTTTCGGAAGCATATCCGTTGATTTTTACACAAGTGAACTTCTGGATATTTTTCGCAATCGCATATTTTATATTTGCGTTGGTGTATAAAAAAGTACCGCTTCGAAATTCGTATTTGTTCTTTATTTCGCTGTTTTTTTATTACAAAACAAGTGGATTATTTGTCGGAATTTTATTGTTCAGTACGTTAGTTGATTTTGTAATTGGGAAAAAAATCTATAAAACGGAACATCAAAAAAAACGCTATTTTCTTGTAATATTGAGCGTTTGTATCAATTTATTGGTGCTTTGTTATTTTAAATATGCCTATTTTTTTACAGATTCTTTCAATTTACTTTTCGACACCAATCACCAAGTAGTGAATTGGCTCGCAAAATGGGGCAATAGTTTTGGGAATCAAAACTATTTTTCGGTAGATAAAATCATTTTACCTGTTGGAATTTCATTCTACACCTTTCAAACCATCAGTTATAGTGTTGATATTTTCAGAGGGAAATTAAAACCTTTAGATTCCATTCTTGATTTCGGATTTTACGTGAGTTTTTTTCCACAATTGGTTGCAGGACCTATTGTGAGAGCAGAAAGTTTTGTGCCACAAATATCAAAACCAACGATCTTAACGAAAGCTGATTTTGATGCAGGTACTTATTTGATATTAAAAGGATTGATAAAAAAAATGCTTTTTGCTGATTTTATTGCCATGCATTTTTTAGATCGTGTTTTTGATGCGCCAGAAATGTATTCTGGTTTTACAAATATCATGGCAATGATTGGATATTCTTTGCAGATTTATGGAGATTTTTCTGGCTACACAGACATTGCCATTGGCTTGGCATTATTGATGGGTTTCAAACTTCCTGTAAATTTCAATTCTCCTTATAAAGCTACAAATGCAGGAGATTTTTGGAAACGATGGCACATGTCACTTTCCACTTGGTTGCGCGATTATTTATACATTCCTTTGGGCGGAAATCGCAAAGGGTCCTCAGGTTCTTATATTATTTTAGGGTTGATGTTGTTGGTTTTATTGATAGCTTTCAGATCAAATTTCTTTCTGATTAGCATCATTTTGATAGTTTCAATTGGCATTTTTATTGCAGGTTTCTATAATTCGTCTGTAAAAAATCGCATCAATACGAATATCAATCTGATGTTGACCATGTTGATTGGCGGTCTTTGGCATGGAGCTTCTTGGAAGTTTGTGATTTGGGGAGGATTGAATGGATTAGGAATTTTAGTGTATAAGTATTGGCGAAAAATAAGTCCGTATGAGTTAAAAAACCAATGGTATGTGCGTTGTTGGAAAATCGGAATTACTTTTCTGTTCATCACGTTTACCCGAATTTATTTTAGAGGAGAAACTATGGAACACATTTCGAAATGGTATTTTCAAGTTTGGAATCGATTTGACCTACAAAGTGCGTTGGATATTTTAACCCATTATCAAGCTGTTTTTTGGGTAATGCTTTTGGGATACATCACACATTGGTTGCCACAAACCACCAAAAACGTGATGGAATCCTTATACAGTAATAGTCCTGCTTTTATCAAAGTGATTTTTACAGCCGTCATTGGTTTGTTATGTTATCAAGCATTTTCATCAGATTTCCAACCTTTTATTTATTTTCAGTTTTAATAAGAGTCATTTCATCTACAAGAATTATAATTAACTTTTTTAAAAAAAACCCATCCCTTTTTTATCCTTATATTTGAGGAAATAAAAACAAATCCCATGAAAAAAATCGTATTAATTTCTTTTTTTGCACTTGCAATCGCTGTCGCTTGTAAATCTGCAACTGATGCAAAACCAACCGTTTTAAAAATCAATTTAGAAGCAAAAAGCAATAGTACAGTTGCTGGAACTGCCACTTTTTCTGAAAAAAATGGTGTGGTAACTTTCGAGGCTATCATGACTGGTTTGACGCCAGGAGTTCACGCAATTCACATTCACGAAAAATCAGATTGTTCTTCTGCTGACGGAACTTCTGCAGGCGGTCACTGGAATCCGTTATTTAAAAAACACGGAAAATGGGGTGAAGCTGAATACCATAAAGGGGATATTGGCAATTTTACAGCCGATGAAAATGGCAAAGGAACCATTTCATTAAAAACAGACGAATGGTGTATAGGTTGTGAAGACGAAACCAAAAATATCTTAAACAAAAGCATCATTGTTCACGCAAATCCTGATGATTTTGTAACGCAACCTACAGGAGATGCAGGAGGAAGAGTGGCTTGCTCAGGAATTATTCGCTAATATTAATGAATTGACTTATTTTTGATGGCTATCAATTCCTATTTCTAAATTCTAAAATAGCATTGTGAGGTTTCAGCGTTATCAATGGTTTGATTTCAATTGGCGTTTTCTTTTCAACAATTTCGAATTGTTCTACCAATGCAATAATCGCTAAAATCATTTCATACATGGCAAAATTATTTCCAATACACATTCTAGGGCCAGCACCAAAAGGGAAATAGTGTTTTGAAAATTTGATGGTTTCATCCAAAAAACGCTCAGGAATAAATTCACTTGGCTGTTTCCAAAAATCGGAATGACGATGAATTTCATAAATCGAAAACAACAAATTCGAGCCTTTTGGCAACTTCATTCCGTTGAAAGTATCTTCTTCAATATTTACACGATCCATAAAATAGGCAGGAGGATACAAACGCATGGATTCTTCAATGACCAATTTTGTATATCGTGCATTTTTTATCCAATGCATGCAATCAGTAGATTCACTTTTGATGTTATTGATTTCAGCTAGTATTTTTGACTGTGCTTCTGGGTTTCGCGCCAACAATTCGCAGGTAAATGTGAGCGCATTAGAAGTGGTTTCATGACCAGCTGCAAACAAAATCAATATCTCATCTACCAATTGATTTTCGTCCATGTAAGTGCCATCTTCATAGGTTGCAGTCAATAGCATGTCCAATAAATCATAATGATTGCTGTTGCTTTGCTTTCTTTCTTCGACCAATCTTTTTAAAATTGTTCTCGAATTTTCAGTCAAGTCTAAATGCTTTTTTGTTTTTCCAGAAAGGTTGAACCACCAAACCAAAAAAGGTTGCCGTAGTTCTTGTACCAACATTTTTTGAGTAGCTTCTGTGGTGTGTTGCAGTGCATCCACATCTGCCTCAGAAATGTTGATATTGAAAATAGATTTAATCACCGTTTGAAAAGCCAAATCATTAAAAATAGGAAAAATATCCATTGGCTTTCCAGTTTTGATATTCTTTAATTCCGTTAAAATGCTTTCTTGAATCGTATCAACCAACAATCTAAGTTGGCTTTTATGAAACGCGGGCTGAATTAATTTTCGTTGTCTTTGCCAATGTTCGCCTTCGGCAGTTAGCAATCCTTTGCCAATATATTTTGCCAAATCTTTGGTTTGGATATACGATTTTTTATAATTTTTTTGATTTTTTTGAAGCGCATGTTGTAACAATCCTGCATCTCTGCAAAATAATACCGAGTTTCCCAACCCAATTTGTAAACGAAAAATATCTCCTAAAGTGGCAAAGTTTTTGGCATGAAAAGGCAAAGGATTGTGCAAAATACCACGTGCATGATTTAGAAACTTGAAAAAAGAAACTTCTGGAATTTTATGGGGTACACTCATTTTTTATGGTATTTGCACTTTTATACAAACCTTTTTAATTAGTTTGTTCAATTTATTTCGTGCAAATTTAAGGAGATTTGATTTTTAATAGGGGAGTTTTAGGAATCCTTTTTGGGAATGTTTCTTTACATTCTAAATTTTCAGACACTAATCTCACGAATTCACACGAAAGCATTTGAGTAATTTGTGAAATCTTGCCTGCAGCAGGCAGGTTCGTGTATAAAAAAAAGCTGATTTTTATTTTTTCTTAAAAAGATTCAAGCCAACAGAAATAATCAATAATACCCAAGGTGTTCCATGCAGCAACACATCAAACCAATCTTGTCCTTGCATGGCATGTTCGCCTGAAAAAGAATTTCCACCCAAAATCCATTGTATTTTTCCAACAATATGAGGTGGATTAAAAGGCGCTAAACCCAAAGTTACACTTGCTATTAAAAATAGCGACCAATTTTTTCTAAGTTGTTCTTTCATGCGAATAAGTTCAAATCCTATCCCCAACCCTTTCCAAAGTAAAGGGAGTAAGACGCTGATTTATATTGAAATAGTTTTATAAATTACAATTCCTCTTTTCATCTATCTAACAAAAGCAAATTTATAATTATTATTGAATATTTTAGTGTTTTAAGAATTTAAAAGTCCTTCCCTTTGGGAAGGATTTAGGATAGGATTATGGGCTATTTATATAAACCAATTCCAAACCAATCCAAAACGAATGGTCATGTCACGAAACGGATAATTGGGTACTGAAAAATAGTTTTTTGATGAAAATCCTGAGGTAACATTGTCTATCTTAAAATAAATTCGTGTTCTTCGCACTTGTGCATTGAAAAAAACATCTACCGTTGGAAATCCAATTTCTTCCGTATTTTGGAGTGTAAATTCTGCCAACAACGGATTGTAAGCATTCATTTTGTATTTGGTAAAATACTTGAAAGTTGCCCCAATATTCACCAACATCGGTTTTCCTTTAAACCAATAATCTGTGTAGTAAAACGTGTTTCTGGTCACAAACTCTGGCACCCTAAAAACTGAGCTTCCACTAGATACATTCTGATACATGACAGTGTTGTCCAAAGCCAATTTCCAATATCGAAATTCACGATTTGCTTTTACTTTTAAATAGGTAATTTGATTTCCAAATTGTTGAGGAGTGTTGTTTTCATCAAAATAGGTATAGTTATCAATATTGGTGAAATTCACACAAGCATTCAACCATTTAGAATCAATGGCAAATCCTAAATCCCTAGTATTGATGTTGCTGAAATTATTTTCCCAATTATAATCATCATAACTACTTTGGTGCAGTAATGTGTTGAAATTGGGAGATTTCGAATTCAATAACAAACTTCCTGTAATGGTATAAAGACTGTCTTTTTGATAAACGGCTTCACCTCTCAAGAAATTTCCTGACAATCTACTCGAACCTGGCGTTAAAGATGCTGCTGCATTTAGTTTGAATTTTTTCAGGCGAACATTCCAATCTGCGCCAAAAGAAAGGGCGTTTCCGTCAAAATTTGTATTAACGAAGTTGCTATTTGTATTCAAAATGGTGTCATAACCGTACGAAAATTTTGTTAAATTGATTTTCGCTTTGAACTGTCCCAACACATATTTCGAGTTGAATTCTAGATTCAATTCGTTGTCAACAATTTTACTGATAGCGTCCCTGTTAGTCGCACTGGTAGCATTCGAATTTCCGAAAATTGCGGTGGTATTTGTGCCTTGAGTAAACTGATAACTTTTTGTTTCACTGGTAAAAACATGACCAATTTTAATATTACCAAAATCTCGATCATTTAAAGTATCTCTGCTCGAAAGCAATTTATAACTATGATCTATATATGCTCTGCTACCATCAAACTGACTTTCGGCATCATTCAAATTCACATCCAAGCGCGAACGTTGTTCAAAGTTTGGATTTTCATCAATAAAATTTTGCAAAGCACTTTCAGTCAATCCACCATTTTCATGATGAAAAAAATCTTGCGAAGCAACATGACCTCTTATTTCGTATTGGTTTTCCATTGTTCGATACTGAAAAGCACCTCTAAAATTTCCATTACTCACAAGTGCTCTTCTATAAGCTCCCAAAGAACGAAGTCCTTTATAGGACATGGAAACATTCAATCTTTCAGAAAAATTCAACGTGAAAATGACATCCACCACTTGTCCTTGTTGCAGTCCTGTTTTGTAAGTAATTTCGGTTGTTGGTGTTGGAACCTCATAATATTTAATCTCATCAATTTCTAAATAACTCATTTGTTTTGCGCGAAAACCAAGGTCTGGAAAACGATTCAAGTTGCTAAAACTATACCCTAAACTATTGAACGTTTGTCCTTGATTGTGGAAAGCAAGCAACTCGAAATTATCTTTTCGCAAGTAATTGAAAATGTATTCTTTTTTGATAGAAAGTGTGGTATCGATATATGCAGTATCGCGTTTGTGAGAGAAAATTTTATAATCTGTATATTTTGTTTTTCCTGATAAAATTACTTTTGTGGAACCTTTATTTGTCAAGGTATCAATCATGCCATCCATGCCAATGGTATTATTTCCAAAACTTTCACTTCCACTTAATTTTCGCTGTGAATACAAGGAATGTATCATGAAAATAAGTAGTAAAAAAGAATAAACTATTTTTTGATTCATATTGAATTTAAACAGCGACAAATGTAAAATAATAAAACGAAAATAATTACCTTTAATTTTTACGAAATCTGTTAATTTGTAAAATGTTAGCAATTAATTTTAGTGGGTTTTTTTTGGAAGTTGGCACTGATGAAGCAGGCAGGGGTTGCTTAGCAGGACCTGTTGTGGCTGCAGCTGTGATATTGCCCGCTGATTTTTCTCATCCTTTTTTGAATGATTCCAAGCAATTATCCGAAAAAAAGCGACAAGAATTGCGACCAATCATTGAGGAAAATGCGTTGGCTTTTGCAGTTTCATTTGTTTGGCAAGATGAAATTGACAAAATTAACATTCTACAAGCCTCTATTACAGCCATGCATCGCGCAATTGACGCACTAAAAATTTCACCTGAATTTATCATTGTTGATGGCAATAAGTTCCGAAAGTACCAACAAATTCCGCATCAAACCATTGTAAAAGGAGATACAAAATACCTGAGCATTGCAGCAGCTTCCATCTTAGCAAAAACCTATAGAGATGAGTATATGGAGAAAATTCATCAGGAATTTCCAAACTACTTTTGGGGTAAAAACAAAGGATATCCAACCATTGACCATAGAAATGCAATCCGTGAATTTGGTGCAACCATTCATCATAGAAAAACGTTTAAATTATTGCCTGAGCAATTGAAATTGGAAATTTGATTTTAGGATGATTGAAATGTTAGCAACCTATCAATCATCTCACTTTCAATGTAAAGTGAAATTTAGTCTAAGCATAGAAGTTTAAGCGCCAACTTTGTCGCAAATGGTTTAGACCTCTTATTTTTAGTATGTGACTTTTTTAGATTTCTTTTTGATCTCAAGTTTTCTCTTGCTTCTTTCCTCTTGCTTCTTTCCTCTTTATTCAATCAATTCCCAATTATCACAAAACTCTTCCACCTCAAAAAGCTGCATAAAATGCTTTAGAATTTTAGATTTTATAGCTTTTAAATCCACTTTTTGTCCCAATTCCACTTCCATAGAAGTCACTGCTTTTCCACGAATGCCACAAGGAATGATATTGTCAAAATAACCCAAATCAACATTCGCATTTAATGCAAAGCCATGCATCGTTACCCAGCGTGAGGAACGAATGCCCATAGCACAAATTTTTCGCACAAATGGCGTGCCTAGATCTAGCCAAACTCCTGTTTCGCCTGGGCTTCTTTCGCCTTGTAGGCCAAAATCAGCTAGGGTTAAAATGATGGTTTCTTCTAACAAACGAAGGTATTTGTGAATGTCTGTGAAAAAATTTTCCAAATCTAAAATAGGATAGCCTACAATTTGCCCAGGTCCATGATAGGTAATATCTCCTCCACGATTTATCTTGTAAAAAGTAGCACCTTTTGCCGCTAATTGTAATTCGTTTAAGAGCAAATTACTCAAATCCCCACTTTTTCCAAGGGTATACACATGTGGATGTTCTACAAATAAAAAGTGGTTTTGGGTACTTTTTTGAAGTTGATTTTTACGGTTTTCGGTTTTTGTAGCAACGATTTCTTCAAGCAATTGAGATTGATACTCCCACACTTCTTTATAGTCTTTAAAACCAAGGTCTTTTAATTGTATTTTTCTGTTCATAATTTAACAATGCAAAGTTAATTAATTCCTTATATTTGGGAGTTTAATAAGACTTAAAATTGTCGTAATGAAATTCAATTACTCCTATTTTTTATTTGTGTTTTTTTTATTTTCAGTACTTTCTATCAATTCTCAAAAACTTTGGAAAGAGTTAAAATCTATAGATGAAGTTTCAAATAATAAAAAATTATACAAAAAAGAGCATTTCCCAAAAGAGTATGTATTAGTTTCTTTAGATTTAGATTTATTTAAAAATTCCTATGGATTAAAAGCAAAAACAACCAATCAAATTATTGAATTACCTGATGCAAATGGAAATTTAAAAAGATTTTCAATAAAAGAAACTTCCAATTTTGAAGTTGGATTACAGCAAAAATTTCCAGAAATAACATCTTTTTCAGCACAAGGAATTGACGATGAAACGGCTGTTGCGAAAATTAGTTTGGGTACAGACGGTTTTCATGCAGTGGTTTTTTCAGGAAAACAAGAAACCGTTTACATTGATCCCTATACAAAAGACAATAAATCATATTTGGTTTACAAAAGAAGCAGTTTAAGTGCCAAAGACAAAGATTTTAAATGTTTGGTGGAAGAAACAAGCACAAAAACTGCTTTTTCGCCCTTGCAATTTCTAAAAAATCCAAATGATGGAAAGTTAAGAACGTTCAGATTGGCATTGGTTTGTAGTGGCGAATACTCAGATTTTCATTTGGGCCCAAATCAACAAAATATTCCGTCAACAGCTACTGATCAAGAAAAAAAAACGGCAGTTTTATCTGCAATGAACACATCAATTACAAGAGTTAACGGTATTTTCGAGAAAGATTTATCTGTGAAATTGATTTTAGTTGAAGATAACGACAAACTCATTTTTTTAGATAAAACTACTGACAATATTACAGATTTTGATCCTAATAAGATGCTGAATGAGGTTCAGTCTAAATGTGATAATTTGATTGGAGATGCAAATTATGATATGGGCCATATTTTTAGTATTGGTGGAGATGGTTTGGCGGGTTTAGGTGTTGTTTGTGTTTCAGGTCAAAAAGGAAGTGGAGTTACAGGACGTTCTTCGCCAGTAGGAGATGCCTATGATATTGATTTTGTGATTCACGAAATGGGACATCAGTTTGGTGCAAATCATACACAAAATAACAATTGTAATCGAAATAATTCAACTGCAATTGAACCAGGAAGTGCTTCAACAATTATGGGGTATGGGGGAATTTGTCCTCCAAATGTTCAAGGGCAAAGTGATGATTATTTTCATTCGGTGAGTATTGCTGAAATGTGGGATATCATTACAACATCTGCCACTTGTGCAGCAATTACTAACACCAACAATTCTGCACCAACAGCCAATGCAGGCTTGGATTATGCTATTCCAAAATCCACGCCTTTTAAATTAATAGGGACTGCAGCTGATGCAAATGGAATGGGTTCGTTAACTTATAATTGGGAACAATTGGACAAAGAAGTTGGTACAATGCCTCCATTGGAGACAAATTCAACAGGGCCAATGTTTCGCTCATTGCCCTCAAAAACAACACCTACACGATTTTTTCCTGATATAACAACGGTTATTGCCGGAAATGGCAGCATAGGAAGTACTTGGGAACGCATTCCATCTGTTGCAAGAGAGCTTAATTTCTCGTTTACAGTAAGAGACAATCATATAGGTGGAGGTGGTTTGGCAAGAGACGATATGAAAGTAATGATAGTTGATGCAGCTCCTTTTGAAGTTATTTCTCAAAATTCATTGGTGACTTGGAATACAGGAACAACGCAAACTGTAACTTGGGAGAGAGGAACTTCTCATCAAAGCCCTATAAATTGTGTATTGGTAAACATCAAATTGTCAATTGATGGTGGACTTACATTTCCAATCACTTTGAAAGCAAATACAGCAAATGACGGCTCTGAAACTGTTATTGTACCAAATAATCCTACAACATCTGCAAGAATTATGGTAGAAGCAGCTGATAATATTTTTTATAATATCAACACAACTAATTTTATAATCAATTCAACAGCACCAACATTTGTGCTGACAAATACGAGTGGAAACCAAGTGGCTTGTAATGTTGGAAATCAAACAGCAAGTTTCACTTTAAATTTTGACTTTGTCAATGGTTTTAGTGAAACAGTTACTTTCTCAACAACAGGTCAACCTTCAGGATCAACGGTAAGTTTTAGCCAAAATTCAATAAATGCAGATGGAAATGTTGTGATGACAGTTTCAAATTTAAACGGTGTCACAGGACAAGATTACACTATAAATGTACTTGCAAATTCAACATCTGTTAATAAAAATATTGATGCAACTTTAAAGATAGCTGCAGCTACTTTTGGCCCAGTAACACTTACTTCTCCTACAAATAATGCTACTAATATTCCGTTAAGTGAAGAATTAAAATGGACTATAGAACCGAATGCGTCATCATATAATGTTCAAATTGCAACAGACAGTAATTTTACAAATATTGTTTCTTCAGGGAATGTGACAACAAATGCATACACAACAACAAATTTGAGCGGATTGACCAATTATTTTTGGAGAGTTCAACCAAAAAATAGTTGCGCAGAAGGAAACTTTACAAACCCATTTTCATTCTCAACCTTATCTCCTGTGTATTGTTCATCCACTTTTACTGATGAAGTTGGTGGAAAAGAATATATTTCCAATGTAACTTTCAATACTATTAATAATAATTCAGGAAATAATACGTCAGGTGGTTACGAAGATTTTACTGCCATTTCAACCAACGTAAAAAGAGGAGATTCACATCCTATTTCGGTAACATTAAACCCTGATGGATATCAAGA
>ERZ888423.2368-NODE-2368-length-14191-cov-11.401387_pt1 | contig 14191 bp, 8 predicted proteins | sample MGYA00520523_ERZ888423 | MGnify/ENA primary metagenome ERZ888423 (study PRJEB32303, sample SAMEA104408611) | aquatic metagenome | biome: Brackish water; feature: Pelagic; material: water | place: Baltic Sea | collected 2014-06-08T10:24:00 | depth 30,27 m ...
GTTGCCCCGATAGTTATCGGGGTTGGGTCCCGATAGCTATCGGGATTAGTTATTGTTAAAGTCATAGTCAACGTCAACGTCAATGTCATAGTCAATGTCATAGTCAATGTCAATGTCAAAGTCAATGTCATAGTCAACGTCCAACTCAACTTCCTCGCCCGTTGAAGGGATTGAATTCCCGGAACCGGTGGCCGAGTGCAGCGGCGCGTTGTATGCTCTGCTTGCCGTGTTTGTGCCGCAGCAGGTCCATGGCCTGGTACAGCCGGATGATGGATTCGGAGTCTTCCAGTAAATTGATCTGGTAGCCCCCGTACACCAGTCCGCTGAGCCGCACACCCAGGAGGCGCACCAACACCCTGCGGTCATACAGGCGCGCAAATAATTCCTTGGCGGTGCGAATCAGCGTATGATCGGCAGAGGTATAGGGTATGCGGATTTGCCGGGTGTGGGTCTCGAAATCGGAGTAGCGGAGCTTGACGGTTACAATCGAAGCCAGTCGCCCATCCTTGCGGAGCTGATAAGCCAGCTTTTCGGTCATGGCAACGATGATATTATTCAGGCGCTGTACATCTATGGTATCCTGGTCGAAAGTTTCTTCGGTGGAAATGGACTTCCGTTCGGTGTAGGGTTCTACCGGTGAGCTATCGAGTCCGTTGGCTTTTTTCCAGATACTGTTGCCGTTTTCTCCCAGTATATTTTCCATCACGCGCAGCGGCATTTCCTGAATGGTGGCAATCTGTATGATGCCCATCCGTCGCAGGGTGGCGGCTGTCTTTTCTCCTACCATCGGGATTTTGCGCACGGCCAGTGGTGCCAGAAAGGGCTTCTCGGTGCCATGGTCTACCTTGATGTGGTTGTTGGGCTTGGCTTCACCGGTGGCTACTTTCGATACGGTCTTATTCTCCGACAATCCCATAGAGATGGGTAGTCCTGTTTCCCGTATAATTTTTTCCCGCAACTCACGGGCGTATTGCCAGGTGCCGAAGAAGCGATCCATGCCGCTCATATCTATATAAAATTCATCTATAGATGATTTTTCGTAAGCGGGAACAGCTTCTTCAATGATATCGGTAACCATATGGGAGTAATAAGAGTAGTGTTCGTGGTCGCCCCGCACAACGATGGCTTCCGGACAAAGCTGTCGGGCCGTGCGCATGGGCATGGCCGAGTGGATGCCGAAGGCACGGGCTTCATAACTGCAGGCAGCTACTACACCGCGGTCGCCGCTGCCACCCACCAGCACGGGCTGGCCGTTCAGCCGACTGTCTTTGAGGCGTTCTACCGACACGAAGAATGTATCGAGGTCCATATGAATTACGGAGCGCATGGGGTTAGTTGTTGGTTGTTAGTGATTAGTGATTAGTTATTGGTTATTGGTTGTTGGTTCTTGGTTGGAATGGATGCATCATGGACTGCGGCACAGCGGGAAAGTCATTACGCATTGGGCAAGCCCCGTCCGCTACCGCCGTGAGGGGTACTGAAAAAGAGGAGGCCGCAGTATCTTAAAAAAGAGGAGGAGAGTGGTTGTGTTGCTGTGGCGGTAGGGACAGCGTTGCTTTCCTCCGGCAATACAGCTGCACACCGTGCCCTGCACATCGGAATTGGAATAGCTTATCCCTTACTACCATTTGATACATATAATAATAATTTATTAATGTGCTTGTCCGCCGGACAATTCATCTACCCGTTTCTTCAATAAGCGCAATTCGGTGGTGAGGTCGCCGATGAGGTTATCGAGGTCATTGCGTTTCACCGGCAGGTAACTCGACAACTTGCTTTTCACCCGCCATATTTCCTTTACATCGTCCAGCCCGGCTTCTATGGGTGGATATACTTCATTGTCGCTGAGTAGTATCAGCTTTCCTTCTTTTTCCGCACGGTTGATGACCCGTTTTACCAGCACCTGTTCGCCGGTTACTACCACATGTACATAGCCTTCCTGTACATCTTTATAGTGGTTGTCGCAGAAGCGCCCGATAACGAAATCACCGCTTTGCAGGGTGTCGGTCATACTGTCTCCTTCTACTTCGAAGCACCGGAAAGTGCCGTTGCGGTAATCGGCGCCGGGCAACTGGAAGGCCGGTAACTCCTTGTAGTATTCCGGCTCCAGATAGCGGGTGGGATATCCCGCTGCTGCCTTCGTGTTCACCAAAACAATATTTTCTTTTCCGCTGCTGTCTACCGTCACCACCACGGGCTGATAGTCGCGGCGCGGACCTGTTTGCTGACTCAAATCCTGATACAGCAACTCGTCGAGCGATACGTCGAAGATGCCTACCAGCGCCAGCAATGTTTTATGTCCGGGATTGGCAATCCCCGATTCATAGTTGGCGATGGCTGTCCGGCCTACCAGCAGTAAGTCGGCTAGTTCCTGCTGACTCAGTTTGCGCGCAGCCCGCAGATGCTTGAGATTGGTAGATAGGTAATTCATAACTTGTCATTTTAATTGACCCGATGTCAAAAATAATGACATTATGGGAAACCACCAATACCAGGTGAAAAAAAAATGGGAATACGCCTCTGTATGCGCAAAAGGCTCGATGGACAGGGTGTGGAAGAAATAGTCGAAGCTCCCCAACGACCTTCGGGGCCTGTCGCCGCCGTGTAATTGTCACTGAGTATGACAAAAAATGACACATAATTTGACAATGTCAATAACAATGACTTTATTTGTCAAATAAAATGACATTTATGTCGCAGGCAACCGCAACATCAACACTACTGAAAGGAAGGGGTGCTCAGTTCAATCCCGACAATGCCTTTCTTCGGCAACATGCCGATATCCTGCATCCGGAAGGAATTGATGCGCATGAAGTTTCCGGACCGGATACCCGTTTCCTGGCCGATTTCCCCAAGAAGATATTGAATAAGGTAGACAGTACAGATGTGGGTATGCAGTGGAGCATCAATCCTTACCAGGGTTGTGAGCATGGTTGTGTGTACTGCTATGCACGCAACAGCCACACTTACTGGGGGTATTCGGCAGGGTTGGATTTCGAAAGCCGCATCATCTATAAACCCCATGCACCACAGTTGCTGGAAGCGGCATTCCGGCATCCTTCCTGGCAACCGCAAACGGTTTCACTTTCGGGAAATACGGACTGTTATCAGCCTGTTGAAAGGAAAATGAAACTTACCCGTGAGCTGCTGCAAGTATGTCTGCAATACCGCAATCCGGTGAGCATCATTACCAAGAGCAGCCTGGTATTGCGCGATATGGATATACTGAAAGAGCTGGCAGCATTGCAACTCGTAAAGGTGGTACTGTCAGTGAATGGCACCAATGAAGTAACCAGAGAAAAACTGGAACCGCGCACATCCACGTATAAAAAACGCATGGAGGTTGTTGAGCAGCTGAGTGCAGCAGGTATTCCCGTGGGGGTGCTCATCGCGCCGGTCATTCCGGGACTCAACGACCATGAAATGCCGGAGGTAATCCGAAGAGCTGCCAAACACGGTGCAGAAAGTGTAGGGTATATCGTACTGCGACTGAATGGTGCCGTTGCGCAGATTTTTGAGGACTGGGTACACAAGGCATTTCCCTACCGGGCAGCCAAAATACTGCAGCAGGTAAAGGAGCTACATGGCGGGCAACTGAACGACAGTCGCATCGGAATTAGAATGAAAGGGGAAGGTACCTGGTCCGACCATTTGCAAGCATTGTTTCAGGTAACGCAACAGAAGTATTTTGCTGAAAAAACAGCGACCCGTCTGGCCACCTGCCATTTCCGGAAGTCCCGGCAAATGCTGCTGGATTTCTAGAATTATTGCTCAGTCAGTCACCGATTCAATATTTATTTTATTTTGTTGCAATTACTCGTTTTTAGGTAATTTTAGTTCGGAGAACGGCCTTAGCCCCCGCTATTCAAAGTGTAAAAATCTTACCTATGAGGCAATTGGCAGACAAAGGTTGGTGTTTCTTCATCGGGCTGTTCGCGCTGTATATCTTTTTGTTGCATCCCCGGCAGCTCTCCGCTCAGATAGTTATGAGCAATGGTTCTGCAACTACCTGTGACGAGAACTTTTTCGACTCCAGCATTTTTGGCAACTACGCCAATAATGAAAACTATACCCTTACCATCTATCCGGCTACCTCGGGGGAATCACTGCAAGTGATTTTTCTTTCGTTTAATACAGAGGCTGGATTGGACTTATTGCGCATCTATAATGGTAACTCTGTTGCGGCCCCGCTCATAGGAACCTATTCAGGCGTATTGACTCCTTTTTCAGTAACATCCACTGCGGCTGACGGCAGCCTCACCTTTCGCTTTACCTCCAACAATAATCAAAGGCGGGCAGGCTGGTTTGCTTTGCTGGATTGTACTAACTCGGGATACTGTGCAGCTTCCTCTACCAATGCAAATTTTGAATACATCGGACAGGTAAATGGGGCCGGACTTTCCCTTTTTACAGGTAGCGGCTATTATACTAATCAGACAGATGAACCACCTCTGGCCGGTGAAACGCCGGGTACCAGTTTCGATATTGACGTGGTCGTTGTAGATCCGTTTGCTACCGATAGCATCTGGGTGTTTGTTGATTTTAATCAGGATGGAGATTTTAATGATCCCTTCGAGCTGGCAGCAAGGTCGGGTGTGCTGGGAGTCTTTACAGCAGAGCTCTATACCTTAACCATTAATATTCCGCCGGATGCAGCACTCGGCACCACAAGGGTGCGCATTAAAGTAGGAGACGCCTCCTCGGGAACGGTGCCTGCGAATAGCAGCCCTTGTCAGTTGTTTACTTATGGAGAAGTAGAAGACTACGTAATTTGGATTCTGGACGGACTGGATTGTTCCACTACTTCTCTGCACAGCGAGTTTGAATACATATCGCAGGTGAGCTCCACCGGTCTTACAAATGCCAGTGGCTCTTTGTTGTACGCCGATTATACCGGTTTGCCCCCGCTGGGTACCATGTCGGAAAGCAGCTGGATCAATATCATTGTATCAGTTACGGATTCCTATATCACTGACTCCATTTGGAAATACCTGGATGCGAATTACAACGGTATTTTAGACTACCCCTCAGAATTGGTCGGGGAGTTTGGCGAATTCACCGGTGCAACCAATCCGGAAGTGGTGAGCGTACCGGTCTTTATTCCACCGGGAACAGCCGAAGGCACAACCTGGATGCGCATCAAACTGGGTGATACTTTCTATGATGTGAGTGATGACCCCTGTGAAGTGTCATTCGATTTTGGTGAGGTAGAAGATTATCTGTTCACCATCGATAACACTGTATTACCTATTGAGCTGATTGCTTTTGAAGCTTATCTTATTCCTGATGGTGTGCGGTTGGACTGGCAAACAGCTTCAGAGCAAAACAGCAGCTATTTTGAGGTGAACAGATCGGTGGATGGGGTAAACTGGAGTGCCATTGGTCAGGTGACAGCTGCGGGAACACCATTGGAAGAATTGAATTATACTTTTTCAGATCTAGAAGCGCCTTACGGAGGCCTCTACTATCAGTTGTTGCAGGTGGATGCTGATGGTACAGAGGAAAACAGTCCGGTAGTTTTTATTTACAACCCCGAAGTAGGCAACCTGATTGTATTCGGCTATGCCGATTTATCGGGCCGCAGGCTGGCATCACTGGAACAAGCTCCACCCGGTATTTATATTGCTATTACTAATATAGGTAATTATAAAATCGTTTATCCTGGAAAATAGTTATTGCAGAAAATGCAGGCTATCGATGCTGACTCCTTTTCTAGCTGCGAGGTCACTCAGCTGATCGACTCCGATTGTTCCCACACCAAAATATTTAGATGCCGGGTGACTGAAGTACCAGCCACTCACACTGGAGGCAGGGTACATGGCATAGCTTTCTGTCAGGGTAATGCCTGTTCGTTCCGTAGCTTCCAGCCATTCGAAAAGGGTGGTTTTTTCTGAATGATCGGGACAGGCAGGATACCCCGGTGCCGGTCGCATGCCGGTATATGCTTCTGCTATCAGTCCTTCATTGGTGAGTTGCTCTTCCGGGGCATATCCCCAGATTTCACGTCGTACTTTCTGGTGCATCCACTCTGCCAGTGCTTCAGCCAATCGGTCGGCAAGCGCTTTCAGGAGGATGGCTGAATAATCGTCATGTTCGGCTTCCATGCGTGCAAGCTCAGTTTCGATGCCGGTTCCAGCTGTTATAGCAAATCCGCCTATGTAATCCTGCTTGCCACTCGATGCAGGGGCAATGAAATCTGCCAATGCGTAATTCGGCAGTCCCTTTGCTTTTGACTGCTGCTGCCGAAGGGTATGAAATACTACCGGCTGCCCGTGTACATCAGTGGTATGGATATCATCACCTACGGAATGAGCAGGCATGATGGCAACAACTGCCTGCGGCTCCAGCCATTTATTCCGGATGATGGTACGCAGCATTTGTTGTGCATCCTGGAAAAGCTTCGTTGCTGCCGCACCCACCACTTCGTCTTCCAAGATTGCCGGGTATTTACCGGCGAGCTCCCATGTCTGGAAAAACGGTGTCCAATCAATATAATCTTTGAGCATGGCTACCGGCAGTTGTTCCGGTCCCCAGTAATGAATACCTGTTTTTTTAGGGATAGGTGGCGTATAAGCTTCCCAGTTCAGGAGCAGTGCATTGGCTCTGGCTTCCTCCAGCGGCAGTAATTGTTTTTCTTTTTGCCTTGCCAGATGTTGTGCGCGCAAGGCATGGTATTCTTCCGCCATAGCAGCAGCATATGCTTGGCTTTCCGTACTTAGCAATTTGCTTACAACACCTACACTTCTGGAGGCATCGTCAACATGTATCACCGGTCCGGAGTATTCTGTTGCAATTTTAACTGCCGTATGTAATCTTGAAGTGGTGGCACCGCCTATGAGCAGGGGAAGTCGCATACCTCGCGCTTCCATCTCAGCAGCCACTTTCACCATTTCATCCAGCGAAGGCGTAATAAGACCGCTCAGTCCAATTATGGCAACATTGTGTTTTACGGCAGCTTCCAGGATGTTGTCCAGCGGAACCATTACGGCCAAATCGACAATTTCATAGTTATTGCATGCCAGTACCACACCCACAATGTTTTTACCGATATCGTGCACATCGCCTTTTACCGTAGCCAGCAGTACTTTTTCCTTGGCACTGGAGGTATTCGTAAGTCGATTGCTTTCCAGGATGAAGGGTTCGAGATAGGCTACAGCCTTTTTCATCACGCGGGCACTTTTTACCACCTGCGGAAGAAACATTTTTCCGCTGCCAAACAGGTCGCCGACCACATTCATACCTGCCATCAGCGGACCTTCAATAATGGAGAGCGGCGTTGGATATTGTTCAAGAGCAGCTGCCACATCCACCTCAATATAATCGGTAACACCATGTACCAGCGCATACAACAGGCGCTGTTCGAGACCTTCGGTGCGCCAGGCCTGTTCTTTGGCAGTGGCGGTGCTGTCGGCCGGTCGCATTTGATTGGCAAAGTCCACAAGCCGTTCGGTTGCATCCGGTCTCCTGTTGAATAAGACATCTTCTATGTGTTCAAGAAGGGTCGGCTCAATGTCGGCATATATGCCAATGACTCCGGCATTGACGATTCCCATGTCCATACCGGCTGCAATTGCATGGTAGAGGAAGGCCGTATGCATGGCCTCCCGAACCACATCGTTGCCCTGAAACGAAAACGATATATTGCTTACGCCACCGCTTACCAGTGCTCCCGGCAGGTTGCTTTTTATCCATTGGATGGTCTTTAGAAAGTCGACCGCGTAGTTGTTATGTTCTTCAATTCCGGTAGCAATTATGAGAATATTCGGATCGAAGATGATATCGTGCGCAGGAAATCCTGCTTTTTGTGTGAGCAGATCGTAGGCGCGCTGGCAAATGGCAATTCTCCGTTCATAGGTAGTTGCCTGTCCCTCTTCATCAAATGCCATGACAATAACAGCGGCACCCATTTTGCGGGCTATTCCGGCCTGGTGCAGGAAGACCTCCGGGCCCTCTTTTAAGGATATGGAATTGACGATGGATTTACCCTGCAGGCATTTCAGTCCCTCCAGTATCACCTCCCACTTGCTCGAATCGACCACCACCGGTACGCGGGCAATATCCGGCTCTGCCATCGCCAGTCGAAGGAAAGTGGTCATAGCCTCCTTGGCATCGAGCATGCCTTCATCCATGTTCACGTCAATCATCTGCGCCCCATTTTCCACTTGTTGCCGGGCTATGTCCAGCGCTGCTTCATAGTTACCGTTGAGGATAAGTCGCTTGAATTTTCTGGAGCCGGTTACGTTGGTGCGCTCACCGATATTAACAAAGTTGGTGGTGGGCAGTATGCGCTGTGGCTCCAGTCCGCTAAACCGGGGCGTAACATCAGGTGCAGGAGGTACCCTGGGTGAATACTGCCGAACCATCTCTGCAATGTACCGTATATGTTCGGGCGTAGTACCGCAGCAACCGCCTACTATATTTAATACACCTGCTTCCAGGTATTTACGGATATCATTTCCATTACTGGTAGGGTCTTCATCGTATTCCCCAAAAGCATTGGGTAAACCGGCGTTGGGGTAGGCGCTTACAAAATGATGCGTGCTACCGGATAATTCTTTTATATAGGGCAGGAGCTGTTTAGCGCCCAAAGCGCAATTGAGGCCAATGCTGATGATGGGCGCATGTTCAATCGAGTAGAGGAATGCTTCTAGAGTCTGTCCGCTCAGGGTTCTGCCGCTGGCATCTGTAATAGTACCCGAAACCATGATGGGCAGCGCGATGCCTTTTTCTTCCATCACTTGCATACAGGCATAAAGAGCCGCTTTGGCATTGAGCGTATCGAAGATGGTCTCGATGAGAAGAAGGTCGCAACCTCCGTCTATCAGACCGCGAACCTGCTCCTCGTAAGTGGCAGCAAGGCTATCGAAGTCAGTTGCCCGGAAACCGGGATCGTTTACATCGGGAGATAGCGATAAGGTTTTGTTGGTCGGACCGACGGCGCCTGCCACCCAACGTGGCCGATGAGGCGTTTGCCCCATCTGAAGGGCTGTTGCCTCCTTGGCAAGCCGGGCAGCGGCTACGTTTATTGCATAGGCCCAATCTTCTGTTTGGTAATCCGCCTGAGAGATGCGGTTGGCATTGAATGTATTGGTTTCAATAATATCGGCACCTGCCTCCAGGTAGGCAAGATGTATATCGCGTATGGCATCCGGCTGTGTCAGACAAAGCAGGTCGTTGTTGCCTTTCAGATCGCAATTCCATGCCTGAAAGTGGTCTCCCCGAAAATCCGCTTCCGTTAAAGAAAGCTGCTGGATCATCGTTCCCATGGCGCCATCCAGCACCAGGATATGTTGTTTCAGGTAGTTTTCTATTTCAGGTAGGTTTTTCTGCAAGTCGGGTTGTGTTTTCAAATGTTATGGAGCTGGTTTTTATTATCGGAATTAACGTGCGGGGGCTGGTCGGTAGAGGAAGGAAAACTGCAATATTTTTCGATTTTGTGACGGAATTATTGGGGTCTTATATTTCTTAAAAATCAATATTTATAAGCCTCTTTTTCAGTAAAAACTGCCTTTTTTTTCTCGCCTGTGATAGCCTTGGAAAATATTTTTTATCCACATTTTTATAATTTATTATTTCTGTTGTGAAATAATTCTACATTTAAACAACCATTTGCATGATGGATGCGTCAAGAACCATTATGCTCCTATGTTACACCACAGAATAGTAAATGTTTAACCTTCAAAACAATTAACAAAAATGGTAAAGAATTACCTAATGACAGGTCTGTGTTGCTTAGCCACAGGTTTGTTCGCCCAGGATGCTGCGCGGAATTGCAGTACCATGGAAGTAGACGCCCGCCTCAGGGCTGAAGATCCGGGTTATGCTACCAGGATGGAAGCTATTGAATCTTTCACCCAGGAATACGTGTCCGGCAGTGCCGGTGGAACCCGGTCTGTGGTCACCATCCCCGTAGTGGTTCATGTGGTGTATAATAACGCTACAGAGAACATCAGCGACGCACAAATCTTATCGCAGATTGACGTCTTGAATGAAGATTTTCGCCGTTTGAATGCAGACGCTGCATCTACACCAAGTTGGTTTTTAGATGAAGCCGCTGATACAGAAATAGAATTTTGTCTGGCTACGGTAGATCCCAGCGGTAATCCCACAACCGGTATTACCAGAACTTCTACCACTAAGACTTCCTTTACCACTGATGATAAGGTAAAGCAAACTTCTCAGGGAGGAAAGGATGCTTGGCCCAGAGACAGCTATCTCAACCTATGGGTGTGCGATCTGGGTGGCGGACTGTTGGGTTATGCCCAGTTCCCGGGTGGCGCTGCATCCACAGATGGTGTGGTGTGTGATTACCAATATTTCGGAACGATAGGTGCGGCAACTGCTCCCTTTGATCTGGGTAGAACTGCCACACATGAAGTGGGTCACTGGTTGAACCTGCGCCACATCTGGGGCGATGATGGAACCTCTTGTGCCGGTTCTGACCTGGTTGCCGATACTCCTAATCAGGCGGACGAAAACTATGGTTGCCCTTCAGGTACCCGTGTTTCCTGCTCCAATGGTCCTGATGGCGACATGTACCAAAACTATATGGACTATACCGATGACGCTTGTATGAACATATTCACCAACGGGCAAAAAACAAGGATGCACGCTTTGTTTTCTCCGGGTGGTGCCAGAGCGTCCCTTACATCTTCTACAGCCTGCGCCGGTGGCGGCGGTGGCGGACCTACCTGTGATGTTCCCGGCGGACGCAGCACCACAGGTATTACAGAAAGTCAGGCTTCTTTGAACTGGGCTTCAGTAACTGGTGCTACTTCTTATAATGTAAGAGGTCGCGAAGTAGGAACACCTACGTGGACCACAGGCAGTACAACTGGTACTTCCATCAACTACACCGGTTTAACCGCAGGCACCGCTTATGAATGGCAAGTGGAAAGTGTTTGCTCCGGCGGCACCACCAGTGGTTATTCTACCTCTACCAACTTTACCACCCTGGGTGGTGGCGGCGGTGGCGGCTGCACCGATTTCGGTGAGTCGAATAACTCTAAAGGAACAGCGACTACTATATCTACCGGTGTTACTTATAGTGCACAGATTTCCAGTGCTTCGGATGTTGACTGGTACCAGTTCACGACAACTTCTCCCAACACCAGGATTAAAGTAAGCATGACCTCGCTGCCTGCCGATTACGATATGAAGTTATACCGCGGTAACAGCGTGAGAGGTACGTCTGAAAATGCAGGCACTGCCAATGAAACCATTATCTGGAACACCACCAGCTCCGGAACCCGTTATGTGAATGTTTATGGCTGGGCAGGTGCATTCGATGCGGCCGATTGCTATGACCTTATTGTTGAGGTAAGCAATACCAGCTGGAGAACAGATGGATCTGAAATGGTGATCGATGAGGTTTGGGGCAATGCTATTGTGGGTATTTTCCCTAACCCTGCCAAAGAATTGGCAACGGTAAACTACTTCAGTGTGCAGGAAGATATGAATGTTCAGCTGGCAGTATTCGATATCCTGGGTAACAGGGTGATGAACCTGAGCAGCGAAGTCACCAGCGGAGACAACCTCATTCCTATCAATGTGCAATCACTGCCTTCCGGAATTTATGTGGTAGACATTACCAATGGTAAGTCACATTATACAGAAAAATTCATCGTAGAATAAGGTTTTTACGCTTAAATTTTAAAAAAGGGTCGCATTTGCGGCCCTTTTTTTTATCTTTGGTAAGTCCGTTTTCCAGTAAAATAGAGATGGATGTTGTTCTTTGATAGTGATCTGCAGTCAGTAGACGCCGGCCTCGTGTAAACCGCATTCGATCGAAACCGAAGAAGATTGAACCCCTTCTTAGGCCTACCTGTTACAATCAACCTTTGCCTGAGTAGTACCTATTTATGAAACACATACATAATATATAACTCATTGATTGTTAACCCTTAATTATTTAAAATGCTCAAAAAAAATCTCTTATTAGTAATCGCATTATCCCTGTTGGGAACAGGGCTGATGGCACAGGAGGCTGTGCGCAACTGCAGCACTATGGATGTGCATGAAAGACTGCTCACCGAAGACCCGTCTTTCGCTACCCGTATGCAGAACATTGAAGCTTTTACCCAGGAGTATGTTGCCAATCATGCCGGCTCCACCCGCGATATTGTGGTCATTCCTGTGGTAGTACACGTGGTTTACAACAATGCAACGGAAAATATTAGTGATGCTCAGGCTTTGTCACAGATTGACGTTTTGAACGAAGATTTCAGACGGACCAATTCCGATGCCGGCAGCACCCTCTCCGATTTTGTAGGAGTAGCTGCTGATACCGAAATTGAATTCTGTCTGGCTTCTGTAGACCCTGACGGCAATCCAACCACCGGTATTACCAGAACATCCACATCCAGATCATCATTTTCAGCAGATGACAAAGTCAAATTTGACTCTCAGGATGGCAAAGATGCCTGGCCACGCGATGAATACCTGAATATCTGGGTATGCGACCTGGGTGGCGGATTGCTGGGCTATGCACAATTCCCCGGCGGACCGGCCAATACCGATGGTGTTGTTTGCGACTATCTCTATTTCGGAACCACCGGAGTGGCTACTCCTCCCTTCGATCTCGGAAGAACTGCCACCCATGAGGTAGGCCACTGGTTAAATCTTCGCCATATCTGGGGCGATGGCCCTTGTGGGTTCGACGATTTTGTGGGTGATACACCTGCGTCTGATAACCCTAACTATTCTTGTCCGCTTTCGCATGTATCCTGCAGCTCTTTGGATATGGTGCAGAATTATATGGACTATACCAACGATGCCTGTATGAACCTCTTTACCATGGGGCAAAAAGACAGGATGCAGGCCCTATTTGCACCAGGTGGTGCCAGGGTAGAATTGCTGAGCTCTCCCGCATGCGGCGGCGGTGGTGGCGGACCTACCTGTGATGTACCGGGTGGAAGAACAACCACTGCTATTACCGATGTCAGTGCTTCTCTCAACTGGTCAGCTGTAACAGGAGCTGTTTCCTATAACGTGCGCGATCGGGAAGTGGGTACGCCCACATGGACTACAGGCAGCACTGCCGGTACTTCTATCAACTATACAGGTTTAACTGCCGGAACAGATTATGAATGGCAGGTAGAAACTGTTTGTTCCGGTGGCGCTACCAGCGGCTATTCTACTTCCTTGATATTCACTACCACAGGTGGTGGTGGCGGTGGCGGTTGTACCGACTTTGGTGAGCCCAACGACGTCAGTGGTGCTTCAGCTCCTACTATCAATGCAGGTGAAGTATACAGTGCGCTCATTGCCACCTCCGGTGACGATGACTGGTACAAGTTCAAAACCTCCAACCCGGCCACGAATATCCGTGTTACACTCAGCAGTCTTCCTGCGGATTACGATGTAGAGCTGTATAATAAAGGAACATTCGTAGATGTGTCTGAAAACGCAGGAACTTCCGATGAGCAGATTATCTGGAATACTTCTACCAGGGGCTGGAGATTGGTGCATGTGTATGGATGGGCCGGTGCCAACGATCCCGCCGATTGCTATGATTTATTGGTGGAAGTGAGTGCTACCAGTTTCCGCACCGATGGTTCTGAACTGTTTGTGGATGAAGACTTAAGAAACGGTATCATGGGCTTATATCCCAACCCTGCTAGCGATGCGGTATCTATGGTATACCACAGCGTACTGCCTAAGCAGGATGTACAGGTGAGTGTGATGAATGTAATCGGTCAGACAGCCTTAACCATGAACGAGCTTACCGTAGAAGGAGACAACCTCATTCAATTTGATGTAAGCAACCTCACCCCCGGTATTTACGTGGTTGATGTTTTTGATGGAAAATCGCACTACACAGAAAGACTGGTAGTGAACTGATAGACCTATTGAACAGTTGCAAAAGGACAGCATCGATTGCTGTCCTTTTCTTTTTAATTTTGACCCATATGGATGTTTTCGAAAAGATGGCAGCAGCGAAGGCCGAAATTGCCGAAGCTGTGGTAAATAGCGCAGAAGAACTCGAGCAGTTCAGAATCAGGTTTCTGGGTAGCAAGAATATCCTGAAGGAACTGTTTGCTGCCATAAAGGAAGTCCCGAATGAGCAGAAAAAGGAATTCGGGCAAAAAGTAAATGAGCTTAAAACGCTGGCACAGGAAAGATTTGACACCCTGAGCGCAGGCTTTTCCAGCAAAGGAAGTGAGGAAAAATATACTGTTGACCTGACATT
>ERZ888423.2369-NODE-2369-length-14181-cov-47.546156_pt1 | contig 14181 bp, 16 predicted proteins | sample MGYA00520523_ERZ888423 | MGnify/ENA primary metagenome ERZ888423 (study PRJEB32303, sample SAMEA104408611) | aquatic metagenome | biome: Brackish water; feature: Pelagic; material: water | place: Baltic Sea | collected 2014-06-08T10:24:00 | depth 30,27 m ...
GGCGTTTTGCGTGGCGTGATCGCCCGACCGGGGCTGGGCGTCGGCGTCGGATGGTGCCGATTGCAGCGGCGCGGCCTCTGGCCTTGCCTCGGGCGCCGCGAGGGCGGCCAGATCACGGGTGCCTTCCGTTGTATCCGTGGCTTGCGTCGCGGCGTCGTTGCCGGGTGCAAGCGGGGGCGGGGTGGCTGTGTCGGGCCGCGCGCGCAGCACCATTTGCGAGCCTGTCACGATGGCCTCCATCCCGGTCTGGATGGCGGCCTCGTGGATGCGCCGCGCCATGTCCGCCTCAGACGCCCGGTCTTGCAGGGCAAGATCCCCCAGATGCGCCGCAATCATGGTCATCGCCTGGAACGGATGGTCGAACCCTTCGAGGCGACAGGAAAAACTGCCATAGGAAACGGTCAAGATCTTGGTCGCGTCGTTCATGGGGTTGTGCTCTGTGTGGCCGGGCGGGCCGGGGTTTGAGATGGCGCGTTGAAACTGTCGACGCAATCGCCCACAAACGCGGCCTGAATGGGGCGATAAAAAGGAATTATTCCCGAAGATGGGCGATAATGTGTCAAAGGGGGCGCCGGTGTTTCGGGCTGATCGCGGCGTGACGCTGCTGGGCGGCGGACGGCTTTCGCCCGGCGATCTGGCCGCGGCGCTGGCAGTGGCGCCGCATCTGGTGGCCGCCGACAGCGGGGCTGTGGCGGCGCTGGCGGCGGGGCACATGCCCGAGGCGGTCTATGGCGACATGGACAGTCTGCCGGCCGATATCCGCGCCCGCATTCCGCGTGACCGGGTCCACGAATTGACCGAACAATCCAGCACCGATTTTGACAAGGCGCTGCGCCATATCCGGGCGCCGGTGGTTCTGGCCGTGGGTTTTACGGGGGCGCGCGTCGATCATGAATTGGCGGTGTATCACGCGATTGCGGCCCGCCCGGACACGCGCTGCCTTGTGCTGGGGGCGCAAGATCTGGTGATGCATGCCCCCCCCCGGCTGGCGCTGGATCTGCCCGAGGGCACGCGGTTGTCGTTGTTTCCCATGGCCGATGTGACGGGGCGCGCCGAAGGGCTGGTCTGGCCCATCGACGGGCTGGATTTCCACCCAAGCCGCAGGATCGGCACCTCGAACCAGACCCGTGGCGGTCTGGTGGAGCTGTGCTTTGATGGGCCGGGGATGTTGCTGATCGTGCCGCGTGCGCATCTGGCCGTCGCGCTTGCGGGATTGGCCGCGGCGTCAGTTTGGCCTCGCGCGGGCGGGGAGGCTTCGCTATGAACGGCCCATCACGCAGATCCGACAGGAGACAGGCCGCGCCATGACCGCCGAGCTTTCGCCATCCGACAAGGCAAAATATGTGGCCGCGCGCCGCGCGGTGGGGTTCGTCGAAGACGGCATGCGCCTGGGCTTGGGCACGGGATCGACCGCCGCCTGGATGGTGCGCTGTCTGGGCGAGCGGGTGCGCGAGCATGGCCTGAAGATCACCGGCGTTGCCACATCGAACCGGACGGCCCAGTTGGCCAGCGACCTTGGCGTGCCGATCAAGACGCTTGATGAGCTGCCGTGGCTTGATCTGACCATCGACGGGGCCGATGAATACGACGCGAAGCTGAACCTGATCAAGGGCGGCGGCGGGGCGCTCTTGCAAGAAAAGATCGTGGCCACCGCATCGGATCGGATGATCGTCATCGCCGACCCGACCAAGCAGGTCGACAGCCTTGGCGCCTTTCCGCTGCCTGTCGAGGTCATTCCCTTTGGCTGGCAAACAACCAAGATGCTGATCGAGGACATGCTGGCCAGCGTCGATGTGCTGGGCCGCACCGCAAGCCTGAGGCTGACGGGCGGGGTGCCATTTCGCAGCGATGAGGGCAATTTCATCCTCGATCTGCATCTGGACCGCATCGCCGACCCGAACGCGCTCAGCCTTGCGTTGAACCAGATACCGGGTGTGGTGGAAAACGGGCTGTTTCTTGGCATCTGTGACATGGTCGTGATCGGGACATCCGATGGCATGGTCGAAGTGCGCGACATCCACACCGGCACCGTCACCCATGAGCGCATCGACACCGCCACCAGCGAAACGCTGTTTGCAGACAAGACCAAGTGATCACGCACCCGCCGCGACATGCGTTGGTCTGGTGCCAGCCCAACAGGCGTGACATATCCTTTCGGACCGCCTTGATTGACCAGCAGGGGCAAAATGGCTGATTTCGACTATGATCTTTTTGTCATCGGGGGTGGCTCGGGCGGGGTGCGGGCGGCGCGGGTGGCCGCGGGCACCGGGGCGCGCGTCGCATTGGCCGAGGACAGCCGCATGGGCGGCACCTGTGTGATCCGCGGCTGCGTGCCCAAGAAACTGATGGTCTTTGCCAGCGCCTATCACGAGGATTTCGCCGACGCCCGCGCCTTTGGCTGGGATGTCGCGGCGGGTGATTTCGACTGGACCCGCTTTTCGGCGCAACTGGGCGCCGAGCTGGACCGCCTGGAAGGGGTCTATCGCAAGCTGTTGCACGCATCACAGGTCGAGATTTTCGATCTGCGCGCGCGGCTGGCCGATCCCCATACCGTGGCGCTGTCCGACGGGCGGCGGGTGCGCGCCAAGCATATCCTGATCGCCACAGGTGGCCGTCCCGTCCGGCCCGCGCTTGCCAATGCGCATCTGGGCATGGTGTCGGATGATCTGTTTGCGATGCAGCGTTTGCCGGGGTCGATCCTGATTGTGGGGGGTGGCTATATCGCTTGCGAATTCGCGGGCATCCTCAACGGGTTGGGGGTTGATGTCACGCAGTTTCACCGCGGTGCACAGATCTTGCGCGGCTTTGATGATGAAGCCTGCGGCCTGATCGCCGATGGAATGCGCGACAAAGGCGTCGACCTGCGATTGGGCACCGATATCGTCGAGATGACGCAAGCCGACGCCGGCGCGGTTCGCGTCATGGGTTCGGATGGGTCCGATCGCATCTATGACGCGGTGCTGTTTGCCACGGGGCGCAGCCCCAACACCGCCGATCTGGGGCTCGAGGCTGTGGGTGTTGCCATCGGCAGCCGGGGCGAGATCGTGGTCGATGCCTATTCGCAGACCAATATCCCCTCGGTCTTTGCCATTGGGGATGTGACCGACCGCGTGACGTTGACGCCCGTGGCCATCCGTGAGGCGATGGCATTCGTGGAAACCGTGTTTCGGGGCAACCCCACGCCCGTCGATCACGATCTGATCCCGTCGGCCGTCTTTACCCAGCCCGAATTCGGCACCATCGGCCTGTCCGAACAGGCCGCGCGCGCGCGTGAGCCGGTCGCGATCTATGCCACCAGCTTTCGGCCGATGCAGTCGGCCTTTGCCGGGCGGGCTGACCGGGTGCTGATGAAGCTGGTCGTCAGCCAAGCCACACGGCGCGTGCTGGGCTGTCATATCGTCGCGCCACAAGCGGGCGAAATGATCCAGATGGTGGGCATTGCGATCAAGATGGGCGCCACAAAAGAAGACTTTGACCGCACCGTTGCGGTGCATCCGACGATGGCCGAAGAGCTGGTCACACTCAAAACGCCGGTGCGCATGGCTTGATCTTGGCTGAAAAACGCCCAGCTTCACGTGCAAAGGGGTCGAGACGTCCCCATATGATATGAAATGAAGTCCGATTTGTGAGGGGAACGACGATCGATGGCTGGCAATAATGGCGGACCCTGGGGCGGTGGCGGCTCTGGTGGCGGTGGCAATCGCGGCGACAACGGCCCGGGCGGCAAGCCGCCGCGCGGGTCCGACCCGCAGATCCCTGAACTCGATGAGATCGTCCGCAAGGGCCAGGAACAGTTGCGCGTGCTGATGGGTGGGCGGGGCGGTCGGACCGGCGGCGGCGGCGGCGGCGGCGATTTTCCGGTCAGCCCGCGCATGATCTGGGCTGTCGGCTTGATCGCGGCGCTGGGGTTTTGGGCCTTTAATTCCTTTTACACGGTCCGGCCGGAGGAACAGTCGGTCGAACTGTTCCTGGGCGAGTTGTCGTCGATCGGAAATCCCGGCCTGAATTTTGCGCCTTGGCCCGTCATGACGGCCGAAGTGGTCAATGTGACCTCGGAGCGGACCGAAGACATCGGCGATATCGTGTCCAACAGCGTCGGCGGATCGAATGGTCTGATGCTGACGACGGATGCCAACATCGTCGACATCGATTTTCAGGTTGTCTGGAACATCAACGATCCAGCGAAATTCCTGTTCAACCTGCGCGACGGGCCGGCCACCGTGCGTGCCGTGGCCGAAGCCACGATGCGCGAGATCATCGCGCGCACCGAACTGGCGCCGATCCTCAACCGTGACCGCGGCCTGATCGCCGATGGCGTGCGCGAAGGCATTCAATCGACGCTCGATGGCTATGATGCGGGGATCACGGTGGTTCGTGTGAACCTTGACCGGGCCGACCCGCCCGCCGAGGTGATCAACGCCTTCCGCGAAGTGCAGGCCGCCGAACAGGAACGCGACCGTCTGGAACGCCAGGCAGATGCCTATGCCAACCGGGTGCTTGCGGGTGCGCGCGGTGAAGCCGCGCAAATTCTGGAACAAGCCGAAGGCTATCGCGCACAGGTCGTCAACGAGGCCGAAGGTGAGGCCAGCCGCTTCCTTGCCGTTCTCGATGAATACCGCGCCGCCCCCGAGGTCACGCGCCGCCGTCTCTATATCGAGACGCTGGAGCGGGTGCTGGGCGATGTGGATCTGGTGATCCTGGATACTCCCGGCGGGGCAGGGGGCCAAGGTGTCGTGCCCTATCTGCCGCTCAATGAGCTGCGCCGCAATACGACCGGAACCGCCGCCACCACCGGGAGCAACAACTGATGCGCCGTTTGACCTATCTCATTCCCGCCGTCGTCTTGCTGATCTCGGTGGCACTCAGCTCGATCTTCGTGGTCGATGAACGCCAGCGCGCGCTGGTCTTGCAATTCGGTCAGATCCGTCAGGTGATCGAAACGCCCGGTCTGAACTTCAAGATCCCCTTCATCCAGGAGGTGGTCTATTACGATGCCCGGATTTTGGCGCTTGACACCGACACGATCGAAGTGACGCCGTCCGATGATCGCCGTCTGGTGGTCGATGCCTTTGCCCGCTACCGGATCGCCGATGTGGTGCGCTTCCGGCAGGCCGTGGGTGTGGGCGGTCTGCGCGCCGCCGAGGATCGGTTGTCGTCGATCCTGAACGCGCAGATCCGCGAAACGCTGGGTGCCGATCAGGTCACGTCCGACACCATCTTGTCGCCCGGCCGCGCCATGTTGGCTGAACGCATCCGCGACGGCGCGCGCACCAGCGCCCTGTCGCTGGGCATCGACATCCTCGATGTGCGGCTCAAGCAGACCAATCTGCCGATGCAGAACCTCGAGGCCACCTATGCACGGATGCGTGCCGAGCGGGAACGCGAAGCGGCCGACGAAATCGCCCGCGGTGATGAAGCCGCCCAGCGCGTGCGTGCGCAAGCCGACCGCACCGTGGTTGAATTGGTGTCGGATGCCCGCCGTGAAGCCGAGATCGCCCGAGGTGAAGCCGATGCCGAGCGCAACGGCATCTTTGCCTCGGCCTTTGGTCAGGATCAGGATTTCTTTGCATTCTATCGCTCGATGACGGCCTATGAGCGGGCCTTGATGGGGCAGAATTCCACCATGGTGATCTCACCCGACAGCGAATTCTTCGAATTCCTCGGGGGTGCCGGTGCATCCACGCCGGCGCCGCTGCGCTAAGGGGTCACGATGTTCCTGATCCTTGTTCTGGGTCTGGGCATGGTCTTGGTGATCGAGGGGCTGGTGTTCGCACTGGCCCCTTCGCGTCTGGAGGATCTGTTGCGCCTGATGAGCCAGATCCCGGTCGAAACCCGCCGCCTGATCGGGCTGGCGGCGGTGAGCTTGGGGGCGGTGCTGGTGTCATGGGCCATCAGCGTGGGGCTTTAGCGTGCCACAGGCCGTGCCCGACACTGGCGGTTACGCCGCGATGGGCTACCATCGGTCACGACGATGTGACGCTGCGCGCGCTGCGCCACGCTGCTTTGGGATTGATCCGGGCGCAGCGCGGACAAATATCAGCCAACGCGGGCAGGTCCCGCCATGCGTGCCCCCAACGGCTTGGACAGGAGGAAAATTCGTGACGATCCAACAGGCCCGACCCATAACGCCACGCCGCGCCCCCGTGGCGCTGGCACAACGCGATCACGGCCCGGCGCAGTATCGCCTGGCGATGGCGCTATTGCTCGCGGCCATGATGGCGCTTGCCGCGCTGATCACAGCCCCTGCGGCGCGCGCCCAATCGCTTCCGCCCGCGACCTTTGCCGATCTGGTCGATCAGGTGGGCGATGCGGTGGTCAATATCACCACCTCGGCCATCGTCGCCAGCCGGCAAGGCCCCGGGCCCGCTGTGCCCGAAGGCTCGCCACTGGAAGATTTCTTCAATGATTTCCTGGATCGGCAGGGGCGTGACAATGCCCCCCGCCGTTCTCAGGCGCTGGGCTCTGGCTTTGTGATTTCCGATGATGGCTACATCGTCACCAACAATCACGTCATCGAAGGTGCCGACGAGATCATGATCGAATTCCGCGCGGGCTTTTCCTTGCAGGCGGAGATCGTGGGCACCGATCCGAACACCGATATCGCGCTTCTCAAGGTGGCCGCCGATCAGCCATTGCCCTTTGTCGCCTTTGGCGACAGCACCGCCATGCGGGTTGGTGATTGGGTCATGGCGATGGGCAACCCGCTGGGCCAGGGGTTTTCGGTGTCTGTGGGTATCGTGTCGGCCTCGGGCCGGGCGCTTTCGGGCAGCTATGACGACTACATCCAGACCGACGCCGCCATCAACCGTGGCAATTCGGGCGGCCCGCTCTTCAACCTTGCGGGTGAGGTGATCGGCGTGAACACCGCCATCTTGTCGCCCACCGGTGGCTCGATCGGGATCGGCTTTGCGATGTCATCGGCGGTGGCGACCAATGTGGTGGCTCAGCTGCGTGAATTCGGGGAAACCCGCCGTGGCTGGCTGGGCGTGCGCATTCAGGATGTGACCGCGGAACTTGCCGAAGGTCTGGGTCTGGCCGAGGTGCGCGGCGCGCTGGTCACCGATGTGCCCCCGGGTCCTGCCCGCGATGGCGGGATGGAGGTGGGCGATGTGATCCTCAGCTTCGATGGTCGCGACATTTCCGACACCCGCGAACTGGTCCGTATCGTCGGAGAACGCGCCGAGGGTCAGAGCGTGCCCGTGATCGTGATCCGCGAGGGCGCAAGCCAAACGCTTGCCATCACGCTGGGTCGGCGCGAAACGGCCGAAGGGCTTGCCCTCGGCACGCCCGACGGCCAACCGATCGCCCCGCCGCCCCCCGCCGAGGTTCTGGGCATGCGGCTGTCGCCGCTGACCGATGATCTGCGCCAACAGCTTGGGCTTGCGCAGGGTCTCGATGGGCTTGTGATCGAGGCGGTGGATGCGACCTCGGATGCGGCGGCAAAGGGGCTGGCGGCCGGTGATGTCATCACCGAGGTCGCGCAGCAGACGATCACCGATGTGGCGGATTTTCAGGCACGCGTCGACGCCGCGACCGCCAAGGGGCAGAAATCCATCCTTTTGCTCATCCGCCGCGACGGCAATCCGCGCTTTGTCGCGTTGAACCTGCCCGGCTGACGCAGCGGCCTGTTTTTCGACCCATGCCCCCGGTGCACGCGCGCCGGGGGTTTTTCATGGCCGACAGGCGCTGGCCCCATCAGCCGCCGCGCCCGGCCCCGGCCAGTGCGGGGTTCCACAGCGCCAATCCAAGCTGTTGGGCCACGGCCAGCGACAAGATCTCGCTGTCAAGCCCCTGTGGCGCCTGAATGGCGCGTATCGCGCGGGCCGTGCGGCGGTTCATCTCGCCGGTGACAGGCCCGGCATAAAGCCCGCGTGCCATCAGCGCCCGCTGCAGCGAGGCGATGAACTCCGTATCCCCGCTCTCAAGCGCACAGGGCACTTCGAACCACAGATCGCGGCGTTCACGCACAATCCGATGATGGGTCTCGGTCACGAACACCGCAGGCGCGCGCGCAGCGCCATCGGCGCCGATCTGGGGCGGTTGCAGCATGATCTGCTCGGTCACGGTCTCGATCACGGCGGGTGTGGATTTGCGCCCGTAACAGGCCAAGGGGTCGGCATCGGGGGGGCCTGCGCCGCGCGTCACCGCGACCGTGCTGTCCCCTGCGCTCAGCGGATCGGCAAAGGCATCTTGCTCACCCGCGGGCACGCAGGCGGCAAGGGCGATCAGCCCGGTCACAAGGATCACGCGGCGCATGGGATCGGCGGCTCCTTGGGCTGCTGAGGGTGCTTTGACATCCACGATAGCCGGTTTTGTGGCGCCGGAAAAGCGCCGCGGGTGCTAGGGTTGATCGGCGGCGCGTGCCGGTTCGTGCAGACGCACCAGATCATCGAGCATCCCCGAGATATCTTCGACCCCTTCGGCCACCACATGGGTCACGCCCGCATGCCGCTGCACCCGTCCCGTGACGCGCAAAAGCCGCCCCGCGATCACCGCGCGGCGAAACCGCTGATAGATCGCCTGCCAGATCACCACATTGCACACACCGAATTCATCCTCGAGCGTGAGAAAGATCACCCCCTTGGCCGTGCCGGGCCGCTGGCGCACCAGCACCAGCCCCGCCACCGTCACCCGCGCCCCTTCGGACGGCAGGTGCAACAGGTGATGGGGCAGGCAAACGGGCGGGCGCGGCCAGTCGGGGGGGCGGGTCATGGGTTCCATGAGAACAAAAATAGAACATTTTTACCATGACGCAACCCGGCAATTCGGGCTGGAAAGCGGCGGGTGGTCATATTACCTACGAGCGGACGGCCGGGCGGACAGACGGGCGGACGGACGGGCGCGCGCGCAGGCCAAGACAACAAGAAAGGCAAAGCATGGCGAAGATCACCTATATCGAGCATGACGGCACAGAGCATGTCGTGGATGTGCCCAACGGCCTGACCGTGATGGAAGGCGCGCGCGACAACAACATTCCCGGCATCGAGGCCGATTGCGGCGGGGCCTGTGCCTGTTCGACCTGCCATGTCTATGTCCACCCCGATTGGGTCGCAAGGCTGCCCGGCATCGACCCGATGGAACAAGACATGCTCGAATTCGCCTATCAACCCGACCCCGCGCGGTCGCGCCTGACCTGTCAGATCAAGGTCTCGGATGCGATTGATGGTCTTGTGGTCCAGATGCCCGAAAAACAGATCTGAGCGATGGGTCATGGCGGGGCGCGCGCGTGATGTGTCCTGCCATGCTTCATCTTTCCCCAAATACGCCAGCCACGCATGCTGCCCCGTGCCGCCGCCGGGGTTGACTTCGCCACAGCGCAACGTTCTATCGGCGCGACATTTGACACGCCCGAATTCACCCCAAGGGGACCGCCAAGATGCACGCCTTCCGCAGCCATACCTGTGCCGCCCTGACCGCCGCACATGCCGGTGAAACCGTTCGCCTGTCGGGCTGGGTGCACCGCCGGCGCGATCATGGCGGCGTGATCTTCATCGATCTGCGCGATCATTACGGCATCACGCAAGTCTTGTGCGATCCCGACAGCCCGGTCTTTGCACAGGTGGAAAAGCTGCGTGCCGAATACTGCATCCGGATCGATGGTGTCGTAAAGGCGCGGGATGCGGCCCTGGTGAACCCGAAAATCCCCACCGGCGCGATCGAGGTCTTCATCCGCGATGTCGAGGTTCTGGGCCCTGTCACCGGCGATCTGCCGCTGCAAGTGTTCGGCGATCAGGACTACCCCGAAGAAACCCGGCTGAAGTACCGCTATCTCGACCTGCGCCGCGACAGCATGCAGGCCAACATGAAGCTGCGCTCGGATGTGGTGGCCTCGTTGCGTCGGCGGATGTGGGATCTGGGCTTTCGCGAATATCAGACGCCGATCATCACCGCCTCGTCGCCCGAGGGCGCGCGCGATTTTCTGGTGCCAAGCCGCCTGCATCCGGGCAAATTCTACGCGCTGCCTCAGGCCCCCCAGCAGTTCAAGCAGTTGCTGATGGTCTCGGGCTTTGACCGCTATTTCCAGATCGCGCCCTGTTTCCGCGACGAAGACCCGCGCGCCGATCGCTCGCCCACCGATTTCTATCAGCTCGATCTTGAAATGTCCTTTGTCGAACAAGAGGATGTGTTTCAGACCATCGAGCCGGTCCTCAAGGGTCTGTTCACCGAGTTCGGCACCGGCCGCAGCGTCGATCAGACATGGCCGCGCATCTCTTATGCCGATGCGGCGCTCAAATACGGCACCGACAAGCCCGATCTGCGCAATCCCATCGCGATGCAGGTGGTGTCGGACCATTTTGCGGGATCGGGGTTCGCGATCTTTGCGCGTATCCTCGAGCAGGCCGGCACCGAGGTGCGCGCCATTCCCGCCCCCACGGGCGGAAGCCGCAAATTCTGCGACCGGATGAATTCATGGGCGCAGGGGCAGGGGCTGGCTGGCATGGGATATATCTTCTGGCGTGACGCCGAGGATGGCACGCTGGAGGCTGCGGGTCCCCTCGCCAAGAACATCGGCCCCGAACGCACCGAGGCTGTCCGCGCCCAGCTTGGTCTGGGGTCGGGCGATGCGGCGTTCTTTCTTGCCGGCAAGCCCGCCGAATTCGAAGCCATCGCGGGCCGCGCGCGCACCGAGATCGGGCAGGAACTTGGCCTGATCGACGAAAGCCGTTTCGCCTTTGCCTGGATCGTCGATTTCCCGATGTATGAGCGCGACGGCGCGACCGGCAGGATCGACTTTTCGCACAACCCTTTTTCGATGCCGCAAGGCGGGATGGATGCGCTGTCGGGCGATCCGCTACAGGTGCTGGGCTATCAGTATGATCTGGCCTGCAACGGCTACGAGGTCATTTCGGGGGCGATCCGCAATCACAAGCCCGAGATCATGTTCAAGGCCTTTGAACTGGCGGGCTACGGCGAGGCCGAGGTGCGAAAGCGGTTCGGCGGCATGGTCAATGCCTTTCAATACGGGGCGCCGCCGCACGGGGGCTGTGCGGCCGGCATCGACCGGCTGGTGATGATCCTCGCGGGCACGTCGAACATCCGCGAGGTGATCTTGTTCCCGATGAACCAGCGTGCCGAAGATGTGATGATGGGCGCCCCCTCCGAGCCGATGACCGATCAGTTGATGGAACTGGGCTTGCGGGTGATCCCGCGCGATTGAGGCTGGATCGCCATTGGCAAGCCCTGAACGCGTTGGGACAAGAACGCGCTCAGCGCGCGGCAATCATCTTGTGCAAGCCGGGTGCCGATATCTTGTGCATGCCCTTCCAACGCCCTGTCTTGCGCGCTGCGCGCCAGGCCCAGCAAGAACCGCTTGAGATAGGCTGTTGGCGGCTCCGCCAGCGCCAAAAGCGCGATGGCATGGGTCAGATCCTCGCGCAAGGCGAGCGGATCGGGTTCCACCCCCCCCTCCACCATCAGACGGGGCATGCAGGGCCGCAGATCGGCGGGCATCAGGCCAAGGATCATCGCCTGAAATTCCGCCAGCGACGCGATGGGCTTGGGCAAGAACCCGTTTGCGCCCGCCGCGATGCAATCCTTGCGCGCCGCTTCCCGTTCGGCCCCCGATGTGCCAAGCAAGATCGGCACCCTTGGCGTTGTCGCATGCATCCGCGCAATCAGGTCCAGACCCGAGCCATCGGGCAGCCCCAGATCCACGATCGCGACCGACGGGCGATAGATCGCAAGATGCCGTTCGGCCGATGTGATGGCGTCGGCCCGGCGGATCCGCGCCCCCGAACGCAGGCACATCAGGCGCATCGCCTCGGACGCATAGAGGCTATCCTCGACCACCAGCACCGTCAGGCCCAACAGGGGCCGCTGGGCCGTTGGTCGTGGCCTGAATGCGATCTCGATCAACGCGTCGTCCATTGCACATACCCCCTACATGGCCGCCGAGTCGGCCCTGGCAACAGTAAAGGGCGACAAGGTTGACCATCGGTTAACCGCCCTGCGGCGTCTGACCGCTTGGCAGCGCGCGCGCAGCGCGCCATATCTGCCGCACGCCCCGCAACCGGAGGATCGCCATGATCGGCCGCCTGAACCATGTCGCCATCGCCGTGCCGGATCTTGCGGCCGCCGCCGCGCAATATCGTGACACGCTGGGCGCCACGGTCGGCGCCCCGCAAGACGAACCCGATCACGGCGTCACGGTGATCTTCATCGAATTGCCCAACACCAAGATCGAGCTGCTCTATCCCTTGGGCGATGCCTCGCCGATCAAGGGTTTTCTGGAAAAGAACCCCGCGGGCGGCATTCATCACATCTGCTACGAGGTGGCCGATATTCTGGCGGCCCGGGATCGGTTGCTGGCATCGGGTGCCCGCGTGCTGGGCACGGGCGAGCCCAAGATCGGCGCGCATGGAAAGCCGGTCCTGTTCTTGCACCCCAAGGATTTCACCGGCACCCTGGTCGAGCTGGAGCAGGTCTGATGAACATCGTCACAGGCCTTGTTCTTTATGCCCTCATCTGGTTCATGACCTTGTTCATCGTGCTGCAGGTGGGCGTCACCAGCCAATCGGATGTGGGGGAACGCGTGACCGGCACCCATGGATCGGCCCCGGTCAATGCGCAGATCAAGCGGCGCTTTGTGATCACCTCGGCGGTGGCCGCCGTGATCTGGGCGGTGATTGCCGCGATCATCTTGTCGGGCGTGATCACCATTGCCGATATCGATCTGTTCACCCGCTTCGGCTTGGGTGACGCGCGCTGAGCATGTGATAGAGATGGGTAAAGCTTGCAGCCCCGATAATCGGCACCAACAGGTTGACCACCGGGATCGTCAGCAGCACCGCCATCACCACACCTGCCAGAAACAGACGCGCTGAATGGGCGCGCCGAAAGCCCGCAGCGCCCGCCTTGTCGCGGCGGCGCAGCGCCACAAGCTGGCCGTATTCCCGCCCCAACAGATAGCCGTTCACCGCCCAGAACAAGATCGGCGCAAGCGGCGCAAGGATCACATAGCCCACCAGCGCCACAAGGTTCACCGCCACGACCACGCCCAGAAATCGCAGACTGTCCGACAGCCCCTCGACCAGCCCGATGGCGCGGGCGGGCGCAAGGCCGGGGTAATGGCGATCCTCGACCGCATCGGCCACCTGTTCGAGAAAAATTCCCATGAAGGCCGTGGCCACCGGCACCATCAGCACCGCCGACAAGATCAAGAACACCGGCGCGCCCACAAAGCCCAGCACCGCGCCCGTCAGGCTGATCTCGCCGATCCAGGGCAGGCTGAAACTGTCGGGCAAAAGCCAGCCCAACAGCGCCACAAAACCCAGATAGAACCCCACAAGCAGTGCCAGCGTCAGCCCGACACCCAACACCAGCACCCGCAAAAAGCGCCGATCCGAGATCTGACCCAGCGCCTTGCGAACCGCCAGAAGGATCATTCGAGAACCCATGTGGTGATCGCGTCCAGATCGGGCCGGGGCCGTTCGGGCGGGTGCCCCCTTGGCGTGCCAAGATGCACGAACCCGGCCACCGCCTCAGGCGCCGCGATGCCAAAGCCCGCGCGCAGGAAATCCGCGTCGCGCGCCATCCATCCGGTCAGCCAATGGCCCGCAAACCCCGCCGCCTGCGCCGCATTCACAAGGCTCAGACAGGCAAGTGCCGCTGTCTGTTCCTGTTCGATCAGGGGGATGGGGCTGTCTTGTCGCGGGTGCGTCAGCACGGCCACCGTCAGACGCGCATCGCCAAAGGCCGCAGCTTGCTTGACCAGCTTGTCGGGATCGCGCCCTTGCGATGCGCCGATCTCGAGCGTCAGGCGCGCCAGCCGGTCAATGGCGGGCTTGCGCAACACATGGAAGCGGAACGGCACCAGCTTGCCGTGATCGGGCACGCGGGCGGCTGCGGTCAGCAACTGGCGCAACACGGCGTCGTCGGGCACGGGATCGGCCAGCATCCGCACCGGAACCGAATGGCGGTGCGACAAGAACTCGAAAGGGGTCTGGCTGTCCATGGGCGCTATTTCACCATTGGGGGTCTTGGGATCAAGGGCTAACATTCCGCTTGTCTGGCACCAGCGGGCAGGGGTGGGAAAACCCGGGTTTTCCCGTGCGAAAACCTCAAGGTTTTCGCCCCCCCCTGACGCGGTCGCTTCAGGCGGACTTGGGGGCCGCCTTTGGCTTTGCGGCCGCCTTGGGCTTGGCTGCGGCCTTGGTTTTGGCAGTGGCCTTGGGCTTGGCC
>ERZ888423.2372-NODE-2372-length-14175-cov-31.372663_pt1 | contig 14175 bp, 11 predicted proteins | sample MGYA00520523_ERZ888423 | MGnify/ENA primary metagenome ERZ888423 (study PRJEB32303, sample SAMEA104408611) | aquatic metagenome | biome: Brackish water; feature: Pelagic; material: water | place: Baltic Sea | collected 2014-06-08T10:24:00 | depth 30,27 m ...
TAATTATTTCTTTTTTAGTGTCACATGTAACATCCATATAATCATTCTATTATGTCACTAAGCTTATAGTTTTGAATGTTTCATTAGTTTTGTCCTAACAGAATATAAATCAATATGGTCACAAAACAAAGAGCAATAGACATGTGTTTAGTATACTTCCATTCCTTCATATCTAATATATGTAGATCTTTAGCCTTAAACTCCTTGTCTTGAGGATAAAAATAGGAAACCCCAAACATAACTGCTAAATTAATTAGGAATTCAATACCCCAAATATGAACAAAGTGAATATCTGTTTTTAGCATGAAAGTGGTTGTAATATAAAAAGCAAGGCCTACAAATAATGCTACTTTGGCACCAGTAGCCGATATTTTTTTTAGGAAAAACCCAGCTAACATGATGGAAGCAATAGGAATAAAGAAAATACCATTTAATTGTTGTAATAACTGGTAGAGACCGTCTGGTGCGTTAGCCACCATAGGTGCCGCTATAATAGCAAAAATAGCCAAAACTGTTGAGGTTAGTTTTCCAACTTTTACTAGTTTTTTGTCTGTGCAATTTTCACCAAAGTGCTCTTTATAAATATCAATACTAAAAATAGTTGCAGCACTATTAAGTACACTATTGAATGTGCTTAATACAGCTCCCATTATAATCGCTGCAAACAAACCAACAAGTCCCACAGGAAGTACTTTTTTAATAAGCTCAGGGTATATCATATCTTGATTTTCAAAAAGCGAATCTCCATAATAATAGAACCCAATAACTCCAGGTAAAATAATAATGATAGGTACAAATATTTTTAAAACACCTGTATATAAAAGTCCTTTTTGAGCTTCCACTAAATTCTTGGCTCCAAGTGCTCGTTGGATTATGGTTTGGTTCATACTCCAAAAGTACAACTGATTAATAATTAGCCCCGTAAAGAGTACTCCAAAAGGCATTATGGAATCCTTTGCTCCTATAACATTAAATTTTTCTGGGCTATGTTGATAAACTTTAGTCAAACCTGTTAATGGATTACCATCACCAATACTGATAAGTGCGATTAGAGGAATAGCTAGTCCGCCAATTAATAGCCCATATCCATTTATGGTATCTGAAACTGCTACTGCTTTTAATCCTCCAAAAATGGCATAAATAGACCCAAGAACTCCAATAGCAATTACAGTTACCCAAAGACCTTGATCTTGAGACATTCCAAGAACTTCCGAAATATTAAAAATGCTTTCAATATTAATAGCTCCCGTGTAAAGCACTATAGGTAATAATGTAACAACAAAAGAAACCATCAAGAAAAGAGCAACCAATGTTCTAGTTGTACTATCAAAACGTTTTTCAAGATATTGGGGAATGGTTGTAAGCCCCATTTTTAAATATTTGGGTACAAAATAAATAGCAGCAGCAACTAAGGCTAAAGCCGATGTAACTTCCCAAGCTATAATAATGAATCCATTTTTATAGGAAGAACCATTCATGCCTATAAGATGTTCAGTAGATATATTGGTTAATAGCATAGACCCTGCAATAACAACTCCTGTTAGACTTCGTCCTCCCAAAAAATAGCCGTCTTGAGAATCCAATTTTTCATTTCTGAGTTTGTACCAAGAATAAATGGCTACAAAGGCGATGAATCCAATAAAAGTTAAAGCAGTATACATATTTGATTATTTTAGTTATTGTTGAGCATAAATTAAAGTTACTTTAGACTATAAACTAGTTATGAAATCTTTGTTTCTTTTTGTGTTCTAAAGAATCCTTATAAGCTTCTTTAACGGTTTCCATATCGGATACTTCTGCTATAGGAACTTCCCACCAATTATAACCATCAATTCCTTGGTACCTGTCGCAAGTGGTATAAATAACAGTGGTTTTATCAATACCTTTTGCTGTTTTTAAAGCATCAGTTAAACTTGTGTAATCTGTACATTCAATAACATGCGCTCCTAAACTTCTTGCATTATCAGCCAAATTAACTGGCAAAACAGCCTCAGAAGTCACATCATCACCATCAATCTTTTGAGAATCTGGATTTCTGTACAAATAACGAGTACCATAACCTTCACTTCCCAAACTACGAGAAAGAGCTCCAATACTTTTATAGCCATCATTATCAATTAAAACAATCGTGATTTTATAATTTTCTTGAATGGATGTTACAATTTCTTGAGAAAGCATCAAATAACTTCCATCACCAACCATGACATAGATTTCTCGACTTGGGTCAGCCATTTTTGCTCCAAGTCCTCCAGCAATTTCATAGCCCATACAAGAATATCCATATTCCAAATGGAAGCTTTTACTACTTTTAGTTCTCCATAATTTATGTAAATCACCAGGTAAACTTCCTGCAGCACAAAGCACTACATCATTATCATCTGCAAACTCATTCACAGCACCAATAATTTCCCCCTGACTCAGAAGGTTATCATGCCTGTAATCATATATTTCGGAAACTTTTGCCTCCCAAGATCGATTGAATTCAGAAACTTTATTACTATAATCTTCATCTACCTGATAACCATCCAATAACCCTAACAATTCCTCTAGTGTCGCTTTAGCATCTCCTTGTAACATAAGTCCTCCATGTTTGGCCGCATCAAATTCGGCAACATTTATATTCACAAATTTAACATCTGGGTTTTGAAATGCTGTTTTAGAAGCTGTTGTGAAATCACTATAACGTGTTCCTAAGCCAATAATCAAATCTGCTGATTCTGAAATTTCATTTGCTCCAGGTGTTCCTGTGGCTCCAACGGCACCTAATTGATGAGGGTCGTCAAACCGTAAAGCGCCTTTTCCAGCGAAAGTTTCTGCAACAGGAATATGTGTTTTATAAACAAAGGTTTTTAAAACATCCAAAGCATCACTATAATGAGCTCCTCCACCTGCAATTATTAAAGGCTTTTTACTTTTCTTAATTAGGTCTACTGCTCTTTTAATTTGATAAACATCAGGTCTTTGCCTCATAATCCTCCACGTTTTTTTCTCAAAAAACTCCTCTGGACAATCAAATGCTTCTGCTTGAACATCCTGTGGTATCGCCAGAGTAACAGCTCCGGTTTCTGATGGAGATGTTAAAACTCTCATAACTTCTGGAAGCGCGTATAATATTTGCTCAGGTCTATTGATTCGATCCCAATACTTAGAGATTGGCTTAAAGCAATCATTTACAGAAAAATCTTGTGAACTAGGAGACTCCAATTGTTGTAATACTGGAGCAACATGTCTTCCAGCAAAAATATCGCCAGGAATTAAAAGTACTGGCAAACGATTAATAGTAGCTCCAGCGGCTGCAGTTAACATATTGGTAGCTCCAGGTCCTATTGAAGTGGTACAAGCAAAAGTACTTAATCGATTTTTCATTTTTGCATAAGCCGCAGCTGTATGCACCATAGATTGCTCGTTTCGACACTGATAGTACTTTAAATCATTCTGCTGTTGAATGGCCTGCCCCATACCAGCAACATTTCCATGTCCTAAAATACCAAAGCAACCAGCAAAAAATTTATTTTCAACACCATCACGTTCTACGTATTGTTGATTTAAATATTTTATGACAGCTTGGGCAACAGTTAGTCGTATTGTTTTCATTTATTATACTGATTTTATTACTACATACAAACTAGATAGCTTTTCATAATTATAGCTCTATAGTTTTTATTTTAACATTTTAATACTCTGAAATTGGTTAATTTCTTCAAGTTTAACGGGTCTGTTTTCTTGTAGGGACATTATTGCCGCCAATCCAATTTTTAAAGATTGAAGCCCATCGTTTCCATTAGCTGGAACAGGAGTCCCATTTTCCAAACTTTTGATATAATCACTCATTTCTGTCTTGTAAGCTTCTGCATACCGTTCTAGAAAAAAATGCAAAGGCAAGGACCTTTGACTTCCTTGGCTTGTAAATAATTGGTGTGAATCGTGTAAATTATTCTCTGCCCTAACCATACCTTTAGAGCCGAATACTTCAACTCTCTGGTCGTATCCATAAGCTGCTTCTCTACTATTATCAATTATAGCCATAGTTCCGTCTGTATACGTCAGGGTTATAACCGCTGTATCTATATCTCCCATATCTCCTATAACAGAATCAACAAGAACAGCTCCCTTAGCATACACCTCCTCAACTTCTTTGTCTACAATAAAACGTGCTATATCAAAATCGTGAATGGTCATGTCTAAAAACAAGCCTCCAGATTTTTCAATATAACTTACTGGTGGCGCACCTGGATCTCGGCTAGTAATCTTTACCAAATGATGTTCCCCTATGGCTCCCTCACTTACTAAAGCTTTAACCTTTTTAAACTCTTTATCGAAACGTCTATTAAAACCAATCATTAATTTTATTCCTGTATCTTCCACAACATCCAAAACTTCAACTACTCTTTCCAAAGATAGATCTAATGGTTTCTCACAAAAAACATGTTTTCCTTTTTTAGCTGCAATTTCTACATAATCCGCATGTGTGTCTGTAGGAGAACAAATAACAACTACATCAATCTCTGTAGAAGCTAACATGTCTTCATACGTGGAAGTCACATTTGCTATGCCTTTATCCTTCGCATATTCCTGTGATTCTTCAAAAGGATCCATCACAGCAACAACTCTTACATTATTCATTTGAAGTAAATTATCTAAATGAATTTTTCCAATTCTTCCCAGACCCGCTAAGGCAAATTTTAATTTCTTCATGGATTTTCTGTTATTTATAATCCTAATGTTTTTATATAATCCCTATTGGATTGAGCGCAAACTTTTGGGTCTCCCATACCGGGCAATATATCCTGTTCAACAACCACCCAATCATCATATTCTAATTTATGCAACAAAGTAACAATACTCTCGAAATCCACTTCGCCTTTACCTAGCTCGCAGAACACACCTCTCTTAATTGCATCGAAGTAGTCTCCATTGGCATCCCTAGAGGCTTTGGCAATATCTGGACTAAAATCCTTAAAATGGACATGCCAAATACGATCAGAATAGGTTTTTAATGCCTTCACTGGATCACCTCCTCCAAAAGCATAATGCCCCATATCTAGACATAAACCCAATAAAACAGGGTCCGTCAATGATAATAATTTATCAATTTCTTCAGGTGTCTCTACATAACCAGCACAATGATGATGAAAAACAGTCCTAATTCCAAAAGCATCCTTTACTGCTTTGGCTATTTTCTCTGCGCCTTGTGCATAGACCTTCCATTGATTATTAGTAAGGCTCATCTCTGGGAGTATTCTTCCGGCATTCTGAGTACGTTCAGAAATGGTTCCGTTGTCATCTGCCAAAACAATAAGTGCATTTTTATACCCCGCATTAAACATTAATTCTGCAACTTTTATAGCTGACGAAACACCATCCTCATGTTTTGTAATATCTGCCAAGGCCACAGGCACAAAAGCTCCCAACAACTCCAATCCTCTTTTATGTATCTCATTGTACAACTGGCTTGAAACAGTAGGCATATATCCCCAATCTCCAAGCTCTGTACCAATATACCCAGTTTCCTTTATTTCATCTAGAACCTGCTCGAAACCAATTTCTTCCGATTTCTCTTCCAAATCAAATTCTAAGGCTCCCCATGAGCAAGGCGCGTTGGCTATCTTAATCAAAATAATATGATATTAAAATTTACGAGACCAAATATTTGGCCATCGTTCAATAACTACTTTAGTTTGAGTAAAAAACTCAATAGCATGTTTTCCTTGACCGTGAAGATCACCAAAAAAGCTATCTTTCCAGCCACTGAATGGAAATTGTGCCATAGGTGCAGCTACACCAATATTAATCCCAATATTTCCAGCATCGGCTTCACTTCTAAATTTTCTTGCACTAGCACCACTGCTTGTAAATAAGCAAGCCATATTTCCATAATTCCCACTATTTACAAATTCTAAAGCTTCCTCTATATCATTCATTGATATAAGACTCATTACCGGTCCGAAGATTTCTGTTTTAATCAAACCTTTGTCTAATGCTACATTTTCTAAGATGGTTGGTGATATGAAGTTACCCTTTTCATACCCGGAAATTGATGTATTCCTACCATCAAGAAGCGCTGTAGCTCCTTCATCTAGTCCTTGTTGGATTAAATCTGTAATTCTGCTTTTACTTTCAGGAGTGATAACAGGTCCCATACTTACGTCATCGTCCCATCCGTATCCGGTTGTTCTTGATTTTACGGTTTCGTATATAGCATCTTTGATTTCCCTTTTATCATCTCCTACAGTAATAATAGTAGAGGCTGCCAAACAACGTTGACCAGCACAACCATAAACAGAATCTGCTATAATTTTGGAAGTCATTTCAATATCGGCATCAGGTAAAACAATAACGGGATTCTTAGCACCTCCTTGTGCTTGTACCCTTTTTCCATTGGCTGTTCCTTTCGAATATATATACCTTGCCACTGGCGTGCTTCCTACAAAACTAATAGCCTTGATGGTTGGGTTTTCTAATATGGCATCAACCGATTCTTTACCGCCATGAACCAGGCTTATCAAGCCTTTAGGTAAATCCAACTGATCAATTAATTCGAAAAGTTTCATCATGGTTAATGGCACTTTTTCCGAAGGTTTAACAATAAACGCATTTCCTGTGGCTATTGCATAGGGCAAGAACCAAAAAACAATCATACTAGGAAAGTTGAAGGGCGTAATACATGCTGATACTCCAATGGGTTGTCTAATCATCATTTCATCAATCCCCGTTGCAATATCCTCTATAACATCTCCTGCCATAAGCATGGGTGTTCCACAAGCAACTTCAATATTTTCTATAGCTCTTTGAATTTCTCCAAAAGACTCTCCTTTTGTCTTCCCAGATTCCTTTGTAATAATTTCGGCTATATCAGCTATATTTTCCTCAAAAAGAGATTTTAATTTGTAAAGCACCTGTACGCGCTTCATAACGGGAACCTTACTCCATTCCTTATACGCCTTAAAGGCAAATTCTGATGCTGTCTCAACATCTTTTGCTGTATCTATACCATAAGGCACTTTAGCTAAAACTTCTTGATTTGCTGGGTTTAAAACATTTATGGTATGCGAAGATTTACTATCTACCCAAACACCGTTTATATAATTTTTTAGAATTTCCATTTTATAATTTCTTTAGTTATTTTCTTTAATTTGTTTTTTTGATTATAGCTGTTGAAATGCTTCAATATTCATTGCATTATTTCAAAATTAATATCCGCCATGCTTTTCTATAAATGCTAATGATTCCTCTAATGTTGGCATAAAATTGGCGCATCCTTTCTTGGTCACTACTTGAGCTCCACTAGCATTCCCCATTCTACACGCTTTATATAAATCCCATCCTTGAAGATATCCATATAAGAATCCACCAGCAAAAGCATCTCCAGCACCTAAAACATTTAAGACTTCAACCGGAAACCCTGGAACGTCTGTTCTGCTTCCGTTTTTTTTGTAAATACTTACGCCATCTTCACCTCGCTTTACTAATAAAATTTCTATACCAGAAGAAAGCAATTGAAGAATAGACTCGTCGATGTCTCCCTTTATTTCAGGAGCAGATATTTGTTGATCTTTTATCACTACTTGGGAAGAGTCATACAATGTTGCAGCTAATATTTCTTCTTCGGTTCCAATAGCAATTTTAACTTTAGGAAGAATCGCTCGTACCGTTAATCCAAAAGCTCTATAGTCATGCCATTGATCTGCTCTAAAATCTAAATCTAAAACCACATCTACATTGTTCTTAACGGCAACTTCGGTTGCATAAAATGTACTACTTCTACTGGGTTCAATATTAAGTGCTGTTCCGTTTATCAATAAAACTTTATAATCTTGAATATTTGAATTTTGAACATCATCAATAGTTACTTGACTGTCGGCAGCATTATCTCTATAATAAACTAAAGGAAACTTATTTGGAGGTTCAATTCCTAGAACTACGGCACTACTCCGAGCAGTGTTTTTTACAGGAATACAGTGCGTATTTACATTTTCTTTATTTAAAAAGTTTACTATAAATTCTCCAACTTTGTCATTACCAACAGCCGTAAGTAAACTTGCGTTAGACCCTAATCTAGCGAGTGCAACGGCTATGTTTAAAGGAGACCCTCCTACAAACGCATCAAAACCACTAATGTCGTTAAACGTAGTTCCCACATCTTGTGAGTATAAATCTATTGAAGATCTTCCAAAAGTGATAACATCAAACTTCTTATCTTTCATTTATCTTAATTATTTCTCTTATTCATTTCTGCTGTTACTATTGGTAAACGTTCATCTTGAGACTTCCAAGAACCGTAAATCCATTCATGATCTGGATCGGTAGTATTTGCTAAACATTGATCTGACCCAGCTAAAAAATTAAGGTAATAGCAATTAAAACCATGCGCAGCCACAACGGGATGAAACCCCTTGGGAATCATCATAACATCATTATGTCTAGCCTTAGCCATTTCGTCTAATGATCTATCTTGAGTATAGACCTGTTGAATGGCATAAGCTCCAGGTTTTTCTTTCTCAAACTTATAGAAATAAGTTTCTTCTTGAATTGGTTCTAATACATTGCCTTCATTATCTAATATACGCTCATCATGTTTGTGTGCAGGATATGAACTCCAGTTACCAGAAGGTGTATATACTTCTCTACAAACCAAACTATGGCATCCAAACCCTGGAGGCACTAAATCGTTAAATTGCCGCGTAGCATTATCGCCACCAAAAATAACCACAGGCGTATCTTCGGGCGTTACAAACTTTGCTGGAAAATCGACTGGTGATTTACACCAACCGTATGCTATATCCAAATTTTCACTAGTTGCTTCTAAATTAAACTTTGTATACCTTGGTAAATACAAAGTGTGAGCAACTCCATTAAATACATTTGTCCTACCATTTATAGTTTCCCAACTACCTTTAGTGCTATCAACTTTAAAATTCCCACTTAATAGAACAATTACTAATTCATTTTCTTCAGTATTATGCTCCCAAACATCACCTAAACTCATTTCTCTAGCTTCAAAAGAAAGATGATTCCAATTCGCAGATTCAGGCGTAATACTTTGATAAACTTTTGATTCTTTATTTGGCTTTTGTAATAAATATGATTCAGTACTCATAAAAGTTTATTTTTTTAAATAAATTGGTTTGACTTACCTGTTGCTCCTAAAAGGTCGAACTTTTCTAACATAAATTGTTCATAAGCGTCCATATATAATTTTCCAGGAATTATGGGGTCAAACAAATCGGGGGTTTCATTAAAAAACTCTCTATGAACTCGGGTCCAAATGAGTCTTAAATCTGTTGCTATATTGATTTTGCATACACCATATTTGATAGCCTTTACTATTTCTTTTGGATCTACCCCAGCGGCACCTTCAAGTAACTTTCCGCCATTTCGATTGATTTTAACAATTTCTTCTTTATTCACTGCAGATCCACCATGAAGAACAATTGGGTAATACGGAAGTTTTTCTTGAATTTTTTTCAAAATATCGAATTGAATCCCTTGTCCTCCAGAAAACTTATAAGCTCCATGGCTAGTTCCTACTGCAACCGCTAAACTGTCACATTTGGTTAAATCAACAAAAGAAACGACTTCTTCTGGTCGTGTATATTTTGCATGTTTTTCATCTATAGAGATATCATCTTCTACACCACTTAAAACTCCTAATTCTGCTTCAACAAAAACATCCATTTTATGAGCTTTGTCTACTATGGCTTTGGTTCTCTTTACATTTTCATCAAAATTGTCGTGTGAAGCATCAATCATTACTGAATTGTATTGACCAGAATCAATTGCATCTAAAGCATGAGATTCGGTTCCATGATCCAAATGAACAGCATATTTTGCTTTTGGATAAATTTTGGCAGCCGCATCAATCATGGCCAACAGCATATCTGAATGCGCATAACTTCTTGCCACAGGGGTCATTTGCACTATAAAAGGTGCGTTTGCCTTTTCGCCAGCCCTAAATAAGCCATGAATTTGCTCCATAGTGAAAACATTCACAGCTGCCATGGCATACTTACCATAACATTTATCATAAAACTCTTTAGGCGAAGTCATCATATTCTATTATAATTGCTGGGAATTCAAAACAGGAACTCACAAGATAAAAAAACAATAAAATATTCATAGTTTAAGGGGTTTTCCCCTAAATTTCTATGCAAACGTTTGCACGATTTAATAATATAAAACCATAAGAAAATATGAATTAAATGCTTTTGGATGTACCTCTAATAACCAACTCTGTTTTGAAAACTTCGTATCGTAATTCCAAATCGATTCCTTCTTCTCTGTTGATATCATGTAAAAGTATTCTAGCAGATAGCATTCCCATACTATAAACGGGTTGCCAAACTGTAGAAAGTGCTGGCGTGAAATAGGTTGAATGCGGTTCGTCATCGAAACCAATAATGGAGATATCTTCAGGAATTCGAAAATTGAGTTTTTTGGCTGTGCGCATTGCAGAAACGGCAATACGATCGTTTACAGCAAAAATAGCATCTGGAATATTCTTAGATTCTAAAAGTAATTCGGTAGGCTTTATTCCGTCTTTATGTTTAAATCCTTGAGTATGAATAATGAATTCTTCTAAAACCGGAAGATTGTTCTTTTTTAAGGCATCAATATATCCTTGAAGTCTATAATTATTTGTTGATAAATCTGAATCACCTGTAATATGCGCAATTTTCTTGCAACCTGATTTAATGAGATAATCTACCGCTTCGAAAGCTCCGGAGTAATCATCAACAAGAACCTTATGTGCATCTAGCCCTTTGCAGTCCCTGTCAAAAATAACCAATGGAATGCTATTTTCCTGTAATTTCCTAATATGATCAAAATTGGTGGTAGTAGAAGCTGGAGCAATTAAAACTCCGGCTACTTGTACCTTAGCAAGTTTTTCAATAATAAGCGTTTCTTCTTCAACAGATTCATTAGAAACACATATCATGATATTATATTGCGTAGAAACTAATATATCTTGAATTCCGGTAACTGCTGCGGAAAAAAAATAACTTGTAATATCTGGCACGATAACTACAATTGTTGTAGAAGTCTGTTTCAAAAAATTTAGCGCCATGGCATTAGGTCTGTAATTCCATTTTTTTGCCAATGCCTTAACCATTTCCTTAGTTTCTTCTTTCAAAGCAGGATGATCTTGAAGCGCACGTGATACCGTAGAAGCAGATATATTGAGTTCATTTGCTATATCCTTAATAGTGATACGGGCTTTCTTCATAGATTTGTTTATAAAGTCTTTATTTTACTACTCACTAAGACAACTGATAGCAAATATTAATTAAATTTAAGTTTTAAAAAACTAATTTCAAACATTTTAATTTTCTTAATTCTACCTCTAAAGAAATAAATGACTTTTAAGAGAATTCAAAAAAAGTCAAAAAAATGTAGTGGACTTGCATCAAAAAACTGGACAATTAATTGAGAATTTTTCCAGATAAGAAATTAAAGATAAACATAGGGTTAACACCTAATAAAACTACTCCTATTGGTTTTATTTTCTTACTAAAAGCCATTGCCCAAACTTGGTCAGAACCAATAATTTCTTTTCCATGACCTCTCCATGTATCAATTGGTTCCGTACCTCTTCCATGATCAGTAGTGATTTCCTGTGCGGGATGTTGCAGTAAGCTCACAAATTATGGATTCACTATCAAGACGCACTTTGTAATAGCTTGGTGAGGCAACTTCATCACTATCTTTAAAGGGAGTTGTAATACGTTTTCTGTTCTTTATAATTGATGGTAAAGACGCCGTTGTTGGCCTGAATAATATATCTCCCTAATCGGCACAACCTGTACCACTAAGATGTGTGTGTGTGTGTGAAAAACCTAAAATACCTGAATCACTATAATGATAACCAGAACATGCATCCCAATTACCGACTCTAGTATCTGGACTTAATTGGACCATACCAGAAGGGGTTGTTGCTCCTGGGAACGTATGGCCATGTCCTCCTGCACCAATAAATGCATTAACAAACTCCGTTTTTTTATGTTGCTTTGAACATGCTAAAAAAAGCAGAGTTAGCGCTGATAAAAAAATGAACTTTAATTTCGTAATATTCTTTAGTTCGTTAGGTCTAATTATTTTTTATAAAAACCCTAGGGAGGTTTTTGATTATCTCTTTATGTCGAGCACGTTTAATATTTTGTGAAATAGTTCATTGTTTTCATAGACGCCTTGAAATTTATCTGATTGCGGTCCGTAAGCAAAAAGGGGGACCATAACACCTGTATGATCATGTGTAATAAAATCACCTTCTATAGTATGTTTTTTTACATTTCCCTGCGGAATACTAAAACCCGAAGTTTCATGATCTGCTGTTATTATTACAAGTGTATTTTTATTCTCATCTGCAAATTTTATAGCTTCGGTTATTGCTTTATCAAAATCTATTCCTTCTGTAATAATACCTCCAACGTTTTTTGAATGCCCATAAGAATCAATTTTCGACGCTTCAACCATTAAAAAAAAGGATTTCTTTTTAGATGACAAATACTGTAAACCATTTTTTGTTGCTTGTGCTAGTATATTTCCTCTTCCTTCAATAATCCCTGGTACTCCATCATATGATAAAAAGTATCCTACTTTTTCTTTTTTACTACTTCCAATTTGATCTACTGAATTAAAAACGGCAAATTTTGACGTTATTTTGCTACTTGAAAAATCTTTTTTTCCGCCACCTACAAAAAGAGAAAGTTTACTCTTTGCCAAATCTTCTGCAATATTTTCTATTTCCGAACGATCTTTTTGATGTGCATAAAAAGCTGCTGGTGTCGCACCAGTAATATGATCTGTAGTAATACATCCAGACGAAAAATCATATTTATCAAGAATTTCGGTAATGTTTTTTATGGTATTGCCATCAACATCAACACCAATGGCTCTATTGTATGTTTTTTTACCTGTAGCCAAAGCAGTTCCTCCTGCGGCAGAATCTGTAGTAAAATCATCTTTTGATTGGGTTTTTAAAAAACCAATACTTTTTAACTGTGTTAATGTTAATTGTCCTCCGTTTGCCAATGTTGCTGCCGATATTTGGGCTAAACCATTACCATCACCAATCATTAATATAATATTTTTTACACGCCTATTTTTTTTATCAGATTTGAAAGTAGGTGAATACACTTTTGATATTAAGGTATTTTTATAAATGTATTTGTTTAAAGTTTTAAGATAATTAGTTGCCTTGTATGGCATGTCTGTATTAATAAAATCTACTCCTAATTCGGCGAAAACCTTCCAAGCTGTTTTGGAATCTGGTGTGCCCCAAAAACGAAATGGTTTTTGATACGCATGTGCTTTTTGAATAACGTTATTTACTTTTTCATAATCTTCTGCTGTTAGTCTTCCTAAACCATTCCATTCTGAAAAATCTTTAAAATCGAGGCTAATGAGCCCAACCTTACTCCAAGATTCTTGTGGAATATCATCTAACTTCTGATAATCAAAAGTTATAAAATCAGGATAGTTATTATAATCTGAAACTGCTGGACGCATACCAGAAATGACAATACTTAGCCCTTTTTTATCCTCTGTTTTTAATAAAGACTTGTATTCTTTAAACAAGATTATCAATTTTTCTAATGAAGCATACGGTTTGTTTTTTAGATCTACTAATAATTGTATGTTGCTTCTTTCTTTACCTGATAATGAATACGCCTTACTAATAGGTTTTAGGTATGAAGCCTTCAAAGTTTTTTTACTATTTATTGATTCTGCTTCATGAGCAGCAAAAAGTGTATCATTCTTTAAAACTATATCAACTTCTATCGACGATGCTTTATTGGCATAAGCTTCCCAAAAAGGAACATCTCTCATATAATCGTTATGCGAATGTATTTTATAACTATAACCTTTTGCATTTTGCCCAAAAGAAGATATGGAAACAAGCACAGCAACAAGCGTGATTATTAGGTATTTATTCATTTGTATTATATCATTTAAACAAGCGAAAAATGCTGACCATAAATTAAGGCCAGCATCTATCTAACTAACTAAAACTAATTAAAAACTTAAATTTTTATTTTACCATCCTTTATTTTGTGGCAAATTTGATGCATCCCTTGAATCGTTTGGAATTGGCCAAACATGCATAATCGAAGGGTCAAAATTTCTTGCTGGCCAAATTTCTTCAACACTATATGGTGAAGCTGGATCAGCTCTATC
>ERZ888423.2373-NODE-2373-length-14174-cov-4.799844_pt1 | contig 14174 bp, 14 predicted proteins | sample MGYA00520523_ERZ888423 | MGnify/ENA primary metagenome ERZ888423 (study PRJEB32303, sample SAMEA104408611) | aquatic metagenome | biome: Brackish water; feature: Pelagic; material: water | place: Baltic Sea | collected 2014-06-08T10:24:00 | depth 30,27 m ...
ACAATCCCAAAAAGTAATACCAGCTTTGGGAAACAAATCAGAAATTGGCATAAAGGCAGAACCGATGATGCCAAAGGCATGGCAAATCCCATGCATCTGCAAAACTTTGACAAAGGCTTCTTCGGTGGTCATTCGCATGGCGCAGGCTCCTTGATGTCTGGTCTCGCCGCATCGCAAAAATGGGGCGGTTGCGTCAAACCTTAGGGCCAAGCGCTGCGGGGCGATAGGGCCAGCACCCTGACTGGAATAGGGCCAGTTACAAACCCGCAGATCCGGCCTTTTGGCCCTCGTGCGCGCGCAAGCCGCGCGCGATCAGCGCGATACCTTCGGCGATGCGATTGGCCGGGATTGAAGAATAAGCCAATCTATAAAATTCACACCCCACCCTACTGCTGCCAGAATCACTGCTGCCAGAACCACTGGGGCCAAAAAACACCCGCCCCGGTTCAATCAGCACCCCCTGCTCGCGCAAGCGCAGCGCCAATTTTTCGGAATCACCGCCATCAGGCATCCGCATCCAAAAACTTGATCCGCCAAATTCTCCTTTTCCCGCAATCATCAGCCCTTCGGCGCGTATCGCCTCATCCATAATTGTGCGACGACGGCGATAGGCGGCTTTCATACGGTTGATCAGCGCATCATGATGGCCAAGCGACAAAAAATAAGCGGCGGTGCGCTGAATATGGCCGGGGGGGTGGCGCAACACAGTGGCGCGCAGGGCGCGGGCCTCGTCAATAAACGCGGCTGGCCCGACAATGTAACCCAGTCGCAATCCCGGAAAAAGCGATTTGGAAAACGATCCCAAGTGGACAACCCGCCCATTGCGATCAAGCGACTTTAGCGACGGCGATACCGGCCGCAGAAACGACATTTCAAATTCGTAATCATCCTCGACGATCACCATATCTTCTCTCTCCGCCCGCGCCAGCAAATCATGGCGACGCCCAAGCGGCAGGGTGGCATTGGTTGGGCATTGATGGCTGGGGGTGGTAAAAACCACATTCACCCCGGCTGGTACCGCATCGGGGGGCAACCCCTCTTCGTCAACATCGACAAAGTGCATCTGCGCACCCGTTTGCGCCAAAATAGCGTGCAAGCCGGGATAGCTCGGGTTTTCCAATGCGCACACACGCCCCGGCCCCAACAACACCTCGGCCGCTAACCAAAGCGCGTTTTGTGCCCCCATCGTCAACAAAACCTCTTCGGGGCGTGCTTCAATGCCGCGGCGCGGCAAGATCGTGCGCAGAATATATTGGATCAAAAGCGGGTCATCACGTTCATAATAATCGCGGGTCAGCGCCTCAAAATCTTTGCGACCCAGCGCACGCAGCGCACATGCCCGCCAATTCTGGTGATCAAAAAGCGTCGGATCGGTCTGGCCATAAATAAAGGCAAACGGGTAATCGCGCCAATCTTCAGGGCGGGAGATGCGCGCGGGCGCAGAAAACCGACGCCCTGTTAGGGTTGCAAAATCAACCGCTTCACGTTTTGGGCCCATCTCAATCGGAAAAGCCGGGCCAGACGGCGCGCTTTGTGACACGAAATAGCCCGATCGCCCACGCGATACTAAATAATCATCAGATAAAAGCTCGGTATAGGCCAGGGTGACGGTAATCCGCGCAACCCCCAAATGTTGCGCCAAGCCCCGGGTTGAGGGCAGCTTTTCGCCTAATGGGAATCGCCCCGAAACAATTCCTTCGGCGACCATCTGGCGAATACGCTGTTGCAGTGTGCCAGCCCCGGTTTCCGTCAATCGGAACGCTTCAACAGGGATCGCCACACTGGCCTCATCATGTTGGAAAACTGGCCCTATCAGCACCACAAACAGGCGTCACCTGTCAAGGTGGCGCCTGTGCATCTTTCAAAGCCCGGCGTGAGATCAGGAAAACACGCGGGTCAGCGCCTTGTCGATGGCCGCTGTGATTTCATCAATGTCATCAGGCGTGGCAATCAGCGCAGGTGACAGGCACAGCGTGTTATTAAGCCCCGGCAGACTGCGATTTGTCATGCCGATAATCACACCCTGTGCCATGCAATCGGCAACAACAGCAGCCACTTTCTTTTCATCAGCAGGCTCTCGGGTGGTGCGGTCAGCCACCAATTCGGCACCACAAAACAGCCCCTTGCCCCGCACCTGACCGATCACCCGATGCTTGTCTTGCAGCGCACGCAGGTTATCCAAAACGCGGGCCCCCATCAGGTTAGTGTTTTCAATCAAGCCCTCATCTTCGATGATCCGCATGTTTTCCAACGCCGCTGCCGGCCCCGAGGTGCAGCCACCAAATGTTGAAATATCACGGAAATAGCTCATTGGATCAGTGGGATCATCTTTGAACATCTCAAACACTGCCTCGGTGGTGACGGTGCAAGAAATCGCAGCATAGCCAGAGGCCACACCCTTTGCCATCGTAACAAAATCAGGTTCAACCCCGTAATGCTGATAGCCAAACCAAGCCCCCGTGCGGCCGACGCCGCACACGACCTCATCAATATGAAGCAAAATATTATATTTGCGGCAGATTTCCTGCACCCGCGGCCAATAGCCTTCGGGGGGAACAATCACACCACCACCCGCGGTGATCGGCTCCAGACATAGCGCACCGATTGTGTCGGGGCCTTCGCGCAAGATAACCTCTTCAATCGCATCAGCGGCCCGCAGCCCATAATCGGGGCCGTCCCACTGTTTGCGATATTCCAGACAATGCGGCACTTCGACAAACCCTGGTGTCAGGGGGCCATATTGCATCACGCGTTGCGGCTGACCACCCGCGGACAATGTGGTGATGGTGGTGCCGTGATAATCGCGTTCGCGATACAATATCTTTGACTTACGCCCACCATGGTGGCGGTGCGAAATCTGCCGCACCATCTTAAAGACTTTTTCATTCGCCTCTGAGCCCGAATTTGAATAGTAAACCCGCGACATCCCAGGCATTTTGCTGATCAGACGTTCGGCGAATTGCGCGCCGGGCACCGAACCTGCGGAATTGGCGAAATAGTTCATTTTGATCAGCTGATCGCGCACCGCATCAGCAATCGACACCCGGCCATAGCCTACGTTAACGGTCCAAACCCCACCAGACACCGCATCCAGATGCTCTTTGCCAGTCGCATCCCAAACCCGCATCCCCTTGCCCTCAACAATGATACGCGGATCAATCGTTTCGAACGGTTTGTGCTGAATAAGATGATGCCAAACATGGGCGCGATCAGCCTCGATCACGGCGCTCATGTCATTTGAACGGTCGGCAGTCAGAGACGAGGACGAGGACATGGGGGTGCCTTTCTGGAAACCTTATTCTTCCTTCAACACCTGCCACCGCTCTGGCGATAGGGCCAGAGCGGTGATGTTCTTAATGCCAGTTAGGCCAGCGCACGGCTTAGTTTTGTCGTGGTGCTGACCCATGCGTTATAATTGTGCTGCGAAAACGGGCGTTGAACCTTGATTGGGGGCGCCAACGCCCCTCAGGATCCCCCCAACCGCCCCATTGTTGCGAAATGATTGACAGGTAACAAGAATCAGAGAACAAAAGATGGGCGATCAGACGGGTTTCAATCTTTTGACGAGGTTGCAGGGCTTGCTGAACGCACATGACGTTCGGCCGCAAGGCAGATCACAAAAACTGTGCCGCCCAGCCAGTGTTTGGTCAAAGGGCAGGCCTTCCAACGGGAGCTACCAGGTGACAAACGATACACTTTCTTTCACGCGCCGCCGCTTTTTGCAAAGCACGGCCATCGGGGCCGGGGTTCTGGCCGCGCCCGCAATTATTTCCAGCGATGCACTTGCCTCATCAGGCGAAATGAATTTGCTGATGTGGTCAGATGAATTCCCGGGCGATGTCGTGCCGAATTTCGAAAAGGCCACCGGCATTCGCGTCAACATGACACCATTCTCACAAAACGAAGAGCAGCTAAACAAGCTGCAAGCCACCGGTGGCGAAGGCTTTGATATTTGCTCGCCTACCGTAAACCGTGCGCCACAATACATGGAACTGGACGTTCTGGCCCCCTATGACATGGGGCGGTTGAAAAATATCGGAAACGTGCTGCCCTCTATGCTGAAAAGCTCAACCGATCTTTGGACGCACAACGGTGGCGTTTATCATCTGCCACATTGCTGGGGATCTGAGGCGATTTCGTACCGCACCGACCGATACAGCGGCGATATGTCAAAGCTGTCTTACGGCACGCTCTGGTCCGAAGAATTGAAGGGCCACACCCAAGGCCGCCCACATTCATGGCTGTTGTCGATCGGTCTTTGGATGGATCATACCGGCCAGATGCCGTCAAACCGCATGTTGGATGGCTATAAGGACCCGGACACTTTCAAAAAGCTTTGGGATCCGATTTTGGCCTTTGCGATTGATCATAAGTCATGGGTCAAACAGTTTTGGGATTCCGCTGACAACACCAAATCAGGCCTGATGGAAAACGACGTAATCATGGGTCTGACATGGGATGGCCCGGCCCTGTCATTGAAAAAAGACGGCAAGCCGGTCAACTATACTGCACCAGTTGAGGGTGCGATCACATGGGTTGACGGTCTGTCAATGATGCGCAGTGCGCGCAACGTTGATGCGGTTTATGAATTCCTCAACTATCTGCACACACCCGAAGTATCCGGCGCGGTGGCAGATGGTTCGGGCTATAACCCCGTTGTCAAAGGCGCCGACGGCTTTACCTCGGATGTGTTTAAGAAAAACTTCCAAGAGGCCTTCCCAGGCGACGCCTTGGACAATCTTTGGGCATGGCCACCAGAGGCTCCATGGTATGCGGAAATCCGCAGCCAATACGCCGATAAGTTCAAAGCGGCCTAAGGGCCGAGCTTTGCAAACTTTTATCACCAGCCCCATTCTTGGGGCTGGTTTCCCTTGAAACGATTGCATTTGGCAAAGCCCCGGGTGCCAATTCCGGCACGTTTACGTTTTGTCCAAACGCAATTAATGCTTGGCCCAAACCCGCCCTTGTTGTGGTTTTCACCACGATAAGATGGCGCAAAATGGTTTTGGGTTGGTGCAAATAACAAAGGTATGGGACGCATGAGTGCCAGCGTGGAACTTGATCACGTCACGGTAAAGTTTGGCCAATTCACCGCTGTGAAAGACGCCGCTTTGGAAATCAGGGGCGGGGAATTCTTTTCCTTTCTGGGGCCGTCGGGCTGTGGAAAAACAACCATTTTGCGCACTGTGTCAGGTTTTTTAGAGCCCACCGACGGGGCTGTGCGCATTGCAGGCCAAGACATGGCAGGCATCGGCCCAAACAAACGCCCCACCGCACTGATCTTTCAGAATTTGGCGCTTTTTCCGCTGATGTCGGTGGCCGACAACATTACCTATGGGCTGCGCGTGCGCGGCATGTCATCAGGTGAACGGGCACGCAAAGCCGATGAGTTGCTGGAACTGATCGCCCTGCCCGGTCAGGGCAAAAAGCTTGTCTCTGAACTTTCGGGTGGCCAAAAACAGCGCGTGGCCATCGCCCGCGCGCTGGCGGTGCAGCCCAAAGTTTTGCTGCTGGACGAGCCGCTCTCCGCGTTAGATTTGAAACTGCGCCAACACATGCGCGCCGAATTGCGCGCCATTCAGCAGCAGGTTGGCATTACCTTTATTTATATCACCCATGATCAGGGCGAGGCGCTGACAATGTCAGACCGTATCGCCGTGATGAGTGACGGCGTAATCCAGCAAATCGGTGATGGCCGCAGCGTCTATGACGCGCCTGACACCGCATTTGTTGCGTCTTTTGTTGGCGAGAACAACGCCTTTGCGGGGCAAATCACCCATGCTGATGCAGACAGTGCCGTGGTGCAGACCGACTTTGGCCCCCTGCGCGGGCGTAACCCCAAAGCGCTGAAACCCGGCGATCGCGCGGTGCTGTTCATTCGCCCCGAAGATCTGATCCCAGTGACCGGCGCGGCCGACAGCACACTGTCCTCTTATGTTACCAACGTGTCGTTTGAGGGCAATATGACCCATGTTTACCTGAATGGTCAGGGGGCGCGTGAAATATCGATGTCAATCGGGCGCCAGGGTGGCACAGACGTGCCGCAAAAAGGTGCGGTGACCCCGCTCAGCTATCATGCGTCCAACGCCATCGTCTTGCCCGAAGGAACCATGGCCCGTGAGTAGCCGTCTTTTTGTCATTCTGATCCCGCTGATCGTCATTGCAATCTTCGCAATCTTGTCTTGGCGCGACACCCGCAACAATCCAGACCCAACCCGCAAAGGTTTCTTTGACCGCAATGGCACCGTCCTTGGGCTGGTCTTTATTGCGCTGGTGGGCTTTTGGATGCTGTTTTTGGTGGTTCTGCCCTATCTTTACATGGTCGTGGAGAGCTTTCACCCGAAACTCTCGCCCTCAAAACGCGGCGGGCCGGATGATGTGCTCACCCTGATGCAGTATAAATCGTTTTTCATCGAACCGCTGAGCGGCGATATGAACACGATCCACATGTGGGCCTTTGGCTATACCATTGTAATTTCACTGATTGTTACCGCTTTGAACTTTGCCATCTGCTATCCACTGGCGTATTACATGGCCCAGACAGGCACCGCGCGCAAAGTGCGTCTTTTGATGCTGGCGTTGATTATACCCTATTGGGTAAACGAAATTTTGCGCGCCTTTTCGCTGAGGCTTTTGCTCGCCTCAAAAGGGTTGATCAACCAAATGCTGATGGGCGTTGGTCTGACTGATGCGCCGATTGATTTTCTGGGCAATAATGTTGGGCTGTTTGTTGGCCTGTCTTATGCGTATCTGCTGATCATGGTCTTTCCGCTTTATAATGCAATCGAAAGCCTCGACCGCAACCAGATTGAGGCTGCGCATGATCTGGGCGCGCCTTGGTGGAAAATTCACCGCGACGTCGTGATCCCTTATGCAAAACCAGGCATCGCTTCGGGCTGTACGATGGTGTTCATGCTGTCAGCCGGTTCACTGGCCGCACCACAGTTCTTGGGCGGGCCAAACACGCTGTGGTTTACCTCAGTTGTTTATGATTTCTTCTTTCAATCGTTCAACTGGCCACGCGGGGCGGCCTATGCCTTTGTGTTGCTGTCAGCCTGTATCGCTTTTGTCATGATTGTGCTGCGGTTGTTCAAAGTCTCGCTGGGGGAAACAATCAAATGAGCGCGCGTTTTGTGTTTAAGGCGATGATTGGCTTTTATATCGCGTTGTTTTTCCTCTATCTCTTTGGGCCGCTGATGGTCATGGCGGTCACGGCATTCAACACGCCCAACTATCCGCAGGCCTACCCGTTTGAAGCCTTTACACTGGATTGGTTCGTCAAACTTTGGAACCATCGTTCAATGATGGCTGGGTTGCGCAATTCGGTCATTATTGGGATTGGGGTAGTGTTGCTGTCGGTGCCAGTCGGCTTGGCGGCCGCGATCATCATGGGCCAAATTTCATCGCGCGCCCGCGGGCTTTATTATTTGGTGACCGTCTCACCCGTTCTGACACCCGGGGTGATCATTGGGATTTCCACAGTGATTTTCTGGAAAGACGCGCTAAGCCTGACAGATGTCACCCGAGCAACATTTTACAACGGCACCATGCTGTCTATCTTTGGCCAATCCAGCTTTATCTCAGCCTACTGTTTGCTGATCATCATGGCCCGCCTGCAACGATTTGATCGCACCCAAGAAGAGGCCGCACTGGATCTGGGTGCCAGCTATCCGCAGGTGTTTTGGCACATACTGCTGCCTTTTTTGCGCCCAGCACTGATCTCGGCATCTGTCATCGCCTTTTTGTCGTCGTTTGAAAACTATAACACCACCACCTTTGCCATTCTGGCCGACAAGACATTGGTGACCGTGTTGGCAGGCGAGGTGCGCCAAGGCACGACCCCTGCCCTCTCAGCGCTGGCCGTTGTGATCATATCGATCTCTATTTTTGGCGCCGTGCTTTATGAGGTTTTAAAACGCCGTGAAGAAAACAAAACCACCCGCACCATGCGAAACGCCAAAGAGGCTGAGCGCAACGAAACCTATGCCTGAAACCCAACGCAGCACGTCTGACCAGTGGGGGTCACCCTGCTGAGAAATGGACAACGATGCCGTTGTGGCAACGTGCGCGACTGGGTTATGGGTTTCAATTAACCGGCGGGCTTGCTAATTTGTTATGTGTCTTGACGATGGGCCTGTGTGGCAGCCCGCTTGTTGCATATTTTGCAACGAAGCGGTGGCCTTGAAACATCAGGCGCAAGGGAATACCGCCGCACTTTTCCACCGTTACGGCGCAGCATAAACTGGCGGGCCGTTATGGGGTATCTGCGGATAACAATGACCAACAGACAAAGGCCCGACGTGGAACACAAAACGATCAGCGCCCAAGCGGCATCGCGCCTGTCTGTTGCCCCGATGATGGATTGGACAGACCGTCATTGCCGCGTCTTTCACCGCATGATGTCACACCATGCACTGCTTTACACGGAAATGGTCACAGCGCAGGCTGTGCTGCATGGCCCACGCGATCGTTTGTTGGGGTTTGATGCGCGCGAACATCCGGTGGCCTTGCAGTTGGGCGGTTCAGATCCGCGCGATTTGGCGGCAGCGGCGGCAATTGGGGCCGATTATGGCTATGATGAGATCAACCTGAATTGCGGCTGCCCATCTGACAGGGTGCAATCAGGCGCGTTTGGTGCGGTGTTGATGAAGTCCCCCGCCCTTGTTGCCGATTGCGTCGCAGCCATGCAGGCCACAAGCCACGTTGAGGTGACTGTGAAATGTCGCATTGGTGTTGATGATCAAGAACCGGCTGAGGGTCTGCCTGCGTTTTTGGAAACCCTGCAGGCTGCAGGTGTGCGGCGCGTGCAGATCCATGCACGAAAGGCGTGGCTTAAGGGTTTAAGCCCACATGAAAACCGCACAATCCCACCGCTCGATCACGACTTGGTTGTTGCAATGAAACAGGCATTTCCAGATTTGTATGTGTCGATCAACGGCGGCATTACGACATTGGCAGATGTGACAGCCTTGCTTGCACGCGGGCTGGATGGGGTGATGATTGGGCGGGCGGCGTACCATGCGCCAAATACCGTGCTGATCGGGGCAGATGCGGCGATCTTTGGGGCAGCCCCTGGCCGGGATGCCTTTGACACCCTGGCAGCCATGCGGCCCTATATTGCGGATCATTTGGCCCAAGGTGGGCGGCTGCACACAATCACACGCCATATGCTCGGGCTTTTCACAGGCCAACCGGGGGCCCGCGCATGGCGGCGGGTGCTTTCAACCGAGGCCGGTGGACAATCCGCCGGTCTTGAAGTGCTTGATCGCGCCGAGGAGCGCGTGCGCGCGGCCCTCGATATCGCGCAACAGCCCGAACCTTGGCCCACCGAAAGGGCCGCACATGTCTAGCGCCACGTTCCTGCGCGATGGGTATCTGCGCTTTGATGCAAGGGCCGACAGCCTTGCTTGGGCAAAGGTGGCCCATGCGGCCGGGTTGGCGGCCCTGCAAGACCCGGAGAAGGCCGACTGGCGCTGTGGCGCTACGTGGTTTGTCGGCGTTGATGCATTGGGCAATGACGCCTTGGGCCGATGCCCAGGCCCAGAGGGACGCCTTGGCCCAAAGCTGGGCGGCCCGGCGATTGATTTTCTGCAAGAGTGCCAGATGGTTCCGATCTCTTGGCACAGTGCGCAGCTGTCGGTGATCCGGCCCGGATATCCGCAGCCTTCCGGCGACGAAAGCGAAACCGCCTTTGCCTTTCGCCGCAACCGCGATGCAGCCCATGTGGATGGCCTGCTGCCCGAAGGCCCCGAACGTCGCCGCAAAATCCGCGAGCCGCATGCCTTTGTGCTGGGTCTGCCACTAAACCTGACCGATCAGGGCGCATCGCCCATGGTGGTGTGGCAAGGCAGCCATCAGGTGATGCGTGCAGCCTTTGCCAAAGCGCTCGCGCCCTTTCCCATCCAGCATTGGCCCGACGTGGATGTGACCGAGGCCTATCAAGCCGCCCGGCGTACTGTTTTTTCCCAATGTCCGCGCGTCGTGATGCATGCGCAACCCGGGCAGGCCTATCTGATGCATCGCTTAACGGTGCATGGTGTGGCCCCGTGGCAGCCCGGTGCCCTCTGCCCAGCGGAGGGCCGCATGATCGCCTATTTCCGCCCAGAAACGCAGGGCGGGCTGCAAGATTGGCTAAATGCACCCTAGCTCAGCACAAAAACCTTATCACGCGCGGCCGCGCCGCGGCGCAGATCAAGCCGCGATTTGGCAACCCCAAGCGCTTTGGCCAGCAAAGCCACCACAGCAGCATTGGCGCGGCCATCTTCGGGAACTGTGGTCACCAAAACCCTGATCACACCCTCTTCCAGCCAGACCTCGTTGCGACTGGCGCGTGGGGTAACGCGTACGCGCAACTCGGCCCCCGGAACGGCCAGATGACTGAGATTATTCTTGGCCAATGCGGTTTGCCTTGTGTCTGCGCGGGTGGGTGCCTGCACGTTTACCCCTGCCCCCTTGACCCTGCCCCCAGCAACAGGCCAGATCAAGGCATAACCGAAAGGATCCCCCAATGCCCGCGATAAACCCGGCTGCTGTTGAATTTCTGACAACCCGGCGATCTGTGCCCGCCAAAGCCCTGCGTGCGCCGCTGCCAGACCGCGCACAGGTGCTGGCGCTGCTGACCGGGGCCGCGCGCAGCCCGGACCACGGAAAATTAGAGCCTTGGCGTTTCATCGTATTGCAAGGGGAAGCCCTGATCCGGCTGGCCGATCTGGCCGAACAGCGCGGGCAGGTATTGGGGTTAGAACCCGAGCGGGTGGAAAAGGTGGCAGCACAATACCGCCAGGCCGGGCTGTGCGTCGCTGTCATTTCCAGCCCCAAAGAGGCCCTAAAAATTCCACAGATCGAACAGGTTTTATCAGCCGGTGCGGTTTGTCTGGCCTTGGTCAATATGGCGCTTGCCTCAGGTTGGGGGGCCGTCTGGTTGACCGGATGGGCCAGCCACGATCGCGGCTTTGTCACCGATGGCCTTGGGCTGGATGACAGCGAAACCGTGGCGGGCATCATTCATATTGGCACCGCAACTGCGACCCCACCAGAGCGCCCTCGCCCTGATGTCGAAAAACTGACCACATGGATTGGTGCATGATTTTTTCTGATTTTCTAAAAGCCCTGGGCCAAGTCAGTGATCCGCGCTTTCGCCGGGTTTTATGGCTGGGCTTGGCGCTGACACTGGCCCTGCTGATTGTGCTTTATGCCGTAATTATGGCCAGCATCACCGCCTTTGTGCCCGACAGCGTTACCCTGCCGCTGATTGGCGTGGTGGGTGGGATTGACACGCTGGTGTCGCTGGCCTCATTTGGCGTGCTGTTGGTTTTGTCGATGGTGCTGATGATCCCGGTTGCCTCGGCATTCAGTGGGCTGTTTTTGGATGATATCGCCCGCGCGGTTGAGGCACGACACTACCCCAACCTGCCGCCCGCCACGGCCGCAACCTTGGGTCAGGCGTTGATTGATACCATCAATTTCTTTGGCCTGATGGTGGTCGTGAACCTGTTTGGGCTGATATTTTACATACTGGCTGGCCCATTCATGCCATTGATTTTCATCGCGCTAAACGGGCTTTTGTTGGGGCGCGAATATTTCCAGATTGCCGCCTTGCGCCGAATGTCGGGCAAAGATGCCCGCGCCCTGCGGCGGCGGCATTTCTTTCAGATTTGGCTCGCTGGCATGTTAATGGCGGCGCCGTTGACAGTGCCGCTGGTCAATTTGATCGTACCCATATTGGGTGCGGCCACATTCACCCATTTGTTCCATCGGGTGCGGAATGCTGACCGCGGCCAAAGTAATCAAAATCATCCACCGTCACCCAACCTGATGTAATGATCCCGGCAATCACAACCCAAAGACCCAACGCAATCATGGTGGTCAGCTTTGCTTTGCGTTTGATCTGGGCATCAGCGGGGGCCGAACGCGGGGTGCCCGGCACAACCGATCCAGCCTCTTCTTGCGATACAAAGCGTTGGGGCAAAACGATAAAAAACACCATGAACCAGATCATGGCAAACAAAACGATCGCGGCGGTGATATTCATGCCTGCTCCAATTCGATCAAGGTTCCAGTGAAATCTTTCGGGTGTAAAAACAACACCGGCTTGCCATGTGCGCCAATTTTTGGTGTGCCATCGCCCAAAATGCGCGCACCAGCCGCCTGTAGCTGATCGCGTGCCGCAAGAAGATCAACCACTTCATAACAAATGTGATGAATGCCACCCGCTGGGTTCTTTTCTAAAAACCCGGCGATGGGGCTGTTATCGCCCAAGGTTGCCAACAGTTCAATTTTGGTATTGGGCAGTTCAATAAAAACCACGCGCACGCCATGATCGGGCTCATCTTGCGGGGTGCCAACAACGGCACCAAGCGCGCTTTGATATTGCGCGCAGGCCGCCACCAAATCCGGCACGGCGATCGCGACATGATTGAGACGACCGATCATCACAAACCCTCCAACTACCCCGCCACGTTATGGGCATTGCCGCCCCAGGCTGCAAGGGGCGCAATGTCACTGGAAGTGGCGCGTGGGCGGTGTATGCTAACCCCGACACATCAGACAAAGGCGCAGATCGCTATGGCAGAAAAACGTTTTGGGGCGCCCCTGCACGATTGGGTTGCCCCTGCCTTTCCCACCGCTGACACCCTAAAAGGGCGCTTTGTCACCCTGGCCCCCTTGTCACCCGAGACGCATGCGGCCCCCCTTTTTGCAGCAAATGCTGCCCAACCTGCAATGTGGGATTATTTGCCCTATGGGCCGTTTGATACGCTAAACGCCTATGAAACATGGATGCGCACAGCCACAGCCGGGCATGACCCGCAGTTTTATGCGCTCAGCGATCATCAAAGCCAACCGGGACAATGGGGCGGGGTTGCAAGCTATCTGCGTATCACACCTGAAATCGGTTCCATTGAGGTGGGACATATCGCACTGTCGGCCCAAATGCAGCGCCGCCCCGCCGCAACCGAGGCCATGTGTCTGATGATGGCGCGCGCCTTTGCCGCAGGCTATCGGCGCTATGAATGGAAATGTGACGCGCTAAACCTGCCATCTCGGCGTGCAGCGCAGCGGCTGGGCTTTTCATATGAGGGCACATTCCGGCAAGCCACAATCGTCAAAGGCCGCAATCGCGACACCGCATGGTTTGCCGTAACCGATCAGGAGTGGCCCGCACTTTCAGCCGCCCATGCTGCGTGGCTTGCGCCCGAAAACTTTACCCCCGACGGCCAACAACGCCTGCGCCTGTCTGACCTGACCACCCCATGCCGCGTCAGCTCTGATCCGGCGCTTGGCTGAGGGACACCAGCGCCCCCGGTTCCGGGCGACGACAAAACCGTGTGTTGGGGTCCAGAAGGCCCTCGGGTTCAATCAAACCGCGTTCATGCAGATCAATCACATGCGCAAAAAGATTGCGCAGCGCAGCCCCCTGCAGCGCAGTTGGAACATCGGCATAAACTTGGGCGCAAAGATCTGGCAATGTGACAAAATTTGGCCCAAGGGCTGCCAAAATCTCAGCCTCGCGCGCTTGGCGATGCGCCATTAGCGCCAGAATACGGGCGCGTGGCTGGGCAAAGGGCGCGCCATGTCCGGGCAGGCACAGCCCTGCCCGCAGCCGCGACAGCCGCCGCAGCGATGCCATGTAATCGCCCATATCCCCATCGGGTGGTGAAACCAGCGAACTGGCCCACCCCATCACATGATCACCGCTGAAAAGCCGCCCCCCCCCGACAAAGCACATGTGGTTGCCAAAATGCCCCGGCGTCCAAACCGCGCGCAGCTGCCACCCTTGCCCACGCAGCCTCTGCCCGTCGCGCAACATCCGGTCAGGGCAAAAACTGGGGTCTGCGCCCTCGCCGCCCCCCAGCACCGCGCCACGGGCCGCCAATCTGGCCATCACCGCGCTGCGCCCACTGCCCGATACGCCAAACCCAAAGACCGGCGCGCCAGTTTCCCGCGCCAAATCGGGGGCAAGGGCACTGTGATCAAGATGGCTGTGGGTCACCAATATATGGCTGACACGCCCGCCAGCTGGCACCGCCTGTAAAATCGCAGACAAATGCACACCAATCGCGGGGCCGGGATCAATCACCACCACATCGTGTGTGCCCAAAACATAGGTATTCGTCCCCGGCCCCGTCATGGCTGAGGGGTTTGGGGCGCGCAACAATTGCAGATCGTGCGCCAAC
>ERZ888423.2375-NODE-2375-length-14164-cov-7.195832_pt1 | contig 14164 bp, 18 predicted proteins | sample MGYA00520523_ERZ888423 | MGnify/ENA primary metagenome ERZ888423 (study PRJEB32303, sample SAMEA104408611) | aquatic metagenome | biome: Brackish water; feature: Pelagic; material: water | place: Baltic Sea | collected 2014-06-08T10:24:00 | depth 30,27 m ...
GCATTGGTTAGCGCCCGGGCGCACGACTGTTCTACGCCTTGATGACCGCTTGCGTGTGACCCCCAGCCCCGCTCTCTACGGCGACCTCAAGGCCCTTCTGGGGCCGACGTGTCTCACCTGAGTATGCGTTCCATCGTCTCCCTGGCCGTCGCCCTCGTGGCCACCCTCGGGCTCGGTGCCCTGCTCGGAATCGTCTGGGAGGCCCTCGCCCCGCGGGTCACCCTGATCGTCGCTTCGGATGGTCTCGCCTATCCGGAGGGATTCCAGCCGGAGGGCTACGCGACCGACGATGGCATCGCCGCCATCCTGTGTGTGGCGGCGGGCATTCTCATCGGGCTCATTGCCGTCTGGATAACTCGACGGGCGCTCCCGCCCGAGCGTGCACTGCCTGTCGCCCTCGCGCTCGTGATCGTCCTGGGCATCGTGGGGTCCCTCGCACTGTGGTGGGTGGGCGAGCACCGTGGCGGGTTTGACCTCACGGAGGCCGTGAGGATGGCCTCGCAGGGGGATGTCATCACGGCGCCCCTCGACCTGCGCATGTCGGGCGTCCTCGTGCTGTGGCCCGCCTCCAGTGTTCTCGTGATCTTCCTGGCGGCAACGGGTGAGTGGTTGCGCGGACGGCATCCCGCCGGCCGCTAGTGGCCGGCTGTGCGGACTAGTTGACGCCGAAGGATTCCCGTGCCAGGTCGACGGCGGGCAGGGAGGGCACCTGGGCGATGAGGGCTGTCTCGCTGCGCAGGAAACGCAACTCCTCGCGCAGGCGCTGGGAGTCATCATCAGCCTCAAGGAATGCCTGGCGTCGCGGCAGGTCTGCAACGACTGCGGCCGCCACGAGGTAGGAGAGCACGCGGGGGTCATCCGGGAGCTCAACGTCGTCTTCCTCATCGCTGAGGAGTGCCCTGTACTCCCCGAAGTGCGCCGCCACGGACTGGGCAAGTGGCTCTGCCGCATCACCCGGCTCTTCGGGCAGTGGCATGACCTCCGCTTGAAGATACGACGATCCTTCAAGGAGGCGAAGGACACGAAAACGTTCGGTCCCCACCGTCACGATGTCGGATCTGCCGTCGTCGTAGAGGGTGATCTCACGTAGGGATGCGAAGGTGCCCACGTCGAAGAGAGCGCTGACACCGTCGGTGCCCACCTCGTGCCCCTCGCGAATCGCAATGATGCCGAAGCCCCGATCATCCTCGGGGAGCACCGTCAGATCATCGACCATCTGACGGTAGCGGGGTTCGAAGATGTGCAGTGGGAAGACCAGGCCGGGTACGAGCACGCTTCCGAGGGGAAAGAGCGGGATGACGCGCGACTGGGTCACATCAGCAGGCTAGTCCTAGAATGAGTCCCGTGATTCAGCGCATCGATGTGCGGGGCTCCACAGTCGACCCTCGGACCGTGCTTCCGCGTGCCTCCGTCGACGTGGAGCAGGCAACAGCGACCGTGCTTCCCATCGTGCGAGATGTCCACGCTCGCGGGGCCGAGGCGGTCCTGGACTGGACCGAGCGCCTCGATGGTGTGCGACCGGTGCAGCTGAGGGTGCCCCAGGCGGCCATCGACGCTGCCGTGGAGGGCGTCGACCCCGTGGTTCGTGCCGCGTTGGAGGAGTCCATCCGCCGGGCGCGCATCGTGCACGCGGATCAGGTCCGCGCATCCACGACGACCCGGGTCGTGGAGGGCGGCTCGGTGACGGAGACCTGGGTCCCCGTGGCTCGCGTCGGGCTCTACGTCCCCGGGGGGCGAGCCGTCTACCCGAGCAGCGTGATCATGAACGTCGTTCCGGCGCAGATTGCCGGTGTGGATTCAGTCTGCGTGGTCTCACCGGCTCAACGTGACCACGGTGGTCTGCCACACCCCACCATCCTCGCCGCATGCGGCCTGCTCGGAGTGGACGAGGTCTATGCGGTCGGGGGCGCGCAAGCCATCGCCATGCTCGCCTACGGCGTGGACCTGCCCGGGGGAGGTCGATGTGAGCGAGTCAACCTGGTGACGGGCCCGGGCAATATCTGGGTCACCGCCGCGAAGCGCGTCCTGAAGGGCCAGATCGGGATTGATTCCGAGGCGGGTCCCACCGAGATTGCGGTGCTGGCCGATGACAGCGCCGACCCGGCCCATATCGCGGCTGACCTCATCAGCCAGGCCGAGCACGACACGTTGGCCGCGGCCATCCTCGTCACAACGTCGCCCGAGTTGGCGGAGGCGGTTGAGGCTCAGGTGGCTGATCAACTCGTGCGAACCAAGCACGTGGAGCGCATCTCTGAGGCTCTGGGTGGTCCGCAGAGTGGCATCGTCCTTGTCGACGATATCGACCAGGGTCTGCGCGTTGTTGATGCCTACGCCGCTGAGCACCTTGAGATTCACACGCGGGATGCGGGCACTGTGGCACGCCGTGTGCGCAATGCCGGAGCGATCTTTGTGGGCACTCACGCACCGGTGTCACTCGGGGATTATTGCGCCGGCTCCAATCACGTGCTCCCGACCGGTGGTTCGGCCTCACACGCCTCCGGACTGTCCGTGCAAACATTCCTGCGCGGCATCCACATCATCGAGTACGACGAGGCAGCACTGGCCGATGTCGCCGATCACGTCGTCGCATTAGCCTTCGCCGAAGACCTCCCGGGGCATGCGGCCGCCATCACCGTGCGCTTCCAGGACTGACGGTGGTCTGGTCACCTCCGGTGCGGGAGGATCTGCGTGATGCCGTCCCCTACGGTGCGCCGCAGATTGACGTCCCGGTGCGGCTGAACACCAATGAAAACCCCTTTCCCCCCTCGGCGGCGATGGCGACCGCGACCGGGCAGGCCGTGGCTGCCGCGGTTGCTTCACTCAATCGATATCCCGACCGTGAGGCGTTAGATCTGCGAACCGACCTGGCTGACTACCTCAGCCGGGAGTCTCATGTCAGCGTCGATGCATCAAGCGTGTGGCCGGCCAACGGCTCCAATGAGGTCATGGAACACATTTTCTCGGCGTTCGGAGGACCGGGCCGACTCGCGATGTCGTTCTCTCCCACGTACTCCATGTACGAGCAGTACGCGCGGGACACCTTCACGAGGTATCGGACCGTGGGTCGCCGAGCCGACTTCAGCCTGGACGCCGCCATGGCGGTGGCCGCGCTGATTGGCGGAAACCCCGACATCGTCATCCTCACATCACCCAATAATCCCACGGGAACGGCCCTGACCCTGGATGTCATCGCTGCCACGTGTGCGATGTCCGCGGGTGTGGTGGTCGTCGATGAGGCCTACGCCGAATTTCGTCGGCCGGGGTCACCGACGGCGCTCAGCCTCCTCGAAGCGCACCCGAATTTGATCGTCACGCGCACGATGAGCAAGGCATTCGCCCTGGCGGGAGCTCGGCTCGGCTACGCCGTAGCGCAGCCGGATGTGATCGATGCGCTACGGATCGTGAGACTGCCGTATCACCTGTCCACGGTGACCCAGGCTGTTGCGCGCACAGCGCTCACCTTCAGTGATGAACTTCTCGGTCAGGTCGCTCTCATCCGTGAGGAGCGGGATGCTTTGGTCACGTGGTTGCGAGAGAATGGTCTCTCCGCGGTTGACTCCGATGCCAACTTTATCCTCGTGGGCCAGTTCGCAGACCGGCATCGCGCCTGGGCGGAGTTGCTGGCTCGAGGCGTTCTCGTACGCGAGGTGGGTCCCGAGGGCTGGTTGCGCGTGACGGTCGGCACTCCAGCGGACAATGCGGCCTTTCGCACCGCACTCACCCAGGTGATAGGCCTGGACGGCATGATGGAACCCGCCTCGCCCGCGTGAGGCGCCACCCCTGGAAGGACGGATCCATGAGTCGCACGGGCCGGGTCGAGCGCTCGACCAAGGAGAGCCGCGTGCTCGTCGAGATCGACCTTGACGGGTCAGGACATGCCGACGTGCAGACCGGCGTTCCCTTTTTTGATCACATGCTCGCGCAGTTGGGCAAGCACGGAGGTTTCGACCTGACCGTGCGGACGACCGGAGACCTCGAGGTCGATGCCCACCACACCGTCGAGGACACCTCCCTCGCTCTGGGGACGGCCTTTCGAGAAGCCCTGGGTGATGCCGCCGGCACCCGTCGCTTCGGAGATGCCCTGGTGCCGCTGGATGAGTCCCTCTCCCAGTGCGCGGTCGACCTCTCCGGGCGCCCCTACCTCGTGCATGTCGAGCCGGAGATCGTCGAGCTCATCGGCACCTACGACACCAGCCTGACGCGTCATATCTTTGAGTCCTTCGTCGCCACCGCGCAGATCACCCTCCACGTGCGCGTGCTCAACGGTCGCAATGCGCATCACGTCGTTGAGGCGCAGTTCAAGTCCTTCGCGCGAGCCCTGCGTGATGCTGTGGCGCTTGATGCTCGTGTCGTCGGGGTGCCATCGACCAAGGGGACCCTTTCCAGTCGTGAGTCCGTGGAGCCCTGATGCAGTGGACGGCGGTCCTCCTGCTCGCGCTCGCGGCGTTCCTCGGTGGGGGCGTCTATTCCTTCGCTTCGCAGGGCAAGCGCAACGCCGCGGTGATCCTGGGAATCCTGGCGGTGATGGCGCTGATCGGGGGCGCCCTATACGCGTGGGATGCCATGTGACCTCGGTCGTCGTTCTCGACTACGGATCCGGCAATGTGCGCTCCGCGCAGCGCGCTTTGGAGCGCGTGGGCGCGGATGTCACCGTCACGGCCGATCCCGCTGCCGTGGCCGACGCGGACGGCCTTGTGGTCCCGGGCGTGGGTGCGTTTGCCGCCTGCATGGAGGGTCTGCGCGCGGCTGACGCTCCCCGTCTCATCGGCCGCCGTCTCGCCGGGGGACGCCCTGTGCTCGGCATCTGCGTGGGCATGCAGGTGCTATTTGAGACCGGTGTGGAGCATGGAGTTGTGACGCAGGGGCTGGGGGAGTGGCCGGGCACCGTCGAGCGGCTGACGGCTGATGTGCTGCCACACATGGGCTGGAACACGGTGGATGCGAGCCCGGATTCTGTGATGTTGGCGGGTCTGGATGACGCCTATTTCTATTTTGTTCACTCCTACGCTGCACGGGAGTGGCAGCTCGTCCCGGATGTCTCGTCCCGTGTTCCCCGCGCATCCGCGCGGGTGAGTTGGACGACGTACGGTGCCCCGTTTGTCTCAGCGGTGGAGAATGGCCCGCTGTGGGCGACGCAGTTCCATCCCGAGAAGTCCGGGGACACCGGTGCCGAACTCCTGGCGAATTGGTTGCGGACCCTGGCATGAGGGGGCTGTGACCCGTCATGGCCAAGGAGAGAGCTCGCCGCCGCGCCGAGCGAGAGGCCGCAGCCGCACGCGATCGCGACATGCGGGCGAGGCAGCGCAACCGTCGAGAGCGGGTCACGCGCGCTAAACGTGCTGTTGCATCGGCGGTGCCCGACGCACCGCGACGCACCCCCGGACTGCTCGCGGCCCGTCGTCGTCGACGCCTCATGGCCTTCGTGCTCGGGATCATCGCCATCCAGGTCATCCTGTGGCCCTTCCTGCCGTCCTGGGGGGCTCGCCTTCTGACCCTGGGGCTGACCCTGCTCGCGGCGCCGGTGGTGTGGGTGCTGTCCTTCGGTCGGGTGTGACCGCCAGGGAGCGCCGGTTAGGCTCGCATCATGCCTGCCCCCACGCGCTTTGAGCTCATTCCCGCTGTCGACATCGCCGACGGTACGGCGGTGCGTCTGGTCCAGGGCGCCGCGGGGACGGAGACGTCCTACGGCGATCCGGTGGCGGCTGCCCTGCAGTGGGTGGACCAGGGGGCCTATTGGCTCCACGTGGTCGACCTGGATCGCGCGTTCGGTCGCGGCACCAACGTCGATCAGGTCGAGGCGATCGTGGCCGCAGTGCGTGCCCGCTGCCACGTGGAGGTGGCAGGGGGGATCCGTGATGACGACTCCCTGGCTGCGGCGCTCGCCACCGGTGCCCACCGGATCGTGATCGGGACCGCAGCCTTGGAGCAACCCGAGTGGGTGGCCGCGGTGATCGCAGAGCACGGTGACCGCATCGCCGTATCCCTCGATGTGCGTGGCACCACCCTTGCCGCCCGCGGCTGGACCACGGAGGGCGGTGACATCTTTGCTGCGATCGACCGACTCGACGCCATCGGGTGTCGTCACTACATCGTCACGGATGTGGAGCGCGATGGGACGATGCACGGGCCGCACTTCCACCTTCTGCACCGCATCTGCAAGCACACATCCACGCCGGTCATAGCCTCGGGCGGCATTGCCACCCTGGAGGATGTCCACAAGCTGGTGGAGATGATTCCTCAGGGGATCGTCGGTGCGGTCATCGGGCGGGCCCTGTACGACCAGGCCTTCACCTTCCCCGAGGTCGTCGCGGCTATTGAGCCCCGCATTGACCTGTGGACCTGGGGTCCCCCCCAGCCGTGACCCTGGCTGTCCGGGTGATTCCGTGCCTCGACGTTGATGCGGGACGCGTCGTCAAGGGTGTGAACTTCGAGGGTTTGCGAGATGCCGGTGACCCTGTCGCGTTGGCTCGCTTCTATGACGCGGAAGGTGCCGATGAGCTCGTTTTCCTCGACATCACCGCCTCATCGGGGGATCGGGAGACGACGTACGACGTCGTGCGCCGGACGGCTGACGAGGTTTTTATCCCACTGACGGTCGGGGGAGGCGTGCGCAGCCCCGATGACTTTGATCGCCTGCTGCGCGCGGGGGCGGACAAGGTGAGTCTCAGCACGGCTGCCGTGCGCACCCCCGATCTCATCGATGAGGCTGCACGACTCTTTGGATCCCAATGCGTTGTGCTCTCCGTGGACACACGCCGCAGCACCAGGACGCCATCCGGTTTTGAAGTCACGACGCACGGTGGTCGCGAGGACACGGATCGGGACACCATCGCCTGGGTGCGGGAAGCGACCGATCGCGGCGTAGGGGAAATCCTGCTCAACTCCATGGATGCCGACGGCACGCGCTCAGGCTTTGACCTCGACCTCATCGCACGAGTGCGCGAGACCGTCGATGTGCCCATCATTGCCAGCGGCGGCGCGGGGGGTGTTGAGCACTTCGTCCCCGCGGTGTTGGCCGGGGCCGACGCCGTCCTGGCAGCGAGCATCTTCCACTTCGGTGACGTGTCCATCGCTGAGGTGAAGCGCACGATCGCCGACGCCGGATTGACGGTCCGGCCACGTGGCTGAGACGCGTCACGGTCCCTGTGGCGCCCACTGATCGGCGTGCCGGACAATAGGGGTGTGTCCGAGGTCCGATTCGACGAGCGCGGGCTCGTGCCCGTGGTCGTACAGCAGTGGGATACCGGTGAGGTGCTCATGATGGCCTGGATGGATGCGGAGGCGCTGGCTCGCACTCGCGCATCAGGTCGAGCCACATATTGGTCGCGAAGCCGGGGCGAGTACTGGATCAAGGGGGCCACGTCCGGACACGCCCAGCATGTGCGCGAGGTGCGGATCGACTGTGACGGCGACACGCTCCTGCTCCTGGTCGATCAGGTCGGTGCGGCCTGTCACACCGGTTCGCGGACGTGTTTCGTGCCGCTGAACTCGGACGACGTGGACTCGGATGACGTCGAATGAGGCAGCCCATCGCCTGGGGCTTTCCCCTCCCTGCTCCCGGGGGGACTGCTCCGGATCTTGACCGATTCCGGGAGTTGGCTCCGGGTCGACGGGTGATCCCGGTTGTGCGACGACTCCTTGCCGATGGCGAGACGCCGGTGGGCCTGTATCGCAAACTCGCGCAGGAGCGCCCGGGCACCTTCCTCCTGGAGTCGGCCGAGCAGGGCCGCTCGTACTCCCGCTTCTCGTTTATCGGTGCCCGGTGCACAGCCATGCTCACGGAGTCGAATGGTGTGGCGAGTTGGTGGGGCACACCACCCAACGATGTCCCTCAGGGGGGTGATCCCCTGGAAGCGCTTCGGGACACGGTGGCCCTCCTGCGGACCGATCGACCCGCGGGGTTGCCCCCGCTCACGGGAGGCATGGTGGGCTATCTCGCCTATGACGCCGTGCGTCGGTGGGAGCGACTCCCGGATGCGAATCCGGACGAGTTGGCGGTCCCTGAGTTGGGCTTCCTCCTGGCGACAGATCTCGCCGTGCTGGATCACGCTGACGGGACGGTGCTGCTGATCGCCAATGCCATCAACTCCGACAACACCGATCACAGAATCGATGAGGCATGGGCTGACTCGGTGCGGCGTCTGGACACGATGGAGGATGACCTGCGTCGTGCCGCCCCGTCGACGGTGTCCACATATGACCCGCTAGCCGAGATTCACGTCGATAGTCGTACGACGTCCGTGGACTTCCGCGCCAGCGTGGCACGGGCGCAGGAACACATTCGCGCGGGCGACGCCTTCCAGGTTGTGGTCTCCCAGAGATTCGATGCACCCTGCACCTCATCAGCCCTGGATGTCTATCGGGTCCTGCGCGTGACCAACCCCAGCCCCTACATGTATCTGCTGCGCATCCCCGATGTCGACGGCACCGACGTTGCCTTTGACATCGTGGGGTCATCCCCGGAAGCGCTCGTCACCGTGCAGGAGGGGCGCGCTCGCCTCCACCCGATTGCCGGGACTCGGGCGAGGGGCGCGACGCCCGAGGCTGACGCCGCCCTCGCGGAGGAGTTGCTCGCCGATGACAAGGAGCGTGCGGAACACCTCATGCTTGTCGATCTGGGACGCAATGATCTCGGTCGCGTCTGCGCCCCCGGCAGCGTAGAGGTCGTGGAGTTCATGCAGGTCGAGCGCTATTCGCATGTCATGCATCTCGTCTCGACCGTCGTGGGCGACCTGGCTGAGGGGCGATCGTCCTACGATGCGCTCGCGGCCACATTCCCCGCCGGCACGTTGTCGGGAGCACCCAAGCCGAGCGCCATGGCCATCATCGACGACCTCGAGCCATCGCGTCGCGGCCTGTACGGCGGCATCGTTGGGTACGTCGACTTTGCAGGTGACATGGACACGGCTATTGCGATCCGCACCGCCCTCCTCCGCGACGGCATTGCGCACATTCAGGCCGGGGCGGGAGTCGTCGCAGACTCCGACCCCGCTGCCGAGGATGGCGAGTGTCGGGCAAAGGCGGCCGCCCTCATCCGCGCGGTGGCCATCGCCGGATCACTGCGCACGATTGCTGATCGATGACCACCCGGGGTTTCCTGGGAGCCCTCGTGGCTTTGGCCGTGGGCTCCGTGCTCGTGGTGGTGTCGTTTGGAGCAACGTGGGCAACCGTGACCGTGGCCGCCCTCTCGGGAGCCACGAGTCCCGCCGACCCCGTCTCGACCGTGGCCCTGACCGGACGTGACCTCGCGCCCCTGGGCGCCACGATGGGTTGGGTCGGTCTCGCCGCCGTGGCGGCTCTGCTCGCGACGCGCACCTGGGGACGTCGCTTGACCGGAGCGCTGGTCGTTGTGGCGGGCGGCAGTGCGGGCGTCACGGCCGTGGCCTTTGCCCTCACCGATGCCGCGTCGGGCAGTGGCGATGCCTTCATTGAGGCAGCGCTGGGGGCTCGCGCTGATGGTGATGTGCTGTCCGTCGCGGTGACCGCGTGGTGGCTCCCCGCCATGGTCGGTGGCCTCCTGATGCTGGTGTGCGGCATCCTCGCGGTCGCTGTGGGGCCCGCATGGCCTCGACTCTCCTCGCGCTACAACCGTGCGGGAGCAGGTGACGTCCCCGTGAGCGCGGCAGCCACGTGGGACGCACTGGATCGCGGTGAAGACCCCACGGCGGATGTGAAGGACCACACCCATCCTGGTTCAATGGAGGGACCCAACCCGGAGGAGAAGCGATGATTGCAGGCAGCCACGGCTCCACACCTGCCGCCTGGACCCTCGTGGTTCTCATTGTGCTCGGTGTCATCGTGTCGACGGTCGCCCTGGTCCTGGGTTCGTGGCTCGGGTTCTGGATCGGAGTCGTCGTTGTGGCTCTGGGAGCGATCGCCGGGGGCGTTTTGAAGGTGGCCGGCTTCGGCAAGCCCCGTTCCCACACCGACGCCCACTGACATGGACGCCGGCGCAACGCGTCCGGTCATCCTGGTTGTCGAAGATGAAGAGCCGATCGCCGATGTGCTGCGGCTCTACCTCCATCGCGCCGGTTACGACGTCCTGGTCGCCCGCGATGGCATCTCCGCATTGGACGTGATTCGGCAACGGCGTCCTCAGGCGGTGATCCTGGATGTGGGGTTGCCCGGGATGGATGGCACCCAGGTGTGCCGCACGCTGCGGGCGGAGGGGGATTGGACACCGATTCTCTTTTGCACAGCACGCGATGATGAGGTGGATCGGGTGCTGGGACTTGAGCTCGGTGGGGATGACTACATCACCAAGCCGTTCAGTCCCCGCGAAGTTGTCGCGCGCGTCACCGTCGCCCTGCGACATGCGCGGCCGGTCGACACCGGCGACGTGCTCCACGTCGGGCAGATCACCCTCGATCGATCGAGCCGCCGGGTCACGGCGGACGGGGTGGAGATTGCCCTCACCGCGACCGAGTTCGACCTCCTGGCCTACCTCATGGCGCACCCGGGACGGGTGGTGTCCCGAGATCGCCTCCTGGAAGAGGTGTGGGGCTACGCCGCGGTCGTGGGCACGCGCACCGTGGATGTTCACGTGGCACAGGTGCGCGCCAAACTCGGGGAGGCCAGCCCGATTCGCACGGTGCGTGGGGTCGGCTACGCGGCGGAAACGTCATGAGGAGACCGGGCATCGTCGCGAGCACCGTCTTGCTGGCGGTGGCGGTCGCCACCATAGCCGTGGTCGTCGCGGCGCTGGTCTCTCTCCCGTTGATTCGCAGCAACGCCGAGGCCGTGGCGACAGCCGAACTCTCGCGTATCGCCGACATCACGGCGACGTCCCTGCGTGTGGATCGCGAGGGCCGCTATCTGCTGCCTCCCCGCGTTGCGTCGGTGCTCCAGGCGGAGGAAGTCACGGCGTACATCGTGACGCCCGGCGCGACGGATCTCCCGTCGGGTGTGACGTCCGGTGACGTGTCCTCGGTGACGCAGGGCGACAGTGTCGAAAGACGCGCCGATGCTGAGGCGGGCCCCGTCATCATCGTCGGACGCCCCTTCGAGCCAGGCATCGGCGTCATCCTCATCCAGCCGTCCGCTGTCGCCGGGGGTACGGCCACTGATGTACTCGTGCGGCTGGGGGTGGCACTCCTGATCGGACTCGCGATCGCGGTGGCCATCGCCCTCGTCGCCGGAGCCCGGTTGACCACGCCGCTGCGCCGCGCTTCCGATGCCGCTTTGCGTCTGGGCCGTGGCGAGCGCGGCGTCCACGTCGCGCTTGAGGGTCCGGCGGAGATCGCCGACATGGCCGATGCGCTGAATCACCTGGCTGCCGCCCTGGCCGTGTCGGAGGGGCGCCAGCGTGAGTTCCTGCTGTCGGTATCCCATGAGTTGCGCACCCCGATGACATCGGTGCGCGGCTATGCCGAGGCCCTGGCTGATGGTTTGGTTGCCCCGTCGGATGTGGCACGCACCGGTGAGGTGATGGTGGCCGAAACCCAACGGCTTGATCGCCTGGTCAGTGATCTGCTTGATTTGGCTCGGCTGCGTGCTGATGACTTCACCATCACGGTGGTCAACGTTGATCTGGCGCGTGTGCTGGCGGATGCGATAGACGTCTGGAGTGATCGCTGTGCTCGCGCGGATGTGAGACTCCTGGGGGAGCTGACCTCCGGGGAGGTGATGGTGCGGGGTGACCCCTTGAGGCTGCGGCAGGTGATCGACAACCTCGCCGAGAACGCCCTGCGCCTGGTGCCCGCGGGCGGCGTCATCGTTATGGGGGCGCGAGGGGACGGTGACTGGGGGGTGATCGACGTCCGTGACTCAGGCCCCGGCCTCAGTGCGGAGGATTGTGACGTGGCTTTCGAGCCCGGGATCTTGCATGAGCGCTATCGGGGTCTGCGGCCCGTGGGCACCGGCCTCGGACTCGCCCTGGTCGGGCGGCTCGCCAGCGGCATGGGGGGTTGGGCACGCGCTGACACGGCTCCGGAAGGCGGGGCGGCCTTCCGGGTCGGGGTCCCCTTGGCTGATTAGCACATCGTTGTGCCGATGCGCGTAGTCTGCCGTCATGGCGAGAGCCCTCCCCGTCGAGACCACGCAGGCGCGCATCGATGCGCGGCCGAGACTGCGCCGTCTCGCGGGACCGGTGGGGACCGCTCTCGGTGTCCTCGCTGCGACCGCCTACATCCGCTCCGTCAATCCCAATGAGCCCGGTCACTACCCGCTATGTCCCACCCTCGCACTGCTGGGCATCGACTGCCCGGGATGCGGAGGTCTGAGAGCGACCCATGCCCTGGCCCATGGCGACATCGGTGCGGCGCTGGATAACAATGCGCTCTTCGTGGTGCTCGTGCCCGTCGTGATAGGTCTGTGGGCGGTGTGGACCTATCGGGCGTGGACGGGAGTGTCTCCGGCACGCACGCCCCGACGTGAGCTGATTTCTCGCGGAGCCCCCATGGCCTTCCTGGTCGTCATGATGGTGTTCGCTGTCGTGCGTAATTTTGTGCCGTTCTTGGGCTCAGGGGTCGGCTGATCCTCACGACACTTCCTGTGGCACGCTGACCACGTGGGAGCCGGCAGAGCGCCAAACGGGTCGTTGAGGAGCCAGTCATGACGGTCCTCGACGACATCATGAGCGGTGTACGCAGTGATCTTGATCTGCGCATGGCGTCGGTGCCGCTGGATGAACTCAAGGCCCAGGCGTCGCGCATGCCGGCACCGCGTGACGCCGAAAGTCGCCTGCGTGAGCCCGGGGTCGGTGTCATCGCGGAGGTCAAGCGGGCGAGTCCAAGTAAGGGCCGCCTGGCCGAAATCGAAAACCCCGCGCAGTTGTCACGTGATTACGAAGCCGGTGGGGCGCGTTGGATCAGTGTCCTCACCGAGCAGAGACGGTTCGGTGGATCGTTGGATGACCTGCGCGCCGTGCGCTGCGCCGTCGATATCCCCGTTCTGCGTAAGGACTTCATCATCAGCAGTTACCAGTTGTGGGAGTCACGCGCCTATGGGGCCGACGTGGTGCTCTTGATCGTGGCCGCGCTTGATGAGAACGCCCTCGTTAGCCTCATTGAGCGAACCCGATCGATCGGCATGACACCCCTCGTCGAAGTGCACGATGAGGCCGAGGTGGATCGTGCGGTGGACGCTGGCGCAACGATCATCGGTGTGAATGCGCGCAACCTCAAGACGCTCGAGGTGGATCGTTCCACCTTCGCTCGTGTCGCCCCCCGCATCCCGCACTCATGTATTCGTATTGCCGAGTCGGGCGTCCGGGATCCACGTGACCTCATCGCGTACGCCGAGTCGGGTGCTGATGCTGTGCTCGTGGGTGAAAGCCTCGCGACATCGCCCGACCCGCGCGCGGCGGTCCATGACCTTGTGACGGCGGGATCCCACCCGGCCCTGCGGGGATCGCGTGACTAGCGCGCCCGTGGCCACGGGCCACTTCGGCCCCTATGGCGGACGATTTGTGCCGGAAGCCTTGACCGCCGCGCTGGATGGACTGGATGCAGCCTTCCAGTCGGCCATGGCGGATGCGTCATTCCTGGCGGAGTTGGAGCACCTGCAGCGGACGTACAACGGTCGGCCGAGTCCGCTGACCGAGGCTGTCCGCTTCGGACAGGAGCACTGCGGCGGAGCACGGGTGTTCCTCAAGCGTGAAGACCTCAATCACACGGGCTCCCACAAGATCAACAACGTCCTGGGTCAGGCATTGCTCACCGTGCGCATGGGGAAGAAGCGAGTGATCGCAGAGACGGGAGCCGGCCAGCACGGTGTCGCCTCCGCGACGGCTGCCGCACTGCTCGGCCTGGAGTGTGTCGTGTACATGGGCGAGGAAGACACGCGACGCCAGGCGCTCAATGTGGCACGCATGCGGTTGCTGGGTGCCACGGTCGTCCCAGTGACAGCGGGGAGTCGCACGCTCAAGGACGCCATTAACGAGGCGATGCGGGATTGGGTCACGACGGTTGACGAAACCCACTACATCCTCGGCACCGTGACGGGACCGAGCCCCTTCCCCACGATGGTGCGCACCTTCCAATCCGTCATCGGCGTTGAGGCGCGCGAGCAGATCCTCGCGGAGGTGGGCCGCCTCCCGGATGCCATCGCCGCCTGCGTGGGTGGCGGGTCCAACGCCATGGGGATTTTCGCGGCTTTCCTCGTCGATGCCGATGTTGCCCTGTGGGGCTTTGACGCAGGTGGCGATGGAGGCGAGTCCGGCCGT
>ERZ888423.2377-NODE-2377-length-14162-cov-4.824413_pt1 | contig 14162 bp, 13 predicted proteins | sample MGYA00520523_ERZ888423 | MGnify/ENA primary metagenome ERZ888423 (study PRJEB32303, sample SAMEA104408611) | aquatic metagenome | biome: Brackish water; feature: Pelagic; material: water | place: Baltic Sea | collected 2014-06-08T10:24:00 | depth 30,27 m ...
CACCCACGCGGGTAGGTCTTGGCTGCCATCCAATGTTGAAGCGGCAGGCACGCGCATCGGCTTTTTGGTATTTTTGTCAAACATACGCGTATATCGCAGATGACCAATACTCGGTCATCGGCATTACCTATGGATTGTTGGGCCGGCTTTTGCGGCAAGCGTAGCCTTGAGAAGATTTGGAACCGCCTTCATTGGCTAAACGGTTTGTTGTCGTTGCCCGCTCAGGCTCTATTCTGGCAACAACATATTGTGATGCCGCGCAACCATGCCCGCCTCCTGCACCTTCAATACCACTATATTCTGCCCTTCACTGAACCTGCTGCGCTTCATGAGCCCGACACCTTGCGTGTCGGGCTCTAATCATTTCGGGTCACATTCCAGAAGAGTACGTCAAACGGGACACACGCAATTCGCTTGCGTTGTATCCAATTCCTTAATATCGTCGGATATAATAAAACAAACGATTGTTTAAAATAATCAATACCAGTGTTGACTAATCAACATAAGCGTTGCATTATAGAGAAAGTGTTATGGTTCGGGGACATTCGGCTATTCGAGGAGTGGTGCTATGATCGACGATATGTTTGTGCTTGATGCTGTCGCGCACGCCTATAATCATCTCCCCGAAAATTGGGAGGATCCCGTGCTGGGTAAGGCGATGGTTGATCTCGCTTATGCACTTGCAGCTGATCCGCCTGATCCTCAATATGCTATGAGCCGTGAAAATTATCTTCGTGACTGGACAGTAGAGGATGCCGCAAATCTGTTATTTGGTGAAAGTAACACGGATGTTGCAGTCGTCCATCCGCTCGCCATTTCATCTTTCAAAGACGGCTATTCGTCGGTGCCCAAAGCAGCTGAGGCGATTAGCCGTTATCCCTCGCGTTTCATCGGTGCCTATGCCTGTGTTGATCCGCTCAAAGGGGCGGAGGCAATTCGGGCGCTGGATGAACAGACTGATCTGTTCAAGCCACTCGGTCTGAAGTTGTATCCCACCAGCTGGGATGGAAGGGGGCCGATTTCGTGGCGGATGGATGACCCCAAATTAATCTATCCGCTCTACGAGCGTGCGGCCAAACTTGGCTTAAAACATGTTGCTATACACAAAGCAGTGCCAATCGGACCCTTCGCCGTGGGCGACGCTTACAATCCCAGCGATCTTGAGAATGCGGCGACCGATTTCCCTGACCTCACGTTTGAGATCGTACATGGCGGCTTGGCATTTCTGGACGAGACTGCTTGGTTGCTCGGCCGCTTTGCCAATGTTTATATTAACATGGAAATCCACAATATCATCGTCGAGCGCCGCCCGAAGGTGTTTGAACAGATTTTGCTTGGTCTATGCAAAGTGGGCGGCACTAGTGTTCTGGACCGGATGTTCTGGGGTTCAGGCGGAACGCTCCATCATCCCCAAGCCGGGCTTGAGGCCTTTGCCAAGTTTGCATTCTCTGAAGAGAGCCTCGATAGTGCCGGTCTGTTTATGCCCATGAAACAGATTACGCGGGCGAATAAGGAGAATATGCTGAGCGGTACGTTCGCGCGACTGCACGGGATTGATCTTGACGCGTGCAAGCGGGCGATTGCAGGTGATGAATTCAGTCGCCCGGCGGACGCTGCGTTACCAAAGCCATATTCGACAATTACAATGTCCTCGCCTGCTGACGCGAGGCTCGAAAATGCTTGACGCGAGGTGCTCTGCCATCATCGCTGCGCTTGACGAGATCAAGGACCCATGCAGCGTGGCCAGCGGTGTACCTATGGGGCTCGGTGAAATGGGGCTGATCGGCGCGCTTGAGGTAAGCGACCTTGGCGCCGTCTCTATCGAGTTGCGGCTGACCTCGCCTTTTTGTCACATGATAGGCTTCTTTAAAACGGAAGCGCATGCTCGGCTCATGGCGTTGCCAGGCGTCACCAGCGTGTCCTTGAGTGCCGACAACGGCTTGGATTGGACACCTGAAATGATCAGTAGCGCCTCAAAGGAGCGACGCTCTGCCATGCTCCAAAGCCGATATTCAACCAGTTAGATACGATAATTTGCAAAAGAAAAATAGGGAGATAGTGTTATGACAATACAGAAATCAAAATTTGCTTATGTGGCTGCCGCTTTTGCCGCATTCCAATGTTCAACTGCAATTGCGCAAAGCGCGCCTCAATCGGCTAATTCAGATGAGGCCTATAATGACGGCGATATAATCGTGACCGCGCAGCGGCGCTCGGAATCACTCGAGCGGACGCCGGTTGCGATTTCGGTGGTCAGCGGCGAGGAACTGGCCAACCAGGCAATTGTCAGTGAAGCCGATTTGCAGATCGCGACACCTGGCTTGACGGTTAAGGCAGGCCAGGGCAGCAACCAGCTCAACTATTCCATCCGCGGCCAGACGGTTGACGCCTTTACGAGTTCGCGGCCATCGGTTCTCCCTTATTTCAACGAAGTCCAGGTTGGCAGTGTTGGCGCATCGTCCTTCTACGACCTGGATTCAATTCAGGTCTTGAAGGGTCCTCAAGGGACATTGTTTGGCCGCAACTCGACTGGTGGTGCCGTTCTCTTCTCGTCGGCGAAACCGACGAATGAAATGGGCGGCTACATATCGGTCCGCGCGGGCAATTTTTCTCATTTTCAGGCCGAAGGCGCGATCAATGTGCCGATCGTCGACGAAAAAATATTGCTGCGCGTCGCAGGCTATCTCCAGCGTCGCGATGGCTTTCAGTTTAATCTGTATAACCAACAGAGGGTTGGCGATGTAAAGCGGGAAAACGTCCGGGGTAGCCTGACAATCAAGCCGAATGATACTATCGAGAATAATCTCGTCGTCGCCTACAGCCATACTGGTGGCGGCAGCACGACAGGCGTAATACGGAATGTAAATCCAAATCCCGCGACATCGTTCGTGCCTGCTGCGCTGCTTTTTAGCCCGGACTTGGGTGCGGCGCTTGGCGGCGTTCCTGGTGCGTGGAACTCCTATCTCGCCCTCCACCCAAAGGCTGATCCTTTGGGCCTTGCTGGGGCCGCTGCAAAGCAAAACGCTCGTGGTCCTTATATTGTTGATCAGGATGGGGCCAACTTCATCCGAGCTAACTCAGTGGTGATGTCGAACATCACGACCTTCGACATTGGCGATGATACACAAATCAAGAACGTCCTAGGGTATGTGCGCCAAAAGTCCCTAGAAGGTGGCGAATTTGATGGCTCCAACCTGACGATCGACAGCAACGGCGTTTTTGGTCAGAACAATGATGATATCGGACGCGGAGGAACAATTAGGCAATTCAGCGAGGAACTCCAGTTGAATGGCAAAGCATTCAACAAGGCACTGACCTATGTGGTTGGTATTTATTTCTCCGACGAGAGCGATCATAGCCGATCACTCAGTAAGATTGCTTGTCTGGAACCTTTTATCCCGTGCACGGACCAGTACAATTCTGGCCGGACGACAAACAAGACATTTGCAGGCTATGGCCAAGGCACGCTCGATCTGAGTGAAATGACCGGACTAGATGGCCTTAGCTTGACTGCTGGTGCCCGCTATTCCTCTGAAAAAGTGACGTTTGAACATACGCGAGATGACTTTTTCATCACCAACCCTAGGCCAGAATATGTTACGGGAGCGCAGGAGGATACGTTCAAAAACTTCAGCTGGTCGCTGGGCATTGAACAACAGTTTAACAGCAATGTCCTAGCCTATTTCAAGACGAGGAAGGGCTTTCGGAGCGGTGGTTTCAACTTCTATGCGCCGCCGTTGGCAGGTACTGGCAATAATGCCGGCGCTGCATATGGTCAAGAATCCGCCCAGGATTTTGAACTTGGACTAAAATTTAAGGGCGATCTCGGCACGGCACCAACGCGCCTGAACCTTGCCCTTTACACAATGAAGATAGAAGATATTCAGCGCGCTAACTATGTTTCAATCAATGGCTCACTCGCTGGTTTGACAGTTAATGTGCCGGAATCGAAAGTAAGTGGGTTTGAATTAGACGGGTCGATCAATCCGGCGTCGTGGCTCAACATGGGCGGCAGTCTCAACTACACCAAAGCGCGGTTTACTGACGGGCGTGTCCAGGTTTTTGCCAACCCGCTGGTAAATTTCGGGCCTTATCCCGATACGCCCAGATGGAGCGCCTCGGCCTATGCCGAAGTGACTGCACCGTTGAGCGATAGCATTGAGGCGTCAATTCGAGGTGATGTCTATCACCAGACTAAGACATTTTTTGGCTCGACGAACGATACAATCAACCCTTTCAGTGACATCTCGGGCTATACGCTCGCCAACTTCCGTTTAGGGATTGAAAGCATGGATGCTGGCTGGTCACTTGCCGGGATAGTGAAGAACGCCTTTAAAAAGACATATTATGTGGGTGGCATTGCCTTCTACAGCCTGTTCTCGCTGAATACCGTTGTACCGGGTGAGCCGCGGACATTCCTAATCGAAGCGAAGTATAAGTTTTAAGATAACAATTATGGGTCGATAGGGCCTGGTAAGGGAGACCCTTTGTGTCTGCTCGGCTTCGTTTTGGTGCATTTGTGCCGCCACATCATTTACCGGTGAATTACAATCCGACCTATGCGCTGCAGCGCGACACCGAGATTGTGCAGTTGATGGACAGTATCGGGTTTGATGAAGCATGGATTGGTGAGCATCACTCGGGCGGTGCAGAGCCGATTGGTGATCCGATGATGTTCATTGCGCATGTCGCGGCGCAGACAAAACACATCCGGCTTGGCACAGGCGTTGTTTCGCTGCCTTATCACAATCCACTCTGGATCGCAGATCGCCTTGCGATGCTGGATCATCTTACACGTGGTCGGGTTATGCTTGGCTTGGGGCCAGGGGCGCTGGCCACGGATGCTGCCATGCTTGGTATTCATCCGTCGGAGCAGCGTGATGCGCTGGAAGAGGATACAGCAGTTCTCATGCACCTGCTCACCAGCGATGACCCGATCTCGATCGAAACCAAGCGTTATAAACTGGTAAACGCCCGAATTCAGCTTGATTTCTATCAGGACCCCCATCCAGAAGTTCTTGCCGCTGCGATCGTGTCACCTTCGGGGCCGCGCCTGGCCGGTCAGCATGGCATCGGATTGATCTCAATCGGCGCGACGATGAAAGCGGGCGTCGATGTACTCGCGATGCATTGGGATGTTGCAGAAGCGCGGGCGAAGGAATGCAACAAGACAGTGGATCGTGACAAATGGCGGCTGGTCGGGCTGATGCACCTCGCCGAGACCAGAGATCAAGCGCTCAAAGACGTCGCCTTTGGTCTGCGCGAGTTCTGTGACTATTTGCAACACACCACCCCGACACCCCAGATGGTGCCGACAGGAAGCTCGCTCGATGATTACATAGAATGGGCCTTATCGTCTGGATCAGCGGTCATAGGTACCTACGAGGATGCCATTGAGCAGATCGAGAATCTGCAAGATTTGTCTAATGGCGGCTTCGGCGCTTTTCTGCTCTTCGATCACAACTGGGCTAACTGGAATGCTAAAAAGCACCATTATCATTTGTTTGGTGAATATGTGATCCCGCATTTCAAGAAGACCAATCGCCGTCTTAAATCCAGTGAACTCTATGCCCGCGCCGTGCGCGACGAACTAGCCAAGGCACAGTCCGATGCGATCGGCGCGTTCGCATCCAAGCACGCTGCATCCGCTCCCAAGAAATAGTGTTCTGGGAAGAGCTATGAGGGGAGTGTTATCAGTCGCTCGGCTGGTAGATGATGTCATCAGCGAGCGCGCGCCAATTTGAACAAACAAACACTTGTTTTTTGACTCAACTACGGTCTAAATCAGAGTTTGAGAAGTGCAACGGGAGAGCAGACGTGGGAAGACTTTCAGGCAAGGTAGCCATCATAACTGGTGCATCGCAGGGTATGGGCGAGGCGCATGCCAAGATGTTTGTCGCTGAAGGGGCGAAGGTGATCCTGACCGACGTCAACGAGAAAGATGGGCAGGCGCTGGCCGACAGCCTTGGCGAGAATGCGATGTTCATCAAGCAGGACGTTCGGTTCGCGCCTGAATGGAAGTCTGTTGTCGACCAGGGTGAAGCAAAGTTCGGCACCATCAACGTGCTCATTAACAATGCTGGCATCATTGGTACCATTGCCCATACGGTCGATTTCTCACAGGCCGACTATCAGCTGGTATGCGATATAAACCAACTGGGCGTCTATCTTGGGATGCAGGCGGTGATCCCTTCGATGATCAAAGCTGGTGGCGGAGCCATCGTGAATATTTCGTCTATTGCCGGGATGATTGCGTGCGTGGGGTCGCCTAATTTGGCTTATGTCGGCAGCAAGTTCGCCGTGCGCGGGATGACCAAGCAGGTCGCCGCTGAATATGGCCCAAACAACGTTCGCTGCAATTCAGTTCATCCCGGTTATATCCTGACCCCGATGATGGTCGCGGCTACGGATGAAAATGGCGGCGGCGCGGGTGATGTGATACCGCTCAAGAGGATGGCCAAGCCGAGTGAAGTGTCCCAGCTGGTTCTGTTCCTAGCCTCTGACGAATCTTCGTTCATTACCGGCATGGAACATGTCATCGACGGTGGTATGACCGCCTGCTAAGGCAGCCCGCGATGAAGGCCTATCAATACCGCATGGGCGAGCCGATTGCCGCGCTGCAGATCGTCGATCTCCCGATGCCGAGCTTTGGGCCAGGGCAAGTGCTGATAAAGATGCATGCGGCATCGCTCAACTTTCGTGATCTGTTGGTCGTGACGGGGCAGTTCCCGCGCGTTCAGCAGGAAGTGATCATTCCGCTGTCCGATGGTGCTGGTGAAGTGGTCGAAGTTGGTAGCCGCGTTACGACACTCAAGCGCGGTGACCGAGTGACACCGCTTTACTGCCAGAGCTGGGTGGCGGGCGAGATGCAGGACAGCGATACGGCCTGGTCGCTCGGCGGCTGCATTGACGGCGTCGCGGCTGAGTATCTCACGTTTGACGAGATGGGCGTTCTCAAATTCCCCGATCATTTGAGTTATGAAGAGGCGGCGACTTTGCCCTGCGCAGGCCTCACCGTTTGGAATAGCCTTCACGGACCGTGTCCGCTCTCAGCCGGAGACAGCCTTTTAACGCTCGGAACGGGTGGCGTTTCGATCCACGCGTTGCAAATGGCCCGAGCGGCAGGAGCTGAAGTGATCGTCACTTCTTCAAGTGACGAAAAGTTGGCGCGCGCCAAAGCGCTTGGTGCGGACCATGTTATCAACTATGTTACGACGCCTGATTGGGATGTCGCCGTGCGCGAGATTACCGGTGGGCGGGGTGTCGACCATGTCATTGAAAATGGCGGCGGCGCGACCCTGCTTCGCTCAATAAAGAGCACCAAGCGCGGCGGCTGGATACACATTATCGGCCTCATCGCGCCCGGCGAGATCGACCCGGTCCACATCTTGCTGACCGGCGTCACGCTGCGGGGCAAGGAAGTCGGCTCACGCGAGATGTTCGCCGCGATGAACCGCTCACTTTCACATTCGAAGATCAGGCCGGTGGTCGATAAACTTTTCGCCTTTGACCAGTTGCCCGAAGCATTGGTCGAGCTTGGCGCGGGCAATCATTTTGGTAAGCTGGTGCTATCAATCGCCTGACACAATCGCATTTGGAGAAGCGACCTTTGGGCGACGGAAGGTTTACAGCGCACCCACGGGCTTGGAAGACCGCCAATCGGTCTATTCCCAATGGCACATTGGCACGCCCGGCACCGGCGAGCGTAAAACCCGCACGCTGTCATGTCCCAAGCCTCCCAGATAGACTGATTTCAAATCTGGCCCGCCGAAAGCGATGCTGGACAGGTTTGCAAGCTGGGATCCCCGGCTCCGGGAGATTTGATCCCAAGTCAGCTTCCCTTTGGCATAGGATGACGCGATGTCGGCCAGTGCCGGATCAGGATCTTCCAGCAAGATGGTCCAAGTCAGATCTCGAGCGACCCGGATCAGGCGGTTCGAGATCACGCAGGTAATCCATAGACCCCCTTCCGAATCGAAAGCCATGCCATCGGGATAAATGTCTTGGGGGAAGCTAAGCTGAACTGGACTGCTCAACGTGCCGTCCAACGCAATGTCATATCTGGTGGTCCGGCAGGCGAAAGTTTCATTGACGAAGAGATACTCGCTCCCAGGTGAGACACGCACTTCGTTGGTCCAGTTCAGTCCATCTACTGCAACGGATAAATGGCCGTCCTTCAACAGCAATATTTTGCCCGTGTTTGCAGCAGAGGTGAAATGTTCATGCTTGCGCTCGGTCGAGCTGATCGTGATCCAGGTTCGCTCGCCGTCAACAAGCACAAAGTTTGTCGGCGGAATTGGTTGACCTGCAACTTCAGTCGCAAAAGGACTAACGTGCCCGCGCGGACTAACTCGCCAGACGCCGCCTGCACGAGCCATATTCGTGATGAGAAAATCGCCGTCAGGCAAGAGGGCAATGCCATTGGGTCGGAAGCCTTGCGCGATTAAATCCACCTCGACTGCTGGACCGGTAGTTCCGTTTGGCGCAATCCGGGCAATGCCAAGCGTCCAGTCGCCTGTGTAGAGCGATCCATCTGGCGCGGCCAATACGCATTCCGGCCGGTTCAAACCGCTTCCGATCTCCGACAGGTCGGCAATTGAAAATGGCCCTATCTTAGTCATGGATGCGCGCTCAATTTTCGGCTCATCACAGCGCCAGATAGCCGCCGTCGACGGGAATCGTCACACCTGTCACATATGAGGACATGTTGGAGGCGAGAAAGACAGCGGGGCCAACGATCTCCTCAGTCTCGCCAACGCGCCCGAGCGGCAGACGCTGAATAAACTTGTCGCCTGCTTCACCTGTCACGGTCATGAGGTCGCTTTTCATCCGGCCAGGTGCCAGTCCGTTGGCGCGGCCACCGGTCGGCCCAAGGTCTCGTGCAAAATATTGCACCAGAGAGCGGATGGCGGCCTTCGTCGCACCGTAAGCTGCGCTTGATCTCGGCGCAGAGAATCCGGCAATCGAAGAGAGAAAGATCACGCTCGCTCCGGGGTGCTTCAAGCCAGGCAGGAGAGCGACGGTGATGTCCCACTGAGCGGTCAGGTTTATGCTGACCACCTGATCCCATTTTTGCATCTGGTCGGGATCTTGTGGACGGATGCGGGGCGCAATGCCCGCGTTATTCACAAGAACATCGATCCGTTCAAACTGATCTATCATACGCTCGCCGAACGCCTTGACGGCTTCGCGATCACCGATGTCCAGAACCTCGGACGTGGCCGAACCACCAGACGCGTTGATTTGCGCCACAAGCTCAGATGCTGCTTCACTGTTTCTATCTACTACAACCGCGTGCGCGCCTTCGGCTGCCATGGCAGTTGCGATCGCCGAACCCAAGCCCCGCGCCCCGCCCGTGATGACCGCCGTTTTGCCCTCAAGTAGAGCCATCCTTTTTCTTCCCTTGCATTAAAGTAGCACATGCAGCCTATTTGCCTCGCCGGGAAGGCAAGACAGGGCGCGATCATGTCATGATGTATCCCTTATAGCCGTTTTCTCGCACATCGTCACAGTATTCCCGAAACTTGGGGTTGCCGCCGACGAACAACAGCGCTTCGCGTTTGTCGCGGCCCTCAATGTTCTTGTTGATCCCAGTGAACCAGGAATTTGTCTGACCTAACAGCATCTTGCCCATCAATTTGGCGCAATACTCGCTATAACTCTCCGCGGCGGCGATTTCCGGTTCGATGCGCTGAACGCCGCCATTTTTCGCCTCAGCGATCATGTCACTTAACCAATCCACGGCGAGAGCTGAACATCGCGGAATGTTGCAGAAGGTTGCTCCACTATGTGGGCCCACCAACATGAAGAAATTTGGAAATCCGGGGCACTGCATGCCCATGTAGGTTTTGATGCCCTTCGCCCATTCGTCCTTGAGTGCAACGCCTCCAGTGCCGCGTATGTCGATACGGTTCCATGCGCCTTTCACTGCATCAAAGCCCGTCGCATAGAGAATAGCATCAAGCTCGTGCAAAGCGTCAGTGGTCTGGATGCCGTCGGGCGTGATCCGTGTGATGGGTGTTGTGTTTAAATCGACGACCGACACATTGTCCTGATTGTAGACCTCATAATAATTGGTCTCCAAAGGTACGCGGCGCGTTCCGAACCCGTGGTCTTTGGGGATCAGCAACTCAGCGATATGTTGATTTTTCACACGCTGACGAATTTTTTTTGCAACGAAGTCTGAAAGATATTGGTTTGCTTCAGGGTCTGAAAGCCCATCCTGAAAAGTACCTAGCCAAAGTGAGAAACCAGGCCCCTTGTACAATTCTTCCAATTTTGCGTCGCGTTCCTCTTTAGGAACGTCGAAAAGGTTTCGAGGATCAAATTCATGCGGAAAGCCTGCGATCGATGCGTCACATTTAGCAGTGAATTCGTTGTAGTGGGACTTGATATAATCCATCCGCTCCTGCGTCATCGGCCCATTGCCCAAGGGCGTGCACCAATTCGGTTCGAGCAGAAACACGGTGAGGTGCTTCGCCACCTTGGCCATTTCCTGGATTAATTGAACGCCGGTCGAACCTGTACCGATCACTGCGACGCGCTTGTTAGAGAAGTCGAGCTTGGCGGGCCCAAAACCAATTGGGTCTCGCGGCCATGCAGCAGTATGATAGCTTTCGCCTTTAAAGGTGTTGATGCCAGAAATACGAGGCATCTGTGTTGCAGACAAAGGCCCTAGTGCTGAGAAAACGAAGCGTGCGGTCACGGGTGCCCGGTGCCCCTGCTGGAATTCAAGCAACCATGCATTTGAAACATCGTCAAAAGTCGCCTTGTGCACTTTAGCGTTAAAGATGAAGTCCTTTCGAATATCCATAATCTCGGCTGCACGGTGTATGTACCGGAGAACTTCAGGCTGAGCAGCGAACCGCTCGGACCAGCTCCATTCCTGCATTAGTTGTTCGTTCCAGAAGTAGCCGTAGACTTCGCTTTCAGAGTCGATGCGGCAGCCCGGGTAGCGATTGTGATGCCAAACACCTCCGATATCTTCCGCGGCTTCGACGCCAAGCACCCGATAACCCATCTCGCGGAGCCGGTAGGCTTGGTAAAGACCCGTCAGTCCTGCGCCAATCACAACAGCGTCAAAGTCAAGTTCGGTTGTCATTAAGGCTCCTTTTGCTTATCTCACACGGAAGGTCGGCGCTATCTTCAGGTCGGCGCTATCTTCCTTCGCCGCTCGTGTCACTCAGTCTCTTGACTTAACATCTCAAAATGATTTAAACAAACGATTGTTTTTGTCAACTCAGATGGAAAAGGATGTGCTGCCATGAATGAGACCCGTGCCGATATGGAGGCTGATCCCGAGGTCGCCCCAGAAGTGTTGAAAGCTCGGTTCGGGCGGGACATAGCGCGCGACTTTGATCTTGATGATCCGATGTTTAACGACCGATTTGATGAAGTGCTCACTTTCATGGTCAATAAATGCCCTATCTCTTACAGCAAGGCTGGTACCGGCTATCACTTGGTCAACACCAATGAACAAGTGCGGCGCGTCGCACAGGATTGGCGTACATTCAGTAGCGCCAAGGGCTATATGCCCAATCGGCCAGAAGGCCTTCCTTATCTGATGCCTGAAGAGTCTGACCCGCCGATGCACACTAACTGGCGGCACAAGCTCAATCCGCATATGAGCCCGAAGGTTATCGCCACCTATGAGGACGTCATCCGCAAGGATTGCAATGTCTTGATAGATACCTTCATCGAAAAGGGTGAGTGCGAGTTTATAAGCGAGTTCGGTGCGCTCCTGCCTGGTTGGGCTTTTTTCAAGAACGTGCTCGGTGTGCCGATCGACGATCTTGCGATGCTCGTTGAAGGCGTGGAACAAGGCACGTTTGCGCTGCCCGCAGAAGAGCGCCCAGCGCACATGGCGCGCGTGTTTGCCTATCTCGATACGCATCTTAAGTGGCGCGCGACCCAGCCGAAACGCGGCGACGTCATCGACACCATCCTTGAAGGCGTCATTTATGATGATGGCACCGAAGCGCCCTGGGATCATAAAGTAAGCATTCTTGTCGATCTGACCTTTGGCGGCATTGCGACAACCACCTTCGTCATGTCCTCTGCCATTCATTATCTTGCGATGCATCCTGAGGTGCGCCAGCAGCTAATTGATGATCCTTCGCTCATTGAGAATGCGATTGAAGAATTCAGCCGCGTCTTCCCGCCGGTGATTGCACTTGGTCGGACCTGCACCCGCGACGTGGAAGTGGCGGGTACCGAAATGAAGGAGGGTGATTTCGTGATGCTCACCTGGGGTGCAGCCTCACGTGATCCGCGTGCGATGGAAGAGCCTGAAAAGATTGATATCAAGCGCGAGACAATCCTTCATTCGACCTTTGGCGTTGGTCCGCACCGGTGTATTGGCTCGAACCTCGCCCGGCTCGAACTGACTGCGACTATAGAAGAATGGCTCCGGCGCATCCCCGAATTCTCAGTGCGGGAAGGTACTGCGCCGGTCTATGTCACCGGCTTTCTGCGCTCAATGCGTGAACTTCAACTGGTGTGGCCGAAATGAGCGCCAAGGTACATCATGGTCCGGCCCCGCGCCTCGAGCAGTATAAGGATCGGTATGAGAATATCGAGCTATACCGTACCGATGAGGGCGTGCTCGTGATGAGGTTCCATACCGATGGTGGGCCACTGGTGTGGAGCGCGCTTGCGCATGAAGAGCTCGGCTATTGCTTCACCGATGTCGGCGCAGATCGCGAGAACAAGGTCGTGGTGATGACCGGCACGGGCGCGAACTGGTGCGCCGATATCAATGCAGGCAGCTTCAAGCTTAGTACTGCCGGCGAATGGGATCTAACCTTCTATGATGGACGGCGGTTGCTTAATAACCTGCTCGACATAGAAGTGCCCGTGATTAGCGCTATCAACGGCCCTGCACGCATCCATCCGGAAATCCCGGTGATGTCTGACATTGTAATCGCCAGCGATACTGCGTTGTTTCAGGATGCGCCCCATTTCATGTCCGGGATTGTTCCTGGTGACGGGGCACATGTAGTTTGGCCGCACCTGCTCGGGCCAAATCGGGGTCGATATTTCCTGATCATGGGGCAAGAGATCGACGCGGCAAAGGCACTCGATTGGGGGGTGGTCAACGAAGTCGTCACCGCGGACCAATTGAAAGCCCGGACGATGGAGATCGCGAATATGATCGCAGCTAAGCCGATCTTGACACGGCGCTATACCCGCGTTGCGCTCACCCAGCGGTACAAGCGCTTGATGCACGAAGGGCTGAGCCTTGGCCTAGGACTTGAAGCTTTGGCAGCGACCGATGCTTTGCCCACCGAAGGCCGTATGAAAGACGCGCAATAAGCGCCGACAAGGAGAATATAGGATGCGTGTTAAAATCGACGGTGAACATTGCACCGGTCACGGCCGCTGCGCAAAATATGCCCCCAACGTCTTCATTCTTGACGACGACGGTTACAACGCCGATCGCGGTAACGAAATCGACGTGCCTGCGGGCGAAGAGGAAAATGCCAAACGCGGGATGAAATCTTGCCCGGAGCGGGCTATTACTTTGGTAGCGGAATAGCATTTTACGCCATTTCAAAATGCTCCATGTTCGCTGCCCCAGCGAAGAATGGCCCGACAAGTGCCTTGAATTCCTCAAATGCAGGGGTCTTTGTGAGCGCAACGTGCGACGCGACCGAATCCCATTCCAATAGCAGGATGAACTTGCCGGGATTTTCCACTCCGCGTCCGACACGAACAGATGCGCAGCCGGGAGCTGAAGCGAGGATTGCCCCTCCCCGTGCGGCCATTGCAGCGGCAAAGGCTTCTTCCATGCCTTCTTTCACGGGCACTTCAGCACGTTCGATGAACATCATGTCTCTCCTTGGATGCGCTCAATAGCAAGCTTTGCGAGTTTGAATTTCTGCGGGCGACCTGTGACAGTCAGGGGAATATCGCTAGCTGCAAAATACAGCACATGGCGGGGCACCTTAAACCGTGCGAGCTTTGCAGTGCATGTCGCGAGAAGCGCGTCGGCATCGGGACGATCAATCCCGCGCTGTACAATGCAAAGGCAGCCAGTTTCACCCGCTCGTGGATCCGGCACGCCGATGACCAACGCTTGCTCAATCTGTGGATGATCGTCGAACAACATCTCAATTTCGCGCGGCATCACCATTTCGCCATTACAACGATAGGTTTCCTTG
>ERZ888423.2380-NODE-2380-length-14134-cov-12.560338_pt1 | contig 14134 bp, 9 predicted proteins | sample MGYA00520523_ERZ888423 | MGnify/ENA primary metagenome ERZ888423 (study PRJEB32303, sample SAMEA104408611) | aquatic metagenome | biome: Brackish water; feature: Pelagic; material: water | place: Baltic Sea | collected 2014-06-08T10:24:00 | depth 30,27 m ...
ATGACGAACTGTTGGCCCTCGGGGGTCACTACGCCCGCCTGGCTCACGCTTGGGCCGCTTCCCAACCCAACTGACAGCCCCGAATCTCGCCGACCTGGCGGGCGCCACCAAACCAGACTGCGTGAAACTCGGGATGATTCCGAGCGGAAACCGCTGCATGGCGTCCCGAGATCGCCGCTCTGGGCGATCGCGCCGGCGGTGATGGTGGTGGTGATGGTGGTGGTGGTCAGAGGATTTGCGAGAGGAAGAGCTTGGTGCGCTCTTCCTGCGGGTTATCGAAGAAGTGTTCAGGCGTGCCGACTTCAACGATCTGACCATCGGCCATGAAGACGACACGATCAGCAACTTCGCGGGCGAAGCCCATTTCGTGGGTGACGCAAATCATTGTCATGCCCTCGGTGGCCAAGGACTTCATGGTGTCGAGCACTTCTTTAATCATCTCGGGGTCGAGCGCCGAGGTCGGCTCGTCAAACAAGATGACCTTCGGGTTCATTGCCAGCGACCGGGCGATTGCAACACGCTGCTGCTGACCGCCGGACAACTGCCCGGGGAACTTACGAGCCTGCTCGGGGATCTTGACTCGTTCGAGCAGTTCCATTGCTGCCTTTTCGGCTTCGCCCTTGGGGACGTTGCGAACTTGGCGGGGCGCGAGGGTGATGTTGTCGAGCACGGTGAGGTGCGGGAACAGGTTGAAGCTCTGGAAGACCATGCCGGTCTCGCGGCGGATCTCTTGGATATTGCGGACGTCGTTCGAGAGCGTGATGCCATCAACGATGATTTCGCCGCGGTCGTGCTTCTCAAGCCGATTGATACAGCGAATCATTGTGCTCTTGCCCGAGCCGGATGGGCCGATGACAACGACCACTTCCTTCTCGCCGACATTCATGTTGATGTTCGTGAGTGCCTGGAAATTGCCGAAAAGTTTGTCGACATTCTTCATCTCGATGATTGCTCGGCCAGAGCCCAGGATCTGGGTGGCGTCGGCATTGACGGCGCCAGTTGGAGTGTTGCTCATCGCGCTACCGGATTCTTTCTGAGAGTTGCTTTCATCGGACGCCGACCCCGAGCTGGACTTCGAGGCGGCGGCTTTCCTTGGACATCGTGTACGCGAACGACCAGTAGCCGATCGCGATGATCGAGTACGTCACGAGTTGTAAACCCTTACCGAGGAAGTCGGGCTGTGAGTTGGCAATGGCTGCGTACTGGAAGAACTCTGCGACGCCGATGGTCGCAATGAGCGACGTGTCTTTGAACAGCGAGATGAATTGCCCGACCATCGCTGGGATCACAGCGCGCAACGCCTGTGGCATCACGATCAGCCGCTGGATTTTTGCCGCAGACATTCCCGACGCTTGTGCCGCTTCGGTCTGGCCCTTGGGTACGGCCTGGAGGCCACCACGGACGATCTCGGCGATGTAGGCCGCGCTGAAGAGAGTGATCACAATCATTGCGCGTGTGAGCGTCTGCGGTGTCTCTACTGACAGCGGAAACAGCAAGGGCAAGATGAAGCTCGAGAAGAGGAGCAACGAGATGAGCGGCACGCCGCGGACGAACTCGATGAACACGACGCAGAACCCCTTGATCACCGGAAGTTCTGACCGGCGACCAATTGCAAGCAGGATGCCGATCGGCATGCCCGAAGAAATGCCGACCACCGTGGCGAACAGCGTGAGGTGCAGGCCGCCCCAGTCTTCCCAGCCGAAGCCGTCGAACCCGATCGAGCTGACAATGAACAATGTCGCGGCGCCGATGACGATCGGGCCACCAGTTCGAATCGCCGTTGACTTGGAGTCGGATCCTTCGAACAACGTCGAGAATTCGCTTGCTGCGATCGCCAATGCAATAACGCCGGCGGTCAGTGCAACCAAGCCACCGGTTCCGGCGAGAATCGCCAACGAGACGATGGTCCCAATGGCCATCAACGGGACCGCCCGCGAACGAACCGGCACGACAAGCGCCCAGCCGGCAAGGCGTGCAACGACGATGCCGACGGCGGCGGCAATGACTCCGAGGACCGGAGGCCATGTCTCGGAGAACGACACGATCAGCGTAATGAACGCAAGCACCGGCCAGAAGCGGCCAAGCAGGTTGAGGAGTGAAGAGCGCTCGGCGACGAGGCCCTTTTCATTGGCGTCGTCGTAGGCGTTGTGAGCCATGGCGGAGGTGCCGAGGCTGAACGTGCCGATCAGCAGGAATCCCGACGTCCACAATCGCCAGAGCTCATCGCTCGGAAACTGCCCCACCATGAAGTTACGCAGGTTGACGCGGACGATCTCCCACTCTTCGGCGGCAATCCACCCGAAGCTCTGCACGAGCAGAAAAACGACAAGAACGCCGAGCACGACCGTGATAACCGAGTTCATGATGTTGTTGAACAGGTTGTCTTTGACCCACTTGGCAGGGGTCGTGTCAGAGTGCAGCGGAGCGAGTTTGCTGGCCTCGTTGTTGGCTGTTTCTGTTTCTGTTGCTGTTTCTGCTTTATCAGCCATGTCAGCGCCCCACAATTTGCAGTCGTTTGTTGATCAGGTTGCCGATTGCGGATAGCACCAGGGAGAACACGAGGTAAACGATCATCAAGATGAGGAGCAGCTGCGGCGCCGGGCGTGACTGCCCAAACAGGTTCTGAATAACGCCGGTGATTTCGGCGAAGCCGACGGCGAAGGCCAGCGACGAGTTCTTGGTGTAGTTCAAGAACTGGTTGATGAGCGGCGGGAACGCAACGCGGAAAGCCTGGGGAAGAATCACGAATCGGTATCGCTGGAAGCTGTTGAGTGCGAGCGCATTGCCGGCCTCGACCTGGCCTTTGGCGACCGAGAGAATACTGCCGCGCACGATTTCAGCGATGTGCGACGCGGTGTACAACACGAGGCCGAGCATCACTGCGGCATAGGGCATGATCATCGTGACGCCCCCGACGTACACCCGGTCGATGATCTCTGGGGTCGTGATATCGAACGGACCACCGAGAGCAATGAACCCGGCCACCGAAATGGCGACGAAGGTGCCGAGCCCGTAGAGCACGCGATGGTGCGGGGTGCCGGAGCGATCAAACAGACGGCTGCGCCAGACCCACACGGCGGCCGAGGCAATCAACGCGAGGGCAACGATGATCTGGAAGGTGCCGAAATTGGTGCCGCCAACGATCGACGGGAACCCGAATCGAAGGTTGTTGAAGATAAATGTTTCGCCGAACGGAAGCCACGAAATGCGGACCGGCGGGAATGCGTTCAAGAAGATGGTCCATGTGAGGACAATGACCAACAGAACCGGAATGTTGCGGAAGAACTCGACGTAGGCGGTGGCGATTTTCGACAGCAGCCAGTTGGTCGACAGCCGAGCGATACCGATCAGCGTGCCGAGGATGAGCGCGAGTGGAATACCGATGATGATGACGAGAAACGTGTTCTTGACGCCCTGAATCAATGCTTCGCGAATCGCTGCGTTCGAGTTCAGTGGATTGTCAGCAATGGAGATGCCGCTTGGCTGATCGAGGAATCCGAAGTCGAGTTCCAGGCCGATGTCGGCAGTTCGTGCCCGAAAGTTGGCCCACAGGTAGTCGGCAGCGGACCAGATGAGGCCGAGGGCTGCGACCTGGGCGGCGACAACAAGGACCCGGCTATCGCGCCACGGCGGCGGCTCGTCGGCATCGTTGCGAGACGAACTGCGCACCTTCCAGAACGCTATGTACAGCACGGCAAAAATGCCGAGAATGATGGCGAGGCGAAGCAGGCGTTCAAGCATGAGAGCGAAACCCGTCGGGGCGGCCGCACGAATGCGACCACCCCGACGATCAATTCAGGATATGACTGTGCCGATCAGCGGAACGGCGGCACGTACATGAGGCCACCGTCCGTCCACAGAGCGTTCGGGCCACGGCTGAGGCTCAATGGCGCAAGGTTGCGCTCAAAGATCTCGCCGTAGTTGCCGACCTGGCTGATGATGTTGCTCGCAAAATCAGTGGGCAGACCCAATCCGACTTCGGCGATGACTTGATTGCCGTCGCCGTCGTCAATCGCCAGACCGAGGAACCGGCGGATGCCGGAGTCTTCGCTGTCGGCGAACGAACCGATGTTTTCGGACGTGATGCCGAACTCCTCGGCCTGGATTGTTGCCATGACGGCCCAGTTCACGACCTGTGCCCATTCCGTGTCGCCATCAGCAACCACGGGGCCGAGCGGCTCCTTGGAGATGATGTCGGGAAGGATGGAGGTCTCGACGTCGAGGTTGGCGGCGAATGCTGCCAGCTGCGACGCATCCGAGGTCCACACTTCGCACTGCTCGGCTACGAAGGCCGGCTGCAGTTCGTCGTTGGACTCAAACTCGAGGGCGGTGAACGGGATGCCACGATCGCCGAGCACGGCGTTCAAGTTGAGCAGGGTCGTGGTGCCGGTGAGCACGCAGATGGTGGTGTTCGATGCGTCGGCAATGCTGGCAATGCCACTGTCGGCACGAACCATGAAGCCCTGACCGTCGAAGAACGTGGTCTGCAAGAAGTTGGCCTGCTCAGCGCCGTCACGAGACGCCGTCCAGGTCGTGTTGCGGATCAGTACGTCGATTTCGCCAGACTGCAGCGTTGGGAAACGCTGCGCTGCAACCAGTGGGGTCACGTTGACTGCTTCGGAGTCGCCGAGTACGGCTGCTGCGATGACCTTGCAGAAGTCGACGTCGAATCCGCTGAAGTTGCCGTCAGCATCGATGATGCCAAAGCCCGGAAGTGTGTCGTTGCCGCCGCACTCGAGCACGCCAGCTGCTTGGACGGTGGCCAGTCGACCACCTGAACTCTGTGTCACTTCGACATCGTCGGTGTCAGCTGCGGTGTCAGCTGCGGTGTCTTCGGTGGCGACGCTGTCACCAGTGTTGCTGTCGGCGTCGCCGTCGCTGCTCGATGAGCAAGCGGTGGCTACGAGGCCAAGTGCCATGACGACACCTGCGGTGCGCTTGAGCGCATTCCCCCTACGAATCATGTGATTTCCTCCTGGTTTGCCAGCTTTGATGCTGACGTTGCGGTTGCATTTCGGCGATTTCCGTGACCGAGGTCACGCCAACCGCCGCCACTGACGGTAGCACGAAATGTCGAAAGACTGTCAGAAGTTCGATGAATGCGACGTTGCTTTGGCGTTGCAGGCAGAATGGCGGGCATGAACGATGCCAGCGCAACTGTCGCCAACGTCAACGTCTCGGTCGCCAGGTCGGCTCCGAAGTCGGCAACTGCGGTGGCCTATGCCGTTGCCACGAAGGGCGCTGTGGCTCGCCAACTCGGACTCAATCGGGCTGCGCTCGAAGCAAACAATTTCGAGGGGAAAGTTGGGCAGTCGCTCGCCGTGCCAAGTGCCGAAGGAGTCGTCTATGCAATTGGCGTCGGCGACCCGGATTCCATCGGTATCACCGCTGTACGCCGCGCCGCTGCTGACTTTGCTCGGGCAACTGCCAAGCACGCCGAGATCGCCATCAACCTGGCCGACCTCAGCCACCTCGATGCGAAAGAGGCCGGGCAGGCCGTTGTCGAGGGCGTGCTACTCGGTTCGTACCGCTACGTCGGCCTCAAGGGTGACGAGTCGATTGGCTCAAAGCTCGTGTCGGCGACCGTTATCGCTGGCGACAAGCGAGCGAAGGTCGTCCAGCAGGGTGTCGAACGTGGTGTGACCGTCGGCGTCGCAGCGGCGTTTGCCCGAGAGCTGGCGAACACGCCACCGTCGTACCTCAACGCAAAAGACATTGCTGCAATAGCGGTTGCTCTCGCAGATGACGCAGGCCTCGAAGTCGAAGTGTTCAACAAAGACCAACTGTTGGCAATGGGCTGTGGCGGCATGATCGGTGTGAACGCCGGCTCGACCGAGCCTCCCCGCATGGTCAAACTCACGTACGTCCCGAGGAATGTCCCGAAAAACGCCAAAGTGGCGCACCTCGCAATGGTCGGTAAGGGCGTCATGTACGACTCGGGCGGAATCAGCTTGAAGCCGAGCAACCCGAGTCACGTTGCCATGAAAATGGACATGTCCGGCGCGGCTGCGGTCCTGTCGGCGATGTCTGCCCTGAAGGCATTGAAGTGCAAGACCAAGGTCTCGGCATGGCTGATGTGCACCGACAACATGCCGTCCGGCAGCGCCCTCAAACTGGGTGACGTGCTCACCATGCGCAACGGCAAGACCGTCGAGATCCACAACACCGATGCTGAGGGCCGCCTCGTGCTCGCTGACGGCCTGTCGCTGGCCGCCGAAGAAGCTCCTGACGGCATCATCGATATCGCCACCCTGACCGGTGCGGCACTCGCCGCGCTCGGCACCGAGATCGCCTGCGTCCTCGGCACGAACCAGCCGTTTGTTGATCAGGTGAAGGCCTGCGCCGAAACCGTCGACGAGGCGGTGTGGCAGCTCCCGATGGCCACCGCCCAGTACCGCAAGCTCCTCGATTCGGTCGTTGCCGACATGCGCAACATCGGTGGGCCCTACGCCGGCACCATCACTGCGTCGATTTTTCTCAGTGAGTTCACCGGCGACGTGCCGTACGCCCACCTCGACATCGCCGGCCCGATGGAAATACAGAGCGACGGTGGCCTGTACGCCAAGGGTGCCAGCGGCTTCGGTACCCGGCTGCTCATCGACTTGGCCTGTAACTTCATAGCGCCCGAATAGTTGCGAAAGGGGCCTGACCCCAAACGCAACTCTGGCAGGCAGTCGGCTGATCCCCTACTGCTGATCCCCTACTCGAGTCGGGCGACGTTGTCAGCGACCTGCGCGGCGACATTGGCAATCACTCCGACTGCGCGAAGTTGATGCTCGATCACGTTGCGGTCGTCACCGACGTTGAGCATCGTCATGGCGAGTTGGTGGGCCCGGACGAAGGCCTCCTCGCTCCCGTCGCTGCTCCCCGCGTTCGGCAACCAGCCGGCGTGCTCGAGCTGGAGTTGCTGCGGCATGCGTCGCAGGTGTCGATGGCCGACCGGCGGGATGCGTCGGCGAACCGCAAGCCCGCCATCTGGAAGTGGGTGCGCCATCCCAAACATCACGCAGCGCTGCAACGCTCGACTGAACGGGCTCGATCGGCCAGTGGAGAATTTGAGACCCATTGACGCCGCTGTCACTTGGAGATCCAATTCGTAGCCGTCGGGTTCGACTTCAAGACCTGAGGCCAGCCTGCGGAGCAACCACGTTGCTGTCGGGCCGAGCACGCCGAGCCAAAAGATCTCGACGTACCGCGACCGCGGGTCGTGGCCGCGATCGTCGACAACCGGGTCGATCCACGGTCGAATCGTGACGAGCGTGGCAGGACCGAGTGAGTCGCCCCCGGTGGGATCGACGTCGCTACGTGCTTGAGCATGTTCAGCGTCCGAAGATGCGGGGCGCGGCGGCCGTGGCGGAGGCGGAATTGATGGGGTTGATGGGGTTGATGGGGTTGATGGGGTCAGGGAGTGAAGTGACACGAGGACCTCGGCGCAATGGCGACAGATGAAAAGAGCAGAAGAAGTCGGCATCGCGACAGTGGGCGGCGCGGCCGACAAATGGGAATGCCAGCGCTGCCGGGTTCGACGGGTCAGAATGCTCTGATGTTGCGAACCCCCGGCGTCGGACGTCACCTCACTGCCGGATTGGCTGTTGTTGGCGTGTCGGCGCTGTCAGCATTCGGTGCGATCGGTAGCGGCAACCAGGGCGTGCTGCGGCCTGAACACTTCGACGCGAAGCAGGTGACGATTACACCAAGTGGCGGCGACGGGATCCGCATTCGTGAGGTGGTCGATATCGACTTCGGGCTCGTTGAAAAGCGCGGCTACGAACGGATTGTTCCGAATGACTTCGGCGTTCCCATCGACGTGACGGCGTTCTCTCCTGACGCCAATGACGAGGTCAGCGCATCTTCATACGGTTCCGACACACGGATCAGGATCGGCGATCCCAACATCGTCTTCACCGGCCAGCACCGGTATGAACTGGCCTATACGTTGCCAGAGGCGCAAGTGTCCGGCGGTCTCCTTGCAGTCAACGTGATTGGCAACAGCGAGACGTTCGTGACCGACCGTTTTGAGGTCGTCCTGAGCGGATTCGAACTGACTGAACCGCGTTGCGATACGGGGTCGTTCGGCGACTTCGGTGGCTGCGAATTTGCCGAGCAGCCCGACGGCTCGTACGTCGCAGTGATCAACGACCTCCAACCGGGCGAAGGCATCAGTGTCGGCGGGACGATCGAGTCGGCAGTACCAACTGCATTTGCCGGTGTCCCTCAGGTTTCTGACCGTAACCCCACGGGTATCCGTCCGCTCGGCCTCCTTGCAGCAGCGCTGTCGACCGTCGTCGTCGTTGGTGTCTTCGTGGCGGCCCGTCGGGCCGGGAGCAACGAGGTGCGTGGTGCAGGGGGTGCTGCTGATGCGGCGTACGGAGATTTGCCGATGCCACGGTCAGGTGATCCGCTGGTTGACGTGCCGACGTATCGCGTGCCCGACTCCCGCTTGGCCGACCTCGCAACAATCGAGTTCGTACCGCCGCGCGGTGTCGAGCCGTGGCAAGCGCGTGTTCTGCTGTCTGAACAGATTGACGACGACTCGGTCGCAGCGTGGTTCTCCGAGATGATTGCCCGGGACGCCATTCTGATCGAGCAGCGCAACGGCGACAACGTGATGCGCCAAGGGCCGAACACCGCGCGATTGAGCGCCGTCGATCAGGGGCACCTGGCGACGCTGTTCGCATCGGGGGCGACGGTCGAACTCGGCTCCTATGACTCAGCGTTCTCTTCGGCGTGGCGTGGGGTGCAGGCCGAGCAGCGCCGCTTTATTGCCGATTCCGGCTGGTGGAGCAATGGGTCCCCAGGCCAAGGGATGAGCCTGAACGGGCTTCGGCGGCTCCTCATTCCGTTCGTGTTCATCGTGCTCGTCAGCGGGTCGTCGCTACGGATCGCCGGGCTTGGGCTGGCAGGGGCTGTGGGGAATTGGTTCGCCGCGCTCATCTTTACAGCGCTACTCGTCGGGCTGATCGCATTCTGGATCTATCGGTCGATGCTGCCGTCTCGCTCGGCGACCGGCTCGGCGCTGACTCTGCGCACCGAGTCGTTTCGTCGCTTTCTTGCCGCGAGCGAAGGCCGTCACGTCGAGTGGGCTTGGGACAATGGTTTGCTTCGCGAGTACAGCGCCTGGGCGGTGGCGCTGGGGGCCGCCGAAGCGTGGACTGATGCCGTGAAGTCGAGCAATATCGCCGAGCCAGAACTCGCACTGGGCGGTCCGCTGCTGCTGTATTTGCACCCCGGTTCGTTCAGTTCCACCCACACGCAACCATCGTCTTCGGGGAGTAGTGGTGGTTTCGGCGGTGGTGGTGGAGTCGGTGGTGGCGGAGGCGGCGGTAGCTCTGGTTCCTGGTAACCAGGGCTGCTCTCTGGCTCGGTAGATCGCCGTAGAAAGTACCTGCTGCGTTTGACGATTCCGGCTCGAAGATCAATGACACGGGTGCTGCAGGAGTTGCCTGTGAGCATCGCGTTGCCGGTCCACCGGTTGCCGATTTTGCTTGCTTGACTGGTTTGGGTCACTGCGAGTAGTTTGCGGTCACCGCAAGCAGGCGGGCACATCGGTGTGGCCTCTGAACTGAAAGCACCCACCTCTCATCATGTTGCAACACTTTGATCGTTCGCGCCGCCTGTTGGGTGGCTTGGCTGTTGTGAGTGCGCTTGTTGCTGCTGGGGTGGTGACTGCGTCGGTGGCTTCTTCGGGTCGGGTGTTGGCGTTGCCGGGTGCGACTGAATCAACAGTGGTACCTGTGGAACCAACACGTGTGCTCGACACCCGTTACAACATTGGTGTCACCGGCAAAATTGTTGCTGGTACACCCAAAAAGTTTCAGGTGACCGGCACCATCACCACCTGGACCGAAGCAAACCAAACATCGACCAGCCGTGTGGTCGTTCCGGCAGGAGCAACAGCTGTGTTGTTGAACGTGACAGCAGTATCACCAACTAGCGCGGGGTACCTGTCAATCCGCCCCGGCAATGCGACCGGGGTGCCCGCCACAGCAGGATTGAACTTCATCCCTGGTGACATTGTCGCGAACGCGATCACTGTTGCGGTACCCACAACAGGCGCCAACGCAGGCAAAATCGACCTGTACTACGGGACTCCTGCAACGAAAGCATCAATGGACGTCGTGATCGACATTGTTGGCTACACCACCAACACTGGGCTCCTTGACCTCGTCAACCGCGTCACCGCACTCGAAAATGAAGGTGTCGCAGGACCCGCAGGACCCAAGGGCGACGCAGGCCCCGCAGGAACGAACGGAACAAACGGAACAAACGGAACAAACGGTGTGACAGGACGCAATTACGGGCGCACGATCACAAGCCTCACCACCGTCGACACCACCGGCAACGTCGGCGACGGGTGGTGGACGTCGATCACGGTCGGCGCTGACAACAACCCCATCATCAGCTACAACGACGACAACGGTCATTTGAAGGTGACGGCATGCACCAACCCCACCTGCACTACTCAGACAATCACCACCCTCGACAGCACCAACAGCGGTGGGTACTTCACGTCGATCACGGTCGGTGCTGATGCCAACCCCATCATCAGCTATTACGACAACACCACCAAGGATTTGAAGGTGGCGGCATGCACCAATCCCACCTGCACCGCTAAGACAATCTTCACTGTCGACGACGACAACGGCGGCACCGGCACCGTCGGGTGGGGGACGTCGATCACGGTCGGCGCTGACAACAATCCCATCATCAGCTACCGCGACAACAGCAAAGGCCATTTGAAGGTGGCGGCGTGTACCAACGCCAACTGCTCCGCTGCGATAATCACCACCGTCGACAACAGCGCCAACGACGTCGGGGAGTACTCGTCGATCACGGTCGGCGCTGACGCCAACCCCATCATCAGCTACTTCGACGCCACCAACGGTGATTTGAAGGTGGCGGCATGCATCAACCCCACGTGCACCTCACCTGCGACAATCACCACCGTCGACAACACCGGCTTCGTCGGGGCGTACTCGTCGATCACGGTCGGCGCTGACGCCAACCCCATCATCAGCTACTCCGGCAACAACGGCGCTTTGACGTTGGCGGCATGCACCAACCCCACCTGCACATCGCCTGCGACAATCACCCCTGTCGACATCACCGGCATCATCGTGTCGGGTACGTCGATCACGGTCGGCGCTGACGGCAACCCCATCATCAGCTACTACGACCGCACCAACAAGGCTTTGAAGGTGGCGGCATGCATCAACGCCGCCTGCACCGGTGCTGCGACAATCACCACCGTTGACGACGTCGGCAACGTCGGGGACGACACGTCGATCACGATCGGTGCTGACGGCAGCCCGATCATCAGCTACTTCGACGTCGCCGCCGGTGATTTGAAGGTGGCCAAGCTGACCCGCACATCATGGACACCGAACACCTGGGAAAGCTGAACCAACAGCATTGCCAACAACGAAACGACATCAGCATCGCGCGAAACCGACAGTTTGTCGTCGGTGAAGGTGGCTGGGACCGCACCCGATGACGGCGTGACAGGTGCCTGTGTCTTTACGTGTGTTGGGGTGTACAACGCAGCTTTTGTTGCCCTCGGCACCAGCTGCGCCTGACCCGCCCTGAGTGAGTGAAGGCCGGAAGGGTTGTGGACCTCTCATCGACGATCGTCAAAATCATCGGCGTTACCGCCTGATCCCACCCGTACTGTGCGGCCCCGCACCTGCTTTTTTGGGCCGGTGCGGGGCGTTCTCCGTGTCCCAGCCGCGAGACTCGGGGGGATCCGGCTCGCTCTTCGGTCTCGGCGTGTTCGTCGACGACGAAGTGGCCCGCGTGGCTTCGACGATTTGCGGGTTGCCTCACCCCGCCACAAGTTCCCCGAGCCAGAACTCGCACTGGGCGGTCCGCTGCTGCTGTATTTGCACCCCGGTTCGTTCAGTTCCACCCACACGCAACCATCGTCTTCGCGAATGTGAAGGTCGACGGTGCACAAGCCTGACGGAGGGTTACGTTCTGGAGCGATGACCGACGATCAAATTCCGAATTTCGGCCGCCGACGCCTCGTTGTCGGAGGCGCAGTGGTGCTGGTGAGCGCGCTCGCCGTCGTCGCACTGGTGAGCCTCAGGGGCGGAGGTGATGAGACGCTGTCGATCTCGGTTCCTTCGACATCGGCTGCCACCACGATCAGGACGACCACCACGACGGTGCCGGCGACGACCACCTCGACGACATCGACAACGGTGCCACCCACCACCACGACCACGACGACGACCACGACGACCCCTGTGCCCACCACTCTCGTCGACAATGGCGTGCCAATCTGGGAACCCTACGAACCGCGTCCAGCGCTCGTCGGTCTCGCAGCACTGACCGGCGAGCCCGTTGGCCAAGAAATTGCCAATCGGCCGATCGTGGCAGTGAAGATCGACAACTACGCGCGAGCGCGGCCCCAGTGGGGTCTCGATCAGGCCGACGTCATTTTTGAAGAGAACGTTGAAGGGGTCACGCGATTTGTCGCGCTGTTTCAGACACAACTGCCCGACCGAGTTGGGCCTGTTCGCTCGGCGCGCACCGGCGATCTTGACGTCCTGGCCTCGATGAACCGGCCGATCCTGGCGTGGTCCGGTGGCAACAGAGGTGTGACGAACTGGGTCGAATCGGCCGACCGGTCAGGGGTCCTCGTCAACTTTTCTGCACAGAAAAAGCCCTGCTACAACCGTATTTCGAGCCGCTCGGTCCCGCACAATCTGCAGCTCAATCCGGCATGCGCCATCGAGAACGCAACGACCGCGGGCCCGGCCCGCCAGCTGTGGGGGATCGACGCCTCGTGGACCGTACCCGCTGACCTCGGTGCGGTACCCAGCCCTGCCTTCAACGTGGCCATGGACGGTGTGTCCGTCGACTGGGCGTGGGACGCTGACTCCCAGAAGTACCTTCGGTCCCAGAATGGCAACGGGCACCTCGCGGCGTCGGGCAACCAGATTGCTGTCGACAACGTGGTCGAGATGTTTGTCTTCCACGCTGTCTCGCCGGTCGACGCACGATCGCCAAACCCGGTGACGATTGGCCGCGGCCCGGCAACGGTGCACCGAGATGGAATCCGTATCCCTGCAACCTGGGCCCGGAACAGCGCGTACGAACCGTTTGCGCTCATCGATGCAAACAACGAGGCGATCCTGCTCGACACCGGATCGACCTTCGTCGAACTGGTCCGCGATCGCCCGCGCTGATCAGTCGGGCCGGATGTGCGGCGAGAAAGGGCGAGGGGACCGCTTGCGCGAGAATTAGGTGGCGACGATGGGGTCGAGCCTGAGCTCGGGTTCGTTCTGCTCGATGCGCTGCAGGGCGTATTTGTTCTCGAACAAGGCGACCAGGTCACCGCTGAATCGAGCGAGGATACGCACGCCGGGCTTCTGCCGGAGAACCTCGGCCGACTCTTTGTCGGTCACACGAATCGCCTGATACGGAGCCGGCGAGATCTCGATTGGGGCGTTGAACTCGAACTCGAGTCGGTTGGCGAAGACATCGAATTGGAGTTGTCCGACTGCCGCCAGAACGGGCGAGGCATCGCCCCAGTCTGGGTCTTTCAGGACCTGGACGACGCCCTCTTCGTTGAGCTGTGCGAGGCCCTTACGGAACTGCTTCGACTTGGCAGTGTCGATTGGCCGAGCCGTGGCGAATACTTCGGGGGCGAACGACGGGATCGGCGGGAACTTGACCTTCGGGCCAGTTTCGTCGAACAGCGAGTCACCAATGTTGAGGCCGGTCGCGTTGACGAGCCCGACCACGTCGCCGGGGAATGCCTCGTCGACGGTCGTGCGTTCGGCACCAAACACCGTGGAGGCGTACTTCGTGGCGAATGGCCTGCCAGTGCGTTCGCAGGTCATGACCATGCCGCGGTCGAACTTGCCCGAACAGATACGTGCAAATGCGATTCGGTCGCGGTGGTTTTTGTCCATGTTGGCCTGGACCTTGAACACGAATGCCGACACCGGAGTATCGAGCCCGCGAGGCTCGTCGTTGATGTCGAGGCGCGGCAGCGGGGCTGGTGCGAGATCGACGATGGCGTCGAGCAGGTGACGGACACCGAAGTTCGTCAGCGCCGAACCGGCGAATACTGGAGTCGACTCACCTGCGAGGAACGACTCGAGGTCGACGTTTGCGCCAATCGCGT
>ERZ888423.2381-NODE-2381-length-14134-cov-12.407912_pt1 | contig 14134 bp, 12 predicted proteins | sample MGYA00520523_ERZ888423 | MGnify/ENA primary metagenome ERZ888423 (study PRJEB32303, sample SAMEA104408611) | aquatic metagenome | biome: Brackish water; feature: Pelagic; material: water | place: Baltic Sea | collected 2014-06-08T10:24:00 | depth 30,27 m ...
TTCGCTCCCATTCTTCCATGGTATCGCATATGTATCCGTTCACTCCGTGTTGAACGATTTGCGAATTCACGCCTAGTCCTCCAATGATGACGGGAATCTCAAGCGCCATAAATTGAATGGCCTTGAACCCACACTTTCCTTCAGCAAAGTCGAAATCAGCAATCATTGGCATGAGTCCAATGTCCATTTCTCTCAAGTCGGATATCTCTTTAGCCAAGCTCCAATCCCTGTACTCCAAGTTCTTTAATGTCATATCAGGGCGCTTGTTGGAGATAATCAGGAGACGAAATTCATGTCGCTCGGCCAATCTTTCTAATACTGGTGCGATATGCTCAATGAATCGATTTGTACTGTGTGTTCCTGTCCAGCCTAAGGTAATTTCCTTGGCTTTGCTTTGCCTATCCCCTTTTATTGGAAAGTGATAGTCCTGCGTGTCCACAATCGTTGGAATAATAATCACATTCGCATTGAATTGACGACCTCGTTCTGCCAAGAAATCATTTCCGGCAATGATCAATGAACTCCACTTCATGATGGAGTCTACTTTGCTGTACATTTTCAATTGATGCAGGCTAGCATTGGCGAGTGCATAATTGGGCAGCCATATAGCATCATCAATATCATAGATTAAAGGTTTCTTCCAAAGTTTCGTAATGACCCATTCGAAGAAAGGAGGCCCAAGGGGTGCTGCCTCTCGTTGAATAAAGACTTTAGAAAATGACCCCAAACGAAACATGAGTAAGAAGCGTAAGAAGACTCCTTTGACCACCGCCCAGATTTTCATGCCCCATGCTCCTTTATCATAGAAACGTTTATAAACCTCCTCATCCATAAAGGGATGATATTCAATGTTCAACCCAGCCTCTTCCATCGCTTTGAAATAAATATCTACACGAAATCTCTGCGATGGTCCAAGGCCCTTAGGATAAGGAACTAGAAAGGCTATGTTCTCTGATGTATTCAGCACGAGTCAGAATTTTTCCAGCGTAAAAATATCCCCGAGTTTTAATTCGGGGCACAAAGAAATAAAGTGAGTCAATCTCAAAACTATATCCATTATTTCAGTTTAGGGATTCCCTTTGCTCCAAAGAGCACTGCACACTGAACTCCAAACAAAAGTGTAGCCAATACCAAGTGCAGTGTCTGCGCCACAGCGGGCATTCCTAGGTACGCCAAGATGATTCCCACAAGCACCTCCAAAACCAAGAACATGGCGATGGTTTTCATGCCATTTTCCTTCCAAGCATGTTTGTTCTTCCAAAGAAAAAATCCATTGACCAAGAGGATGAGAATGGAAAAACTACGATGAATCTCGAAGATGTTGGACAGTCCTGCAATCCATTCACTGCGTTGAATCAATGCATCAGCCAAGTGATCTATCTCTTGTCTTACTTGTGTTCCCAGAACGACTTGAATCAAGGTTAAGAAAATCGCGAAGCCTAGCAAGCTCTTCATATGCAGTTCTGAACTTTTTCCCTTCTTGACATAGGAGATGATCTTTAGCAAGAGTGCCAGGATGAAGAAAGCAACTACCATGTGAATGGTAATGGTCCAAGGGAGCAGATTCGTAGCTACGACTACTGAGCCCAACCAGGCTTGAAAAACAATGGCAATCAAGGCTGTTCCAGAAAGTAACGCGATTCTTTTATTTCCTTTCCACATCCATAATGAAGCAATGGCTAAAGCGAGCATAGTATTGCCTGCTAAAAATCCGAAGAGTCTATTCACATATTCAATCCAAGTTCCTTGCGCATCAAAGGGTTCTGAATGCAAAAGGCTAGGATCCTGACGCATGGCCTCAGCTGTTTTTTTCATGCCCAATGCCTCTATGAGTGAGGTGTACTTATCCAGCTTCGCTTTTCTGCCTTCCAGAAAATGAGCTTCGTATCCCTCAGGTAATTCACTTTCATCCGTTGGCGGAATCCATTGCCCAAAGCATTTAGGCCAGTCAGGACAACCCATTCCTGAGCCTGTAGTGCGCACCACTGATCCCGCGATGATCACGAGATACACCAGGACAAGCGTGGTACAAGCCAAGAAAGATGTGGTTCTAGAAGCCTTCATTTTTACAGAGGACAATGTTACGTTTTCTCTTGCTGTCCTTGGAAGATGATGGAATGAACAGGATCGTGCGCCTATTCCTTTCCAAGCCCATCTTGATCCTTATCTTTAGGCCGCAAGCAATCAAAGATCGCTCAATGAATAAGATTTATAAAAACGCAGAAGAAGCACTGCATGGCGTCCAAGATGGGATGACCTTTATGCTCGGTGGATTCGGGCTTTGTGGTATTCCTGAGAACTGTATTTCAGCCCTCGTGAAAATGGGAATCAAAGACCTTACCTGCATTTCCAATAATGCCGGTGTAGATGATTTTGGACTAGGATTATTGCTTCAGAAAAAACAAATTCGAAAAATGGTTTCCTCTTATGTGGGTGAGAACGATGAGTTCGAACGTCAGATGCTGAGCGGTGAATTAGAAGTGGATCTTATTCCTCAAGGTTCTTTGGCCGAGCGCTGCAGAGCGGGTGGCGCTGGAATTCCTGCATTTTTCACTCCAGCTGGTTTCGGAACTGAAGTGGGTGAAGGAAAAGAAATGAGGGTGTTTGATGGTAAACCTCACATCCTAGAGTCAGCTTTAACCGCTGATTATGCCATGGTGAAAGCATGGAAAGGAGACAAATTCGGGAACCTGATTTTCAAAGGAACTGCACGTAATTTCAATCCTGTTATGGCCATGGCAGGAAAGATTACCGTTGCTGAAGTAGAGCACTTGGTAGAGCCCGGAGAATTGGATCCTAATTTCGTTCATACTCCAGGTGTATTCGTGCAGCGGATCTTTGAGGGGAAAGGATATGAGAAACGCATTGAACAACGCACAGTGCGTCCAAAATCTTAAGATATGCTAGATAAACACGGAATAGCAAAGCGCATAGCGCAAGAACTAAAGGACGGCTGGTATGTGAATTTAGGGATAGGTATTCCTACCCTCATAGCGAATTATGTTCCTCAAGGTGTTCAGGTAGAATTTCAAAGCGAGAACGGCATTCTTGGAATGGGTCCTTTTCCAATAGATGGAGAAGAAGACGCTGACATGATCAATGCGGGAAAGCAGACCGTGACCTTACTCCCCGGATCGGCCATTTTCGACTCTGCTACGAGCTTCGCTATGATACGTGGAAAGCATGTGCAACTTACTGTACTAGGAGCTATGGAAGTAGCTCAGAATGGTGACATAGCGAACTGGAAAATTCCTGGTAAAATGGTGAAAGGAATGGGTGGTGCCATGGATCTAGTGGCCAGCGCTGAGAATATCATCGTGGCTATGATGCACACCAACAGAGAGGGTGAATCAAAGATTCTTCCTGAGTGCAGCTTACCTCTCACAGGAGTAGGATGTGTGACTAAAATCGTGACGAACCTCGCTGTTCTTGATGTGAAAGACGGTGCTTTCCACCTCGTGGAACGCGCTCCTGGAGTGAGCTTGGAGGAAATCAAGGCCGCCACAGCTGGAAAGCTTATCGTTCCTGCTGAGGTGCCTGAAATGAAGCTTTAATAAAATGTCTACTTCCTCTATTCAAGAACGACAGTCAGCTTTGATCGAAGAATTCAGCCTCTTCGATGATTGGATGGATAAATACGGCATGATCATAGACCTTGGGAAAGAACTGAAGGCGCTTCCCGCAGAGGATCATAAAGAAGAAAACCTCATCAAAGGTTGTCAATCAAAAGTATGGCTTACCGCCACTAAACGCGAGAACGGAAACGTCCTCTTTCATGCTGATAGCGATGCGATTATCACGAAAGGATTAGTGGCCATTATGATCCAAGTTTTATCTGATGCTCCTCCTCAAGAAATCCTAAAGGCGGAACTTTCTTTTATCAAAGAATTAGGACTTCAAGAACATCTCAGCCTCACCCGAAGCAATGGCCTAGCTGCCATGGTCAAGCAGATGCGGATGTATGCCTTGGCTTTGTCGAGCTAAGGAGATTCCGGGGTTCTGAGATTAGGTGATAGATGTTGTTTCTAACTAAGGACTATTGACTAACATAACTCACCATCTAGATCTTATCCTCCACTCCTTGGTATAATGATTCTTCATGCGGCCATTCACCCACTTAATCCAACCTAGGGAATGTCCTTTATAGCTAGCTAAGGTCCAACCGCGGCCGGGGCCAGAAATGTTTGGTGTTTCTCTTCGTAAGTATGCCCAAGCTTCTTCCAGATTCAATTCTGTTTTCTCTGCTTCTGTCCAGCCTGGAATAAGCGCGAGTCCTTGTGCAGGTATAAAGTCTTTTCCTTTCCATTGACCCAGAGGAATACCCGGTCTTTTCATGCATCTCAGCTCTTCTAATTCCGCGACTAGTTCCTGCTGTTCCTCAGCTATGGCATATACCTCTCCTTTCCAAGTGTGAGCTGTGAAACCTGCGGGTATGTTCACATAAGGCATTTCTTCTGTGTGTTGTTCCACTGAAAAAATAGCGTGTCTTGAACGTTCTCCTATCGTACTTCTCTTCCTGTATGCCGCGAAATAAAAACCTTCTCCTTTCACCTTATGCAGAAAGGCTTGAAATGCATTTTTATTCGATGTAAGCGCTTGAAATCCCCAACTCTCGTCCATACTTAGAGGAAGTGGCTCTATGCCTTGAGCCAGCAGCTTTTCGTCCATTCCTACGTTCTCCTGAGGAGAGTATGCGCAAGTAGAATAAATCAAGATTCCACCTTCTTTCAATGCAGGTAAAATATCATCTACGATGCCTTGCTGTCGTGATGCACATGCTTGCACATGACCTGCTGTCCATTCCTGAATCGCTCCCTCATCTTTTCTGAACATCCCTTCTCCTGAGCATGGTGCATCTACAAGGATTAAATCAAAACGCTCGTTGAGTTGATTCAGAATTTTAGCATCTGTATTTGTGACCAAGTGATTCGTGTGGCCCCATTTCAATAGGTTCTCATCCAAGATATTCGCTCGGCTGCGATGCACTTCATTGGACACTAGAAATCCTTTCCCTGCCAGTGCATTTAGGATTACTAAACTCTTTCCTCCAGGTGCAGCACATAGATCCAGGCACACTGCATCCTGCTTAAATGGGTACTGTGCGAGTACTTGCGTTATCGCCATGGATGAAGCTTCTTGGGAATAATATACTCCCGCATGATACAAGGGGTCCCGAATAAATGCTGGGCGTTCTTTCAGATAGGCTCCAAAGGAATTCCAAGGAACTTGACTTTCTCTCTCATGATTAAGCGAAGCTGGTTTTTTGGGATTATTTAGGATGGAAATAGGAACCGTAAAGTGATGCGCTTCCAGAAAGGCTTGTGCTTCTTCTCCTAGCTGTTCTTGAACACGCCTGATGAATTCAGGAGGTAGCTCCATGCGCATAGCGCTTAATTCGATTGGATTTTGAATTCCGTTCTACGGTTCACGGAGTACTCGTCTTCGGAGCAATTCACTCCATCCAAGCAGGAGTTCAAGGGGGCGTCTTCTCCTTTACCTATTGCATCTATACGCCTTGGGTCTATTCCATGACTCACAATATAGGCCCACGCCTCATGTGCTCTTTTCTTAGATAGGTCTTCATTATAACGAGCTGGCCCTCGAGAATCTGTGTGACTGCTTAATTCTATGGTGAGCTTCTCGTTGTTCTTCAACAACCCTATGAGCTTCTCTAGAGCTTCTCTGGATAGCTCATTGAGCTCCCATTTGTTATATCCGTAATTGATGTCTGGCAGCTGTATAGCCGCGTCTTTGTCAACGGTAATCAGTTCGTTATCTTCATTGAACAAAGAGATGAAGTTCCCTTCTTCATAGGGTCTATCATAGAAGTAGCGGCTATTCGCATCCATCTCTAAGATATTTATAATCTGATTCTGATTGTCTAGAATCGCGATTTTCATGGGTCCTTCATCCTTCTCCACATTGAAGAAATAGCGTTCCTGTGGCACCACATTTTTAAAGCTGAAGTAGCCCAGATTATCTGTCTCTTCTTGCTTCTGAACTATACCGCGCTCAGTGACAAGGAAAACGTCAATACTCTGCTCCATGTCACCCGGTTCATGGCGGAAGACCATGGCGCGCAATGTGAAGGAAAAGAGTGTATTATCTTCAACTTTTAAATACTCTATGAAATAATCATCTACAGCCAAGAGCTCGAACACGAAGTTCCCGTGCTCATCAGCGACTAATTTCTTGGACTTACGTCCTTGGTCGTCTGTAAGGAAAAGATTAGCGTTCTTGACTTCTTCATCCTCCGCATCCATCCTGATTTGATATATGCCTCCATCAGGATTTCTGTTGAAATAGAAAACTCCGTTTTGATCTGTAAAAGCTTGTTCAATGATTTGCCCTTGCGCATCCAAAAGCACCATTTTCACATTCTTTTGGGCAATTCCTTTTACTTCAAGAATTCCTGAGATCATACGAGGGTCAGGTGTGACTTTAATCTTTTCATACCGATAGATGTCATCTCCTCCTTTGCCGCCAGGTCTATTGGATGAAAAATATCCTGAGAATTCATCTACTCTGAAATACCCGAAGTCATCGAAGGGAGTGTTAATAGGCTTGTAGAGATTTCTAAGGTCTTCATGATGCATGTCATCAGTGACGACATAAATGTCTAATCCTCCATAACCAGGATGTCCATTGGAAGAAAAATATAATTGCCCATCAAGAAGGCGAGGAAAGACCTCATTTCCCTTCGTGTTCACTGCTTCGCCAAGGTTAATGGGACTGCTCCAACCATCCTTTAAGCGAATACAGTAATACAAATCCATATCTCCAAATCCCCCTGGAATATCAGAAGAGAAGATCATGCGATTCCCGTCTGGAGAGAAAGTAGGATGTGCTGCGTTATAGTTTCCTGCAAACAGTTTCACAGGTTCAGCTTTATACGCGTCAGGGTCCTTGCTATCCGTCTTCATTATCTGAAGTTGACTCAAGCCAGGGCCTAGTTCTGCCGAGTAGGTGAAGTAAAAGCCATCTTTCGTGTATTCAAATGGACCCACATTAAACCGCCCTTTGAATTTTCCATTGTTGAATGGAATATGGTCAGTCATGTCACCCTCGGCTTCAAAGATGGACGTATAGTCCTTATGTGACTTATCGAAATGCTCCTCCTTTGCAGGACCATCTTTCATCTGAGAAGAACAGAAGATTCTTTTCCCTTCAGCAATGCACAGAGAAAATTCATTTTTCTCAGTATTGAATCCATCGAGCTTCGTCACATCATAATCGGACTGTCGCTGTTCCCAATCTTTCAGAATGGCAGCTCTCCTTGCTACATCATAGAGCGCCTCGGGATCGAATTTCAAATCAGAGTATTCCTCCAGCAAATAATACGCTGTGTTGTATTCTCCTGCGTATATCAAGGCTTCACAGACTGCGAGTATAACATCTGGGTCATTCTTTCTATCCAAGAATGAACGTTGACTGAGTTCCAAAGCATCTTGGACAAGACCTACCCTCAGCATGCTTTGACAGAGCATTCTAATATCTGGACCAGTTAACCCCTGACGATAGTTCCTGGTATAAAAATCAATTACTCCATTATAGTCAGCTTCTTCGAAGAGGCTAACCGCTTTTTTCTCTTGAGCTGAAAGCACATGCGGATTCACTGCGAGCATTATTAGAATGCTCATCATGATCTTAATCACATGTGTTCTTATTCCTGACAAATCGGCTATTACTGGGTTCAAACTTGCTTTTGAGAAAGTCTCCTTTATGAAAAGAAGTGTTCTTAGTCATTGTTGAAAATTACTCAAGAGAGCCTTGGAATTGAGCTTGGATCGCAATGTGTGTACACATGTTTATGTTGATTACAATCTCTTTCTATCAACACTTGTTTCTGTGTCCTCAGGGCTTCTCTTCTCTAATCTCTCAATAAAGGATTCGGCAAGCACCGGGCAATATAAAACAGCCCGTGAACCAAAACCTCCAAAGTGCCACACTCCTCTATTCTCTTTACTTTCTCCTATCAATGGTTTCTGGTCTTGGACGGTAGGTCTTACACCAGCCATTTTCTCTATAATCTCATAAGGAAGGGAACACAGACGTTGGAATTCTTTTTCTAATTTCTCCACTTCCTTCTCTTCTACTTCCTCGTTCAGATTAACCCAAGAGAATGTGCTTCCTATCCGATATAGATCATCTCCTAGCGGAATGACAAACACGTTAGCATTAATCACTTCATCTAATTCTGCACCTGGTACTTTCAAGATTAACGTATGCCCTTTGGCCAAGCTAAAGGGCAAGCCAGAAAAGAAGCGATCATCATAGGCTGAGCGATATCCTGTGCATAGAATCACTTTGGAAAATAATCTTCCATTCCAGTTCCATTTACCTTCTCTCGACTCTAACTTACTCAAGTCAATTTTCGCCTCTAAATAGCTAGCTCTTTCAGTCAAGAAATCCTTGGTCGTTTCTAAAAAAAGGGGGACATCAAGCCATCCTCCTCTCACCTTACAGAGTCCCTGAGGAAGATCAAAAGAATCTGAAAATAGGTCTGATGAGACGAGTTTATCGATGAACGGGGCTAAATTCTTGTCAGCCATACGCGCAGTCCAATTGTTGTATTCTTCAGCATCATGGATTCTGCGATGTAGACCATCACTATGCAAGAATTTTACTTTAAATTCCTTCTCCCATTTCTGATAAAAGGTCTCACAGCCATCGAATAATTCATGTGCGCGCCATGCGAGATTCCCGCGTTTATAGGCCATGGCATTATAAAGCCCAGCCGCCACTATAGAGGATGAAGTCTTATGTCCATCATCAACTACTACAAAGGGAATTCCCGCTATGTGCAAGCTGAGCGAAAGAACCGAACCTGCGATCCCTTGTCCTATGATCAGGACTGAATCCATGGATTTAAAGCGCTTTTCCTTCTTCGTTCAAGTAGGACTCAAGCTCATCTCCTTCCTCTCCTATAGGTGCTTCTAGTCCTCTTTTCCTTCCATTGCTAATGAATGCTGAAGTCATGATTAAACTAGTAGCGATGATGGCAAAAAGCAAGATGCCTGAATCGAAATCATCAGAAAGATACTCTGCCGGAATGCTGAAGAACAACAATACCGTAATCAATCCTCTGGGTGTGATATAGAGCAAAGGATTCATTCCCTCATTCTTAAAGATTCTAATCATTATATACCTCAACAAATAGGTTGCGGCAATAACACTTAAACTTACTAATAGTACCTTGATGCTCAAGAGGCTTGACAAGCTAATCGTTAATCCGAAGATGACGAAGAAGAAGGTCCTGAGTACGAAGGCCGACTCCAAGGTGATAATATGGAAGTCTCGTAAGAGGGGTTTCAAGTTTCCTACTTTGACCATACCACTGAGTTTTCCTCTGAAGAATAATTCAGGATTATTCAGCATGAGCCCGAAGGTCAAGATGAGGACAAGGCTAGAGAAGTGGGCAAGCTTTCCTATAGCATAAAGCAACATAAGGATGGCAATGACCAAGAAGAGTTTCACGTGAGTAGTAATCTTTTGGAAAACCCACACTAAAGCACCACTAATCAAGATAGATAGAATGACGGTTAAAATGATGTTAGAGGTCACTCCGAATGCCACCATGCCCGCAGATTCTCCATCATTATTTCCTAGCATGAAATAGAACGCCATGATTCCCAAAATATCAGAGAAGGTGCTTTCATAAATCATGAATTCCTTGTTCTCTTTTTTAAGATTAGCCACGCTGGGAATTACGATAGCACTACTCATAATAGAGAGCGGCATTGCATAAAGGAAGGCTTGAAATAAGTCAATGAACAAGAGGTACTCCAGAATATACGCGACTGCTGTAGAGGTGGCTGCAAGCGAGAGTAAGGCTACCATGAATGACCGCCAGATGACTGGCCATTTATCCTTAGTGAGCTTGAGGTCCAAAGCGGCTTCAAGCACAATCAAAATCAATCCCATGGTCCCGATGATGGGGAGTATTCCCAAGCGATCAATAGCTCCAAGAGATGCTCCATATCCCGCCATGTCTAATACACTCTTGATGCCTATGCCTAAAATCAAAAGCATTATCACGCTAGGTACATTGGTCTTACTGCTTATCACATTGAAGAAATGAGATACGATGATGATGACCGATAAGACAATTACGATGTAGTAATCCATGAGCACTAGTAATCCTCGTTTTTAACTCCTTTGACCTTTTCTTCTTTGACCTCCTTATGAACTTCCTCCGGTGGATTGAATGATGGGTCTATCTTTGTTAACAATTCTTGAGCAGACTGCTCAAATATATCATGGGTCAATATCCCTGTATCTACCTCATCTTCAGAAAGTCCTTTTTCTATGAAGCCTCCTGTGATTACCTGACCTTTATTGTTTAGCAGACAATAGTGCGCTTTAAGCAGATATGGTTCTTCTTGTGCCCGCTTCGGGTCGATATTCCTTCTTAATTCTATTTGCGTGGTAATCAGCAAGTGTGTAAATGGTTGTTGGGATTTCATATAGTCCAACATCACTTCATCAATGTGAGCCACACCCATGTATTGTTTTTCTAGAATCTCATCTCTTCTCAGTTGACCCGATTCTACTTTCACCTCAGCCCCTTGATAACTTTTTTCTTCTTTCTTCTTAGGCCATTGGAGTTTCTTCTTGTCAGGCTCATCTGTAATAACAGATTGATAGGACAGATCCAGACCGTTATAAAGGAACTCAAGTCTGTTGACCTTTTCTAAATCATCCATGAGCAGGTCAAAGGTCTCTAGCGAATCAGAGAATGCCTCTGTCAATCTTCTGTTCCAAGCCTTTCTTAGTTTTTCCCTGTTCTGATCCACATTCCCATCGGGACTCATTTTCCTGTCAAGTTCTGATAGCAGGTAATGCGGATGCACTGGAGCTATAAGAAGCAAAGCCTCCGTTTTTTCATTGGCCTCTTCTCCATTCTGACGAGTGAAGTCTTGTGCATTTCCAAAGCAGGGAAGTACACATAAGAATATGATTATCGTGCTTCTCACGGGGTGAAAGTACAAGCAGTAATTATTCATTCCGATGATGCACAGATAACTTTTCAAGTAGCTTGCTGTGCAAAGCCCTGAAGATTAGAAGAAGTGCCGAATGATGTCATTCCCGTTTGCGTAGAGCAAGAGGGCAATCAAGATGAAGAACCCTCCTACCTGAGCATATTCTAGCACTTTTTGATTAGGCTCTCTGCGTGTAATCATCTCATAAAGTAAGAACATCACATGGCCACCATCCAACGCAGGAATAGGCAGTAGATTCATGAAGGCTAAGATGATGGAAAGCAGTGCTGTCATATTCCAAAACACTTCCCAATTCCAAGTGGGTGGGAACAAGCTTCCTATGGAAAGGAACCCGCCAAGGCTCTTGTAGGCTCCCGTACTCGGATTCAAGATTAGGCTGAACTGTCGTACATAACCCGAAAGCTTATCCATGGTCTTATTCCAACCAGCAGGCCATGATTCTAGGAAGCTATACTCTCTTATATCGAACTTGTATAGTCCTGTTAATCGCAGTTCATCCATGCTGATGAGCATAGGCGAAGCTCCGAGCATACCTTTATCGTTGACCTTCAACTGAAGCGTTATCGCTTGATCATCTCTTTCTATTCTAACAGGTACTTCTTGTCCTTTATACTTGGCAAGAATTGCTTTAGCTTGATCATAATACAACACTTGGTCATCGCCAATAGATTTAATTTTATCTAGCTTCTGAAGCTTAGCAATATTGGCTGATGAATCAGAGACCATGCCTATCACAAAGGGAATTCGAGGATAGAAGAAAAATCCCTTATTATCTTTATCTGCAAGGGCTCCCACAACCGCCTCAGGAATCTGAATGGCTACTTTTTTACCTTGCCTGTCTACAATGACTTCTCCTCCATAAATAATCTCCTCTGTCAATGAGCTGAAAAGCGGAACTTCCTCTCCTCTTACTGTTTCAATACGGTCTCCGTTTTGAAAACCAATCTGCTCTGCCAATGGGTTCATGACCCATACTCCATCTTTCACCTCCTTATTAGGAAGGATCTGTTCTCCGTAACTGAAGAGAATCATTGAGTATATTATCACTCCTAGAATCATGTTCACTGTTACTCCTCCAAGCATTATGATAAGACGCTGCCAAGCTGGCTTGGAGCGAAACTCCCAAGGCTCAGCCGGTTTAGCCATCTGCTCCTTGTCCATGCTCTCATCTATCATACCCGCTATTTTCACATAACCTCCGAGGGGGATCCACCCTATTCCCCATTCTGTATCGCCAATTTGTTTCTTAAAAAGCGACCATTTATAGTCGAAAAAGAGATAAAATTTCTCAACACGGGTATTGAATAATCGCGCAGGCAAGAAATGTCCAAACTCATGCAGGACGATGAGTAAAGAAAGACTGAGAAGGAACTGGCCTGCTTGAATGAGAATATCCATGTGTGATTATTGAGCGCGCAAAGTTAAGAGGATAATAGCGTGATTAAGGTTGAATGCACGATTGCTCCTTGATTGATGTCTTCAGTTCTTGCATGGCCGCATCTTCAGAATCTAGAGAGAGGCATGCTCCTCTGCCTCTTTCTGCCAAGGTCTTCATCTTCTGATCGGCCCACCTGTTCGCGTCTATGGCTATTAAGCTAAGGAATATGTTCTTCTCGGTTTGAGAACCTGCCCTTTTCACTACTTTGTCATAGCCCTTTTGAAGGGCTCCATCTGTGACCAGGAAAACTTGATTATTTCCGTGGTCAATGAGGTGTTTCTTGGATTGGGAATATGCTTTTTTCAATCCTGCTTCTCCCGCGGTTAGCCCTTCAGCCTGCAGCTCACTTATCATGGTGTGCATCACATCTTTGTCGGCCCCACTAAGTCCTGACCCTAGAACACGTGCGCTGCTTGCATAGGTAATAATACTCCCTCTATCATCTGCTCTTAGCATCTCTACCAAGGAGTTTAATGAAGCCCTGAGGTTTTCCATCTTATGTCCTTGGCGCATGGATGTGGATACATCTATAAGAAAGGTGATGTTATTCAGTCTGCATTCCTGCGTATCGAATTCCGTTTTTACCTCCGCATTTGTTAGTTCACTGGGTTTCTCAAGGACTTTCTCTGGCGTTTCTAGAGGTTCTTCCTGATTCACCGTGACCCCGCCCCCTGGTCTTCTTACCACCACTGATCCTCCTCCCGTAATCAGCTGACTAGGATTAATGTACGTTTCAAGCTGAAAAGCAGCATATCCCGGGTAATTGACTTTGAATGTATAGTAGTCTATAGGCAAGGCTGCCATCACCATACCGCTCCTTCTCGTTTTTAGCTCTAGAGCTTCAGCCTTCATTCCTAGAAGGATTATAGTTAGATCAAAAAGCTCCTTTCTCGAATGTTTGTCTATGACTTTGCCGGTTGCTATCCAATTCTGGTCTTGGTCACTAGCCACTTTATCAAAGTCAGGGCAGGGCGTATTAGAATTCAAGTCTAGATAACGAATGTTCGCCTTAATGTTTATTCTGTGTTCATGCTTACCGAAGATGAGCATTACTTGGGAAGTATATGAACCTTCTTATAGAGGGTTTAATTTCATGCGAAGAATCAGACTATCCCCTGGCAAAATCTTGCGGGAGGAGACAATCATGTCAATAGTATTCTCTTTATCCCAGCGCAAGAGATTCCATTCTTCAGAACTAGTATTCACTAGCATATTCTCTATAAGTCGGCTATGAAAACGGTCTACGAATCCGAAGTCGATGATACTCTTTCCTCCTTCTTGTTAAGCCAAATAAGTTACCGCGGTCAAAACCAAGAAAAGTGTGCATATGGACTGGAAGAGGTGTTTCAAGAAGAGGCAAAGAAATCAAAAATGGGGCCCTAGATTCTATGCTTCCAACGCAGCTCCGAAACACCTAGTATGAATAAATATCCAACTAGGTAGAGCACTTTCTTCTGAGGTATCTCTTTTCGTTTATGTTTTTTATCTTTTTATTAAACAATAGTGAAGCGTTTTTATTCCAGCATCTGTCTATATATATAACTGCAAAAAAAAATCATGAAAAACCTAATACTCAGCGCGGCAATGATGCTCATGACTGCGTTATTATTTGCTCAAACTGCTCGCCTTCAAGTCATTCATAATTCGCCAGATGACGCAGCCACTGCTGTTGACGTTTATCTTAATGGAGCTT
>ERZ888423.2382-NODE-2382-length-14133-cov-8.064924_pt1 | contig 14133 bp, 15 predicted proteins | sample MGYA00520523_ERZ888423 | MGnify/ENA primary metagenome ERZ888423 (study PRJEB32303, sample SAMEA104408611) | aquatic metagenome | biome: Brackish water; feature: Pelagic; material: water | place: Baltic Sea | collected 2014-06-08T10:24:00 | depth 30,27 m ...
ACTATCCAGCAATTTTCATATTGCAATTACTGTAAATAGAATTTTATTGATCTTTTTCAAGTATTGTAATTCATCGTTAAATAGAAAAAAAGTGTCATACAAGTTCATTTGACGCGGGGAATGATCGAATGACAATTCATCCGCAGATTTAGGCCGTAAAGCGACCTAACCCAGAAAGTTATTGATTACTTTGATTTTCAAATAAATAATATGCATCTGATGGATAAAACTAAAACGTGAGCCTTATCGGCGGTTCCGTTCGGAGCAAAGCGGAGAGTCGGAAAATTCCTTGGATGAATTGTGAAAAGCACTTTTTTGCTTACTTTTTTTTGCTTTGGAAAAAAAGTAAGAGATATCTTAAAGGTTATAAGCGATAATCGAATACATTATTTTAGGAGTAAGCTCTTTAAAAAAAAACCTGAAAAGAACCCAGAAAACGACCCTGTAGAGTCGGTAAGAGGTTGGATTCTTTTCAGGTACCTGCAAGGGAAAATAAAACCAGTGTTGAACAATCGTTTTTGTTCCAACAACTAGAAGACGTAAAATGAAATAAAATGGTTGGGTCAATGACAAAAAAAAACACTCACAAAACTGTGAGTGCCTTTTATATCTTGGAGTTGAATCTTAATATAATTCTAATTTTAAAGCTGAACGGTAATCTTTAATCTCCTCACGGTTGATTTTGTGTTCTGCATTTTTCAATAAGTTCAGCAAATACAACAAATTTTCTTTTTCCTCGATTTCGATAGGATATTCATTCCCTTCTTCATCTTCTTCGTGCTGTGCTTGTACATCAAAACCATCACGATCTGATAAAAATTCATACGTCAAACGCAAAACTTTAGTCACCAACGGATCTTGTTCTTTCAATGCGTATTCGCGAAGTTCTTTCAAGTCCTCAATTAATTTATCGGCCTTAAATCCTTTCTTCTCCACCTTTTCGATGATCGCGTCTAACTTCTTATTTGCTGCTGCAAGTTTCATAATGTTCAATAAAATCAGTTCAGAACTTTGTTCTTTGTTGCATGCAAAGGTAAACAACTTCCTAAATATTTTAATGATTTGTAAGAAAACATCTTGTTTTTTTCATTTTTTCAAGAGAGAATGGATTTTCTTAGCCTCAATCTTGACTGAAATTGTATTTTTGTAAAAAGACTTATATAGTGGGCGAGCTTATTTTAAAAGGTATTGTAACTGGATTTGTTTTGAGCATAATGATAGGTCCAGTATTCTTCGTTCTTCTTGAAACAAGCATACGCCGTGGAGTGCGTTCTGCACTTGCTGTAGATCTTGGAGTTTTAATAAGCGATATTATTTACATCTTAATCGCTTTTGTCTTTTATTCTGAAGTTTCAGCCCTTGCAAAAGGCGATAATCAACATTTATTGAAAATTATTGGAGGAGTACTTTTTTTCGTTTACGGCATAGTAACGTTTTTTAAAAAACCTAAAAAAATAGAAGTAGACGCTATTGGGAATCCTGTCCAAAAAGTCGGTGATTACGTGCTTTTAGCGCTTAAGGGATTTTTATTGAACATGGCGAATCCTTTGGTTATTTTTTATTGGTTTAGTGTCATGACGCTGGGCACAAAGAATTCTGCTTCAAATGATCCACAGGAAGCTTCGATTTTGTTTTTCTTAGGTGTAATTCTTGTCACATTTTTTTCATTTGACCTTTTAAAAATATTTGGAGCAAAGAAATTGAGACCACTTGTTACTGATAAACTACTTGTTGCTTTGAACCACCTGATTGGAATTGTTTTTGTTTTGTTCGCTATTGTTTTGATTATTCAAGGAGCAATGGGAGTGTAACGAATAACACCCGTTGGGTTATGAATTAAATTTTTTTACATGCGCTTTCTACTTATTCTTTCCATCGTATTTTTCTCCTCTCTTATTGTTTTTTCGCAAGAAATTAAAAAGGAAAATCTTTCTAAAAAGGTAACACTTTATTGGGATTTCAATCGAACACAAATTCAAGCGAATGGGTGCTATTATGTGGACGAACTTGGCGCAACGTCGGATAAACATGGGAAGTGGCTGTACTACGATCGTCTAGGCGTGTTGGAAGAAGAACGCAATTATTACAAGGAACAATTGCAAGGCAAAGTAATGTTTTATTACCCAAATGAAAAACCGAAACAAGAAGGTTATTTCTATATGGGTCGACAAGATAGTGTGTACCGTGAATGGCACGAAAACGGTAAACTTTCCATTGAAGGGCACTATAAAATGAATGAACCAGTAGGTTCTTGGAAATACTACTATTTTGATGGTAGAGAAAAATCAATCGAAGAAACAAAACTAGGTGTAAATTATATCGTTTCTTTTTGGTTGCCCGATTCACTGCATACCCAAACTGTAACCAATGGAAATGGAGAGTTAACGACTTTTTACAACACAGGTCGAGTTAAAGAATGGTACAATTACAAAGATGGTTTAAAAGACGGACCATTTGAAGAAATCAGCATTTACGGTTATCCAACTCTAACAGGCTTTTTCGATAGTGGTGAGAAAGATTCAACTTGGACCTACATGTACTATACAGGTCAAACTGAAAAAATTTCCAATTACAAAAACGGAGTGTTAAATGGTGATTATAGCTATTACTACGATTCTGGGCAGTTAAACGTGAAGGGAATTTACGAAAACGGAAAGAAAAAAGGCGTTTGGACATGGTACACAAACAAAGGTCAACGCGACCAGGAAGGGACATTTAAAGATGATTTGCAACATGGTTCGTGGACATACTGGTTTCCAACTGGTGAATTGTCTTATACAGCGCATTATTCGGAAGGGAAGAGATCTGGGCAATGGACATATTTATACATTAACGGCAGTAAATTCAAAGAAGGAACATTTGCTAATGATGAGAAAAACGGCAAATGGCAAACGTGGTATGAGGATGGGACTTTACTAATGAGCGGTGAATACCTGAATGGTAAAGAGGAAGGCGAATGGCTGAACTATTGGGAAAATGGTAACTTGAAAAACAGTGCGACCTTTAAAAATGGTCAGATGCAAGGAGCATGGTTATCATACTATCCAACAGGGAAACTGAAATTATCGGGTAAATATAAATCGAATTTAAAAGTAGGTGAATGGACCGATTATTTTGAGAATGGAAAACCTAAAGATGTAGTGACCTACAAGATTTTTAAAGAGAAATCGAAAGTGGATTACGGTATCATGAAAAAACGCGTTCGTTTGGATAGTCGCCAGCATGGTCACGCAATTTCGTATTCTGATAAAGATTTCAAAAAGACAGAAGAAGGGAATTACAAAGATGGCAACAAGGATGGAGAATGGATTGCATACTATCCAGGAGCACGCATACCGGCCGTTGTTTCTAATTACAAGGAAGGTGAACTTCATGGCTCAATGAAGCAGTACGATCGTCGCGGTAAGCTTTTACAAGAAATGGAATACCAAAACGGCTTGAAGCACGGTAAGTTTGTTCTTTATGACGAAAAAGGTAAAGCAATTGTCACTAAGACTTTTGAATTTGGGATGGAAGTCATCAAAGAAAAAACGTCAACTGGAGGAGGTTTTAGTCCAAGATAAAATAATTCAAATTTTCAAATGTTGAATTCCTTAAATTAGTTTATCCTACATCAGTGCTTGTAAGTTTGTCGTAAACAACTTGATGGCAATTGCTAATAGAATGATTCCGAAGACTTTTTTAAGGATGGCGATTCCACCTTCTCCCAACAGATTTTCAATTCTTCTAGTCAATTTCAATACAATGAAAACGATGATGATATTGATGAAAATTGCTAAGAGAATGTTGATTTGAGCAAATTCTGCTTTTAGGGAAACGAGTGTTGTCATAGTTCCTGCACCAGCAATAATGGGAAAGGCCAAAGGGACTATGCTCGCTGTTTTACCAGTCACTTCATCCCTAAACAGTCGCACTCCTAAAATCATTTCCAGTGCCATTGCAAAAAGAATAAGGGCACCCGCTACAGCGAACGCTTCAATCGTTACACCAAATAATTTTAAGATGCTTTCCCCAAGAATTAAGAAACCAATCATAATCCCAAACGACACCAAACTTGTGCGTAATTCATTAATGGATCCAGAAGTTTCCTTTAATTTAATGATAATCGGAACCGAGCCTACAATATCAATTACAGCGAATAAAACCGTCGAAGCTTTGAACAAATCACCCCAATTAAAACCTCCAAAAAATTCTCCCATAATTAATTGTTTTTAATAAAATACACCAATCAAATCCTCAAATCCTCTAATTGGTCACCGAGCCCGTCGAGGTGCAAATTTCAATTCTTTTATAACCTTCTCCACTACAAATGGAAAAAACGTATGTTCTAAGTGTTGAACATTCTCACGAACATCATCAATTGAATCAGTTGGATTAACAGGACAAACATATTGCGCGATAATTTTCCCCTTGTCAAATTGCTCATTGACAAAATGAATAGTTATGCCAGTTTCTGTTTCGTTCGCGTCTACAATTGCTTGGTGAACCTTATCGCCGTACATATTTTTACCACCGTATTTAGGCAAAAGTGCCGGATGGATATTGATGATTCTTTCTGGGAAAGCCTGTATGAGATGAACTGGAATTAAACGTAAATAACCAGCAAGAACAATAAGATCTATAGAATATTTTTTGCAAACATTGACTAAAAATTCACCATCTGCTACTTCTTCATTCGTAAAAACTAGTGTTTCAATTCCTTTGGAAGCAGCACTTTTTACAATGCCCGCATCGGCTTTGTTTGACAATACAAAAGCAACTTCTGCAGAGGCGCTAACAGCGAAATGACGAATTAGGTTCATTGCATTGCTCCCTTTTCCAGAAGCGAATAAAGCGATACGAATTTTTGCCATCGTGCAAAGTTAGTAAGTATCCTGTATATTTAGGTGTTGATTTTAAAAATTGCAGTGAATGAAAACAAATGAATTCGAACCCTATACGGGCCAACAATATTCGGAGCAAGAAATACTAGAACGATCAGAAAATTTTCTTAAATGGGCTGATACCCGAAGATCAGTGCGTGATTTTTCTTCGAAGCCTGTTCCTCAACAAGTCATGGAAAACATTATTATGACTGCCTCAACAGCACCCTCGGGTGCACACAAACAACCTTGGACCTTTTGCCTAATTTCGAATAAAGAATTGAAGAGTGAATTGCGAAAATTAGCCGAAGAGGAGGAGTTCAAATCTTACAATGGAAGGATGAGTGAAGAATGGTTGAAAGATTTAGCACCGTTAGGCACAAATTGGGAAAAAGAGTTCATTGATGTAGCTCCTTGGATTGTTGTTTTGATGAAACGTATTTATGAAAATGATGCGAATGGAGAGAAACAAAACAACTATTATGTGGCAGAATCAGTTGGAATTGCAGCCGGATTTTTCTTAATGGCGGTCCATAATGCCGGATTAGTCGCTTTAACACACACACCAAGTCCAATGAATTTCATAACGAAAGCTTTAGGTCGCCCAGAAAATGAACGTCCGTTTCTCCTTATACCAGTGGGCTTTCCTGCCGAAAAGGCACAAATTCCAAGTTTGAAACGAAAAGATAGTTCAGAAGTAATTGAATTATATAAGTAAATAATTTTGTTTTTTGACGCATTGTTTTTTTCTTTGCAGGCTGAATTAACCTTTAAAATAAGAAGAAATGTCTGACATCAAATCAAAAGTAATTTCTATCATCGTAGATAAATTGGGTGTAGAAGAAAGTGAAGTTTCTCACGAAGCGTCTTTCACAAACGATCTAGGAGCTGACTCATTGGATACAGTTGAGTTGATTATGGAGTTCGAAAAAGAATTCAATATTGCTATTCCAGACGATCAAGCAGAAAAAATTCAAACAGTTGGTGACGCAATCTCTTATATCGAGGAGAACGCTAACTAATTAGTGATCATTATTGTAGAATAAAGAAAATTCTGTATGGAATTAAAAAGAGTTGTTGTAACGGGTTTAGGTGCCCTTACGCCCATTGGAAATACTGTAGCTGAATACTGGGAAGGTCTAGTCAGTGGAAAAAGTGGTGCTGCTCCAATTCAGCAATTCGATGCTTCTTTGTTCAAAACACAATTTGCTTGCGAAATTAAGAACTTCACTGCTGAAGAGCATATGGATCGTAAGGAAGCAAGAAAAATTGACCAATTTACTCAGTACGCCATAGTTTCTACAACAGAAGCTATGGCTGACTCTGGGTTAATGGAGTCAAACCCAAATTTAGATCGTATCGGAGTTATCTGGGGATCTGGAATTGGTGGTTTAAAGACATTCCAAGATGAGTGTGAAAACTTTTTTGGGGGAGATGGAACACCGCGTTTCAATCCGTTCTTTATACCAAAAATGATTGCAGATATCGCTGCTGGGCACATTTCCATTAAATATGGTTTGAGAGGACCAAATTATGTAACTGTTTCGGCTTGTGCATCTTCAACAAATGCAATCATTGATGCATTCAACTACATCCGTTTAGGAAAGGCAGATGCTTTTGTAACAGGTGGTTCTGAGGCTGCTGTTAACATCGTTGGTGTTGGTGGATTTAATGCATTAAAAGCTCTTTCAACAAGAAATGATTCTCCAGAAACGGCTTCTCGTCCATTCGATTTGGATAGAGATGGTTTTGTGTTAGGTGAAGGATCAGGCGCAATCATTCTTGAAGAATATGAACATGCAATGAAGCGTGGTGCAAAAATTTATGCTGAAGTAATCGGTGGTGGAATGTCAGGAGATGCTTACCACATTACAGCTCCTCATCCAGATGGAATTGGCGCTAGAAATACTATGATTTCAGCATTAGAGGATGCCGAAATTGACGCTTCTGCAGTTGATTATGTGAATGTACACGGCACATCTACACCACTTGGAGATATTGCTGAAGTAAAAGCGATTCAACAAGTATTTGGTGAACACGCGTACAATCTGAACATTAGTTCAACAAAATCTATGACAGGTCACTTGTTAGGTGCGGCGGGAGCCATCGAAGCTATTGCTTGTATTCTAGCAGTGAAAAATGATATCGTGCCTCCTACGATTAATCACTTTACAGATGATCCAGAGCTGGATAATAAATTGAATTTTACATTCAATAAAGCACAACACAGAGTCGTGAATGTTGCAATTTCAAACACATTTGGGTTTGGTGGACACAACACTTCAGTGATCGTGAAAAAATTCAAAGGATAATTGTCTACCTTTTCATTCTTTTCGAAAAAGAAGACTGAAAGCGAACTTGAGCTCATTCGGTTCATTTTGGTTAAATTTGGTTATAGACCAAAGAAGCTAGAACATTTCGAAAAAGCAGTGACGCACAAATCTGTACTGAAAAATGCAGATGAAAATTCCAATGAACGACTTGAATTTCTTGGTGATACCATTATCGATGCAGTGATAGCTGAATACCTCTTTCACCGTTTTCCGGAAGAAGATGAAGGTTATTTGACGAAAGTTAAATCAAAAGTTGTTAGTAGAAAGACATTAGCAGAAATTGCTGAAAAAATGGAGGTTCGAAAGATTCTTCGTTACAATACTGGTCGTTCTATCAACGTTTCAACAATTGAAGGGAATGCTTTTGAAGCAATTATGGGAGCAATTTATTTGGATGGCGGATACTTAGCTGTTAAAAATTGTATTCACCAGAATATTTTTCGAAAATATGTCGACCTCAATCGCATTCTCGAGGAAGAAATAGATTTTAAATCGAAATTGTTTATTTGGTGCCAAAAGAACAAGTTGAAATTGGATTATAGTGTACTGAATGAAACCAATAATAATGGCAATTGGGAATACACTGTTTTGGTAACTATAAATGAACGTGATTACGGCAAAGGTTCTGGTGCTTCAAAAAAGTTAGCTGAACAAGCAGCATCAAAAGAAACACTTGAATTGATGGGTGAAATCTAAATCTTATTCCCCGTTTAAATAATTCAACAATATATTCCATACCTCGTCTGTATCAGAATTCATATCAGAACAGTAGAAACGGGAATATCCACCATCAAGAATTAACCTTCCTCCAAAAAACTCCGAACTCAGAATAACAGGCTCATCTTTTACCCAAGCTTCCACATTAAGTCGAACATCTAATGGAAACAAAACAATACTATTTCCTGCTGGAATGGTCGATTTATCATTAAAAATTGATTCACTTAACACATTCGTTGTGGCAATAGATTCATTTGTTTCACCCCAAAATTCTTTTGAAAATAAGCGTTTAGTCAACTGTTGAGCTTCGGCTTGCAAGGGCCAATTTTCACAACCGACATAAACACCTTTCCCTTCAGACAAGAAAGATTCAATTCGGTCAAGATCGGTTTCTGACAAAGATGACGTTGCACCAGAAAAAATAAACAACACATCGTATTTCCCCAAAGAATCAATGCTCGATTGCAGTGAGAAGACGTTTGAATCCAAACACAAAGAATGTGTATTTCCAAGCACCAAATAATTTTGTTGCGTTTTTCCCGATAAAAAGGAAAGTACAAAAAGAAAGAAAATGAAAATTCTAAGCATGTTTATCAATACACGTACTTTCTTTTCTCGTTCAATAATTTGTATGATTATTTTTCGTAACTTCAAGATAAGCACTTTCAATTTTATATGAATCATACTGAATTAGGACAGTTAGGCGAAACCTTGGCCGAACGTCACCTCAAACAAAAAGGCTATACCATCCTTGGGCGAAATTATCGTTTCAAAAAATTGGAAATAGATATCATTGCCGAAATGAACTATCAACTGATTATTGTCGAAGTAAAGACACGTCAAACAGCCGAGATCGGAGAACCGTGGCGAGCAGTTACAAAACAAAAGCAACGACAAATTATTCGCGCGGCAAATCAATATATTGTTGAAAATAACATCGATTGGGAAACACGTTTTGACATCGTATCCATCGTTCATAATTCGTATCGAACGGCGATTGAACACATTGAAGATGCTTTTAACCCTGGACTATGAAAATTGGACAGTGCGGTAGTTCGCTTTTTTCGCCTATCTTTGTTTTTTAATTCTGCTCGTGATGAACACAAAAAATGGAGGAAGACGATCTTCTGGATCTACTTCTTCAAAAGGTAAGATGCCTTTTGCCAAAAAATCTACTGTACCTGCAAAGAAAGCGGGTCCTGGTGCTAAGAAAGCTTCGCCAGTTAGTAGTACAAGAAAAACAGCTGCTCCAAGCGCTGATCCCGCTGCTGCAAAACCAAAGAAAGAGGTTACGGCGCGTGATAAACGGAAATACATCGATTTTAAAGATAAACAGAAGAAGGGTGATCCACTTCCAAATTTCAATGAAAACGAACAACGATTGAACAAGTATTTGTCCAATGCGGGCGTTTGTTCTCGTCGTGAGGCGGATTTGTTAATTGCTACAGGAGTTGTTAGTGTGAACGGTACTATTATCACCGAAATGGGTTATAAGTTGAAACCTGGTGATGTTGTGAAGTACGATGGAGGGACGATTAACGCTGAAAAGAAGCGTTATGTGCTCTTAAACAAACCAAAAGGATACATTACAACCATGGACGATCCAATGGGGCGCAAAACGGTTATGTCGCTTGTTAAAAAAGCATGCCGTGAACGTATTTACCCAGTTGGACGTATGGAAAGAGATACAGTTGGATTATTGATGTTTACGAATGATGGTGATTTATTCAAGAAATTGACCCATACAACATTTAAAGCATCGCGCATTTATCAAGTCGAATTGAATAAGCCAGTTAAAAAGGAAGACCTTGGAAAGTTAACAGATGGAATTGATTTGGAAGATGGTAAAACAGCTTTCGATGAAGCTGAATTCGTTCGCGATGGTTCAAGTAGAGAAATTGGTGTTAAATTGCATTCAGGAAAGAACCAAGTGGTTAAAAGAATGTTTGAAGCCTTAGGATATACAGTTGTAAAACTTGATCGTGTGCAATATGCTGGCTTGGACAAAAAAGATTTACCCCGTGGTATGTTCCGTCATTTAACAGAAAAAGAAGTTGCATTTTTAAAAATGTCTTAATGAAAAAGTGGTTTTTTTTATTTACACTAGCTATATTGATAGCATCATGTGGCGAGAAAAATGGTTTTGAATCAAAGAATCCGTATGCTGCTTATTTTTATCCTTGGGATACGCTTTCAAAGTTTTACCTCTACCGAGATGTAGCAAATGGTTTGGATGAACAATTTCACCGCATCTATTCAATCAAAGATTCTGAGGGTGACCATATCGTAGTTGAAGTTTATTCTTCTGATGGTAGAATTATTGAAGCAACCAATTACAATGTCGATTCATTAGATGTGATGGACCACATGGTTGTCAATCGCAACTTAGAGAAAACAAAGGCGGAAGTTTTTAAATACAAAGCTTTTCCAATGAATTCATCAGAAGAAACTTGGCTTGCAAGTCGTTTTTCTGGGTTTTTAGATTCAACCTTAATTCTCCGTGAAGTTAAGCGTAAGGTCAATAAAGAAATAAGTGACTTTGAGGTTATGGACTCAAAAGCTGATGCAGTTGTAATGTTTGATCATATTCGTATGACGAATTTCAATCCATTTACAAAAAAGGAGTTTGTGCAAGAAGGCGATGCCTACACCTATTTCGCCAAAGGATATGGATTGGTTGAATGGCATTCTAAAAACAAAAAGGTCCATTACAAATTAGAAAAAATCCTTACCCAAGAAGAGTGGTTAAAGATTATTACGCGCTAAATCCTTGCTCATGCGAATGTTGATTCTATTGTTGCTCATGCTACCAATCTTAGCATCGGCTCAATCTTACAAAAGGAAACCAAAAAACTCAGTAGCGAAAGGTACTTTTTATGGCTATTGGGGATACAATCGAAGCGGTTATACAAAAAGTAATATTCGTTTTGTTGGACCAGGATATGATTTTAATTTAGCCGGAAGTAAAGCACACGATAACCAAAGTCCATTTAGTTTTGGAACGTATTTTAATCCCAAGAAAATAACTGTGCCTCAATTCAATGCACGAATAGGTTATTATTTCAAAAACCATTGGGCGATTGATTTCGGTTACGATCATATGAAATACGTCTTTGATGACGGCAACAATGTTTTGTTATCTGGAACTATTAATCCGGGGATTGACACCGTAAATTTTTGGTCTGGAAATTATACGAATCAACCAATCACAACCAATCGAAATACTTTCCACTATGAAAACTCGAATGGATTGAATTACTTGCGTTTGGGAATTACACGTTCTGACAATTGGTATAAGCTCGGTAATTGGTTAATCATTTCTTCGAGCGAAAGTATAGGATTAGGTGGAATTCTATCGTTTAATGATTTTAAGTTTGCAGGCAAAGAGGATTTGGTGACCGTTTCCATGTCAGGATATGCTCTATCCGCACACGCTGGTTTACGTTTCGAATTCTTCAAGCATTTCTTTATTCAACCTTCGTTAAGCGCAGGATTTATGCATCAAACAAAAGTGCGAACTAGAGCACTAGATCCCAATTCATATGCGCGACAAATGTATGGATATTACATGTTTGACACCTCTTTTGGGTTCTTCCTTTATATTCGTCCAACAAATGATTGCAACTCCTGTCCAAACTGGTAGGCTTACTCTTTTAGCTTCGCTCTAAAATCAATTTTGTAATAGAAGATTGGCAGAAATCCAAGTTGTTGTTTTTCCGCAAAAGGCGCTGCACTTGGGTCTTTCAAATTCGGAGCATACGTCAAACTCAGTAAATTCTGTGTATTGAATATGTTTACCAAATCAAGTCCAATTTCATGTGTCATTTTCTTGGCATTTAATTTCCAACTGATTTTAACATCAGCTCTGAAATAATCTCTGAATTGTTGTTCGTTAAATGCCGAATCGATGAAAATAACCTCATTATATTTCTTCGAATTCAAGGTGTCAGGCAAACCATAGCGTTTTCCACCAGCGTAAGTCACTTTAAAACCTAATGAAATGACTTGATTGTCTTTTATTTTAAATTCTTTACCTGCTAATAAATTTGCAACATAACTTCCATTGTATGATGTATTTCGTTGAATACCATCACTTCCTGTATATTTCGAATCGTACAATGTTCCTGAGAACATAAAGAAGAATGATTTATCAAAGAACTTTTGCACTGTTAGTTCAATACCATAATTATATCCGGTTCCTGTATTTTCAAGCGAATCTGGGAAGAAACGTGCAAATCCACCACCCATGTTGATCAATGAATAGGATGACGGAGCGACAGTAACTGGTACGTTATACAAATACTGGTAATATGCCTCACTTCTAATATTCAATTTGTTTTTGAATGCTTTTTCAAATCCAACACCCGTATGTATACTTTTTGAAAAGTCCATATTTTTATTGTGGTAGATTTTATTTCCTTGTGCATCAAACTTATTGTAGGTATATGTATACAAGGGTTGGGTTGAACTATGCAAACCAGCTCCAGCAAATACAGCTTTGCTATTTTTCATACGCAATTTCCAGCCTAATCTTGGTTCAGCCGGACTTAAACTATTGCTCATTGAGAAGTACTGACTGTGAATTCCTGCTGTGAAATCCATGTTTTCCGTAATGCGATATTTCCACTGAACAAAGGGTTGAATTAGAAAAGCATTTCCTTTGAAATCCCAGCGTTGAACAAATTTAGTATCCGTCACTACAGCTAAAGCAGAATCTTGTTGGTTAATAAAAAAGGCATCAATATTAATCCCGAATTTAATCAAGTTTCGCTTGTTTGCTTTATGATTCACACTGACATATCCTGATGTTTTAGTGGTCCCAAATTTATATCTCATCATTGGATAGATGGAATCAACGCGTATTGTCACTTGATCAGATTCGAGTCCTCTTAATAAGTAGTTGTGGTTAGCGCGCTGTTCTTCATATGACAGAGATAAGGTTGATGTTATGAACGTTTTTTCATTGATTGATTTCTTGAAGTTTAAACCAGTTACCCCCATCGTAGTTCCGAAATACTGATCGCGATCTCCTTCACCATAAAATTCTTCTGAATATTCTTTTTGGTCAGAAATCATGATAGCAATATTGCTCTTTCCACCTATTCCGAAGAAAGAAAGGGCTCCGCCATTTTTTAGTCCCCAGTTGAATTTGAATGCAGCATCACCATATACAGGAACGGCATCAGTTCCCAATTGAACACCTATTTTTTGGAACAAACTCAAAGTAGAGTAACGCCCCATAACCAAGTAAGATGATTTTTTATTTTTACTCAATGGTCCTTCAGCCAAGAATTCAGTTCCTAAAAAACCAAATTGTCCAGTGAATTCATGACGATTGTTATTCCCATTTCTAAGCTTCAAGTCAAACACCCCTGATGTACTGTTTCCGTATTCGGCAGGAAAGGCACTCATCAAGAAATCGGAATTACCTAATATTTTATTGTTTAGGATAGAAACGGGTCCACCTGTACTGCCGGAAATAGCAAAATGCGAAGGGTTTGGAATATCAATTCCCTCAACTTTCCAAACTACACCTAAAGGTGAATTTCCACGTATTATGATGTCGTTTCTAGAGTCATCTGCACCTTGCACTCCTGCAAAGTTGGAAGCCATTCGAGCTGGATCCATTCGTGATCCGGGGTAACGATTCGTTTCTTCAACGCTAAATTGCTGAGCTGAAATCACAGCAAGTTCATTGATAACTTCTCCATTTCTGCGGGCTGTTACAGTGACCTCCTCTTGTTCTTGATAGCTTTCTGATAAAGGTACATTTGCAATTACTTCTTTCCCTGAGTTGACTTCTATGGTAATTGATTTATTATCATAGGTCATGAGTTGAACTTCCAGTTGATGTTTTCCAATAGGAACATTCTGAATGACGAATTGTCCCTCTGAATCACTTATGGCTCTGAACTGCTTTACAGTATCAGGAGTAAAGATGATGATTTTGGCTCCAATTAGTGGGTAATTAGTTTCGCTGTCATATATTTTTCCACGCACGGTTTGAGATGGTTGTGCAAAGATTAAGCTTGTGGTAAATACAAAAATTAGTAGTAGTGTATTTTTCATATTAAAAAATTTGTTCAAATGTAAAAACTCTTTGTTGATTTTTATAATTGAATATTGCAAATTGATTTTTCGAGGTTGTGAATTTCACAAATTTCTACAATGAGTAATACCAACCTCGATTAAGAGAAACTATTTTAATAATTAAGGATATA
>ERZ888423.2385-NODE-2385-length-14112-cov-7.462119_pt1 | contig 14112 bp, 11 predicted proteins | sample MGYA00520523_ERZ888423 | MGnify/ENA primary metagenome ERZ888423 (study PRJEB32303, sample SAMEA104408611) | aquatic metagenome | biome: Brackish water; feature: Pelagic; material: water | place: Baltic Sea | collected 2014-06-08T10:24:00 | depth 30,27 m ...
CTTACAACCGCAAACCCCCCGGATCACTCTCGTGACCGGGGGGTTTGCACTTCTATGATAACTACAAAACGCAAATAAATACTATTATTTAAATTCCGTATTGAATCTGAAGTGAATTGTCCGTAACATGAAGAAATTGCGAAATGGCAACACTGCGACTGAATGGAGTTTCCTACATGAATCAAGATCCAAATCAAGAAACCTTAACGCCCGAGCCTAATAAACCAATTAGTCTGATAACCATAACGGCCATCGCCTATGCTTTATTTGCAGTTGGTTATTTGACAGCCGGTGTGTTTGGTTTTGCTACGATTGCTGGCGTTATTCTTATTTATATTAAGCGTGGTGACGTGGCCGGTACGTTTTATGCCATTCACTTTGATTGGTTAATGCAAACGTTTCTATGGAGCTTACTTTGGTTAGCAATTAGTTTCATTGCGACTTATATATTTATTGGTTGGTTGGGGGTTATTGCAACCATTGCATGGGTTGCTTACCGTTTGCTAGTGGGCAGCATTGCACTTTACGAACGGCGCCCACCACGCTGAATAGTATCAACTGGTAAATGCTTAAAGTAAAAGGCCTAAATCATCTAATGATAATTTAGGCCTTTTTTTACATGTCAAGTTAGAAGCAATCTCTAATAAGCAATCTTAAATAAATAATCTTGTTAATACACTATTTACAAGCTAAAACCTTCATAAAGACACATTCAGGTAAAGCCAATATTAAAGCTGATATGTTTTCTTAATACACGGTCACGTGCAATAAAAAAAACTAATAGAAAAAATCAAGAGCTCAAATGACCACTTAAAAGCTTCGTCATTTCAAACATAGAAACTTGCTCTTTACCAAAAATAGGGCGTAACTTATCATCAGCATTTATATTGCGGCGATTGGCCGCATCTTGAAGGTCATGCTTTTTAATATATTCCCAAATTTTCTTGGTGACTTCTGTACGGGGAAGTGGGTCGGCACCAATGACTGCAGCCAATTCAGCGCTAGGTTTAAGAGGTTTCATAAAAGCAGCGTTCGGTTTACGAGCAGTTTTTTCGGCAGTGGCCATTTGGGGCTCTCCTTGTAGATAAAATGGGGGTTATAGCATGAATGTTAATCATGAAAGATTTTAAAACGTGTGACCATACTAACCCAAATGTACTAATCGTGACAGACGAGTAAACTATAGTAAAGCATACGTTTGCTTAAATAAGCCAAATAAGTTTGATGAGTCTGATGAAAACTATAAATACCATGAGCATTGAACTTAAAGAACATGTCCCGACTGTGGGTGACACTCTAACTATCATTCAGCCAGACGATTGGCATGTGCATTTGCGCGATGGCGCAGCTTTAGAAGCTGTTGTAGCCGATACAGCTCGGCATTATGCTCGCGCAATTGTGATGCCTAACCTACAGCCACCGGTTACGACCGTTGCCCATGCCATCCAGTATCGCGAAGCAATCTTGAAAGCAGCCGAGAAAGCGGGTGTTGCAAAAGGCTCTTTTGAGCCGTTGATGACTTTATACCTAACCAACAACACTTCAGCAGATGAAATTGTACGAGTAAGTGAAACGCCTGGCGTGCAAGCTGTCAAGCTATACCCGGCAGGCGCTACAACCCATTCTGAAGCAGGGGTGACTGACATACTAAAGTATTGTCGCGTAACCTTAGACATGATGCAAAAGAAAGGAGTCCCCTTATTGGTTCATGGAGAAGTGACTGATCCTGAAATTGATATTTTTGATCGCGAAGCTGTTTTTATTGACCGCGTCATGATACCTTTAAGAGCTGATTTTCCTGAACTAAAAGTAGTGTTTGAACACATCACAACTCGCGATGGGGCACATTATGTGCGTGATTCACAAGGCCCTATTGCGGCAACGATAACGCCACAGCACTTACTCTATAACCGTAATGCTATTTTTAAAGGTGGCATCAGGCCGCATTGGTACTGCTTGCCCATTCTCAAGCGTGAGCTTCACCGTCAGGCTTTAGTTGAAGCGGCCACCAGCACCAGCCCAAGGTTTTTTTTAGGAACTGACAGCGCGCCCCACGCTAAAGGTCAAAAAGAAGCGGCTTGTGGTTGTGCGGGCTGTTATAACGCCTTGCATGCTATGTCGCTCTATGCCTCGGCGTTTGAGCAGGCGGGCCAATTAAACCGATTAGAAGCATTTGCAAGCACTCGTGGGCCTGATTTTTACGGTCTGCCACGAAACACAAAACAAATGACCCTTAAGCGTCAAAACTACGTTGTGCCACAGTATTTGCCATTTATTGAAGGTGACACCTTGGTGCCCCTTGCTGCAGGTGAGACCTTAACTTGGATGGTCGCTGAATAACAAAAAATACTCAGCTGATTTTTAGTGCCGATTTCATCTTTCAGGCCTTACCGCTTTAACGTTTTGCTTCTAGGGCTTCCCATCGAGCGAAATTCTTATTAAGTTCATTTTCGACCGATTCAATTTTTGCCTGAACTGTATCGAGCACACCATCTTGAGCTTGATACAATTCTGGAGAAGCTAGCTTTTCTACCCACTGCGCCTGTTCAGCCTCGAGTGCTTGAATTTTGGCAGGTAAATCTTCAAGTTCACGAAGCTCCCATGGGGCCATACGGCTAGCGGATTGCGCTTTACTTGAAGAATTTGTTGGCGCTACAGTGGCCTGTGCGGCACTTGAGGCATTAGCTAAGCGGGCAGAACCATTAGGCTTTTCTTGAGTAGCCACACTTTCTTGTGTGGCTTTTTGTACCAGCCAATCTTGATAACCCCCAACATATCCAGCCCAGTGCCCATCACCTTCAGCAACTATTGTTTGTGTGACCACGTTATCTAAAAATAAACGGTCATGGCTTACGAGCAATACGGTGCCTGGGAACTCAAGTAATAATGACTCAAGCAATTCAAGCGTTTCAATATCGAGATCATTGGTAGGTTCGTCAAGCACCAAAATATTGGCAGGGCGTGCAAAAAGTCTGGCCAATAATAATCGTGCGCGCTCGCCCCCCGACAAACTGCTGACGGGTGACTGAGCACGGGCGGGTTCAAATAGAAAATCATTTAAATAGCTCATCACGTGTTTACGTGATTGGCCAATTTCGATCCATTCGCTACCCGGGTTGATGACGTCAGCTAAGGTGGCATTTTCATCAAGTTGGCTTCGCATTTGATCGAAATATGCAATTTGTATATTTGTACCAAGTTTGACTTCACCTTGATCAGGTTGAAGCACACCTAAAATAATTTGTAGAAGCGTTGATTTGCCCGCCCCATTCGGCCCAATGAAGCCAATGCGGTCGCCACGCATGATTGTGGTTGAAAAATTTTCAACAATGACTTTTTCACCGAATGATTTACTGACATTTTCAAGTTCTGCAACCAGTTTGCCAGATCGTTGGCTACTATCAATGGCCAAGTTAACTTTACCTGCCACATCACGCCTATCGGTACGTTCACGTCGAAGTTGTTCAAGACGTCGAACGCGCCCTTCATTTCGCGTACGACGGGCTTCAACCCCTTTTCTGATCCAGACTTCTTCTTGAGCTAATAATTTATCAAAACGGGCATTCTCTTGGCTCTGTGCGTTGAGCCATTCTTCTTTATGAACTTGCCAAGCAGAAAAATTACCTGGAAAGCTCAACAGTTTGCCACGATCTAGTTCAATAATGCGTGTGGCAACACTATCTAAAAATGCGCGATCGTGCGTAATGAATAGTACGCCAGCTTGGGTTGATTTAAGCTGTGCTTCGAGCCAAGTAATACCTTCTAAGTCTAAATGGTTAGTGGGTTCATCAAGTAAGAGTAAATCAGGGTTGTGGACCAATGCGGCCGCTAAGGCAACGCGTTTGCGCATACCGCCAGACAAGGCTGATACTGAAGTGTCAGGGTCAATACCTAACTTATCAAGCCAAGCAAGCGCGCGGGCCGGTTTTTGCCAATCTTCATCATCGAAATTTTCGTCACCTTTCGGTGGTAACAGCAATACCTCAATAACACTAAGCGTCGTATCTAGCTCTGGCTCTTGTTCAACCGTTGAGATACGTAAACTATCGAGTGAAACAACTTTACCGTCATCTGGTAGAACACGACCATCGAGCAGTTTTAACAGCGACGACTTACCGGCACCGTTGCGACCAATTAGCCCCACGCGTTCACGTTTAACGATTGAGAAATTTACATCATCAAGTAAAGCATGATGACCGAACGCCAAATGGGCGCGTTGTAAAGAGATTAAAGCAGGTGATGACATAGGAGAGGGATGTGGCCAGAAAGCCAATAAATTAATGATACAACCGCTATTGTCGCAGGTCATGCGTGTTTTAGCTTGAAGGTGACCCAATGATTTAGTATATTTTTTGAATTTAATGACATTCAAAGGCATTAAACCTGTTGTTGATATCCCGCATACAATAGCTCTGCGATGCAAGCTGGGCAATCGCGGCGGTAAACGTCGAGGAAGGTCCGGACTCCATAGGGCAGGGTAACGGTTAACGGCCGTCCAGTGGGTTAGCGTGTAAGCGCTAAAACGTTGAGGAATAGGACCACAGAGACGAGTCTGCAGTGGGGGCCATTGAAAGGTGGCTCTGGCACGGTCATCACCGTGCTGCGTGGTTTGCTTGCAAACCCAACAGTGCAGGGTGAAACGCGGCAACCTCTACCCGGAGCAACACCAAATAGGCATGCGTGCGATGTAAATCGTAATGGGCGGCACCGTTCAAGTATGCGGGTAGGTGGCTAGAGATGCACAGCAATGTGCATACCAGAGGAATGATTGCCAGCCTGTGAAAGCAGGTTTACAGAATCCGGCCTATAGGCTTGCATCGCAAAAATTAATTTCAACAATATTTTTCACGCATTATTTTTAATGTGTTACCTGTAGTTGCGCCTCCAATTCACTGATTAATCAGGGTATTTTAACTTTAAGTATCATTACAAATATCTGCTAAGTCATTGTCACCATTGAAAAAAATTGAAATTTTGACTTGACCGACTGAATCCATTCCCTTAGAGTGGTGAAAAGTGCAATTTTGTGCAAATTTGTGGGGTAAAAGTGTTTCAAGGTAGCAGCGCGCTCACTCTCGATGCAAAAGGCCGGGTCAATATACCGACTCGGCATCGTGACGCCTTGAGTGAACTCGCGCATGGCCGCCTCACGATTACCCGTCATCCAGACGGTTGTTTATTGATTTACCCGCGTCCTGAGTGGGAAATTAAGCGTGATCAAATTGCCGCATTCCCGATCCAGGCGCGTGGTTTGCAGCGATTATTGCTAGGTAATGCGCAAGACGTTGAGATTGATACATCTGGGCGAGTATTGATTGCGCCCGAGTTGCGTTCGGCTGCCAACCTTGATCGTGACACTATGCTGCTGGGTATGGGTGCGCACTTTGAGCTTTGGGATGCGGCTGCCTTAGCTAAGCGCGAAGCTGAAGACCTGTCAGCTGGGTTGCCAGAAGCCCTAAACCAATTTTCCTTTTAAGCCCTTATGTTCACTCATCAGTCCGTGTTGTTGAATGAAACGATCGAAGGGGTGTGCCCCAACGATAGGTTAGATGGCGTATTTGTAGATGGCACGTTTGGTCGCGGCGGGCACGCAAACGCATTACTGTCACGCTTGTCGGCTAACGCTCGCTTGATTGTGATTGACCAAGACCCACAGGCGATTGAGGTGGCCCTTGCTCTAGCGCAGTCTGATTCTCGGGTGACTGTCGTACATGCTGGTTTTGGTTTGATGCTTGAATCGTTGTCGCAGTTGGGTATAACCGCTGTTGACGGAGTGATGCTGGATCTTGGTGTGTCGTCACCACAAATTGATGATGGCGCTCGCGGTTTTTCGTTTATGCGCGATGGCCCACTTGATATGCGTATGAATACGACTCAAGGGCAAACGGCTGCCGAATGGTTAGCTGAAGCAGAAGTTGAAGAAATTAAGGGAGTGATTAAAAGATATGGCGAAGAACGGTTTGCTCTTCAGATTGCAAAGGCGATTGTTGCTCGCCGCGCAACTAACCCCATCAACACCACGCTTGAACTCGCTGGGGTCGTCGCTTCCACAGTCCGTACGAGGGAAAAGGGCCAGCATCCGGCGACACGCACCTTTCAAGCTATACGGATTCACGTCAATCGCGAGCTCGAAGAGCTTGATCTCGCCCTCGAGGCAACTTTAACGTTATTGAAAACAGGCGCAAACATGGCTGTTATTAGTTTTCATTCGCTAGAAGATCGAGTTGTTAAGCAGTTTATGGCGGCGGCGGCTCGCCCCGAAGCCGCATTAGCGCGTCTGCCCATTCGCGAATCAGAATTGCCACAACCTGTGCTTACACAGCTCAAACGTGTGCTGACATCAGATAGCGAAATAAATACCAACACTCGCGCACGTTCTGCAGTGTTACGCATCGCAACACGAACTGCGACAGAATTGCCTGAAAAAGGCGCAAAACAGTTTTTGCCTCATGCTTTTAGAGCAGTCGAGCGCCAGACGTTAAAGCACTCTTCGTCTAAGCACTCAACCTTAAAGCGGGTGCGCTAATGGGACGAACCAATCTTGTACTGGCTTTAATTTTAATGCTGTCTGCGCTGTCTTTAGTTACCGCACGGTATCAAGCTAGGCAGCTATTTATGCAAAACGAGCAATTTAAGTCTCAGGCACGAGAGCTTGACATTGATTGGCGTCGGCTACAAATTGAGCGCGCTGAGTGGTCTCGCAATGCTCGTGTAGATCAGCTGGCAAGAGAAGAGTTAAAGATGGTGCCAATTGTGCCTGAGCGCACAATTTATATCAGGGGGAATATGCCTTGAAGCGTGTGCCTTTCTTTAATAACCCAATAAAAAAAGTGGCCTTCCCAATGTGGCGAGGCCGTTTAGTATTAAGTGTATTGGCAGTTGCATTTTTAACACTACTAGGACGAGCGGTTTACTTACAAGGTATTCATGGCGACTTCTTGCAAGAGCAGGGTGGTAAGCGTTACGAGCGAACTATTACCTTACCTGCGAGCCGCGGTAAGGTGCTTGACCGTCAAGGTGTTGTGTTGGCAGCAAGCATTCCAGCACGCGCTATTTGGGCAATACCGGAAGATGCAAATGAGGCCAAGATTGAGCAGATTCAAGCTTTAGCCAAATTGCTTGATACAACTGAAAAAGATATTCGAGCCTTGCTAGAAAACGAAGATAAGTCTTTTGTGTATTTGCGTCGTCAAGTGCCATTAGAGGTCGCTAAGAAAATAAGTGCATTAGGTATGCCGGGTGTGCATCAGTTGCCCGAAACCCTGCGCTTCTACCCTGAAGGTGAAGTTACAGCCCACATCGTGGGCTTCAATGATTTAGATGATAAAGGTCAAGAGGGTATTGAGTTTGCCTATGACAGCCGGTTGTCTGGTCAGCCGGGTAGTCGTCGTGTCATTAAAGATCGCCTGGGGCGCGTCATTGAAGATGTGCGCGAAGTGAACGTACCAGTAAATGGGGCAGATTTAACGCTCTCAATCGATACCCGAATTCAATATCAAACTTATAAAGCGTTAGAAGAGGCTGTTGCCCTAAACAAAGCAAAAAGTGGTGCCGCTGTTGTTGTTGATGTTAAAACGGGCGAAATTTTAGCGTTGGCAAACTTTCCTACTTTTGATCCGAATGATCGCCAAACCATGCGCGGCCCAGGTATGCGCAACAGCGCCTTAGCTGATACGTTTGAGCCAGGCTCTATTTTGAAGCCCTTCACGGTAGGTTTGGCGCTAGAGCTGCAACGCATAACATTAGATACTAAATTTAATACGGGTAATGGCAGATTTAATTATCAAGGTGCCACCATTAACGATGTCACAAAGAATGGTGTCATTGATGCACGAGGTGTCATCATGCGCTCAAGCAACATTGGTATGACACTCATTTCAGAAAAACTACAAGCTAAAGAAATGTGGGGTCGATTTACAGAATTGGGTTTTGGGCAACCCCCTCAAATTGATTACCCAGGTACGACTGCAGGCAGACTGCGTCCGTGGGAAAAATGGCGCCTTATTGAAAAGGCAACCATGGCTTATGGTTATGGTATTTCTACATCGTTGCTGCAAGTTGCGAGGGCCTACACAGCGTTTGCAAGAGAGGGCGACATGGTCAACTTAACAATGATTAAGCGTGACAACAGCCCTGCTTCAGTTCGCATCTACCCACCCGCTATTGCCAATGAAGTTAGGTCAATGCTTGAGGGGGCTGCAGGCCCCGAGGGTGCGAAACTGGCACAAGTGAGTGGTTATCGCGTTGCTGGTAAAAGCGGTACGGCTCGAAAAATTGTAAATGGAGCATATAGCACCAAATTCTATCGTGGCTCATTCGTTGGTTTCGCGCCCGTATCAGACCCCCGAATCGTCGTGGCTGTGAGTATTAATGAACCCAGCGCTGGACACTATTATGGGGGTCGAGTGGCAGCACCGGTTTATGCATCAATCGTCGGAAGCGCATTGCGAGTGCTGGGTGTGCAACCAGACGCACCTTTTGAATCAACCGTGGTGGCGCAAACAGGCGGTGCGCAAAGATGAAATTATTCGCCACTTTGCAGGCTTTTATAGACAACTTGCGCGACAGCGTGTCAGCCGATGCGCAGTGGCATCTCGATTCGCGAGCTATAAAAAAGGGCGACGTGTTTATAGCCGTGCCAGGTTTACAGGCAAATGGGCAAGAGTTTATAAATGTTGCGCTCGCTTCAGGGGCAAGTTATGTACTGTGTCATGAACAAACTTCTAGTCAATCTAACGTCTCGTCAAGCATACGGGTTAGACAAGAAAAAAATGTTTGGTTTGTTCAGGGCTTGGTTGAGCAATTGGGTGAGTTAGCGAGCGCTTGGTACGGTGAGCCCTCTAAACAACTCAAGATCATTGCATTGACGGGTACAAATGGCAAAACCAGTTGCACTCAGTGGTTGACTCAAACACTTGGCAATCTTGGGCATCAAGTGGGTGCAATCGGTACGTTAGGTGTCACAACTTTAAATGGTCTGCAGCAGCATGGCGCATTGACGACGCCCGATGTGATTTCAGTCCATCGTCAGCTGGCAACGTTTGTGGCACAAGGTGCAGAGTATGTTGTGATGGAAGCTTCATCAATTGGGCTTGATCAAGGTCGACTGAATGGCGTCAATATTCAATGGGCTGGGTTTTTAAACTTAACGCATGATCATTTAGATTATCACGGTGATATGCAAAGCTATGCAAATGCCAAGGCTTTGTTGTTTCAACGTCAAACGTTAAATGGGGTGGTGATCAATCAAGATGACCCATACGCAGACGCCATGATTAAAGCGTGCAAAGCACCAGTCCTATTTTTTGGTATAGCTGCTAACGCAGCGGTTCAAGCGCAGCATGTGACAGGCAATCAGGCAGGCATTGGTTTTGATCTGTCTATAAATAACGAAGCGGCACCAATCGAGTTACCATTTTTTGGTGCTCACAATGTCTCAAACGTATTGTGTGTCGCAAGCATGCTTCACCTTCTCGGGTTTGGTTTTGAACAAATTGTGGCGTCCCTGCGGGTTCTCAAAGCGGTGCCCGGTCGAATGGAGTCTGTTTTTTCACCAATTGAGTCAATCGATCAGCAACCTCTGGTGCTGGTTGATTTTGCCCACACACCCGACGCCTTAGCTCATGTTTTAAATACTTCACGTGTCATGGCAGAGCAGCGTCAGGGTCGTCTTTGGTGTGTATTGGGTTGTGGTGGCGACAGAGATGTGACTAAACGATCCGTCATGGGTGAGATTGCCAGTTTAAAGGCTGACCACATTCTGGTAACAAGCGACAACCCACGCAGTGAGTCACCTGATTCGATTATTCAACAGATCATGATGGGGGTTAAATCTCAAGTCAATAATGAAGACGTATCTGCTCGCATCATTAGCGATCGTGCACTCGCTATATTGCGTGGTGTACTAGACGCTGCTCCAAATGACGTCATCGTCATTGCGGGTAAAGGCCACGAGACAGGGCAAGAAACGAAGGGTGTCACGCACCCATTCGACGATAGACAGTGGGCCGCGGCGGGTTTGCTTTTGCGACAATCGCCTAGATTTGAAACCGATTCAAGAGCGCTTACAGCTGGTTCCGTATTCATAGCGATTAAAGGTGATCAGTTTGATGGGCACGCTTATTTGTCACAGGTTCAGCAATCTGGTGCAACGACTGCCATTGTGAATGAAGTGAATCATGAGGTGGCGTTGCCACAAATTGCGCTGGGCAATACACGTCAAGCGCTGATTAGCTTGGCTACAGCTTGGCGGCAATGCTTCAATATACCCGTTATAGGTGTCACGGGCAGCAATGGAAAAACCACAACGAAAGAAATGATTGCGTCAGTTTTGTCGACTGCTTTGGGAAAAGAGAGTTACTTAGCGACGCAGGGAAATTTAAACAATGAATTAGGTGTGCCTTTGACCGTGTTGCGTTTAAGTCGCCATCATCGTGCAGCAGTGATTGAGTTGGGTATGAATCACCCAGGTGAAATTGCTCATATTGCACAGTGCGCACAACCCAATATAGGTTTGGTGTTGAATGCGCAGCGTGAACATCAAGAGTTTATGCAGTCGGTACAAGCGGTTGCACACGAAAACGGTGGAGTATTGACATACTTGTTAGCGGGTGGGGTGGCTGTTTTTCCAGCAGCTGATACGTATTCGGAGTTATGGCAAACCATGAGCAAGGGTCACAAAACTCTGACTTTTGGTCATGATCAATCGGCGTCGTTTAAAGTAAGTGAAGTCAAGCCTTCGCAACGGGGTGGTCACACTTTTTCACTTAATACGCCTGATGGTCAAGTTGCCATGAATTTGCCAGTACCCGGTGTGCACAACATTATGAACGCCACGGCAGCGTGCGCATGTGCCTGGGCAGCTGGCATATCACTACAAAATATGGCACTTGCCTTAGAAACCTTTGGTGCAGTTAAAGGCAGAATGCAGGTGCATCATTTGTCAAATAATCAACTTCTCATAGATGACACCTATAACGCCAACCCCGACTCGGTTCGAGCAGCAATTGATGTCTTGGTGGCCCTACCTGCGCCTAGGCTGTTAGTGCTAGGTGATATGGGTGAAGTGGGCCATGAAACAGCCGCTATGCATGCAGAGGTAGGCCATTATGCCAAGCAGTCTGGTGTGAACCACTTGCTGGCGATGGGGCAAGACACGCGTTATACGGTTGAGGCTTTTGGGGCAGAAGCCCATCTATTAGCCACACCAGAAGAAATCTGCGTTGAAATGATGAAGCGTACACCGCAATCCATACTTGTCAAAGGGTCACGGTTCATGAAGATGGAGCGTGTCATTAATCAGTTTCTGCGCGCGCAACAACTAAAACAAGCCCAGCTTATGACAGGTAAAGTGGGAGAAAAACATGCTGTATGAATTATTCAGCTGGATTGCTGAGAATCATAACAGTAGATTTTCTGTATTTGAATACATTACTTTACGTGCAGTGTTGGCGTGCGCCACAGCATTATTGATTGGCTTAGTTGCAGGCCCCAGCGTGATACGTAAACTAGCAGCTTTGAAAATCGGTCAAGCTGTCCGTCAAAATGGTCCACAAACACACTTAGTTAAAACGGGCACGCCCACCATGGGTGGTGTGCTCATTCTCATTTCAATTGGCGTGAGCACGCTACTGTGGGCGGATTGGCGCAATCGTTTTGTATGGGTCGTACTGATCGTGACATTTGGTTTTGGGTTGATTGGTTGGTTAGATGACTATCGTAAAGTGGTGTACAGGGACCCAGAGGGTATGCCTGCACGCCAAAAGTTTTTTTGGCAAGCCATTATTGGATTGTTGGCATCGGTGTACTTGGCTTTTGCTATTTCAGCCCCTGCTAATGCCGACTTATGGCCTTTGTTTCGCGACTGGGTGGCGAGTGGTTTGACGATGCAGTTGCCTAATCGGGCTGATTTGATTGTGCCTTTCTTTAAAAGTATCAGTTACCCACTAGGCGTATTTGGTTTTGTCGCACTAAGTTGGTTTGTCATTGTGGGTACCAGTAACGCGGTGAACTTAACCGACGGTCTTGATGGCTTAGCCATTATGCCAACCGTCATGGTTGGTGCAGCTTTGGGTATATTTGCATACGTTGTTGGGCGTGTAGATTATTCAAAATACTTATTATTTCCCTACATACCGGGTGCGGGCGAACTCATGATCTTGTGTGCCGCACTAGCCGGGGCGGGGTTAGCCTTCCTTTGGTTTAATGCCTATCCCGCACAAGTCTTTATGGGTGATGTAGGTGCTTTAGCGCTGGGCGGTATGCTGGGCACTATTGCTATTATTGTGCGTCAAGAAATTGTCCTGTTTATTATGGGCGGTGTGTTTGTTGTCGAGACCTTATCGGTCATGCTTCAGGTGGGTTGGTATAAGTACACCAAACGAAAATTTGGTACGGGGCGGCGCATTTTTCACATGGCGCCTTTGCATCACCACTTTGAAGTGAAGGGGTGGAAAGAAACGCAAGTAGTTGTGCGCTTCTGGATCATCAGCATGATGTTGGTGTTAATTGGCTTATCGGCACTCAAAATAAGATGACCAACTTGACCCCTGAAACCTTCGCTCTTGTCACGCGCACACTCATTCTCGGACTGGGTGAAACGGGTGACGCGTCGGCACGTTGGTTAGCTCGTTGTCAAAAGCCGCTAAGGCTAGCCGATACGCGTGCCAATCCAACGGGTATGGTGGCATTGCAAGAAGCAATGGCTCAGCATGATGTCGAATGGGCCTTAGGCCAAACTGATTTATCAATAGACCTACTTGAGAATATTGACGCTGTGGTCATCAGCCCCGGATTATCGCCACATCATGCACCCGTTCTCGAATTATTAAATGCAGCTCGCAGCAAAGGTATAGAGGTTATTGGAGAAATCGAACTTTTTGCACGCGCCTTAACGAGATTAAAAGCAGAACAAAACTACCAACCATTCGTGCTTGGTGTGACCGGTACAAACGGAAAAACAACTGTTACGGCACTGACTCGTCATATGCTGGAAGCAGCAGGCATTTTTGCTAAAGCTGCTGGAAATATTGGTCCTAGCGCATTAACTGCATTGATGCAGGCTTTAGATGCTAAGGCTTTGCCACAGGCTTGGGTGCTAGAGTTATCAAGTTTTCAGTTACACACGACCCAATCTTTGCAGTTTGATGCAAGCGTTGTCTTAAATGTGACACAAGATCATCTTGATTGGCACCTCAATATGCACGACTATGCCGCTGAGAAGGCGCGTATATTCAAATACAGTGCCGTTCAAATCGTTAATCGTGATGATCCAATTGTCATGGACATGATTGATTCTATCGAAGCCCAAACTGTTCGTTCGTTTGGTCGTGATGCCCCAATTTATTGTCACGATTTAGGCGTAACTCATGAACAATCCGTGCGTTGGTTGGTAAGTGCTGAGCCCCTAGACTTTGAAGATGAACCTAGTCCAGTCAGTCGTCGTAAAAAAAATGCGCCAGCGCCCACTCGTCAGGCGGGCCGTGTTTTACAGTTGATGCCGGTTGATGCTCTGAAATTGGTTGGCATGCACAACGCTATGAATGTATTGGCGGCCCTTCAGTTAGGCCGTTGTGTGGGAGCAGGTTGGGCGCCTATGCTCAGAAGCGCTGTCGAATACTTGGGTGAACCCCATCGCATGCGATTTGTTCGAACCGTTCAAGAAATAGACTTTTACAACGACAGTAAAGGCACCAATGTGGGCGCCACATTGGCCGGTATTGAAGGCCTTGATAGACGCATGATTTTGATAGCTGGCGGCTTGACAAAAGGGCAAGATCTAACGCCCCTTTTGCCAGTCATCTTAACGTTGGTCAAAGCGGTCGTTCTGATTGGTCAAGATGCCCCACTTTTTGATGCATTGTTTGCAGGCCATCAGATCTCATTTGAGCATGCGTGCGATATGAATGAGGCGGTTGCCAAAGCGTATGCCGCTTCACAAGCAGGCGATGCAATTGTTTTATCACCCGCTTGCGCCAGTTTTGATATGTTTAAAAACTATCCTCATCGTGGTGAGATGTTTATAGATGCTGTGAATGAGTTGGCTCTGTCGCGTGGAGAAGTCGTATGAGCTTTGCTGCCTCGCTTACTCAAAGTAGTACGATTGTGAACCCC
>ERZ888423.2387-NODE-2387-length-14104-cov-15.127767_pt1 | contig 14104 bp, 16 predicted proteins | sample MGYA00520523_ERZ888423 | MGnify/ENA primary metagenome ERZ888423 (study PRJEB32303, sample SAMEA104408611) | aquatic metagenome | biome: Brackish water; feature: Pelagic; material: water | place: Baltic Sea | collected 2014-06-08T10:24:00 | depth 30,27 m ...
AGAGATGGGGAGCCCCGAACCAGAGTGGTTGTGGGGGCAGGGTATGTAATGGACCCCGCAATGCTACCGGACGCGCGGGGATCGCGTTCCTGCCGTGCTGCCAGTTGCGTTGCATGGTTCAACCATAGAGACGCGCTGTCACAAGGTGGAGTCGGCCGGGCACGCCTCTGCTTCTGTTGCTTTGATCACTCTGGCGCTCGATCCAGGCTCGACACCGACCACCGCCAGGTCTCCTTGAAAGACTTCGATGGCAAGGTCGAACTCTGCGCCAGCCGGGAAACGGTCGCACTGGCTGCTGTCATTGCTCTCGCATGGGGCCATGTCGGCCATCGAAACCAGGGCGCCACCGGGGGCGAACCAGCCGATCGACAAGGGGGTGACGGTCTGAAACATGTAAAACGATCCGCTGGTCGGTTGCTCGAACACGAAGGCCATACCCGCGGCGGTACCAAGATCGGTCACGCCCATCAGGCCACGACTGCGCTCTTCAGCGGTGTCAGCAAGCCACATGCAGACCTCGCAGATCGTGCCGTCAGCCTTGATGATCTCAACCGTCGCAGTGGTGAACCCCTCAGGCTGAACGCCCACCGTTTCGTGAACAATTGATGGTGGAGCCGTGTCCCCCGTGCTGTCTTGTGCCACCGCCACGGTTTCTCGATCCACAACGGGGTTACTCGATGCACACGCAGCCAGCGCTACAAACGTCGCAGCGCCGAGAGCGAGGCGATTCACCTGCCGCCAACCGGGAGGATCCGCAACAGATGATTCCACCGGCAGAGAATGCACGCCTCGACCACGTACGCATTGGCGTCGCTCGAGCGGGAGTTGATCCGGCGCATCTGTTCCGCGGTCGACACGCAATGTCCCTGAGCCTGCAGGCCGTGCCCGAAGACGTACGTGACCAGGCGCAACTCGGTCTCTTCGCAGATCGGACAGATCGTCTTGGTCGCGGTGCCAACGTTGCGGGCCGCCCGGATCAGCTCAGGGTGCGCGTCACAGACCGCTTCTTGTCGAAGCCGACCTCGCTTGACCTCAGCTATCAGCATCCGCCGCGCGAGGCGATGGTCGATAATGCCACGCGCACCACCATCTGTCCCTTTGATCGCGCCTACCGAGAAGCTCACCGAGGTCGAGGATAGGTCGCGATCCCCACACGTGTCGCCCGCAGCGGGCACACTGGAGTCGTGGTCGCAAACATCAACTATGGAACCGGAATCCCCACCGATACCGAACTGCGCTTGAGTGGCGACGTCAGCGGTGGAAGACGGGCTGTCGAGCTGGGCGTGTCCGATGCGTACAACTCGATCGCATTCGCCGCGGCCGGAGCGAAGGCAATAGCCATCGATCCTGACGCACATCGCATCGCCGAGATGCGATCGCGCGCCGAGGCCGCCGAGGTCAGCGTGCAATGCCAGGTCGCCGATCTGGCCGACCTCGGTGAAATCACGTCCGCCACCATCGACGTCGTCTTGGCCTCCCACACCATTGAAAAGGTCGACGACCTCGGCCGCCTCCTGCGCCAGGTCCACCGCATCCTCATCCCGAGCATGCCATTCCTCATCTCCCTCACCCATCCCTTTTCTGTCGTTTCCGATGTCGCCCCGTACGGCACCACCGCCCGATCGATCAGCGACTGGTTCACCTCGCTCAACCGAGCCAACTTCCGTGTCGACCAGGTCCGCGAACTTGGCGACGCTGGCCCAGTTCCAAGCACCCTCATCCTGCGCGCCCGCAAAGAAGGCAGCTGACCCCCTGAAACCGAGCAGACCTCGGTGTGACATTGGTGTGACACGGCCCACCTCAACGAGTTGGCCAGATCAGTGCGAGACTCAAGTCATGACTGAGGTACGCGAAACACAGCTGCCGGGCGTCGGGGTACGCCACGAATTCGACACGGAGGCTGGTGACCACGTCGGTGTTGTCGTCCATCGCGACGGACGGCGCGAGATCGTTGTCTACGACAACGACGATCCGGACGCCTGCTCGACAATGGTCGACCTGTCCCCGAACGACACCCGCACGATGTCGGAACTGCTTGGTGGAAGCCAGGTCACTGAAGCGGTCAGCGCAGTTCAGCACAACATCGACGGACTGGCCATCGAATGGATCCAGCTGACGCCCAAGTCCTCGGCTGTCGATGCAACGATAATGGACGGCCAATACCGAACCCGGACCGGCGCGTCGATCGTGGCAGTGATGCGCGGCGACCAATCGATGCCGGCACCCGAGCCGTCGTTCAGATTCGCCACCGGCGACACCGTCGTCGCTGTCGGCACCGTCGACGGCCTCGCCACGCTCCGCAATCTGCTGTCCGCCTGACCCGCGCCGCAACATGCCGACCCTGATCGCTGCCGGGAGTAGCGAAGCCGCTCTTGCGTTCGTCGAGATCGGTGCAGTCGTGCTCGGCCTAGCAATACTTGCTCGGCTCGCTGGCCGCCTCGGTATTACCGCCGTGCCGCTCTACCTTATGGCTGGCCTAGCTCTGGGCGAAGGTGGGCTTGTCCAGCTCAATGTCACCGAAGACTTCATCTCCATCATCGCCGAAATCGGCGTGTTGCTCCTGCTCTTCACCCTCGGCCTCGAGTACTCCGACGTCGAGTTGCGCAACGGCCTCCGCACTGGAGTCTTGCCGGGCATCGTCGACATGTTGCTCAATGGACTTCCCGGCGTCGCAGCAGGCCTGTTACTCGGATGGTCACCGCTCGCAGCAGTGCTCCTCGGTGGCGCCACATGGGTCTCGTCGTCGGGCGTCGTATCGAAAGTGTTGAGCGACCTCCACCGACTCGGCTTCCGAGAGACCCCGGCCATCCTCAACCTGCTCGTGATTGAAGACCTTGCGATGGCTGTGTATCTGCCAGTGGTTGCAGCACTCATCGTCGGGGGCACGGTGGTCGCGACGCTGACGAGTGTCGCGATTGCCCTGGTCGTGGTCACGATCATCCTGCTGTCGGCTCTGTTCTACGGACGCAAGTTGAGCGACCTCCTGATCGGCGGGTCCGATGAGTCGCTCCTGCTCGCCGTCTTCGGCGTGACCTTGCTGGTTGCCGGCATCGCCCAGCAGCTCGAAGTTTCCGGGGCCATTGGCGCATTCCTCGTCGGATTGGCCCTGTCGGGTCAGGCCGAGAAACGCGCAATCCAGCTCATCACACCTCTGCGCGATCTGTTCGCCGCGATCTTCTTTCTCTTCTTCTCGTTCCAGGTCGACCCGGCGAAGCTGCTCGACGCACTCCTCCCAGCATTCGGACTTGCAGTCGTCACCGCGTTCACTAAAATGCTGACCGGCTGGTTCGCCGCAAAACGCGTCGGCGCAGCTCAAAAGGGTCGTTTGCGTGCCGGAGCGACGTTGATTGCCCGTGGCGAGTTCTCCATCGTGATCGCTGCGTTAGGCGCCGGCCTGATCGAGGGCCCCGAGCTCGGCGCACTCGTTGCTGGCTACGTCCTGGTCACCGCAATCATGGGCCCGCTGGCTGCCAAGTACGCCAACAACATCAAGCTCCCCACACGCAAAAAGGACCAACCAATCCCGGCTTGAGCTGTCACACCGATTACACACCGCGTTGTCACACCGCGATGTCATACCGCGATGTCAGACCGCGATGTCACACCTCAGTGTGACACGACCAGCGTTACAGGGTGATTTGGTCGGTTCGGTCGAGGCTGGTGAGGTCGTTCGACTGGATAATCGTGGGCGACAGCGTCCAAAGATTGCCGTCGATGATCATCGTGCGCTGGATGGCGGTCTCGTAGCCGTTCCAGTTCGGCCAGCACAGCTCGATGCGTTCGAAACCGCTGGTGTCGATGTCGAGCTGTTCAGCGGGAATGCCCCACCAGTTCTCGAGCTGGTCGACCGGGACCGGATCACAGAACAGGCCGGTAGCGCCACCCTGGTCTTGGGAAGTACAGAGCTGAACCTGTCCACCTTCTTGACCGATCCAGAAGAACTGGTTGTCCTCACCAAACTGCGAACCATCGATGACTTCGCAATCGGTCTGCCCGTTCGGGATGCCGTCGTCGTCAGCGTGGCTGATCCGGCCCTGTTCGGTGATCCCGTCTGCGGTCACGGTCAACACGATGGCACCAGCGAACTGGTCGCTATACGACTGCAGCGGAAGGACCGCCGTGTTGGTCGGGCCCCACCAGAGGAAGGCACGGTGGTCAAATTGCGCATCGCTAAAGCCGTCCGGCAACGTCCACACGTCAATCTCCAGCGGGTTGGCCGGGTCGCTCACATCGAACAGCGACACCTTGGTACCGGTTGTTCGACCGTCTTCGGTCGCGTCTTGGCCGACACCGATGACGAGGTCGTTGCTGATCGGATGCAGGTAGTTCGAGAAGCCCGGGATCTTGAGTTCGCCCTGGACAACCATGTTGCGAGGGTCGCTGAGGTCGATCACGTAGAACGGGTCGACTTGGCGGAACGTGACGACGTAGGCGGTGTCGTCGACGTAGCGCACCGAGAAGATTCGTTCGCCGAGCCCAAGGCCACTGACGCTGCCAATCTGTTCGAGTTGGTCACCGTTGACCTCCATCGAGACGATCTGGCTTTCGGACGATTCGGCCCATGGTGCGCCCTTCGTGGTCGCCACGTAGAAGACACCGTCACGGTCATTCATCGAAAACTGATTGAGCAGGTGTCCCTCGACGGAGCCGGATGCCTCGTACCGGGCCGCGCCAGGACCAGCAATCGAGAAGCGGTGAATTGCGGTCTCGTAATTCTCATTGAGCTGGTCGATGGTCTGGTCGTTGGTCTGGTCGTTGATGATCGGCGACCAAATGTTGGTCGACACGTAGAGGCGGTCTTGCGATGCGTAAACGGTGTCGCCGGTGGCCATCACACTGCTCGTGCCGGTCGGCGCAGCGAGGTCGGCGCCGAGGTCAAGCGTGACGATCGACAGCATGTCGAAACCACCGAAGTCGGCGGGGGCGAACACGCCGGAACAATCAACAAGCTGCCCCTCTTCGGTGCTGCCGTCGTTGCGGTCGATGCGGAACTCTGGCAGCCAGTCTTGCTCGGTTGAGTTGCGGACGACCTCACGATTCGTCTCTTCAGCCTTCTGCTCGGTGCCAGGGTTCGACGGGTAGAGAAAGCCGAGATCCTGCGGTGGCGAGGTGACGACGATTCGGGCGGTGTCGCCGATCGAGCGGGCACTGATATAGCGCCCGTCGATACTCATCGTATTCACGACCGCAGGTGCGTCGGGGTTTAATAGATCGACTTCGATGATCAGCGTTTGCGGGCCCTGGTAGGAGCCCGGCCCAATCGGGCGACCGATTGACACGTCTGGCTCGGGGTATCCGCCATAGAACTCTCCTTGGGCAAACACAAACGCCCGGTCGCCAGCGAGGAAGATTTCGTGACCGTAGGTGTACGACCCGTTCTGACCATTCAGAGCAACCGAACCACGCTTGGTTCCCGTCACGCCATCGGCGGCAATGTCGATGTAGTGGAGCATCTCGCCCGCAATCGCAATAATCCGATCGCCGTCGGTCTTGACGATGTCAGGCTCGTCGACGCCGTCGACCTGCACGTTTGTTGTGGAATACGTGCCGTCGCCGCCGCCTTCACTCGAGACACGGTCAGGGGCCACGGCGCCGGCATCGCTGCTCTGCGCCGTGTTGGCCTCGGCCGGAGCCTCTGTTGCTGCGGGTGCGACGTCGGTCGTCTCAAAAGCAACGTCGTCCAAAGGGCCGAAGAAACCGTCGTTGCCGAATCCGTAGGGCCCAACGCGATCGGCACCCTCGGTGTGGACATAGTCGAGAAAGGCCGAACAATCACCGAACTGCTGCAGCGCGGCGGGGGCGAAGCCGACAGGGCCCTGATTGCCACTGCCCAGGTCGGTCGATGACGGCTCGACATCCGGATCGGTTGCTGCCGGAATCCCCGCAGCCGACGTCACCGGGACAGCGGAACTTTGTGTCGACTCATCGCCCGGCGCGGTGCTGGTGCACCCCGCAGTGACGAGAGCAAGGGCGATGAGTGGGAGTCCAATCGTGCGCTTCATGATGTATTCGACGTTGTCAGATCCACCACGGTTCCCTGGGGATCCAATTTTGTGGCTCCTGGACGAAACACAGCGTCTCGTCGTCTTTCGCCACCGGTCACACTGTGCCAGACACAGTGTGACCGGTGCTCATCTGCCAGGCTTGGACACATGGGACACACCTGTTTTGACATCGAGATCACCGACAAGGTCGGCCACATCAAGATGAACCGGCCCGAAAAGGCCAATTCGATGATCGCCGAGTTCTGGAACGAACTGCCCGAAATCGTCGACGAGATGTCGGCATCCGGTGCGGTACGCGCCGTCGTGCTCTCTGGCGAGGGCCGGCACTTTTGCTCGGGCATGGACCTCTCGGTCTTCAGCGCGTCAGGGTCCGATGTGGGACCGGCGGCCAGCGGAGCGAAGCACACCAGCCGGCGCGGCGAACGATTCCGCTCGACAGCAATGAAGCTGCAGGATTCCTTCACTGCACTCGAGCGGGCCCGGATGCCGATCCTTTGTGCGATCCAAGGCGCCTGCGTCGGCGGTGGCATCGACATGGTGTCGGCTGCTGACCTCCGCTACGCCTGCGAGTCGGCCTACTTCTGTATCGCCGAGATCAACATCGGCATGACCGCCGACGTCGGCACGCTGCAACGCATGCCACGCCTTGTCGCCGAAGGCATCGTGCGCGAACTCGCCTACACCGGCCGCAAGTGGAGCGCCGCCGAGGCCCTCGCTGCTGGCTTCGTCAACAAGATCTACGCCGACCACGAGCAGTTGCTCTCGGGTGTCCACGAGATCGCCGCCGAGATCGCGTCAAAGAGCCCGATGGCCGTCTGGGGCACCAAAAAGTCGATGCAGTACAGCCAGGAGCATTCAATTGCCGACGGGCTGGAACACATCGCCACCTGGAACGCCTCGATGTTCGACACCGACGACATGGCCGAGGCGTTCGCGGCGCAAATGGAAAAGCGCGCTGCAGATTTCCCTGATCTCTGGGCGCAATCACGCGGCCTCTGAGGCTGCCGCTTGACTCGTGGCCGGGAACGCAACCCGAGCGTCACTCCAACTCGATCGAAATGGTTCGACTCGGCCGCACCTTGTGGCGCTCGCGACAATGGCGAGATGCATGATCTGGTGATTCGGAACGGACGAGTGGTTGACGGCACGGGTGCGGGCGCGCGCATTGCCGACGTGGCGATCGACGGCGGCGTGATCACGGTCGTTGGTGAAGTGGCCAATGCAGGCACCCGCGAGATCGACGCGACCGGCCACATCGTCACCCCCGGCTGGGTCGACGTGCACACCCACTACGACGGCCAAGTCTCGTGGGATCCAGTCATGGCGCCGTCCAGCCAGCACGGTGTCACCTCGGTTGTCATGGGGAACTGTGGTGTCGGGTTCGCGCCCGTCCGGCCCGATGCACATGAGTTCCTGATCGAACTGATGGAAGGTGTCGAAGACATCCCCGGCAGTGCCCTGGTCGAAGGCATCTCATGGGACTGGGAGAGTTTCCCCGAGTACCTCGATGCCTTGGAAGCAATGCCGCGCACGATCGACGTCGGCGCACAAATTCCACATGCAGCCGTGCGCGCCTACGTGCTCGGTGAGCGCGCACACGAATACGACGTCACGCCCGACGAGATCGCCCAGATGGTCGAAATCACTCGCCAGGGCTTAGCCGCCGGGGCCTTCGGTTTCTCCACTTCGCGCACGTTCCTGCACACCTCCAAGCACGGCCATGTTCCCGGCACGTACTCGACGCCCGACGAAGTGATCGCTATCGGCGAGGCCGTCCGCGACTCGGGCCATGCACTGTTCCAGTACGTCTCCGACGATCAGGGTCAGGGAGGCGACGAGCCCTGGCTCGACACGCTCAATGCCATGGGCTGCCCCACCACGTACACGTTGGCGCAAACCCCCGCCGACCCGACCGCGTTCCGAACTGCGCTGGCTGCTGCCGTGAGTGCCACCGCAGCCGGATCACCAATGACCCCGCAGGTCGCGGTGCGCCCGACAGGCATGCTCTACGGACTGCAAAGTTCGTTCCACCCGTTCATTGCTCACCCGAGCTACCGCGCCATCTGCGACCTGCCGCTTGGCGAGCGTGCCGCCAAGCTCGGTGACCCCGAATTTCGAGCTGCGCTGCTCGACGAAAACCCGTTCACGAAGGACCGGTTCGCGAAGTACATGGCGACCAACTGGAGCCAGATGTACCGACTCGGTGACCCGCCTGACTACGAGCCGCCGATCGAGGCCAGCGCCGGGGCGATCGCCGAGCGGGAAGGTCGCCACCCCGGCGAGGTCGTGCTCGACTGGTTGGTGGAAGACGACGGCGAGGCATTTATGTTTAGCCCGCTCGGGAACTACCACGAGCACAACCACGACGTGATCCGCGAGATGCTCGACCACGACATCACGATTCCCGGCGCCTCCGACGGTGGCGCCCACTGCGGTCTCATCTGTGATGCAAGCTTCCCGACCTACCTGCTGACGCACTGGGCACGGGACCGCAGCCGCGGTCCAAAGCTGCCCCTCGAACGAGTCGTCCAGCTGCAAACGTCGAAAACCGCTGATGCGTACGGGCTGAAGGATCGTGGCCGTATCGAGGTCGGCAAGCTGGCCGACATCAACGTCATCGACTTCGACAACCTCCGTCTGCATGCCCCGAAGATGGTCCACGACCTCCCGGCCGGCGGGCGCCGCCTGCTGCAGGACGTCGACGGCTACCGCTACACGATCAAGTCAGGTCAGGTGACCTTCGAAGACGGCAAACCCACCGGCGCACGCCCCGGCGGTGTGCTCCGGTCCGGTCGCTAACGGCTCGATACACGCCTGGCAAATCGACTGGTCAAACGGTGGCGACGTAGATCGTGCTCTCGGCAGTGCCACCGGTAAGCACATTGTCGAAGACAACGACCTCGGCAACTGCAGTGTCGAAAGCACCCTTGAGCACCGCCAGGTATTCAGCGTCGGGCGGGTCGTTCGACCAGAGCGAAAACACGCCGCCTGGGCGGATACACCGAGCGAGCCGCTCGACTCCCTCGGCCTCGTAGAACGAGGCGTTGCTCGGATCGAGCAGGTGGCGCGGCGAGTGATCGATGTCGACGATGATTGCGTCGAACTGGTCGGGGGCTTCTGCACCAAAGTCCATGCCGTTGGCGGCGATCTCGAAGAAGTTGCCGAGGACAAACTCGCAGCGTTCGTCGGTCGATACCGACTCGCCGAGCGGCACGAGATGACGCTCGTGCCAGTCGATCACCGGTGCCAGCGCATCGACAACGCGGAGCGATCTGACGCGTAGGTCATCGAGCACGGTCTGTGCGGTGTAGCCGAGACCGAGGCCACCGACAACGACATCGAGCGACTCATTCGACGTTGCCGCGAGCGCAAGGCTCGAGACAGCCTCTTCGCCATCGGTGATCAGGCTCGACATCAAGCCGTCTTCGCCGATCTTGATCTCGAAGACGTCGATCTTCAGTGTCGGTTCGAGCCGGCGACGCAGGCTGATCACGCCGATGGGCGTCTGCTGGTAATCGAGTTCTTCAAAGAGTCGGCTCATCTCGCTGGGTCAGATCGGGTGAACGACGAGGACCGGACAGGCGGCCCTGTTCAGGACTGCTGCTTCGACCGAAGGCTCGAACAACCGTGAGAACCAGCTTCGCTCGCTTGCTCCAATCACCATCACGTCGACTCTGCTCTCAACAGCCTGATGCGGTCGCATACGACACGGAGGCCGCGCCCACGGCAGCCGGCTCTGGGCTGACACTGATGACGACATAGCTTGCGTCGTCGCCGAAGAGATCAAGCGCCTGGCGGACGACTGAACGGTCACGTTCGGTTCCATCAACGGCGATGAGCACTTTCTTCGGTGTGATCGTCATACACAGAGTCTTCCACGTGCAGACGGTTCGCAAACACCGATCAGTTCAATCCGTTTCTGCCCGTCGCGTCAGATTGCCCGTCGACCAAAGAGTCCGCGTGAACGCATACTCATCACGACAACACCATCCTGATTGGTCATGGCGCCTTCGGTCAGGATCGTCCCTCGCGTCGGGTCCTTCGACGACGGTGTGGTCTCGATCACGGTGATCGTTCCAGTCAGCGTGTCACCAGGGCGAACCGGCGCCCACCAGCGCAGTTCCTCCATCCCCGGTGATCCTCGGCTGTCGGCACCATCGAGCACGGTGTCGGCGTAGAGCCGCATCCACAGGGAACCGGTATGCCAACCACTAGCAATCAGACCACCGAAGGACGAGCCGACAGCAGCGACGGGGTCGACGTGAAACGATTGCGGATCGAACTGAGTGGCGAAGTCGATGATCGCCTCCTCTGTCAGTGTGACCGAGCCCAGCTCGATCACCTGGCCGCTCGTGAAGTCCTCGAAGTGTGTGGTCGCCATCTGACGAGTCTGACAAACCGCCGTCGCTCGTCACGGCTTGGGGTGCCTCTTATTGGCCAAGGATCAGCCAGACTCGTGTGATGTCGTTGAAGGACACCACCACTGCCAAGCTCGAAGCGTTCGCCGCGAAGACGGTACCGAAGTTGCCCGCCAAGGTGGTTGCCAAGTTGGCAGGTACACCGCTCGTCATCGACGGACGCACGCTCGATCCCTACATCCAGCTTGCCGTCAACCAGTCAGCCGGCGGGCGGGCGATGTCGACCCTGACCCCGCAAGTCGGCCGAGCAGCCGCGCACGACGCATTCGCTGCGACAAACGGCGCACGTGCATCGGGCGTGGCCGTGCGAGACCGCACCATTCCAGGGCCCGACGGCGACCTCGGTGTTCGGCTGTATCACCCGAGCGACGCCGCCGGCCTCCTCCCAGGTGTGCTGTTCATGCATCAGGGCGGTTGGGTGATTGGCAACCTCGACAGCTGCGACACCTTCTGTACACGCCTCGCCGCCGAACTCGGTGCCGTCGTGGTCAGTCTCGACTACCGGCTCGCACCCGAGCACCAACTGCCGGCCCAACACCAAGATGCCGATGCCGCCTGGGCATGGCTGACCTCGAACACCGAAGGGCTCGGCATCGACCCTGACGCGCTGGTGGTTTGCGGCGACTCGGCAGGTGGCCAAATGGCCGCGACGCTCTGCCAGCGTCTCCGTGACGCCGGGCAACCGCAGCCTGCCGTGCAGGCCATGATTTACCCGCTCACCGATGCAACAGCGACCGACGGCTCGATGGTCTCATGCGCTGACTCGTTCCCACTATCGATCGACACGTTGGAGTGGTTCTTCTCTCAAGCGCTACCCGACGGGTTCGATCGGTCCGACCCAGCGCTGAGCCCGGCGCTTCACGAACGCCTCGGCGACGTTGCACCGGCTGTCATTGTCACCGCTGGTTTCGACCCGCTCCGTGATCAAGGAAACGCATACGCCGCTGCCCTGCGCGACGCCGGCCTCAACGTCATCGATCGTTGCGAAGACTCGCTGTCACACTCGTTCCTCGCGTTCGGCGGCCTGTCACCCGCCGCGCATGCTGGGATCGGCCGCGTCATCAGCGACATCAATTCACTGCTCTGACAGTCCGCTTCTGACCCGAGGGAAAATGCTCAGGGAAGGGCTGCGGCGAAGTCGGCGATGACGTCGGCAACTTCGCTGGCGTGGGTGTCTTCGTGCATCGAGTGTCCACCACCATCGAGCACAACCAGGCGCGCGTCAGACATCTTGCGTTCGAGGTACTGACCGGAGCCTTGATACTCGGGGCGGTCATCGCCGCCCGCGAGCACGATGGTCGGCGTCGTGATGTCGCCAAGCCGATCCATCACGACCGAGTCGTGCTGCAGGTTCAGGTCGGTGACACGCTCTGGAACACCGAATCGGTGGGCGTTGCGACGTGAGCGAGCATTCCAGCCCTCACGCCTTTCCGGGTCACGGAAGCCGGGCCCGGTGTTGATTGCCACCACGCCACGCGCGACGTTCGGGCGCGTCGCTGCATGCGCGAGCGCCAGGTAGCCGCCGAGCGAATGGCCGACAAGGATCACCGGGCCGTCGATACTGGCCAGAACCTCGTCGATGTCGGCCAAGGCGGCATCACGGGTGAACGCTTCGAGGTCGTCATCGGGGCACGGTGAGTCGCCGTGGCCAGGCAGGTCGATCGCGATTGTCAGGTGTCGGTCAGCGAGCGCTTCGGCGCAGGCATCCCAACTATGGGCAGAAGTTCCGAGCCCGTGGATGAAAACAATGGGCACGCCGCCGCCCTCTGTTGGTCCGCGTCGAATCGTGTTGAGTTGCACGAGGAGAACGTAGCGACCCTCCTCCCCTACGCTCGGATCGGTGAGCCAACTGCATGAAACCTCGATCGACCACGACCCGGCACTGAGTGCATCGATCACCGAGGCATTCGCCACCGGCGGGTCAGGGTTGATGGCCGACTTCGGGCTCCGCATCGTCGCTGCCGAACCGGGCCGTGTGCGCTTCGAACTTGATGTCATCGAGCGCCTCACACATGGCGGTGGTGTGCTGTCGGGGCAGGCGATCCTGGGATGTATGGACACCGGCATGGTGTTCGTGATGATGTCGCTACGCCCCGACGCCGATGCCAGCTTCACGACGGTGTCGCTCGCCACCAACTTCGAACGTGGCGTTCCCCAAGACGTCGGCACGGTCACGTTCGAAGCATGGGCAACCAAGCCGGGCCGGTCGCTCGTATTCGGCCAAATCGACCTCGTCCTGCCCAATGGCAAGCGCGCTGCGAGCGCCACGACCACCTACATGTGGCTGTAATTTCGGTCGCCCAAACGAGCCCGTTGTCTGGCATCAGGTGGCCTCGACGAACTCCACCCAGTTGCCGTCCGGATCCTCGACCATGCCGATGCGGACGCCCGGCCGGATCTCCGAAGCCGGCACGACCACGTTGGCGTCGGCGGCAGCACACTCGGCGAGAATCTCATCGAGGTTCGAGACGATCAGGGTGAGGTATCGAAATCCGAGGCCACCGGCGATGCCGCCGGGCAGCGAGGGCGGCGGAGTCGCGGTGAGGTTGACCAACTTGATGACCGTGTCGCCGCACTGCAAACGGTGCATCGTCCCACCGCCACCGATGGGCATCGGCATGTCGCCAACGTGCTCAAGGCCAAGGAGGCCGACATAGAACGCGAGCGAACGTTCGCTCTGTTCGATCACAATGCCGAGATCGACGGCGGACTTGGCAAGTTGTACAGGCATTCCCGGAAGCTACGCCATCAGCAACACTGGGACACGTTGGTACTGCGGGTTCACAGCTTCGAGAGCTGACGCGACTTCGAGGGGCGCGCGATCGTTGCCGACTCGCGCCACCAGTTGCAGCCCAACGGCAAGGCCTGCGGAGGTGAACCCTGCTGGCAAAGACAGCGCTGAGCAACCGGTCGGCGTGATGGCGCAGCAGGTCGTCATCCATTCGAGGTAGTCGGCCATTCCGACGCCATCGATCTCCGTCGGGAACTCGGTTTCAAAGCGAAATGGTGCAACCTGTGCAGCCGGCAGGGCGAGCACGTCGCCACGGTCGCGCATCGATGCACTTTTAGCAGCGCGGCGCGGCCATGCTGGCGCGATGGACATTGGTATTTTCTCAGGCGTTGCGAGTAGCGGCGGATTCAGCTCGATCGTGGCGGACGCAGCAGCGTCGGCCGAAGCAGGGTTCGACACCTACTGGCTCCCACAAATCGTGCAACAGGCTGAGGCGATGAACATCATCGGCGCCGCCGCACAAACGGTTCCGAACATTCGCTTCGGCACATCGGTGGTCCCGACCTACCCTCGCCACCCAATGGTCATGGCCGAGCAGGCCCAAACCACCAGCATGATCACGGGCGGCCGTTTCACCCTCGGCATCGGCCTCTCCCACAAGCCGGTGGTCGAAGGCATGTGGGGCCACTCGTTCGACAAGCCGCTCCGCCACGCCCGCGAATACCTCGAAGCGCTGATGCCACTCGTACGCGGCGAAGGCGTCAGCTTCGCCGGCGAGACCCTCACCGCCCGCGGGCAGCTGGCAATCAACGCCCCCGAATCTCCGGTGCTGCTTGCCGCACTCGGCCCACAGATGTTGAAGCTCGCTGGTGAGCGTTGCGGCGGCACCATCACGTGGATGACCGGCGCGAAGACGCTCAGCGAACTCACCGTGCCCACGATCAGCGAAG
>ERZ888423.2388-NODE-2388-length-14104-cov-13.369848_pt1 | contig 14104 bp, 12 predicted proteins | sample MGYA00520523_ERZ888423 | MGnify/ENA primary metagenome ERZ888423 (study PRJEB32303, sample SAMEA104408611) | aquatic metagenome | biome: Brackish water; feature: Pelagic; material: water | place: Baltic Sea | collected 2014-06-08T10:24:00 | depth 30,27 m ...
ACCTTTGCGCCATAGCTGCCCTGCGAAAGGATGCCTGGACGATTTACATTCTCGGGATTTTCAGCCAGCCACACTTCTTCCGCATCAAAATCAAAGCTGATCACAAAAGCGCTCGTTTTTCCGGGCGGCAATTTCATCGGCATTTTGTGCTACTGGGATTTCATGACTATCGAACCCACAATTTTGTCGTGAAGACCCCGACCGTCTCGATCCCAAATCATTGCGGGAATTACCAAACAAAGTAATGCGGTGCGGACCAAAATTTTCAGGAAGTTTAGCGGGGCAGAACTCACAGAAATTAAGCGCAGACCGAAGATCTTGTAACCAAAAGACGATCCCGTAGTCGCTGTCAATAATGTAACTTCAACGGCAAATACTGCCAGGACGGCAGCTCCGAAGTCAGCCTCGCCATAGACAAAGTCTGGAAAAACCAGGTTTGTTACAAGTATCGCGGCAAACCAGTCAACGGCTAAAGCCAGTATGCGTCTGCCAAATCTCGCTGCGCTCCCCGCTCCAGATTTAGGAAGCCCAAAGCGCTCACCTGGGTAACCAAACTCCAGGCCTTGCTCTTCCAGCGCTGCTTTTGGGCCCGAGAGCCACGAGCCGATGTCCCGTCTATCCACAACTTCACTCTATTTGCGTTGGGGGCTAGGCGCTAACGGAAACTCTCGTAACAAATTGGAAACACATGGGACACGGTCTGGAAATCGAGCCGAAGTAGTTTTAACTCGAATCAAAGAACCCTTTGGTTGCTACCGCGAGATTTTTTAGGAGAAGCAATGTCCAATCTTGGACTCAAAACCCACGCAGATGCCCTTAAATTCATCAAAGAAAATAACATCCGTTTTCTAGATGTGAGATTTTGTGACCTACCAGGAGTGATGCAGCACTTTAATGTGCCAGTTGAATCCGTAGATGCAGATTTCTTTGCTGGTGGGCAGATGTTTGATGGCTCTTCAATCCGCGGCTTCCAATCCATTCACGAATCAGATCTAAAGTTACTTGCCGATGTTACGACCGCGTTTGTGGATCCGTTCCGCAAGGAAAAGACTCTGGTGATGAACTTCTCGGTTCATGATCCGTTTTCAGATGAACCTTACGCGCGCGACCCACGAGCAGTCGCAGCAAAAGCTGAAGCTTACTTAGCCTCCACTGGAATTGCTGATACTGCGTTCTTTGCTCCGGAAGCTGAGTTTTTCGTATTTGACTCCGCGCGATTCAAGACCACAACAAACGAATCCAGCTATCACGTGGATTCCATCGAAGGTGCTTGGAATTCTGGAAATGAATTTAATGCTGATGGCTCTGACAACCGCGGTTACAAAACTCGGATTAAAGGTGGCTACTTCCCAGTTTCTCCAACTGATCAAATGGCAGACTTGCGCGACCAAATGGTAGTGCGCCTGGCAGAAGTTGGATTATTAGTTGAACGCTCGCACCATGAAGTTGGAACTGCTGGTCAGATGGAAATTAACTACCGCTTCAACACTTTGCTTAAAGCAGCAGACGAGGTCATGTTGTTCAAGTACGTGATTCGTAACACCGCTTGGGAAGGTGGCAAAACTGCGACCTTTATGCCAAAGCCGCTATTTGGTGACAATGGTTCCGGTATGCACGTGCATCAGTCTCTTTGGACAAATGGTGTGCCACTTTTCTACGATGAGCGCGGTTATGGCGGGCTATCTGACCTTGCCCGCTGGTACATCGGTGGAATTCTCAAGCATGCTCCATCACTTTTAGCATTCACAAACCCAACTGTGAACTCCTACCGTCGCTTAGTTCCTGGCTACGAAGCACCAGTTAACTTGGTTTACTCGCAGCGCAATCGATCAGCCTGCTTGCGAATTCCTGTCACCGGCAGCAATCCAAAAGCAAAGCGAATTGAATTTCGTTGCCCGGATGCAGCGAGCAATCCATACTTGGCATTTGCTGCCATGTTGATGGCGGGGCTGGATGGCATCAAGAACAAGATTGAACCACACGCTCCAGTTGATAAAGATCTTTATGAGCTACCACCAGAGGAAGCAGCGGATATTCCACAAGTTCCATCCTCACTGCCCGAGGTATTGGATGCCCTTGAGTTGGATCACGAATATTTGCTCGAAGGTGGCGTGTTTACCAAGGACTTAATTGAAACTTGGATCGACTACAAGCGAAGCGCCGAAATTGATTATGTTCGCTTGCGTCCGCACCCAGCCGAATTCGAACTGTATTACGACATTTAATTAAGTCGCTAACCACCCGCACTTGCTTTGGCAGGTGCGGGTGGTTATCTTTTTGCACTGTTCATTAGAGTCAAGGCATGATTACCGCCACGCCAGGGAGCTGGCAATCTCCAATCTCCGCCCAATTGCTCGCCTCTGCTGGGGTCTCTTTGGGCTTTGTTCAAGTTGTGGCAGGCGAGATTTATTGGGATGAATCTAGGCCAGATGAAGGCGGACGCACAGCAGTAGTTAGTAAAAAGCAAGGCGACCTGCTTCCTGCGCCATGGAGCGCAGTAACTCGTGTGCACGAGATGGGTGGCTTGAGTTGGCTGGTATGCAATTGGCGTGGTGAAACCGGTTTATTGTTTTCCGAGAAAAGTGATCAAAGAATTTATTGGAAAGCCGACAGCGCAGATCCAGTTGCGATTACTCCTATTAGCTCCACAGAAGCACTAGCCCGATACAGCGACTTTTTGATTCGGGGCCAAGAAATCTGGTGTGTTCGTGAAATCTCTAGCGGACAAGAAACTTATCGCGACTTAATTGCGATTACCCCAGCTGGCGACATTCGTATATTGGATTCAACTTCACATTTTTATGCGCACTTGGCACTGTCCCCGAATGAAACAAAATTAGCTTGGATCAGCTGGGAGCACCCGCAGATGCCATGGGATGGCACGCAATTGCGAGTCGCAGAAATCAGTTCCGCTGGTGAATTGGAAGCAGTTCAAGTTCGCGCAGGTGGAATTAATGAAGCAGTGAACAGTCCTGTTTGGTCAGATGAGCAGGAGCTCTATTTCATAAGTGATGTTTCTGGATTCTGGAATGTTTGGTCAGTTGATAACACTGGAAACAAAAAACAAATATTCTCTGAAGCGGCCGAGTGGGCACAGCCCATGTGGCTAGTCGGTGCACGATTTCTTCGAAAATTACCAGATGGTCGGCTAGTTGGAATTCATGGAGATCCGGCAAATGAATCACTCGTGATCGGCGATCCCAAAACCGGCTTATTGCAGGATTGCAAATCTGAACTGACCAACTTTAGTTATTTGTGCACTTCAGATGACCAAATTGTTGCTGTCGGTGGCGGGTCTAAAGTGCCACAAGCAATCATTGAATTTGTCGCAGCGCAACCTTCGAGTAACAAAATCATTCGACAAATTGAAATTCCAGTTGATGCCAAGTTTTTGCCCGTGGCTCAAAGTGTGACTTTTCCAAGTGCAGCTGGGCGAGAAGTGCATGCATTTATCTCGCCGGCTACTAATCCTGATTTTGAAAGCCTAGAAATTCCCCCAGTAATTATCACTGTGCATGGCGGACCAACTGCGCACACCACTGGAGTTGCAAGCGTTAAGCGAGCATTCTTTACTTCCCGCGGCTTTACTGTGGTCGACGTTAACTACGGCGGCTCTACTGGATATGGTCGGGCTTACCGCGAAACACTTAAACGGCAATGGGGCGTCGTTGATACCGAGGACATCTTGGCTGTTGTTTCTGGATTAATTGAACAGGGTCTAGCTGATCCAAAAAGTATCTTGATTCGTGGTGGCAGCGCTGGTGGCTTTGCCGTACTCAATGGCTTAGTTCACAGCAAAGTGTTTGCTGCCGGAGCTAATTACTATGGTGTTGCGGAATTATCTATGTTGGCCGAAGACACCCATGATTTTGAGTCGCGTTACTTAGATTCATTGGTTGGTCCATATCCAGAGCGCAAAGATTTGTATACCCAGAGATCCCCGCTAACTTATGCCGATAATTTGACTTCTCCCTTAATTATTTTTCAGGGTTCGGATGATCCAATTGTCCCCCCTTCGCAGTCACTGGCATTTAGAGACGCTTGTGTAAGAAATAGTATTAAGCATAAATACTTTGAGTTTCCGGGTGAAAGCCACGGATTTAGAAAAAGTGAAACTATAACTACTTGTGCCAATGAGGAACTGAAATTCTACGGTGAAGTACTAGGGTTCACGCCAGCAAGTGAAGTATCGAGTTAAGAACTGATTAACCAACTAATTCAACTCAGGAGAAGTAATGATCGTAACTTATAAAGAAGATTTAATTGGTGGCCCACGTCATCGCAAAGTTTCAACCGGAACAAGTCTTCGTATGCTGACTCGCGAAGATGGCGTTGGGTTTTCATTTCATGACACGGAGCTTGAAGCGGGTACGACCACAACGCTTCAGTACAAAAACCACATCGAAGCGAACTACATCATCGATGGCACTGGCGAACTTGAAAACTTAGAAACCGGCGAAGTTTTCGAAGTGCGGGCTGGCATGACTTACACTCTGGACAAACATGATCGCCATCAAATGCGCACACACACAAAACTTCGCATCATTTGCGTATTCACACCAGCGCTCGTTGGCACTGAAGTGCATGACGAAGATGGATCGTATCCGCTGCTCTAGGCCAGTACTTCTTTAGTACCGCGAGCTCTAGAGCCGCGCCAATTTAATAGCGCGATTCCGTTGGCTTAGGCAGAGCCGCAATGTCAGCAAGATCTTGTGCGTTCAACTTAATGTCAGTGGTGGCGGCGTTTTCTTCTAACCACTTGCGCCGCTTGGTGCCTGGGATTGGCACCATGTTTTCACCTTGCGCTAGTACCCAAGCAAGGGCGATTTGAGCAGTACTGACATTATGGCGAACTGCAATGGCAGCAATGCCATCCACTATGGCCTGATTATCTGCAATTGCCTGGGCGGTAAATCTAGGATTTGCGCTACGGAAATCGCCATCGCTAATTGTGTCGGCAGTTACTGTGCCCGTTAGGAACCCGCGACCTAAAGGTGAGAAAGGCAGGAATCCAATATTGTTGTCGGCGCAATACTTAATTACCCCGTTCTTGACGTGCTCATCTGTCCAGATAGAAAATTCGCTCTGGACGCTGGTTACGGGATGAATCGCATGACATTTCGCAGTTTCTTCCACTGTGGTTTCAGAAAGTCCGATGTAGCGCACTTTGCCGGCATCAACTAATCCAGCAAAAGCTCCCCAGGTTTCTTCAATTGGGACTTCTGGGTCAACGCGATGTAACTGATATAAATCTATGTAGTCCGTACCCAATCTGCGCAACGAATCTTCACATGCTTGCCGCACATAATCAGGGTGACCATTTTTGCCATACGAAGTCATATTTACCGGAGTTAATCCGCACTTAGTCGCAATAACTGCCTTATCCCGGAGGCCATCCTTAACGAGATACTCCCCTATTAATTCCTCATTAGTCCAGGGTCCATAAACATCTGCAGTATCAAAAAGTGTTATCCCCAGATCTAATGCCTTATGAATAGTGGCTCGAATTTCTGCGTTATCTGCGTCCGCGACGTTATAACCCCATGACATTGGCATGCAGCCAAGTCCGATAGCGCTTACTTCTAGGTCACGTAATTTGCGAGTTGGCATCTGGGTCATTCTGAAATTCTATGACCTATGTAGTGGTCTCTTCACTCTGCGCTGTGATTGCCTATTAAGGTGGTTTTATGAGCGAGATAACAATGTACGGCGCGCAGTGGTGTGGCGACTGTACTCGATCCAAAAGACTATTGACTGAACTTGGAGTTGATTTCGAGTACATAAACATCGAAGAAATTGCTGGCGCCGCTGACAAAGTTGTCGAAATTAATGGTGGCGCACAATCAATACCAGTCATTACTTTCCGAGATGGATCGCACTTAACTGAACCAAGCGATAAAGATTTACGTAAAAAACTTGAAAGTCTCGAACTTATTTAGCTTTTGTTGATTTAGAAAATTAAGTCATACCTTCGAAAAACTTCATCCTGGTTATAGCCACGACCTTCATACAAACTTTGCGCAGTCGTGTTGTCATTTGCAGTTCGCAAGAAAACTCTCGTTGCGCCAGTATCGCGCGCTGCGTTCTCTGCGGTTTCCATGAGCTTGCTGGCAATACCCTTACCGCGATGTGACTCTTCAACGTATAGATCATTCAATAACCAAACAGCACTTAACGAGACTGTGGAGAAAGTTGGATAAAGCATGGTAAAGCCCACTGCCTCAGCATTTTCGCGAGCGATAAAAACTATAGCTTCATCGTTTTCTAATCTTGACTTCAAGTAGCCAAGAGTTTTCTCATTTTCAGGCTGCTTATAAAACGCTCGATACTTTTCAACTAGCGGATGTAGGTCAGCTACATCCGCTAGCTTTGCTCGCACAATCTCTAACATGATCAAATACTAACCAGCATGAACTGGCACGTCATTGGCACCCAGTGTGTCCTTATCAGCATTGATCATGAATACCCAAATTATTGCGCCAACAATCATGAAGCCAGCACTCCAAGTAAATGCCGCAACGAAACCGTCGGTGAGGCCAACTGCAACTACGGCAGCATTTGCCGGATCTGTTGGATCGATCATATTCGTCATGAAGTAATTTGCGGTTGCTGTTACTGCCACTGTATTTAGCAACGCCGTACCAAGTGCGCCACCGATCTGCTGCGCGGTGTTAAGCACTGCTGAAGCGACACCAGCATCATGATTACCAACACCAAATAGCGCTGTTGCTGAAATTGGCACGAAGACAAGTCCCATGCCCAGGCTAAGCACCATTAGCGCTGGCAAAATGTCACTTAAATAGGAGCTTGCTGGCTCAAGGCGCGTCAATAGCAACATTCCAGCCGTCGCCATTAATAAGCCGATGAAAGAAACGTATCGCGGTCCAAAACGAGGTAGTGCTTGCGAGGCAATTCCCGCACTAATACCCACACCAACAGAGAAAGGCAGGAATAGAAGTCCGGCCTTGATTGGCGAGTATTGCAAAATTCCTTGGAAGAAGTAAGCCAAGAATAGGAACATTCCGAATAAGCCCGCACCAACGATAAAGGAAGTTAAATAACTTGCGCCGCGATTGCGATTTAGCAAAATATTCATAGGCAATAGTGGATGACTCGTGCGACTTTCAATTACAAAGAAGGATGCGAGCAACACAAGTGAGGCGCCAAACCAGCCAAGTGTTGTTGGATCCGACCAGCCCAGTTCGGCAACTTGAGTAATGCCATAAACCAAGGAAACTAAGCCAAGTGAAGAAGTTATTGCTCCTGGTATGTCGTAGCGAGTATCACCCGTTGCTTTACTTTCGTGCACATTTGGAATGGCTAAGAAGAATGCCAGAATCGCAATTGGCACATTTACCAGTAGGCACCAATGCCAAGATGCATACTGAGTCAAAAGTCCGCCAAGGATTAAACCGATTGCTGCGCCGCCTGCAGAAAGGCCGCCATACACACCAAAAGCTTTTGCACGTTCCTTAGAATCTGTGAAAGTAACGGTGATCAAGGAAAGTGCTGCAGGTGCTAAAAGTGCAGCAAAAACACCTTGCAATGCCCGAGCACCAAATAACATTTCCTGATTCTGTGCCACGCCACCAAGCGCCGATGCGACCGCAAAACCTAAAAGTCCAGTCATAAAGGCGCGCTTACGTCCCCAAAAGTCAGCAATGCGTCCGCCCAGTAGCAGCAGACCACCAAATGCCAAGGTGTATCCAGTTACAACCCATTGTCGGTTCGCATCCGAGATTCCAAGATCAGCTTGTAGTGAAGGCAGCGCAATATTCACAATCGAGGCATCAAGAACAACCATCAATTGTGCGATTGCAATTACCAGCAGAGCCCGCCAGCGATTGGGATCTAATTCAGTAGTCGTGTTGGTCGTTGCTGTAGACATGATGCTCCTAATTGGACTTTATATAGATTGATTCAAACTCAAGATTTACGGCCGCACATCTTAATCTGCGACTCTCAACTATCCCACATCATTAACGGCTTACTGCAATCGCCAAGTTGCAAATTTTGCGCTTACGGTGAAAATTACTTAAATCATGCAAGCGGTAGTCTTGAGGTATGCGAACTTACCTAGAATTCCTAAAAATTCCAGGTGTTAAGCGTCTTTTAATCAGCGCACTTCCCGGGCGTCTTTCCTATGCAATGATCGCGTTAGCGACGTTCTTTTTTGTACAAGACGTCACTGGTTCGATTACCTTAGCTGGAATCGCGACCGGAATCGAAACCCTGTCGTCATCACTCACTGCGGGTTTGCGTGGGAATTTGATTGACAAATTTGGACAAACTAAACCACTGAGTTTTTTTGTACCAACTTGGGTTACCCTTGTTTTATTCCTTAGCTTTGTCACAACTCCCGCAGCAATAATAATAATTTCAGGATTTATTGGCCTGGCCTCACCACCTGTGAATCTTTCCACGCGTCCACTTTGGCGAGTGCTAGTTGGCGCCGAGAACTTACGAACTGGTTACGCGATCGACACCGTAATGTCTAGCTCAACAATTGTTGCGGGTCCTGTTATTGCAACTGCGCTTGCGATTCCACTTGGCGGTGAAGTTGCGCTCTGGGGTACTGCCGCCCTCATGGCAATAGGTGGATATGCATTAATTCAAATGCCAGCATCACGAAATTGGAAGCCCGAACCGCAACAAGGTAATGCCATGCGCCTGCTTCGCAATAAACAGTTTCAGATTCTCGCTATTGAAGGCATGGTCTTTGGACTTGCTTGGGGGTTATTGGAAATTTCAATACCTTCATATGCCACTTTGCAAGGGACTCCTGGGCTATCTGCGCCGCTGCTAGCGACTCTCGCAGGTGCCAGCATTTTGGGCGGACTAATAATTGGTGCGCGAAAGTCACTGACGACGCCACTGCAGGGATTTAAGCTTGCGAGCTTGGTGGCTTCGATTGTTGCCCTGCCCTTGGCATTAACTAGACCGGGCTGGTCAATGGGAATAGTCCTTGGATTACTTGGGCTTGGTATGGGATTTGCCCAGGTTTATCACTGGGAGGTTTTGGAGGCAGTTCGTCCACTCGGAACTGCGACATCTGCCCAAGCGTGGCTTTGGGCAGTTGAAGGATCCACGATGGCCCTAGGTATTGCAATCGGTGGATACGTTGTTGAGAACATCAGTCCACAATTAGCTCTTGGCGGAGTTTCGGTTGGCTTAATAGTTTCTACAATTTATGTGTGGTGGTACGCGGCGCCAAGATTAGCCGAGGCCAATAAGCCGCTGTCAGAGACTCAAAAAAATGAAGTGTTAGCCGACTTAAAGTCGCCTGCCGAATAATAGTTGCTCACCTCCTTGTGTCCCCGATTTCAAAACGAACTGCTCACAATTAAAAAGTGTGATTTGGCAGACAAATAATATTTTCTTGTTTTGCGTGTAGTTGAACCTTGTGTTTACGCCAAGTCGATAAAATCAAAGTGTGCGATAATTAAAGAATTAGACAAGTCTTGGGTATTAAGAAACGAGAAATAATCATGGTAAAAACTGCAGTTAGTCCAACTAAAAACGTCACCGGCCTGGAATGGTTACGCGCCCGAATGGACAAACTTGGCTACAACTCACTCGAAGAAGTTGCCCAAGAAATTCAAATTAACCGCGGCAATCTTTACCGTTACTTTTCGCTGGAAACTCGTCCGAGCGTTGCTTTGTTACCTAATTTATGTCGTGCGCTTAAAGCCTCTCCAGCGGAAATTCTAAAAGCACTGGAAATTTTAGGACCGAACGATCGAATTTAAGTTATAGCTTTGGCATGGATTGGTAGAAATCAAAAATTACTTAGATTTCGTAATCTTCCAAGCCAGCGGCAACACAGCGCCAGCCGCTACTGCCTTAATTAAGTCGCCAACTAAGAACGGCACAACCCCGTTAACAACTGCCCAGGTAATTGTGTTTCCAGTTGTGAATGCCAACCAAGGAGCGCCCAGTGCATAAATAAGGACACTTCCCGCTAAAAATGCCAGCGCTGTTTTGCCACTTTTTGTGCTTGCTCCGTTACTTGAAATCCGACCCACAACGTAAGAAGCTAAAACAAATCCAATTAAGTAACCACCAGTTGCGCCAACGACAACTTCATGACCACTTGCTCCACCTGCCAAAACTGGTACGCCTGCCACCGCCAAAGTAATGTAAAGAACTTGCGCAATAACTGCGCGCTCTGCGCCAAGGGCAGCTGCGCCCGCTAGCACGGCAAATGTCTGCAGGGTAAGTGGCACTGGCGTAAATGGCAGCGGAATCGATACTTGTGCGGCTAGCGCGGTGAACCCAGTTAGTCCCATAACCAAGATGGCATTTCGTACCCGAGACTGTGTCGCCCAGGAATCTACTATTACTCCAGTTACTGCTTGGGTGCTCATTTAGTTCCATCCTTTATCAAAGGGTGCCATCAAGTAAGGCTTTCCGTGTCCCACTAGCCTACATGGGCAGTATTTGCCCTGAGCCAAGAAGCCAAAAAGTTTTTTAGATAGCCTGTAACCTACTAACTCCAATTACAGCATCAGGAGAACTCCCATGCGACATTTCGATCAAGCCGAACTGGATAAATCTCTGACGTTTCCCAAATTGATTGAAAGTCTGCGCAGCGCTTTTGCTGGTAATTGGACTACTCCAATGCGACATCACCATGGGATGCCAGGTGTAGATCATAATGGAGCCGAAGTTGAAAATGCCCTCTTACTTATGCCGTCATGGACTGGACCTGGCGCCGAAAACTTCGTTGGCGTAAAACTAGTAGCGGTTTACCCAAACAACGGTCAAATCGATCTACCAAGTATTCACGGGCTGTACTACTTAATCGATGGCAATACTGGTCAACCTTTGGCAACAATGGATGGCGCCCGAATGACAGTTTGGCGAACAGCTGCAGCATCCGCGCTTGCCTCTACTTATTTGTCGCGCCCAGAAAGTTCCACATTGACAATGATAGGAACTGGCGCACTAAGTCCATTTATGATTCGCGCTCACCTGGCGGTGCGTCCGATTACTGAAGTGTTTTTATGGAATCACAATATTCGCCGGGCACATGAGCTTGCCGAAGAATTAAGAGATCAAGGTTTGCCAGTTACTTCTCATCCTGATCTAGTAACTGCAGCTGGCAAAAGTGACATAGTTTGCGCTGCCACCCTCACCACTACCCCGCTGATATTTGGAAAATGGGTTAAGCCTGGGACACATATCGACACTGTTGGAGCGTTCACCCCAACTATGCGCGAAACGGACGATGAATTAGTTCAGCTGGCTTCGCTGTTTTGTGACACTCGAACTGGAGCACTAAAAGAAGGTGGCGACTTAGCGATCCCAATCTCACAAGGCGTTATTTCAAGTAACGACATTCTTGCCGATTTACATGAACTAACTCGAGGCGCGCACCCAGGTCGAACTTCACCAGAAGAGATTACCTACTTTAAATCTGTTGGAACAGCGTTAGAAGATTTAGCTGGCGCAATTGCTGTTTGGCAGGCTCGCTAGGAACTTTCAACTTCGCCGTAAAATTCTCGCCGAAAAACCATGCGCGCGCGCCGCGTTAACTTACGGTATTCATCTGTAAATTTGCCACCGCCGTGAACGCCGAAACCTAATAACTGCGCGACACGAGCAAGCTCAACTAAGTCTGTTGGCACCATGTCCATCGACTTACCTCGAACTAAGATCACGGCATTTCTTACTTGCATCACAAAGCGCCAGGCCTGCTGCAAAACCAATTGATCAGACTGCGAAATTAGTTCGTACTTAGTTTCCATACGCAGCGCTGGCATGGTTTCAGTAATTGCAATTTCCGGAATGCTAAAACCGAATTCAAGTTGCTTGATTTGTACTAACCATTCGACATCAGATAGCCCACCAGGACCCAATTTGGTATGAAGAGTTGGATCAGCTCCCCGAGGTAAGCGCTCGGATTCCATCCGCGCTTTCAGCCTTCGGATCTCTCGCAGTTCCACTTCCGATAATCCTGCTGGATTAAATCTAATCGGATCTATCAAGGCAATAAATTTCTTGCCAAGCTCTTCATCACCTGCAACAAATTTCGCGCGCAGTAATGCCTGGGCCTCCCAGCCATCTGACCAGTTTTCGTAATAGGACACAAATGAACTAAAACTTCTAACTAATGGTCCAGTTTTTCCTTCTGGACGAAGATCAGCATCGATTTCCAGCTCTGGATCAGTACTCGCTGCCATAAGTAATGTGCGCAATTCATTTGCAATTGCGTGCGCACTTTGCGCACTTTGTTCGGGATCAGGAGTGTCGCCATAAACAAACATCACGTCAGCATCACTGCCATAACTTAAATCACCGCCGCCATACCTGCCCATCGCAATCACAGCGAACGGTGGCGTTTGTCGGGTTTGCGAAATTATTGCTGAGAGAGTGCCAGAAATTGTTGCAGTAGTTACTGCCGTGAGGGCATTTCCAACCTCTTCTATGTCTAGTAATCCAAGTACGTCAGCAGCGCTGATTCTAAACAATTCCCGCCGCCGCATAGCTCGAAGCGCAGTAACTGCGTCTGCGGCATTGTCATATCGATCAGCCGTGGCTTTAGCTTCTGCGAGTAAATCACTTGCCGATCTAGGCATTAATGAATCTGTGGACGCCAGCAAGCTCACTGCGTCGGGAGACCTAAGCAATAAGTCAGTGGCATAGCGACTAGTTCCAAGAATCGTTGCCAGTTGCTGCGCAGTAGCTGACTCATCGCGCAAAAGTCGAAGGTACCAAGGAGTGGTTCCAAGGGCTTCACTTACGCGCCGAAATCCAAATAGTCCAGCATCTGGATCAGGTGTGCTGGCAAACCAATCCAGCATTACCGGCAGCAAGGTGCGCTGAATTACCGCTCGACGAGTTACCCCAGACGTTAAAGCGGCCAAATGCCGCAACGCTCCTGCTGGATCTAAATATCCAAGAGCTGCAAGTCGATTAACTGCGTCATCTGAGGAAAGTTTTACAGCTTGATTTTCCAATTTAGCAACAGCTTGAAGTAGCGGTCGATAAAACAATTTTTCATGAATACGTCGAACTTCGCGGGCGTGCTTTTTCCATTCCTTGACTAAATCAGCATTTGGATCGAGTAAGAATCCCATTGATCTGCCTAGCGCGCGCTGCTGATTTTCATCAGTTGGCATGATGTGGGTGCGTCGCATTCGTTGCACTTGAATTCGATGTTCTAAAGTGCGCAAAAATCGATACGCAGTGTCAAGTGCAATCGCATCTTCCCGACCTACATATCCCCAAGATGCTAGTTGTTCAAGTGCCAGCAAGGTGTTTGAGTTTCTGATCATGGTGTCGCTTCGACCGTGAACCATCTGGAGCAATTGGACTGCGAATTCCACATCACGCAAACCACCGCGACCAAGCTTTAGTTCACGATCTGCATCTTTTGCCGGCAGTAAATCAGCAACTCGCTCACGCATTGCCTGCACGTCACCGACAAAATTTGGCCGAGCTGATGCTTGCCAAATCAGTGGCGTTATCGCAGAGACAAATCGATCGCCAAGATCAAAATCTCCAGCCATGGTTCGGGCTTTAAGTAGCGCCTGGTACTCCCAGGTTTGCGCCCAGCGTTGGTAATAATCTACATAACTTTCTAGAGTGCGCACTAGCGCGCCGGATTTTCCTTCAGGGCGAAGTCCTGCATCAACATCCCAAATAGTTCCTTCGGATGTCACTGTCGAACAGACTTTCATTACTAATTTTGCTAAATCAGTGCCAGCCGCAATCGCTTGCTCTTCGGTGGCGGAAAAAGCAGGCTCCACCACAAACATCACGTCAACATCACTGACATAGTTAAGTTCGCGAGCACCACATTTGCCCATTGCTATGATGCTGATGTTCACCGCGGCTGACTCTGGAACATTCTCACGCGCGATCACTAGTGCGCTGGCTAATACCGAATCTGCTAAATCACTTAGTGCTTGCGCGATACCGGGCAAAATTGTCACACTATTTGATCCATCAGTTAGATCAACACTTGCTATCGCGCACACTTGGCGTCGATATGCAATGCGCAATGCGGTAAGCGCGCTGTCCCAATCCAGTCCGGCAACACTCGAAATCAAATCTTGTTGCATCTGCTCGGCACTTGGCACACTTTGTGTTTCCAGGA
>ERZ888423.2389-NODE-2389-length-14104-cov-12.686953_pt1 | contig 14104 bp, 17 predicted proteins | sample MGYA00520523_ERZ888423 | MGnify/ENA primary metagenome ERZ888423 (study PRJEB32303, sample SAMEA104408611) | aquatic metagenome | biome: Brackish water; feature: Pelagic; material: water | place: Baltic Sea | collected 2014-06-08T10:24:00 | depth 30,27 m ...
CACCGCCCATTCCTTTCATTCGTGATGAGGAGCAAATATTCAAGTAATCAATAAAAATGATCTGAGGTGTGAATTGTTTCTTAAGTTTGAGTTCATTCAACAAGCCACGGTAATGGCCAGTGTGTGCAGAACCCGTAGGGTATTCCTTAATAATCAACTTGCCTGTAGTCTGTTTAGATATGTTTGATACCTTAGTGGTAAACATATCCTTAGACATTTTATCAATCTGGTCAATAGGTACATTCAACAAGTTAGCATCGATACGTTCAGCAATACGCTCCTCAGACATCTCTAATGTGATATAAAGCACATTTAAGTTCTGAGTCAAGGCTGATGCCGCCATATGACACATGAATAATGATTTACCCACACCAGTTCCTGCAAGTGCAATGTTTAGTGTTTTATTTGGCAAACCGCCCTTGGTGATTTTATTAAAGTAATCCAAGTCAAATGGTACGCGTTGCTCTTCAGTATGATAGAAATCATATCGTCGTTCAACGTTTTCAATATAATCATGACCAACGTTAGTGTCGAAACCAACACCAAGTGCTTTAGTCAGAATATCAGGCAGTGCGTTCTTGGTAAGTGATTCATGTTTGCCATCAATAATGGAAATGGATTCCATAATCGCATTATACACTGCTCGGTCTTGGCACCACTTTTCAGTAGTATCCAACAACCACTGCTCATCAACTTGCTCGTCAGAGAAAATATAGGGCAACACATCCATTGCCATATTATGTTGTTCACTGGTTAACTTATCGGTTTGATCTAACTCAATTTTAAAACTAGTTGATGTTGGCAATTTATTATATTTGGCAACAAACTTACCAGTCTCTTTAAACAGAGTTCGATAGATACCCTCAAAGTACTCAGGTTTAATAAATGGTAACACTTTACGCATATATTTCTCATCAGTAAGAATATTGCGTAAAATTGTTTGCTCAAGATTTACTTGCAACCTCAGCCTCTCTTTCCTTCATCGTTACACTACCATCAGTAAGGCCTAATTCAATAATGGCCTCTAGTATTAAAGCCGCGTGTTCTTGAAGGCCAGTTGTTGTTTCACTTAGATCATTATCAGGCGATGATACAATTCTAAAATTAAATGTCATATGATCTTGTATTTCATTAAACGCAATTGCATTATACTGCAACACCGTTTCAACATAATCACCGGTCATAAACCTAACACCCCAAGCATCTTCATTGTCTTGCAAGGGCACTAATACATAATCAACATTTTCTTTAAATTCATTCTCCGTCGGCGTCTGCATATACCTCTCTCCTAATCATGTAAGTCTTAGCTAAATGTGCAGCAAAGTCTGTAGTGTCAAATACTGGTTTCCAGAACTCTTCGTTCAGTGTCTCTTTTTCTCGGTACTTACCCTCCAGCACTTCTCCACTAGACTTATCAACTTTTTGATACCATCCATTACTAGGCTTAATAACATATCCACCAGCAAGAGCAACGTCCAACAAACCTGACCAACGCTGGACACCACCTTCCCAAGAAACTGAGATAGGAATTTTTGATTTTTCTCTGACATATCGTGATTTTTCTACGTTAATGATAAAGTGGTAACCTTGAATTTCAGTGCCGACTTTATCTTGTTGACGGCCAAGAATCCAGATGTTATCGGCCGAATAATAAATGCCTGTGCCGCCAGATACAATATCTTTAGGGAACAGACCGATTTCTTTATATGTGTGGTTAACAGCAATCAGTGGAATATTTTTCATATTCAAGTATGGTGTGCACATACGGAAGAGACCTTTGAGAGCTTTGGCACGAGACATATCAGCTACTGATTTTTCATTCATAGCATCATCTAACTCTTTCTTTGATGCTAGGTTACCGACAGAGTCAATAACAACGCATACCTTATCGCCACGTGTTAATCCTTCGAGTTGACCGATTAAGTCAAATTTAAGCTCTTCTACGTTAGTGATTGGTGTGTGCAACACACGCGATGGGTCAATATCAAATTGCTCAAAATAAGACTGAGGTGAACCAAACTCTGAATCATAGAATAGCATAACTGCATCTGGATATGCCTTCAGATATGCACTAGCCATAATAAGAGCAAATGATGTTTTAAAATGCTTTGATGGACCAGCCAATACAGTCAGGCCTGGTGACAAACCACCATCAACTTTACCAGACAGTGCAACGTTAATCATCGGTACGTCAGTCGCAACCATATCTTTTTCAGTAAAAAATTTAGACTCCGACAAAATTTCAGTATGATCTAACTTACTGTTCTTTTTTAGTTTATCCATAATGGACATAATATAATTTCCTTATACGATATTGTAGTACTCTTTGTACCACTCAACAAATTTAGCAACACCAACTTCTACTGATGTTGTTGGTTTATAACCAAGCGCTTGAAGTTTGGTAGTGTCTGACCAGGTAGTTTGTGCATCAGCCGGGTGTTTTTCAACCAATTCTTTAATTGCCTCCTTACCAACGTTCTTTTCGATTTCACTCACAAAGTCCATGAGTTGAACTTGTTTGCCATAACCTATATTATACACTGTTTTTAGCGGGACTGGTGTATTATTTGCGTGACTGATAACAATATTAATGCCTTGGATAATATCGTCAATGTAAGTAAAGTCACGAATCATATCACCATAATTAAATAATTTAATTGGTGTACCATCTATGATTGACTTAGTAAAGCTAAACAGCGCCATGTCTGGGCGACCCCATGGACCGTAGACAGTAAAGAATCGAAGGCCAATGGCAACTGGCAATTTGCTTGACATGAACTGAGATTCATTAGCAGCCTTAGAGTATGCGTATGCATTTAGCTGATAACCTAATTTTTCGGTTTCATTCCAAGGCAGTTCATTACCTACCATGACAGCAGAGGTGGAAGCATAAATTACTCTATCCACTCCACGTTGCTCACAAATCTGAATTAAATTATTAGTGGCAGTAATATTATTATCGATATACAGCTGTGGATTATTTAACGAATGTCGAACACCGGCATACGCAGCCAAGTGCACCACGACATCAGGTGCAGCTGAAGTAACTGCATATTCAACATCAACCGTATTAGTAATATCACCTCTAATAACCATGATACCATTTTTTTCTAATAAAGAGCTGCGAGCAATCTTTAAATTAGCATCATAGTAATTATTAAAATTATCAATGCCAGTCACGCGGTGGCCTTCACCGTGGAGCTTTATTGCTGTGTGATATCCAATAAAGCCTGCACAGCCGGTTATTAAAATATTTGCCATTTTATCTTTCGATAGTTCGAACAGTGATACCTACTTCATCAAACATACTCTTAGAAAATTCCCATGAATCTTGCCATTTTTTAGGAATGCCAGCGGTTTCAGTTATAATTTCTTTAATGCCAACTTGTATAATGCCTTTGGCGCACTCAGAGCACGGCGGCAATCCATGAATATAAAGTGATGCACCATCAAGTGAAACACCATTATACGTAGCATTATAAATGACATTCATCTCTGCATGGACGACATACATGTACTTAGTAGGTTTATCATCATATCTTTCGGCATAATCAAAAATACCTCTAGGAAAACCGTTATAGCCTTGAGCCAAAACATTGCGTTTAGGGCCGACAGCAATTGCGCCTACCTTGGTTGAGGGGTCTTTAGACCATGATGCTACTTCTTTAGCAAGTCGTAAAAATACATGGTCCCAGCTGTTATGCTCGTTAGACAAATGTTTTTGATGGTTTCCAGTTGTCCCAGTCGGAGTTTGTATCATTTTTTTCATCATTTAATGGTTTGTTGCGGTCAGAGTCGTAGTAATGTTCTGAGTGAACTAGCGTAGATTCATTAGCCCATTTATCGTGAGCTTTGTTCCATTCCTCAGGCGTAACGTCGTTAAGTCGTTTCTTGGGTTCTGTCATAATTTTTATTCCATTGTTTTTGTGTTAAAAATAGCATGGTCCTTATACATGTTAGCACTTTTTTCAATATACTCATTATAATTAGCCTTTGGACGGCCATATATAGTTATTAAATGTTTAGTATACCCATGATGAAAATCAGCAGCATGTTTAGTTTTATGATCCCAATACATCCATGTGTTTGTATCTTTAGGAAGTGTTTGGTATACTTTTTGGCCATTCAATCTGTAATTAAACGTTGGTTCAATATTAGTGTTATAAAGCATAGATCGCACACTTAATATTTTTTTATCTGGAAGTGCATCACTGTGTGGTATAACTGTTACAAAATTTGAAACAACTCTAACTATATCGATTTTAATAGGAAATTTATCTAGGTTATCAAAAATCGATGGAAATAAGTCAGGCCGATTGACATTTTTCGCATCATATGTCACTATACTCCTTGAATTTATACCAGGCCTAGACCATATCTCAAGGCCTTTCCATGGAGAACTCACATTGTTATGTGTTTTTATTACTTTAGGCGTATATGCAGATTCCTTGTTCCACAAATCCCACCAATCATCCCAGCTTGTAGGCTCAATTAATGGTAGATCTAATGGAGTAGAAATTAAGTCTTTTAAATCATTGCTCATAATATACGTCTATTATACCATGAAAGCATCAAGTTGTAAATCGTTTTTTGCAATATTCGGTTGGCCTTGTCTTTGTTCCCACCCAGACTCCCATCCAGATTTATTACTTATATCGGATGGCACATGATCAAAGGTGTTATCGCTGCGTGGTACATAGTTTTGGCCAAAGCGAACAAAGTCACACATTACGTCTTCGTTATCACGTGGTGCGCCTCCCATGCGCTCACAGAGAAGATCCATGAATTCGTCCGTAGTATACCCGTTTGATAAGAGCTTCATGCATCGTATCGCGTTATTACCAAAGTAGCCATGCGACATATCATCAACTAAATCTTTGTGGTAGTCACCCATATCATATGAGAATGCAGCATACACAAAGTTAAATCGCTTGTGACCTTGTTCTATGTTATACTCATTCAAATAATCAACTACTTCTTTATGAGTCCTTTTACGGCCTTCCTTTGGCAACCATTCCATAAAACGATCAACTAAAGGTTCAAGTTCGTTTACCATAAAATCAAGACACGTAACGCCTTTACGGGGTGACGGTGGCTGGTTGCCAATCGAAGTAAATAAAGGCTTTCCAGATTGCTTTTTCTCAATCATGAAAGCTTTCATATCTTTGATATCACGCAGCTTACCAAAATGTTGAACTACATTATTGCGATAGCCGTGGTCACGCGTGAACGATGCGCCAGAACCTGTAATACGATGAACAAAGTAAGTATAGAACCAAGTCTTGGTATCCCAACTTTCAGTAATATAACTATCGACAAGATCCCAGTGTTTTTGGCCGAGAGCTGAGTTTTTAATTTGATGGTGTCTCTTGGGTGTGTTAACACGAAACTTTAAGTCCTGTAATACATTCGAAAAACCAGCCGCATCGCGTGTGTAACAATCGTAAATGTCAATATATTGCATTAATGGATCATTGACTGCTTTATCAGCTTCTGATCCTAGATAAGATATATCGCCCCAGTTGCAATTATCTTGTAACCATTTTGCGCGTGGGTAATAGTAGTTAACTAATACATCCAGAGCTTCTTCATTCAGCCATTTGTTTGACATTCTTTTCCCAATCGCGATATGAGTCTGTTTGATCAATAATCGATTTGTTAATAAGCTCTGGCTCACGGCCTACGTTCCAAAATAGAATATCTTTATCACTATTCTTAGGTATAAATTTCCATACCTTTCCGTCGTAGGTATCTATGTTAGGAAATGGTGGTAAGTTCTCTTTTTTCTCGCTTGAAGTAAATGCAAGGTTTTCAGAAATGGGCTTAGCTTTACCAAGTTCACCCGCTTTCATATTACGTGATACACAGACAGATACAAATTCAGCATCTGGCCAAGCAATCTGAAGCGCGCGGGTGAGCACGCCCGTGGACGTGGCAGTATACACGACATCAGGCGCTGGTATGCGTGAAGCAGACTTTACAATACCTGCTGTCACACGTTCATGCTTTAATCCAAGAGGAACAAAGAATGCATTCGAATGTTCACTAGCCCATTTCTTTGCAATCAAATTTAGATTAGGCATTGCAGCAATACGATGAAAAGATACATCAGCCCCACGTTCGATACAACAGGCTTGATGCACTGAAATCTTCTGAGAAGAAGGCATGAACAGTCGCACCTTCTTATTATGGCGCTTTGCTACATCAAGGATTGATACACCTGCTAAACCAGTCCTAGGCTGAACATACACAATGGTATCGATATGCTCAGGCAGCGATGATATCAAACAATCTCCACCACGTACTTTTGATCCTACAAGAAAATCATCCCGCACCACCCTGATTCCGTCATGTGTCACAATTTCTGGCATTCCATAAGGATCTTCCCAATCCTTTGCCATCTCTAAATAATATTCTTTTGGATCGCCATAAAACGGATTTATGTCTCGGTTGACCCCGTCAATTACATGGTTATTATGCGGCAAGTGCTGTTACTCCCCAGTTTTTTCTAAAATGAAATGGCGGTGCAATGTGAAAAGACGAACCATGTTCCATAAACGTATTTGCGTATTTCTCAGGATCCATAGTGTACCATTCTTTTGGTGGCATTACAACTTTACCTTTTGACTCAGTATATAGCATATCAATAAAGTTATTGGTAAGCTCTTGTCGGTCTTTCCAAGAACCAAAAAAAGGAGTCTTCTTATAAAATCCAGATTTAGGAATGCGTCTTCCTTCAAACTCTACTGGAACTGGAGCAGCAAACCATACATCATCAGCTAATTCTTTGGCCTGGCTTACATAGTCCTTAATAGTATCTTTTAAAGAAAAATCAGGATAGCGTAAGATGTGGTGCCTAATATCAATTGACCCCATACAAAAGGTAGCTTTACCAACAAGTTCGCCAAAATCCTGACGTAATCCTTTTTTTAAAGTTCCAAAAAGGGTTTTACCATCAGCGCGATACACCCGATCGCCTACGCCGCTAAACGCTATGGTATGCGAATCACCGATTGTGACACCATCAGTCAACAGGTCTTTCTGTTTGAGTGAGGAAATACTTTGTATCCGTTTTGATACAAGGTCGCACCATTTCTCAGTAATGCCTTTATATGTAGTAGGAGCATCGAGCCGTTTCTTTAGCATAGCGCCGTAATCTGGCATATCCCAATCTAAAGACACGATGTTAGTGCAAGACATTACAAGGTTGATTTTATCAAATACTTCCTTATTTGCACCACCAAACAAATTAAGGGTGCCACCAAAATTAGCGCCATGCTCAATATATACTACATCAGCATTCTTAATGTACGGAGTGCATTTATGATCTATAGATGCTTTGAGTTGATCTTTCCATAACAAAGACCAACCAAGCACATGCGACTTCTCATTCTTTGGAATGTTTGATATTGGATTAGTGATTACGTTCATTAGCTTACAAGATTAAAATGGCGTTCGTACACGTGCAAATTCTGAACTTGCCATGTAATAGTACCGGTTTCAACATTTAAAGTATTTGCTACTTGGTGTAAAAGATGCAGCTGCCAGGCATAATCATTCTTATAGCCATAGACGACATCGTTGGAACGCATCTGAACTACACAATGCAACTTACTATCACGAATGTAGTATGTGACTGAATTGGTACAGATGAAGTCGTTTTTGCCATTCTCATTGTACTCATTCCAAATCGATGGACGAGTGTAGATCATAGACGCACGGCGAGAATCCGGATTAGTTTGTAATTCTTCCACGACTCTTTTAAATTGATTATAAAATTTATCTGAGTAAACTAATAAGCCATAGTTTGAATTAATCTCGCCGTGCTTGTTTCCAGTCATTTTCCAGGCAGCAGGTACAGTACCTTCAATATCATTGACGTTGCTAGACATTGAATTGTACCATCGAAATTCACGCTGGATATATTCATAGCTTGGTTCGCCAAAGATAGCTGGCTCATCAGCTACGAATGATGCACCAAGGATCTCAATGGTTTTTGATCCATTACGATCTGTGGTAAAACGCTCATCTGCCAAAGCTTTGACAAAAAGAGTGCGTATATCAGATACCTTTAACATTATTACTCCTGAGTTGATTTAACATTATACAACAGAATCTGTTATTTGTACATAATTTTTTGTTCTTTTTCACGGTCATCTAACTCGTATTCAGCACGCATCGTATTATTGGCACTTATAACAGCTTCTAATACTGATAATTTATCACTAAAGTTAACAAAAGCTTGGGTATCTTTAGGAAAACACGCTCCGCCAAACCCTAGTTTTCCATCAAACCCCGGCACTTTGGTGTGGCTGTGTCCAATACGAGAATCAGCACCTACAGCTTGAATAATTTGATTAAAATTATAACCATTATCAGCGCACATACTATAAAGTTGATTAAAGAAAGCTACCTTGGTTGCAAGGAAAGAATTAATAGTATATTTTACAACTGAAGCTTCTTCAATAGTCAATTTATACGAAGGACAAATATTGCATAGGCTATATTGCTGATAATATCTTTCAAGCGTGTCTGAAGCCCGGGTATCTCCACCAAAAATGTGAAACGGTGGATTAATAAATTGTTCAGAAGCCGACTTTTCAGTTAAAAACTCAGGGTTATACACCACACTGCTTGTTGCAAATTCCTTTAACACATCTGGCGGTACTGTAGATTTAATTACTACCATACTATGATTTAAAAAACCACGTAGCTTTAACTGCTCCATCGTATTACGGATAATACTAAAATCACCCATAGGTGTAGGAACACACACAAATATTAAGTCGGTGCTAATATCGATATGGTTAACATTATTGTTATACTTTGGATCAATAGTTTGCTTTATTACTTTTGGATTGGTAAATCCATAGTCAACAGCTTTACCAACAAATCCATGGCCAATGATTGCAATTTTAAAGTGCATTTACAATACCGGGTATTCTTTTGTTTTGCGGTTTAAAAAATCACGCGATGGATCTTGACCGTCGATCTTACCGCGTGAATATGACACGGCAAAAGAAGCATAGTTGATCAGATCTTTAAGTGAGTCTTCGACTGATTCGAAGTTAGGTTCGTAGTTAGGATCGTTTTCCATGGCTTCTAGTACTGACCACAAACGGATTGTTTTAGTATTGATTAGTTCCATAATAGACATCACACCACGAGGGTAGTAGTCTGCTTGACGGATTCGTGACTTTTCATTTTGATAATCACGAGACTTTCGATCTTGGATTTCTGCACACTCTTGTAAGACTTTAATTGATTCACGCATAGCAACTCCTAAAAATTATATTATACCATAGATTCGAGCTTATGTACACATATATATCGGCCTTTTTCGCCAAATACCCATTTTGCATAACAAATATACCTATTCTCATCTCGTTGGAAAAAGATTATATGGTTAGATATATCTTTTTTCCATAACACTTTTCTTTTACGTAAACTATGTTTACCACCATGCAGTACTTCTTCCATCCATGCATCAGGATCACGATGAACGCCGAATGTTTTTACTTCAACAGAAACCCCTTCTGGATTAAATAAATCTTTATAAGGCGTGACATCGTTACTATAACCACATTTTTCAATAAGAAAATGTTCAGCGATTAGACCGTTACGAGTGTTTTCATAACTTGAATATCCATCTCGGTATTCTTCAGCCAAATGCTTTTCTAATTGATCTAAGTCAATATCGCTATCGACAAAAGTATCACCAACTTCAATATTCCACAACATTAAAAATTCCTATACACATATTCTAAAGCCCGATCTGCTTCTTTATCTAAAGGCCGAGAAGCATACCAGTTACCGGTTTCGGCATCAAATTGCCTGCACATTTGGGAAATTTCTTGTACCGTGATAGGGTACTCGCTCTTAATAGCATTACCAGCAACAGCAACCATAATCTGATACATTTTGTGATACCATCCAGTACTGCTAATGACTTGATATTCTGATGCAAGTTTCTTAGGCCAGAATGGGCAATCTCTATAACCTGTCCATTTGATACTAGTGTTTTCTAGTTGAGACTTTCGGTGTTCAATAATTTGTTTTTGCCATTCGTCGGGCAATCGATCCATGAAACTGTTGGCGTTATTGGCCCTATCGTTATATGGCCATTTGGCACAAAGAAAGTCCACATCAATATACTCACCGTTGTTAACAAAGAAAAAATTGTTAGCGCCAGCATACGTCGCAGGGATGTAATACATTCTGCTGAGGTCTTTAGTTTGTCTATCTCCGATTGATTCAAGTTCACTATTGAGTGCGAACCAGAAATGTCGGATCTTCTCATTTGGTACAGATGTTGTAAGTGGGAAGACGAGCCTGAACTTCGGCCGTGCAACAGTGCTGCTTGCAGTACTATAACAAATATAATGCCACTTACCAAACCTATTTCGTAAAGCATTTTCTAAATCTCCTTCAAATTCATGATCATCAACGTCAACCGCAGCCCAACCTCCCCATTCAATTACGCTTTTATTAGAACGCGTAGCGCCTTCAACATAATTTGCAGGAGATATAAGATAAGCATCTTTTTTTGATTGCACTGGTTTTTGAGATAAAGCCTTAAGTGCCATCTCAAACTGTGCAAAAGTCTTAAACTCTAATGAGTTATGAGTCTTATTATCAAAAATACTTTTAAAGCGCGTCAGGCAAATAACCATGATTGTCCTTATGGCTTGGGGCAGTCCATCCTTCAGGTTTTATCAAGTCAGGCATTCCTAATGGATTTGGACGCTCAGGTTTTACACCGACATTTTTGCTCATGTTAGCTTTGAGTACTTCATTCCATGCTTTATCAGCATCAATGCCAAACGCTTCAAGTGTACCAATAGCAATAACACATAAGTCAATCAAGCCATCAATTACTTCTTCGGCATCTTTTTCTTTATATGCCTTTTGTGTTTCATCGTATTCTTCTTTCAAGAAATTCATACGAAACTCAAGAAACTTATTAACTTTTTCTGGATCAGCTTCGCGGGTTTTGCTCATCCATTCTGGCACGCCATAATGTGCGTGCATTTCTTTCATATCTGTAAACCAAGATTTCATAAAATATACCTTTTAATTTTAACTAACATAGTCATTATACCATATATACACGCTGATGTACATATCTTATTAAGCAAAAAAGTCTTCAAGTGTCTGCTTATCTTCAAGCGACCACTTTACCGCATCAAGAATGAACATAAGCGGATCGATGAACGTTTTATTAAACTGTAAGTCATAGTTAATATAACGATGCAAACCAAGCTCATTAGGCAAATGGTCTGGAAATGAAATTACATTTTCTTTGATACGGTTTGGCATCCGTAGATACGCAAACTTTATTTTATCACCATTACGAATAAGCTCATACTTTGAATCAAGGCTGAGATCCTTTACTGCTTTATTATACATAAGCGATCCGCGGACGTGGATGGGAGTGCCTTTCTTATAAATGGTCTGATTATTTTTCCACTCAGTGATATTACTTACGCCACGAGGAAAGGCAACCGCTTCTGGAGGCAGTTTTTTAAACTCTTCTCTGAACTTATTAATAAACTGCCTGGTTTCTTCTTCACTGCCTTTGATAATAATTTTAAATATTTCTTTAAACTTATCACGCACTACTGCTGGCGTCGATGATTTAATAGCTTCAATGCCCATAATCTTAAGCTTTGGTTCTGCGTATTGCACACCTTCGCTATTATGTACATTTAATATATAGCGCTTCTTAGCAGTCCAGATACCACGGTCAGCGATCACTTCGCGTTTCATGACCATTCGATTTTTATGGCCGTTCATGTTCTTGAATAACTCTTCATAAGCTCGTGCTAGCACAGGCTCAAAGTGTTGACTACATACCTTATCTAAGAATGCCACCTTTGCATCTGTGCCATCATCAGGTTTCCATTTCATAGTATCGACCAGCGGGCCAAAGTTTACATACAACGAATCAGTATCAATCGCAATAACATAATCCTTATTTTTAGTTTTAAGGATTTTATTCATGGATTCATTCATTGCTTTTTCAGCCCATTGAATTGCTAACTGGCCAGTAAGTGTTACACCTTCGGCTAGACGAATATCAAAGTATCTGAAGTAAGCATTACCAAGCGCACCATAAAGTGAGTTAAGCAGAATCTTAAGGGCCATTTGAGTATTCTCAAGGCGGTTGATTTCTTTCTCAAGTTCAAACGTCTTGTTTTTTTCATACGCGCTCTGCGATGCAAGCATAGCCTTTTTAGTAGCAGAGCGTTCGTCATAGTAATCTATAATAATACCAGGAACTACGCCATCAATATCTTTACGATATGTGGAACCATTTGCAGCTGCAGCATATTCATCAACATCTGCTTTATTGCCATCAAGATAATAATCTACGCCAGACTTAACAAACTTATCAGTCACGGTCTCTGGCGACATGTTATTCTGCACAATGATATTTGGATAAAGCGAATTCAAGTCAAAAGATACAACCCAATTGTGAAGTCCAACTTTAGGATCTTTAACATAACCACCCGCAAATGCAGTCTTATGATTGGTATCATTGCCAATCGGTGGCATTGTTTTCTGAGACTTAAGTTTACGGTAGATAATTGATTCCCAAATCGCCGTAACACCAAATGTGTCCTGGTAATTCACACCACCCTTATACGCCATGGTCATGGCAAGGGTAATAAGACCCATCTTATCCTCAAGCCGATCTACAAGTTCCACGTCCTTCATGTTATAGTCAATGTACTTTTGGTAATCATCCTTGTAGAGATTTTTAAGAGAACCTGATTCCTCGAACGAAAGCTTAGTATCACCAAGTACAACATAGGCGATGTGATTTAGTTTGTAGGACTCTTGATTACCGTAGGAGTAACCAAACTTCTGAAAGAGCTCTAGATAGTCTAAGGTTTGTATGCCTTCGATATTATAGGTATCATTAACTCTGTTTAACCGAGTGACCTGGCGGTAATTCAGCATACCCCATGGCGAGAATTTCTTGGCCCAATCTTCGCCTAATATTTTAGTGACGCGATTGACCAAATAAGGCATATCGAAGAATCGTACATTCCAACCAGTAATCACATCAGGTGAGAACTGCGGTGCTTGCCAGTGTGTAAGGAACGACTTAAACAACTCGGCCTCAGATGAGCACTTGATGTACCTTACAGGTTTAATTAAAGCCTTTTCTGTGTCGTAATCACCGTAACCCCAGACATAATACATCCCATCAATATTATTTTTGATAGTAATAGCCAACACTTCGTTCTCTGCTTTACTTGGCTCGGGAAAGCCATCGTCATAAGCAGTTTCAATATCGATTGTGGTTACGTTAATACGGTCACGGTCAAACTTGATATCGCCTGGAAATTTCTCTGATATAAATTGATGGATTTGGTTAGGGTTACCATAGATGTTAAAACCAGAAACATCTTTGTATTTCTCCATCCATTCTTTACCTTCACGCATGCTATCCATCTTGACAGGACCAATCACGGCGCCATCAAGCCCACGCCAACCTACGTCTTTCTGTGAGGGCACATAGTACGTGGGTTGGAATGGTTCTTTACGCTGGTAGCGACGGCCTTGGTCATCATATCCACGGAATAGGATATTGTTACCATAACGAAAAACTGACGTGTAAAAAGACATCTTACTCCTTATTTTCTACCATTATAACACAAAATACAAGAGTTGTATATCACGAAATAATGCTAGTAGTAGGTGTGATTACTTTTCCAAACATAGTTTGATATTGTTGACGAAGACCGTCGACGGGTTCTATAAGAAACATGATATGCTCATTCTTAAAAAAGATACCATCCTTAGGTACACCATACGCCATGAATGGGGCAAGGCCTAGTTGATTTTGTTGGGTTGGGATTAAGACTGCAATATCGGATAGAAGGTATCCGTCTGTCTGTATGGCGGCATCTGCAATGAGTTCTTCGCCTGAGGTTAGACGAACGATTTGAATATTTGACATTTTTTCACTCTATAATTTAATTGTATATTATATCACAAAAACAATATAATGTAAATAGGGCCCGAAGGCCCTTTGTGCTTAATCTTTTTTAGAGACGAAGGTATACATTTCTGCTGCCTTCTTCATTAAGTC
>ERZ888423.2390-NODE-2390-length-14104-cov-6.773151_pt1 | contig 14104 bp, 16 predicted proteins | sample MGYA00520523_ERZ888423 | MGnify/ENA primary metagenome ERZ888423 (study PRJEB32303, sample SAMEA104408611) | aquatic metagenome | biome: Brackish water; feature: Pelagic; material: water | place: Baltic Sea | collected 2014-06-08T10:24:00 | depth 30,27 m ...
CTTTGATGATTCAGATGGTTTTACCTGGAAAGTTTGAATTGCTGCTGGGTAAACACCGGCAATTAATACTGATGAAATCACTAGCAGCGCTGTGCCAGAAGCTGGTAAGAACAATGATTTGCGGAAGATATTGGCGAAGAAAAGCAGTGAACAGATAATGGCGATGCCAGCCAAAATTGCTTTGGCAGGTAGCAACGCATTTACATCTGAATAAGTTAGACCGGTAATTAATTTGTTCTCTTTCAAAGAAAGTGCATAGCGATCAAACCAATATGCCACACCCTTAAGAAGTACAACTAGGCCTAGTAATACTGAAAGTTGCACACGCGCAAATGGCGTAGTGCGATCTTCACGCATCTGTGGACGCAAGCCACCGTATAAGTAGTGCACGGCGCCTGATGCCAAGATTGCCAAGATCAGAGCTGAGAAGCCCCACGAGATTAGTGATTGCCAGAATGGCAAGCGGAAAGCGTAAAAAGAAATATCTAAATTAAATTGCACATCTTTAACGCCGAACTCAGTTGAGTTCTTGAAAAGTAACCAAGTGCGCCAAAGTGACGTTCCGGCGGTACCGGCAAAATAAAATACGGCTAAGCCGACGCCAGCGAATGCAACCTTGCGAAGCGGTTCGAGCTGTGCGCGGTAACGTTCTAAGTTGTCATTCTCGACGGCCATTGATACATAAACCGGGCGGCGGCGAAATGCTAAATAAACATTGAGTAGAACAAATAGTGAGGTAACTAAACCAAAACCAATGAAGAGATACACCTTAGTAGATAGCGTGGTTGACCAAACGCTGGTGTAATCAACAGATTTGTACCAGAGCCAATCTGCATAAAAACCACTAAGTGAAACTAGCGCGATTGCAGCAGCTACCAAGATTCCGACAGTGATCGAAAGAGGACTTACTCGACGGCCACCTGACTTGCGGCCAAAGCTCTTTGCGAAATCAAATTGCGGATTCGAACTCATCTATTTCTCCATTTTCTAAAAACCTACCCCGTTGGGATAACCCAATTTTGCTTTATTTAGGGGCTGAGCGCTAATTAGAGCAGCCGCTAAGCGCAGGCAACTTTGCCAAGGCCTGAGCAGGCTTTTTAAGCAGAGTCACAGCCTGCGCCAAGGTCGAAACCGCCACAACCTGCAGCCCCTTTGGAATATGGGTGATATCTATGCAGTTATCAATTGGCGCAATAAAAAGCGTGGCCCCAGCACGTTTAGCTCCGATTAATTTATCTTCGATACCACCGATCGGGCCAACCTCGCCTTTTTTATTAATGGTGCCGGTTCCTGCAATCAAGCGGCCATTTACAAGTTGAGCGCTATCTAATTTTTCAATAATTCCGAGAGCAAAGATCATGCCACCACTTGGCCCACCGGTATTTGGCAAATCAAACTTAACTAGCCGACTATTTAAATCACCTGATCGTAAAGATTGCGCTAGTGCAGGTTCGTAGATGTTTAAATAATTAAATGCAGCGGCTACTGCGTTGTCCTGCGAGCCATCCATCTCGGCCAAGCTCGCTTTCTTTTCTTCTTCGACATCTACATCGGGTTCATAAATAACTGATTTCGGTACTACTACCCCATCGGCTTGAATCCAACGTAATAAAACTTCTAGCCCAAATACTTTTGAATTCGGCGTTGATATCGAAACCGTTGTCAGCATTAATTTGCCAGTAGGGGCTGGAACTTTATCGGTGAAGCGAGCTGGGATTTTAACAACTGGGCCTAATACATCAGTTGCTGGGCCAGGTAGCACGATTGCAAATGGCAGTGGAATGAAAAGCGATAAGACCAGAATAAATGCGAGAAAGTATTTAACTAAGCGAGGCAGCGGTGAAAATCTCATCGGATGCACTTAGGCAGTTGGGTCGACTGGCTTTTCTTTTGCTTCAAGATCGCGTGTCTGTTGTTCGCGGAAGGAATCTTGGAACTTCTGAAACGAGGTCACTGAGCGAGTTGTTTCTTGCTCAAATTTGCCCTGAAACTTGCTCACCCAAAGCACATAACTCAGCGCGCCCAGAAGTCCGGCAAGGGGAATTAGCCACCAGATTAAGGCGGTGAAGGCGTTGGACATAGGGCTAGCCTAGAGGTTTCAGGAAGAAAGTGCCCAATTGGGTTGGTTAACTAGTATTACTTCAGCAAGACTCGAGAGTTAAGCGAGATTGGAAAGGCAGCTATGACATCTTTTGGTTTTGGACCCAACGATAATTCAGACGATGCTGAAAAATCTGCCGAACTTGCCGCAGCTCTCGAAGCAATGCAGGCCCAGATGAAAGAACAGTTCGAAAAACTTGGACTTAACCCAGCTGGATTTATAAATCCACTACTTTCAAATTCGGCAAAACCTGAGCCACTTCCAAAAACAATTGTGCGCGACACTGCGAAAAAATTTACCCAAGCACATGGATCGCAACCAGTCGGTGCCAATGATGTTGCTGAGATAAAAACTGCGTTAGATCTCGCGCAACTATGGCTCGATGACAAAACAGATTTCACATTGCATACATCTGAAAACCGAATCGCGTTAAGCCGCACTGATTGGGTTGATACCTCGCTGGCTGGTTGGCAAGAAACCGTCGAACCACTTGCTGCCGGGTTGGCAGATGCACTAGCTGGTTTGTTATCGCAAGCAAGTGAAGCTGCAGATCAAGCATTTAATTCCGATGGTTCACTCAATGAAGAATTTTTGGCCGAAGCTGGCGTTGATCCAAATATGTTTAAAGGCCCAAATGGCGAAAACATATTAGGTGGCATTGGAAATGCACACGCATCTATGGACATGATCGGTGGTCTATTAAAAGGCTTTATTGGCTCACTTATCGCAACTCAATTAGGTCAAGCAATCGGTCAACTTTCAGCCAGTGTTACTGGAATCCACGATGTTGGTCTGCCGCTCATTACTCCGGCCCACCCAGCGCTAATTCCTCAAAACATTAACGCATGGGCCACAGATCTTGATGTGCCGATCGCCGAAGTTCGCTTATTCCACGCACTGCGCGAAGCTGCAATTGCTCGACTCTTTGATAACAACCCTTGGTTAGTTTCATATTTGCGCCAATCAATTACTGATTATGGTCGTGGCATCACAATCGATATGGACGCGATTCAAGATCAAGCTACTTCAGCACTTAGTTCAGCTGAGATTGATTTGAATAATCCAGAATCGTTTGCCAATGCAATCAATAAAGGTTTATTCACTCCCGAAGAATCTGAAGCGCAGAAAGCTGCACTCATAAAACTCGAAGTTGCACTTGCCTTAATCGATGGCTGGGTTGATGAAGTAGTCACAACTGCAGCGGGTGAACGTTTACCGAATCTAGAAAAGTTGCGTGAAACTCTACGTCGCCATCGCGCAACCAATGCGCCAACCAAGCAACTATTTTCTTCACTCCTTGGCCTAGAGGTATCCCCTCGGTTAGCTCGTGAGGCAAGTGCTTTCTGGCGATCAATTTCTGAACTCAGCAATATCTCAACTCGCGACAAGATTTGGTCTGGCATTTTGCCAACCCAAGAAGAGTTGCTTAATCCGCAGCTTTATTTAGCAAGCGTTGAAGTGCCAGATGATTTGAGTGGATTACTTTAAGTAAGACAAAGATAAAAAAGCGAAGTCCCCGGTCGCTGTTAAATATCTGCCTTCCCCTTGCAGATATAAAACTGTTATCCGAGGACTTCGTACGCGAAAACTTAACGAAGTTTGCAGTATGAATCAACCGACTCTCAGATTGACAAAGTGATTCTTTTCCTTGTAACGCACTACTTTCACGCTACCTTTTGCTTATGAATTCATCTGAAAATATCGATTTATTTTCAATTGCTGAATCGCAAATAACTAAACCTGTAGTTGATACTTCTCGTGAAATTGCACCAACATTGCCTGGGGTTGACCAAGGTGAAATCGTGGTCATTCGTTCTAAGCGACGGAAGAAAAATATCTCGGCATATCGCCAAGGTGGACAGATAGTAGTTTCGATCCCAGCTCGAATGAGTAAAGCTGACGAGCGATCGATTGTCCCCGAGATGGTTGAGCGAATTCGTAGCGCCGAAGCTGACCGCACCCCGTCCGAATCTGTCCTGATCGCCCGCACCGTGGCCCTGATCGAGGCCTACGCCCCAGAAATCACTGAACGCCCGGCCAGTATCGACTGGCGAGCGATGCGTGAGCGCTGGGGATCTTGCACCGGCATCGACCGCAGTATCCGAATCTCCGACCGCCTTAGGTTTGCCCCAGCCTATGTGCAGGACTATGTCCTCTTTCATGAAGCGATCCACCTGCGCTTTTTCGACCACGGCGCAGATTTTCAAGCGATCCTGGCCATTTACCCCGATGGCGAGAAAGCCCAGGCCTACCTCGATGGCTATGAGCTGGCCGAAAGCGATCTGGCCCCGCCTGAGGTTAAATAAGGCCTAGGGCGCGGTCAAAAAACTTCCCACAAAGTACGCTCAGAAGCCCCAGATTGAGCGTGAGCGGGGGTATCGTAAAGCCTGCACGCAAGTAAATTTCGTCGAATTCCATCGACAAATGCTCGCGTCGATTGGAGGCTCCACATGGCAGAGACATACAAAGGTGACGCTTACTGCGTTAAGTGCAAAGAGAAGCGTGATTTTGAAGGAACTGTAAAGGTTTCCGACTCTGGTCGTCGCATGGCACAGGGCATCTGCCCAGTCTGTGGCACCAAGGTAAATCGCATCCTTGGCAAAGCTCAGTAATTTTTCATCAAAAAAGTTTTACCGAACGGCCCGTAGCGAGTTAATCGTTGCGGGTCGTTTGCTTTGCCCGGTGAGATTCTCTGATCAAGAGCGCATCTGACTCTGCGGGCGATTGCCGCTAACTTCGGGTAAGAAATCGGGTGCTCTTCCGCAGAATTTCAGCTGGCTCAATCACCCGCGATCGAAATGCGCGCACTCTGCGCCCATGACAACTAATCCCACAATTGAAATCTCTGAAATCAAGCCTCGTTTAAAAACAGGGGCAATCGTTACCGCGATCAGCAACACCAAACCGCAATCACATTTCATTGGCCATGCCAGTTCAGGTATTCAAATCAGTCACCCCGGAGCTGCTGCCATCTTGGCCAACTTTGTGGGCTCGCTAACTTGCTTTGAAATCAGCATCAAGACTGGAGCACCTTTTGAAGTAGTCAACAAAATCTGCGATGAGTTAGTCGCTGCCAACTTGATCGACCAGATTGCCAAGCCCGTCGTCTTGGCAGATCGCTTTCATTCCGAAAAAACTAATCGCAAAACATTTTCACAGGACCAGAGCCAAGATGTCGCCTACCTGCAATTGCAAGAACGCATCGCACCCGAACTCGGTCAGATCACTTGGCAATCTGGAATCATCGATGCGGGCGTCACTACCTTAAGTCAGAGACAAAACGTAGCCATCGATATTTGTGGTGATGATCGATTAGCGACTTCACTCTTAACAATTTTGTTAGCTAGCGGAGTTTCCCAAACAACGCTCGCGCTAAGTAATCTGCAACGAGACATCACTGCCCGAGACTTGGGGACTGGGGTTTTTGCAATTAATGACATGGGTATGAATCTAAATAATCGCATTTGCGAAATCGCTCGTAACTTTTCGCTCTTTCCTATTTCCAAGAACGCTGACATTAAAAGTTATTTAACAATCATCTTTGGTGCACCAGACCCAGCCAAAATCAGTGCTTTGCTGAGTTCTAACTTGCCGCATTTATTTGTTAGCGCACTTGATGCAACAACAACACGCATCGGGCCGCTAGTGATTCCGGGCAAAACCCCTTGCAATAGATGTATTGAATTAGACCAAATAGAACAATCACCACTACTAAATCAAATCAATCAAGCTCGCTCGTTTGCCCCAACCCGACAATTAAATACCGCAGCTACTGCCCAAATCGCCGGCACGATTGCTCAATCAGTTCTGAACTTTCTAGATACTGGATTTAGCGAATTAATTGGCACCCAAATCTTGCTCGATACTGCGCGGCCATGTAATCCCCAACACATCGCATATGCGATTAACCCTGCCTGCGGGTGCGCCTGGTGATTTCAATGTGCGAGATTCTGAAATCCTCGCCAGACTTACCCAGTGAGCAACTTCGAAACTGAGATCCCGAAATCAACAACGGCGCGTACCGCCAAGATGATTTCTATTCCAGTTGGAATTGCCGGTCGTAGTGCACTCGGTTTTGGTCGCCAATTAGTTGGGCAATCCGGCAGCATGGTCTTTAGTGAGATTCAAGAGAAAACTGCTGAGCAAGTATTTAAAGTTTTAGGTGAACTAAAAGGTGGCGCGATGAAATTCGGCCAAGCTCTCTCTGTTTTTGAAGCTGCCCTACCTGAAGAAATTGCTAAGCCATATCGCGAAACGTTAACTAAGTTACAAGAATCAGCACCACCGCTACCAACTCGGGTAGTTCATAAAGTATTAGCCAAAGAGTTAGGTGAAGATTGGCGCGATAACTTCGCTAACTTCGAAGATCAACCAACTGCATCGGCTTCGATCGGCCAAGTTCACAAAGCAACTTGGAAAGATGGCCGAGCCGTTGCAGTAAAGATTCAATACCCAGGTGCTGCTGAAGCTTTAATCTCTGATCTAAATCAGATTCAACGCTTTGCCAAGATTTTTCAATTAGTAATGCCCGGTTTAGATATGAAACCATTGCTCGAAGAACTTCGCGCGCGCATCATTGAAGAAGTTGATTATCGTTACGAAGCAGAAGCACAACAGAAATATTCTGAAGTTTACGAAAACGATCCGGATATTGCGATTCCAAAAGTTGTAATGGCATCTGATCGTGTATTAGTTAGTGAATGGTTAGAGGGCACCCCGCTCTCAAAGATCATTGCCAGTGGCACCCAAGAGCAACGAAACAACGCCGGCATGAAGTTGGCTCGTTTTCACTTCACTTCCCCTGATCGCGCAGGCTTACTTCACGCCGACCCACACCCTGGCAACTTCCGGTTACTCGAAGATGGTCGCTTAGGTGTGCTCGACTTCGGCGCTTGCAACCGTTTGCCTGATGGTTTCCCTGAACCGATGAAGAATTTGCTCAAGCACGCACTCGATGACGATGCAGTCGCACTTTATGAAGGCTTTAAGAAAGATGGCTTCATCTTGGCCGATGTCGATGTCGACCCAAATCTGGTCTTGGAATATCTAGTGCCGCTAGTTGAACCACTTAGAACCGAAGTATTTAAGTACTCCCGTGAATGGCTCCGCGATCAAAGCGCTCGCGTTGGCGACCCACGTAATCCAACTGCCAAGATCGGTTTCCAGTTAAATCTGCCAGCTGAATATGTATTGATCCACCGCGTAACCCTCGGCACTACTGGCATTTTCTGCCAATTAGAAGCCGAGGGCAAATTCCGCGATGAAGCTCTCTCCTGGTTCCCAGAAATCGCCCCTGCATCTATCTAGTTTTTTCCCAAGCCAGTAGATTAAGTCCAGCAATAATTTAGAAAGGGCGTAAATGACTATCTGGATGTGGGCAGTAGTTATCGTGATTTTGATTGTGGTTGAGCTTCTCACCGTAGATCTACTCTTCGCATCTTTGGCAATAGCGGCAACTGCTGCACTAGTTGCAAATGCCTTTGGCTACGAAATGCCTGTCCAAGGAATTGCATTCGCACTCTTTGCGATTCTTTCATTACTTTTCTTACGCCCGATCGCGCTCAAACACCTCAAGAAAGAGGTTCCTGGGTTTGCCACGAATATGGATGCCTTGATCGGAGCGCCTGCACTAGCTTTAACAGAGGTTGACCTAAATGGTGGTCAGATAAAACTTAATGGTGAAGTTTGGTCAGCTAGATCTGCTTCTGGAACTATTTCTACAAATACGCAATTATCGGTAGTTTCAATTGAAGGTGCTACGGCCCTAGTCGTAGCAAAGAATAGTTAAGGGGAAATAAATGGATGCAATAATCTCAAGTGCAAGTCTTGCCTTAATTGTTTTAGTCTTTATTGTAATTCTCTCTAAATCAATCAAGATTATTCCGCAAGCAAATGCTGGTCTAGTTGAAAGATTGGGCCGCTACAACCGGACCTTAGGTGCCGGTTTAACCATCATTATTCCATTCATTGATCGCTTCTTACCTTTGATAGATATGCGCGAGAAAGTGGTTTCGTTTCCACCTCAGCCAGTAATCACTGAAGATAACTTAGTAGTATCAATTGATACCGTTATCTATTTTCAAGTTACCGATCCAAAGTCAGCTACCTATGAGATTGAAAATTACATCCAAGGTATTGAGCAATTAACCGTAACAACTTTACGTAACGTGGTTGGCGGACTTGATCTAGAGCAAGTTTTGACCTCGCGAGATTCAATCAATGCCGCGCTGCGCGGAGTCCTCGATGAAGCAACTGGCAAGTGGGGCGTTCGCGTTAATCGAGTTGAATTAAAAGCAATCGATCCACCTCCAAGCGTGCAGGAATCTATGGAGAAGCAGATGCGCGCCGAGCGTGAAAAGCGTGCCGTGATTCTCACCGCTGAAGGTGAAAAGCAAAGCCAAATTCTTACTGCCGAAGGTGAACGTCAAGGTGAGATTCTGCGTGCCGAAGGTGATGCCCAAGCTGCAGTTCTACGAGCACAAGGTGAGGCCGAGGCAATCGCAAAAGTTTTCAACGCAATTCATGAAGCAAACCCAGATGATCGAGTACTTGCTTACCAGTATCTGCAGCAACTACCAGCAATTGCTAACGGAACTGCCAGCAAGGTCTGGATCATTCCAGCAGAACTCTCTGGTGCAGCTGAAAAGATTGCGAAAGCTTTTCGAAATACCGATTAAGAAAAGCTATTTTCAAGCAGCAATGCGTGGGCGCCCAGCTTTGCGCTTTGCTTGGATAACAACGCCATCTTCAAATAGTTCGCCACCCCAAACACCAACTGGTTCCTGACGTGAGAGCGCGCCAGATAAACACTTGGCTCGCACTGGACACTCACCACATAACGCTTTAGCAGCTTTGATATCTGCTTCGGCATCAGAGAAGAAGGTTTCAGGTTCTGCACCGTGGCATGGCAAAGTATTAGCGATCGGATTGCCATATGTGCCAGTGATGTCACCGAGGCCAATCTTGTCGCCGCTTTCGGCCCAACCTGGTACTAGTAGTTCGCTGAAGAGAACGCTCATGGTTCTCACCTTCTTTCCTTTGTTAGTTTGTCTTTCTCTTGTTTGGGTAGTTGTCGGGATAAAGAAAAAGGACCCTTAATCCTTTTGGATTAGGGCCCTTGTTTGGCTTATTCGATGTTATTCGAATGAACCTCCAGCAGACCCGGATCCGGCATAAAAATTGGCATAAGCTGCAAATGTGGTTGCAGTAGGCCAATTAGATGTCGCGCGCTTAGCTGATACGGGTTTCATTGCAGCACCCATAACAGCCTCACGCATTGCGTGTGCTGTATGTAGATGTGCAGTTCTTTGCATAAGGGCAAGAGTAAAGCATCGGTAATCAATGATGCAAATTAATTAAATGCGCGTTCCACTAACTGGTCAGTAACCCTGCTTGTGCGAGAAATGGCGAAGGTTTTCCGCGATAGCTAATACGTAATTCACGCTTTGCTCGAGTCATGCCCACATAGAACAAGCGGCGTTCTTCTTCAATCATGCGGGCATCGAGCGTGAATCCATTGGTTTCTAGCGGTAGTAAGCCCACATTGGCCCCCATGAGGAAAACTCGCTCCCATTCAAGGCCTTTAGCTGCGTGCAAGGTGGCCAAGGTAATTACCGGCATGGTCGGCGGATTGTTCTGCTGCACGCGATCTTCAACTTCGCGTAAATAACTACGCAAAGTTTTCGGTGAGAAGTTTGTATCTTCATCAAGCTCGCGCGCTAAGTGCAACAACCCGGCAATGCCATCGATGCTTTGGCCAGTTAAAAACGGTTGCGCTAAAGTGCGTAGTTCATCGAGCCAATTAATTCCTTCGGTTGGAATGACGGACGCAGTGCGCACACCTTTTAAGAATTCTTTTACATCAGGGCGATCAAAGAAACGTTCGGTGCTACGCACTTGATATGGCAACTTCGCGCCATTCATGGCACGCTCTAATGAATTCAATTGTGAGTTAGTGCGAGCAAGCACGGCAATCTCTTGCGCGGGTACACCACTACTTAATAAGGCAGTCAGGTCAGCAACAATGCCAGCAATTTCAGATGACTCGTCGTTATATGCAAGAACCTCTGGTTTATCGCCATGATCATTTTGCGCATTTAATTCTTGCCCCATTGTGGCGCTGCGCAAAAGTGAATTAGCGGCAAAAGTAATTTCTGGAGTTGAGCGATAGCCAGAAGTTAAGCGAATAACCTCGGCATCTGGAAAACGGGAAGTAAATGTAGTTAAGAACGAAGATGTGGCACCAGCGAAAGAATAAATAGTTTGGGCAGGGTCGCCCACTACACAGATCTCTTGGCGATTGCCGAGCCACGCATTAATCAGTCTTTGTTGTAGTGGTGAAATATCCTGATACTCATCAACTGTGAAATAACGATATTGATCTTGCACGCGCTCGCGAACTTCACGTTCTTCTTCGAGCATTGCAGTTGTCAGCAACAAAACATCTTCAAAATCCATAGCTAGCTCTTGGCGCTTGATACTTTCATACGCGGTGTAAACCTGAGCAACTTGTTCGGCATTAACGCGCGGCTTGGCTGCGCGGTTATCGAGTTCAGTTAAGTAATCAGTTGGGCCGATCTGCGAAACTTTTGCCCACTCGATTTCGTTAGCAATATCGCGCAAGGTGTCGCGCGAATTGATATTGATCGTGCCCTGCAGGCCGGCTCGATTGATGGCTTCGCCCAGAAATCCAGTCTTAGAGGTCAGCAAATCAGGCGTGCGACCGCCGAAAACACTGGGCCAAAAGAAGAGCAGCTGCTTGAGCGCTGCCGCGTGAATCGTGCGGGCAGCCACGGTTGGCACGCCCAAACTACGAAGGCGGGTGCGCATTTCACCGGCTGCACGAGCCGTAAAAGTGATCGCCAGAATTCGCTGCGGATCCATGGCCCCAATGGCTGCGGCATAGGCAATGCGGTGAGTTATCGCGCGAGTTTTTCCAGTACCCGCACCGGCGATTACACAAACTGGCCCACGCGTAGCTAATGCAACTGCGCGTTGTTCATCATCGAGGGCTGCCAAAATTTCTTCGGCGCGAACATTTACCAGCGGCTCTTCAGTCATCGCCAGCTCTCGCCGCCGATCAAACTCTGGCCAGTAAATTCACCATGCTCTGCGCCAAACCAACGTTCAATCATTTTGCGCGCAACGCTAATGATCGGCGGCAATAGCAGCGAACCATCTTCCATTGCCATTCTTAACTGAGCACGTGAATACCAGCGAACTTCAACAATTTCCTCGCCATCAGGTCGGGCAGCTGCAGGATCATCAATTACAGCTTCAAATGCAATCATGATGCTGGCTGGAAATGGCCAAGGTTGTGAACCTAAGTAATGAATCTGCGAAACCGATACGCCACTTTCTTCAAATACTTCGCGCGAAACACATTGTTCAAAAGTTTCACCAGGTTCTAAAAATCCCGCAAATGTTGAGAATCGACCAACTGGCCAAACTGCTTGGCGACCGAGCAAGATGCGATCATCGGTATCGCGCACTAAAACAATGACTGCGCTATCGGTGCGCGGATGATGTTGTGCTTCGCATTGATCACAAACTCGAACCGCTCCGCCAAGTGAACTAGTTGTGCTTGCTCCGCACTTTGAACACATCGGGTGCGAGGTATGCCAATTAGAAAGTGCTACCGCGTGCAGAGCTAAACTAATTTCTAGTGGACAAAGCGCAGCCCCGATTTCGCGCAATGAAAGTAAATCTTCTGACTCAGCAACGTGGGCGGCAAAATATGGCGTATCGGTTGCACGATCGATACCAAGAAAATAGTTCTCGTCACTTTGCGCATTAGGATAAAGTAATTTGGCACTTGCTAAATCAGCGCTGACTTTTCCGCCACCAACAGTTAGAACTTTGGCGCGCTTAAGCAGCTCAGCCAGTGTCGCTGGGTCAGTTCGCAGCTCGCCGGCACGGTCAATCAGGCTCGGCTGTTGGTTAATCGCGCTCATAAGGGGCAACGCTACTAGCCTTCACGCATGAAGGTAACCTCGTGGAATCTGCTGCATGGCATGACGATTCCGCCCAAATCGGGCGATGATTTCAGTGGTTTTGCCCAGGCTGCCGCCGACTTAGGTGCCGATGTTTTAGCGATTCAAGAAGTAGATCACCGATTAACCAGATCAAATAGCTCAGCCCAAACTAGCGATATTGCATTAGCAATGAATGCAAGTGACTGGGCATTTGCACCAGGAATCATTGGGTCGCCTGAAGGTAAATGGCGTGCAGCAGATGATGAGATAGCAACTAATTCAGGTAGCACCTCAGAAATGGAGTCTGGCAGTTATGGCATCGGCCTTATTTCCAAAATCAAAGTTTTGAATTGGCATCGCCTAAATCTTGGTAGATCACTTGTTGGAATGCCGCTGTTAATTCCAAATACGGAAACTGGAAAAGCAAAAGCAATTTATATTAAAGATGAGCCACGGTTGGCACTTGCCGCTGAACTGGAAAATGGCTGGACAGTAATCAACACTCACTTATCTTTTGTTCCCGGCATGAATCTTTTGCAATTGCGAAAGCTAAAGAGTTGGGCTGATTCTTTCGGCGAGAAAGTTTTACTACTTGGTGATTTCAATCTGCCCGGTGGAATTCCAGCTATTGGATCAAATTGGCAATCACTTCATGTGCAAAATACTTACCCAAGTTGGAAACCAAAGATTCAATTTGATTACATCTTAAGTAAAGGCGTTTCGCTAAAGGATGTAATTCAGGTTCCAACTACTAAATCAGCAATTAGCGATCATTTGCCGCTAACAATAGAAATAGATTAGGCGACTTCGGCGATCTTGCTCTGGTTGTGAGTTAAAGATTCGCGTTGCACTTTAAAGATTGAAAACAGCTCAAGACGCTTCTCATCAGGAATTGCAAAGGTGGCGGCTTTGCCCGACCAAGCATTTAGATCAGCCAGTGAATTACAGGCAGATAAACCTTCGAGTAAACGCTCGAGATCTCCTTCAGCCAAATTGCGCTTAGGGGCTTTATTGCGATTATTCTGATTAGCCCGCGCCACTTTTTCCATCTCTTCGCGGCTAGGGCGCTTACCTTTAGCGGCAAAGCCCAAGTTAGCGAGGCAGCGGCCAATGCTTGAGGTTTCGCAGTTCTCGCTGGCATTAGCGCGGTTAATAACGCTGCTACCTTCGATCTCGGTAGCAAAGCCGGTTGCTTGCGGACGAGCATCTTCGCGGTTGGTAAATGCCTCAGTACGGCACACCCATTCCACTCGCCCATCAGTGCGTTCAGTTCGTTGTAGGTCTGTGATGATGCGGCCATCAGGAAATTTCTTCCAGAATGCTTGAATACGATTTTCAACTGGCTCATAGAGATCAATATCGAAGTAGCTCATGACTTAAGCCGCCGCAATTAGTTCGTTAGCAATTACTTCACCTGGGTTTAGCGTGCCGGCGCGGAATGCATCGGTGATTAGTTCGCGCCCAGTTTCGGTAAAGCGAGTTGAGATATAGGAATCGCGTGAATTAAAGGCGATGAAATCTAGAACTTCGCCGGTTTCGAGATGGATTGCGTCGCCATTTACGTTCTTAAGATCATCGAGAATTTTCTTGCGGAAAGATTCGCGGACGGATTGCACAATCTCAGTCTCGTAATTGGCGCGCACCCACTCGGTGAATGCATGCTCATTGAGAATTTCAGGAGATGCCTTTGGGGTAACTAATGAGACTTTGGCGATTTCTTCGCCATCAAGGTTTGCCTTAACTGAATCTGCACCAACGGCATCGAGGGCATCGGCAAATTCACGACGCAGACGATCTTTAGTTTCTTTGGCAGCATTTGCAATAACTGTGATTGCCGATAACTGAAGCGCTAGCTCTTTTAGATTCATTTAGTCCACCTTTACTCATTAGTTGTTTCGCAGTGCTTAACTCTTGTTAAGTGGTTGCGATGTGATGAGTAAAGCGGGCACCACTGACAAAGCCCCCGGTGAAGGGGGCCTTGGCGGCGTGTCGTCCTTATAAATCAAGGGTTTTAGCGCTTTAAAACTTA
>ERZ888423.2391-NODE-2391-length-14090-cov-4.619665_pt1 | contig 14090 bp, 12 predicted proteins | sample MGYA00520523_ERZ888423 | MGnify/ENA primary metagenome ERZ888423 (study PRJEB32303, sample SAMEA104408611) | aquatic metagenome | biome: Brackish water; feature: Pelagic; material: water | place: Baltic Sea | collected 2014-06-08T10:24:00 | depth 30,27 m ...
TTGATCAGACGTTCCTTAACACTGAGCACACACAAAACTATACTTTCGTATATTTCAAATATACTTTTGCGTTTTTTATATTCAAATGAATATCCAAATTAACCGAATGACAACATGCCCTAGACTTCGGAATTTATAATATAAATTTAATTCAGGTATGTGTGTTTTTGTAAGGTTAAGGTTTGACGCCGCGATACATCGTTGTCTTCTTATGAACCTCACTCAGACCGCAGAAAAAATTAATAGAATGCCCGAAAACTGGGTATGACAGGGAAGTTGGAAGATCATATGCGCATTCTACTGGTTGATGATAAAGCAAACCATGACGCGCTTAATGCTACAATGCGGTTGGAAAAATTCTCAGTCAAACGGGTGCCAAACGGGGCGGCCATGATAGTGGCTGCACAGTCCGAGAGCTTTGATATCATTTTGTTTGACGTTTTGATGCCAGACATGTCGGGCTTTGATGCCATAAGCCAAATGCGCGCCAATTTGATTGAGGCACCGATTTGCATTTTGTCTGAGGTTGGCAACGCTGCCAGCAAGATCCGTGCATTGGAACTGGGCGCGGATGATTACATTCAGCTGCCGATCAAAGCCGAAGAACTGACCGCCCGAATTGAAGCGATTATCCGCCGCGCCTCGGGACATATCGCGTCGCATCTTGATATCGGGGATATCCGGATCGACAATCGGGCGCGCGTCGTATTTTTTGCGGGCAATCTGGTGCCGCTGACGAACAAAGAATTTACCGTGTTGGAACTGCTGGCCAACCGCCGTGGTCGCACGATCAGCAAAGAAGGCATCATGTCACAGATCTATTCTGGCCATGATGAACCAAATGGCAAAATTATTGACGTGTTCATCTGCAAAATTCGCAAGAAATTAGCAAAAATTCGCGGTGACGGCGGTGATTACATCGCAACCGTTTGGGGCAAGGGCTATATGCTGCGCGCCCCACACGCTGAACAGTCAGCGGCCTGATTTCAGGCCAGCCTTCACACAGGCTATCACTGAATTTTCTAAAGAATCTGCTGGTCGCGGGCGATCATCGCGGCATGTGTGCGATTGCGCGCGCCCAGTTTGCGGCTGAGCGTTTTAACGTGCAACTTCACCGTGACTTCTTGAACGTCACAGTCACGCGCGATTTCCTTGTTTGATTTACCTTCGCACAGCCCCGCCAGCACCTGACGTTCGCGCTCACTTAAAACAATGCGGTTTTCAGCGCTGCTGGTCTCACCCTGAAGAAAGCGAAAGGGCGCGAACACTTCACCCGCAGCCATAAACTTTACCGCCACCGCCATCGAGCGCAGCGAAATCGTTTTAGGCACAAATCCCGCAGCCCCTGCCGCCAGCACCTTTTCTGCGACCTCGCGCGAAGCAGTGCCCGAAATCACTGCAACCGCACGCCCCCCATTGGCCGCCAGCGCCCGCCCCAAGCCCAAGAGACCATCCATGCCAGGCATTGAATAATCAAGCAGCACCAAATCATAAGGCCCCGCACGCCCAATCGCATCCATCGCAGATGCAAGATCAGCCGCAACATCCACAGAAATGTCTTTATCGGCGCTAAGCGAGGCCGAAATTGCCTCGCGTACCAGATCATGATCATCTGCTAACAATATCCGAATGCGTGCATCTGACATGCGTTCAGCCGCAACCTTTCCAATATGCATCAGATCCGACCGATGCCGCCCCTATCATCCGCCCAATCAGCCGGAACATCACAGCCAGTCTGGGCATTCATATTTTGGCCAATCCTATTTAGCCCCAGTGAATTCGCCAGAAATCTGGCACAACAACCTTCAATTAACATTCGTTATAGGCATTTCATTTATTTGTCATTACCCTTTTGATTGCAAAGCTGCGTTTTGACAGGCTAAATTTGGGCCTGTGCTATAATTGCAAAGAAGCCACAAGTGTTGACACATCCCAGCAAGATTTCCGCCAGCGCCATGCAGACGCTGCCAATGCGCATCGCGCGTAACCTGCAGCCATGCGCGCTGCAATGATGGCGCATTCGTTTTTCAGCAAGATTAAGCGGTTTGCGCCAGTCGTCGGTCCAGCGATTGCACCAGCCTTGGCAAATATCAGCTTTTTGATGGTGGGCATTAGCTTTGCCTTGGCCGTAGGGGCGGTTGGCTATATCGGCTCAGATGTTCTACGCAGGGTTGAGGCCTTTGGGTCAGACAGAGCTGATACCGCACAATGGGCGATCAATAAGATTGATGGCGATCTGTTGCTTTTTCAAAACACGTTACTTTTGGCCAGATCAGCACCGCAGATTGGGCTGGACCCGCTGCGCCAACGCTTTGCAACGCTCAACGGCCAGATTACCGATGATCTGGGCGTCAAGGTGCTGACAACGGCCGTACCAATTCCGCAAACTGGGGCGGCGGTGCGAGGGTTGCAAGCTTGGGCCGCTGAAACCAGGCCGCTGATGGATGGGCCAGATGGGTTGTTGCGGGCCAATTTGGCGCAGCTTTATCTGCGCACTGAGGCCCTGCACGACACAACCCACGCCATCGCCAAAAAAGCCAACACAGCCTTTGCCGAACAAACGCGAAACGAACGGCGAGAAATCACCAACAGCCTGCAAAACATCGCTTATCTGACGCTTGCGCTGATTGCTGATTTGCTTTTGCTGTCGGTGGGCGTGTTTCGGCTTTACCGCCGATCAGAAAGCCAATCTGATCAGATCAAAAGCACCACCGCCCGACTTGAAACTATGGTGACAGCGTCATTTGATGCCATTCTGGCCTTGGACGACGCAGGTCGGACTTTAGCATTTAACCCTGCAGCTGAGCGGATTTTTGGCTATGATACTGCAAGTGTCATGGACAGATGTGCGGCCGATTTTCTGGTGCCTGATGACGTGCGCGACACCCATCCCTTAGTGCGGATCACCGCGGGAAAGGGCATGGACCAGCCACCGATCAAACGTGGGCGGCTGCGCACGCGGGCACTGCGGCGCAGCGGTGAAAGCTTTGCCGCCGAATTTTCGATCGATCTGGCCCCAAGCCCGGCGGGGGCCGTATGGGTGATTTTTGCGCGTGATATTTCCGACAGCATTGCCCGCGAACAGCAGCTTAAACAGGCCCGCGACACTGCGTTGGCCGGAGACAGGGCTAAGGCGCGTTTTTTGGCCGTGATGAGCCATGAAATTCGCACGCCACTAAACGGTCTGCTAGGCTCGCTTGATCTTTTGGCTGATACCAATCTCAGCCCCGAACAGGCCCGGCATCTGACGGTTTTACAAGCCTCGGGGCACTTGTTGATGCAGCATGTCAACGATGTGCTCGACCTCTCACAGGTGGAATCGGGACGGTTGCAGCTTGAATTGGTGCCTGTTGATCTTCAACAGTTGATGGAAGATCTGGTAGACGGGCAGCTGCCCGTGGCGCGAGCGGGCGGCAACCGCCTTGATTTCCGCATCCTGGGCCCTGCCCCGGATTTGGTTGAGGCCGATCCCCGCCGGATTGGTCAGATTGTGCTTAACCTTTTAAGCAATGCGCTGAAATTCACCCGCGGCGGATCGATCCGGGTTGAGCTAGAGCAGCTGCCCGCCAGCCCAGATCAGGCCACCGATCAGCAGCTGTTTGAAATACGCGTGGCCGATACGGGCCAAGGCATTTCTGACGCTGATCAGGAACGCATTTTTGAAGATTTCGTGACGCTTGACACCTCATACGGGCGCAAGGCGGGTGGCACGGGGCTGGGTTTGGGGATCGCGCGCAACATGGCCCGGCTGATGGGGGGTGATATCGATTTGCAAAGTGAGCCCGGTGAGGGCAGCCTGTTTTCATTGCGCTTACCGCTGCACAGCGCCAAACCGCGCGCGCCGCGCAAAACAGCCCGCCCCAGCGACAGTGCTGATATGTTGCCACAAGACTTGGCTGATCTGTTCACGTCCGCCAATCTGCCATCGCTTGATATTTTGGTCATTGAAGACAATGAGATCAGCCGCAATGTGCTTTGCGCCATGTTAAAAAAGGCCGGTCACCGCCCAGCCGAAGCCGAAGATGGGTTGATCGGCATGCAAATGGCCGCTGAGACCCGCTATGATCTGATCTTCACCGATATTTCCATGCCGCGATTGGATGGGATGGCAGCGACCAAACTGATCCGAAATGGTGGTCTGTCACGACATGCCATTATCATCGCGGTGACCGCCCATGCCATGCCCGAAGAAATTGATCGGTTCAAACAGGCGCAAATTGATGACTTTTTGCTAAAACCTGTTCGGATCAGCAGCCTGCAACAGTGTTTGCTTCGCCATTTTCAGGCCCAACCCCAAGCGGCAGCACCTGCCCCCGCTCTGCCCCCAGGCCTGCTTGACCCCGAAACCGCACACCAATTGCGCGATCTGCTTACCATTGAGGAATATGGCGAAACCCTCGACCAATTTGAGGCAGAGATGGGAACACTGATCGACGCGATACAAAACCCAGACACCACGGGCCTGCAATCCAAAGTTCATCATGCGGCCGGTTCTGCGGCCACGTTTGGGGCCCTGGCCCTGCGTCAGACATTGTCGCATTTAGAGGCGGCGCTGAAATCTGGCGATGCAGCCGCCCAACACATGGCCATGCAAGCATTGCCAGCCTTGTGGCAAGACACCGTGCCCCACTTGGCCCTGCCCAAAACGCTTGAAACCTAGCCCACCCGTCAATCGCCATCGGCACCGCCAGCGCCCATTCGGCGCGAGGCATCAGATGCGGGCACCAACGTTTCATCGGCAAAGCGGCGCAACATTTCCAGCCCTGTCGGCGCATAGGCGCACGCCGGGGGTGATCTGGGCCACACGCCAGCCTCAAACTCGGCCCTCTGCGGTGGAACACGCACGATAATTTCAGCCTCTGACAAACCGATCAGCTCGGCCCCCGCTGGGCTTTGGGCAAAAGAAAGGCCGCCACCCGCCGGGACAACCAATCGTTTCGTCCCCGCATTGCGCCAAGACAGCTCAATATCAGTGCTCAGCCGCGTGGCGGTTTGGGCCAGATGTGGCAGCAAAAACCCCGGCCATGCCACAGGCCTAATCTGCACGGCGCGTGCCGTGCTCACACCCTGATCCATCCCACAAAAATCGACAAGCGCCACCCCAACATGCAGCGCGCAAAGCAGCAGGTTGGGCGCATGAGCGCGCCATTGACCTGCAGCAACCTGTAAAGATGCGCAGCCCCGCCACCCCACCAGCACACGCGCCAAAAGACCTGCGCCATCTTGCCCCCCGGCGTGCAGCAGCGCCGCAGCCCATCCGGCCTCTTCCGCAAGGCCCCACTCAAGCCCCGCCCCACGCGCGGCCTTGCCCGCCAAAGCCCGCATTTCAGGCACAGACAGACCCCCAACGTCAGCCATAATGGTGCTGCCCGCTGGGATTTAATGCAGCCCCAACCATCTCATCTGGGAATGGCGCGCCCTGAAACAGGCTGATCCGCACCCATCGGTCTGATCGGGGATCAAACCGCGATGCACCGAAAAATGCCAGTTTACTGCGCAAAAGGTCAATCGGCAGCATATCTTCGGCCAAGAGATTGGCCTGAATTTCGGCGTAAGGGTGTCGCGCCGATATCTGCGCGCGGCGGATCATCATGCGATGCTGCGGATAGAGCAGTGCGAATTCTGCAACCGTTTCCACGCACGCCCCACACAGATCAGCCGCCAACGCTTGTGCTTGGCGTGCGATATCCAATGGCTCTTCGCGCGCGGCCCCCTCTTCGGTCTGGCGCTGCCCCAGACGCGGCTCGTGCTTTTCCTCAGATACATACCAAAACCGGGCCGAGACGGCAGGATCCGTGAAATCAAACGCCTGCGCCCATCCATAATGTTTAACCAAGATCGCGTGCAGATCGGCCAAAGACATTGCCCCCTGCACGGCAAAACCCGCATCTTCGTCAGCCTGCATGCAATCGCCCAGCCCATCAACCAAGGCGCCCTGTGGCTCTAACAGCAGCGCAAGCAGTGCCTCTTGCCCTTCGGTCTGCAGGTGCTCTTGGCCCCACCGCCACAGGCGATCCCAAGGATGGGGCGCCGACAAAACATCAGGTTCTTGGGCCAGATGATCGGCTATGGCTGACAAATCAGCGCGCAACCCAGCCAAACGGGTGACTTGCAGCGGATGGCCACTTTGCCAATGCGCGGCATTGCCACGCGCCTCTGACAGCGCCTGCGCAAACGCCGTTTGGCTGTCATTGCACGCGATGGGCAAAGCGCGCACACGGGCCAGCGCCTCTTCCCGGGCCATGATCCAATTATTCAACAAAATAGGATGGCGGATCAAAAAGGGGGCCATCCCCAGACCTGTGGAATTGCCCACCCCCAGCCCACGCCGAAGCTCTGGGTTCAGCCGCACCGCCACGCCCCCCCCCCGCGCATCTGCGCCAGATGTTCAACCAAATCCACACTAAACGCTCGGATGAACCAAACTGTCAGCATTTCCGCCTGAAACGGCGCCGCCAGTTCTGGCCGGGTGGCAACGGTGCAACGATCAGCCGCGCCAAACTTGCCCGAGCCATAGACCGCCGTGGTGCGCATCAAATATCCAGTTTGCTCAAGCAATGCCGCATCGGGCTGCTGGCCCAATGCAAGCTTGTCGATCACATGATCAAAAAGCCGCACAGATCTGTTGGCGCGGCTGAGCGTGAGTTCGCGCGGGCTGATCCGACCGGCTTCCTGCAAGGGCACATTGGCGGCCAATCGGTCCAGATCATCTTGGGTGGGCGTGCCGTCATAAAGCGCGAATGTCGCATCCCAAGCCGTCGCAATCACCCGATCAGAGCGTTGATCGGCGGGCAGATCATGGGCAAAGGCCACAAGCGTATAGCTGCGCTCACGCCCAACTGCGCGGTAAGTGGCCCGCCCAACCCCGCGCGCATCGATCTGCCAAACGGGGCGGTCAAACACCCAAGCCTCAGACTGCAACCGCCGCAGCATCTGGCGCAGGAATGACAGCCGCGTCGGATGAGACACGCCAAGACGTGGCAACTGCATCACCTGATCAGCCGGGCGGCGAAAGGCTGCAGCACCGGGCATCGGGTTCAGCGTGTCACAGGTCATTTTGGCGCGCCTGTGTGGGGGATTGGCGCAAAACTTTCGGCAAAAAAGCGCTGCCAATTGCCCCCCATGATGGCGGCAACCTCGTCGCCATTCATCCCAACATCCGCCAAACCTTGGGCAATCGCACCAAAATGGCGATTGTCAGAAAACCAATCAGGCATCGGCGGAAACCCGGCTGATGTAGCGCTGCCCTCACCAAAATCAATGCCCTTTGTCCAACGCCCCACCCGCATCCATTCCACCACACTGTCGGGGTGATCTTGGCACAAATCACTGCCCAACCCCAACGAAGAAACGCCATAGCGCTCGGCCGCGCGTGCAATCATCGTGCAAAAATCGCCTAAGGTGCAGCCACTGCCCGCCGCCAAATGATGCGGATAAAGCGAAAACCCCAACATGCCACCGCTTTCACTCAGCGCGCGCAACACGCTGTCTGATTTGTTGCGCAACGCCGGGTGCCACTGGGCCGGATTGGCGTGCGTGATGGCAATGGGGCGGGTTGAATGCGCGATTGCTTGCAGGGTTGAGCGTTCGGCAGAATGGCTCATATCAATGACCATGCCCACACGGTTCATCTCAGAAATCACACCGCACCCCATCCGCGTCAGCCCAGGGTCTTCGGCTTCATAGCAGCCAGTGGCCAGCAATGATTGGTTATTATAACTTAACTGCATAAACCGCAGGCCCAATTGGTGCAGCACAGCGACCAACCCAATGTCATCTTCGATACAGCTTGGGTTTTGTGCGCCAAAAAAGATGGCTGTGCGGCCACTTTCACGCGCATGCGCAATGTCGTCAGCAGTAAACCCTTGAAAGATCAGGTCACTATGGCGTTCAAACCAACGGTTCCACTGTGCGATATTGGCGACTGTTTCGCGGAAATTTTCGTGATAGGTGATGGTGGCATGCACCGCATCCACACCACCCTGGCGCATTTCACGAAAGATCTTTTCCGACCAATTGGCATATTGCAGCCCATCAATCAGCGGTGCCGAAACCCGTTGCATCGCGCGCGCCTTTATTGCGGCGGCCCATCGTTAACCACCCAAGACAGCTTGGAAAAAATTACAGCTTAGAGCAATGGTAAAAGCGCATGACCCGCTATAGCTGAATTTGGCCAAACCCTTCGCGCAAGATCGTGCTCCATCCCTCAGACATTCGGGCAAATTGGGTGTCACCCGCATCAATCCGGCGACGCAGATCCACCCGACAGGTATCGCGTTTGACCACCATCAAATCCAGCGGCATGCCAACCGACAGGTTTGAACGCAGCGTGGAATCCATCGACAGCAGCGCAGCCTTTTGCGCATCTTCCAGCGAGGTTTCCGGCTTTACGACCCGATCAAGGATTGGCTTGCCATATTTGTGCTCACCAATTTGTAAAAAGGGGGTGTCTTCGGTGGCCTCAATGAAATTGCCCTCGGGATAGATCAGAAACATCCGCATATCGCCACCACGCCGCTGGCCTGCCACAATCATACTGGCGCTGGCAGATTGCTTCATGCGCTGCAGCTTATCGGCCACTTGGGTACTGACATCGGCCAGCGTGGCCCCAACAATTTCAGCCACCGCCAGCATTGTGGGGGCCAGCATGATCGAATTGGTATCACTTGCCTCGGGATGGGCAATGGCATCCGTGATCCGCGCGATTGTGGTTTGCGTCACCGACAGGCTGCCCGCGGTCAGAATGCTGATCACGCGCTCACCTGCATCTTCGAACACAAACATCTTGCGATAGGTTGCAATGTTATCAAGCCCGGCATTGGTGCGCGTGTCCGACAGCATGACAAAGCCCGCCCGCAGCATCAAACCAACACAGTATGTCATCGTCTGTCTTCCCCGGCCCTTTTGGCGCTGACCCTATTGCTGCACGGACTGAATCGCAACGCTGACATCCATTGTTTCTGCACCCATACCGCGCGCAATGCCACGGATGGGGGCGGCATCACGCGCATCCATGCCCGAACCCAGACGGATATAGCGCGCATCAGGGCAGCAACGGTTGGCCGGGTCAAACCCCACCCAGCCCAGACCCGCCACCCAAAGTTCAGCCCACGCATGCGCCGCCTCGCCCCGGTCTTGGCCCACCAACAAATATCCCGAAACATAACGTGCGGGGATATCCGCACTGCGCGCCGATGCAATCAGCGCATGCGCGTGATCTTGGCACACGCCTTCGCCCAAGGCCAAAGCCTCGGCAGCCGTGGTATGGGCGGCCGTAACACCCGGGCGGTAAACAATAGCGTCCGAGATCGCCCCCGATAACCGATGCGCTTGTTCCAACAGATCGGGGGTCGAACCTTTGGCCGCACGCCCCAATTCAATCAACGTGCGATCTGCTCGAGTGGCGGGTGTTTCGACCAAATAGGCCTCGGGCGGGATGCTTTCACGGTGGCCCGATAAAACCCCCGCCAAGTCGCGGGTTTCCACCTGCCCGGTGACCGTCACACTCAGCGCATCCACCGGACCTTGAACACTGTAGCCTTGGATCCAATCGCCGGCTGCATCGCGAAACCCGCCGCCTGCAATGCCATCTGAAAGTGTGACATCCCACACAATCACACGCTGGCCATCAAAGCACGACGGATACAGGCGGTGGCTTTGCACAACCCCACGCACCGGCTGATCATAGCGGTAATGCGTGATATGGTTGACCGTTAAAATCATCGCACATCCCCACTAAGATAGCATTCATGGATCAGACCGCCCAGATCAGCGACATCGGCAATGAACCGGGTCAAAAAGTTGTGCAACCCTTCGTCAAACACCGCATCGATGCTCAAGGCCTGCAATTCATCCACCATGGCTTGGGCGCGGGTTTGGGTGGCATTTGCACTGCCATAAAACACCGCCAATCGCTCCAAATGATCTGACACACCCGCGATAGCGGTCAAAAGCGCACGTGGGCATTGCCGGTTCAAAACCAGAAAATGCACAATTTTTGCGGCGGTCAGCTCACCTCCATAGGCCCAGTGAAACGCCCGATGCGCCGACATCGCACGCAACAATGTGCTCCATTGATATGTATCCAGCCCGGTGCCCACATAATCGACCTGCGGCAACAGCACATAATATTTCACATCCATCAGCCGCGCAGTGCTGTCAGCGCGTTCAAGCAGGTAGCCAAGATTTAGAAAATCATAGCCATCATTGCGCAATTGCGTGGCATCAATCGCACCGCGCACCATGGCAGTGTGGCGCATTGTCCAATCGGTCAGCCTGCTCATTTCAAGCTGCGATCGGGGCAGCCGTTCAAGCCCGCGCAGTTCTTGAAAAGCGGTGTTCAGTGCATCCCAAACCTGCGAAGTCAGGGCTGTGCGCACAATGCGGCCATTTTCACGCGCCGCTGTAATACATGACGCGATCGACGATGGGTTATCGCGGTCAAAAAACAAATAGCTCTCAATATTGCGCTGCACAGGGTCATCATATTTGCGGGCAAAGCCCTCGGCCGTGCCACTGGCCTGCAAGATCGAATCCCATTCGCTGCGAAACCCAGCACCCGCACTGGGCAACAGGGAAATACGCGCGCCCACATCCAAAAGCCGCGCGGCGGTTTCAGCGCGTTCCATGTAACGCGCAATCCAAAACAGGTGATCGGCTGTGCGACTTAACATATCATCACTCCGCCAAAACCCATGTGTCTTTGACACCGCCACCCTGCGACGAATTTACAACCAAACTTCCCTCGGTCAGGGCAACACGCGTCAGCCCACCCGGCACCAGTTCAATGCGTTCGCCCACCAAACAAAAGGGCCGCAAATCGACATGACGCGGCGCGATACCCTGATCAACAAAGGTGGGTGTGGTTGACAGTGCCAAGGTAGGCTGTGCGATATACTTGCCAGGATCTGCGCGCAACCTTTCGGCAAAGGATGCAAGTTGGTCACGGCTGGCCTTGGGGCCCACCAACATGCCATAGCCCCCCGACCCATGCACCTCTTTGACGACCAATTCAGCCAGATTATCCAACACATAGCGCAGATCATCAGACTTGGCGCATTGCCACGTCGGCACGTTTTGCAACACTGGCTCTTCGCCCAGATAAAACCTTATCATACCAGGGACATAGGTATAAACCGCCTTGTCATCGGCCACCCCCGCCCCCGGCGCTGACGCAATGGCCACACCACCAGACCGATAGACATCCATCAACCCCGGCACGCCCAGCATGGAATCAGGGCGAAAACACAGCGGGTCAATAAATGCGTCATCCAAGCGGCGATAAATCACATCGACCTTCTTCGGGCCCTCTGTGGTGCGCATCCACACAAACGGCCCCTCTACAAACAAATCCGCACCTTCAACCAGTTCGATACCCATCAAATCGGCCAAAAAGCTGTGTTCGTAATAGGCCGAATTAAAATGGCCGGGTGTCAGCAACACCACGACCGGGTCGCTGCTGGTGCATTTTTCCGGGGCGACTGAGGCCAGCGTGCGGCGCAACAGCGTAGAATACGAATCGATCGGCTCAATCCGGTTTTCGCGAAACAGGCCGGGAAACAGCCGCATCATGATTTCGCGGTTTTCCAACATATAGCTGACACCAGAGGGCGTGCGGCAGTTGTCCTCTAACACATAAAATGTATCAGGCCCGGTGCGCACGATGTCGATGCCAACAATATGGCTGTAGACCCCCCGTGGTGGCACAATTCCGGCGGCGGCCTTTTCATAGGCGGCATTGCGATACACAAGCGCGGCTGGGATTTTACCCGCCCGGACAATCTCGCCCCTGCCATAAATATCAACCAAAAACGCATTCAACGCGCGGGCACGCTGCTTCACGCCCCGCTCTAATTTGCGCCATTCGGCTTGGGTAAACACACGCGGAAACATATCAAACGGGATCAAGCGATCCGGGTCGCCGCCCTCACCATAAACGGCAAAGGTGATCCCAATTCTGCGAAAAAACGCCTCTGCCTCGGCCTGTTTCAGGCAGCGCAGCTCATCAGGCATTTGCTGGGTCCAATCGGCCAGCCGGGCATAGGGCGGGCGAACCTGATCGGCGTGAAACATCTCATTAAAGGCTGTGCTCACTCTTTCCCCGCATTGCTAAAGGGCCGCTGTTGCTTACGCAAACACTACGCCCAGCCACCAACCCAAGGAAAGCAATCACGTGATTTAACGAACAGGCCCCGGGATGATTTGCCCAAAATTAAAGCATTTCGCCTAATTTTATAGCAAATAAACCCGGGGCCTGCCCCAAATTCAGCGTTTTACAACAGGCTTGGCAGCCACAAGACGATACCGGGGAAAGCAATCAACACGGCCACTGTCGCCAAATCCGCAATGAAAAACGGGCTGGCACCGCGAAACACGTCTTGGGCGGAAATATCAGGCCGCACCCCAGCCACCACAAAACAGTTCAATCCGATCGGTGGGGTAATCAGACAAAGCTCTGCCATTTTCACCACGATAATCCCAAACCAAATCGCACATTCTTCACCCGACATACCCAAGGCGCTTGCCTCACGCGTGACATCCACACCACCATTCAGCGCAATCACCGCCGGAAAGGTCACCGGCAACGTCAAGATCAGCATGCCAATCGCATCCATGAACATGCCCAAAATCACATAGGCACCCAGAATGATCAAAAGCGTGAGAATCGCTGGCTGATGCAGCCCTGAAATAAAGGCTGCAAAGGTGTTGGGCAGATCAGCAAACCCAAGATAGCGCACAAAGATCAGCACGCCCCAAATCATCGTAAAGATCATCGTGGTCAGCTTGGCCGATTCAATCAGCGCCCCAGACAGATCTTTCCACCGCGTGCCTTTGTAAAGCGCCATCAACAGCACCACAAACGCGCCCAGCGCCCCCGCCTCTGTCGGGGTGCCCCAGCCGCCGTAGATGCAATACATGATGATGGCCACAACGAAAAAAATCGGCGCAGCAGGCGGCAGCGCGGCAAAGCGCTGCGCCCAAGTAAAGCCCGTCACCGGTGGCCCAAGCTTTGGGTTGCGCTTGGCCATACCAATAATCATCACGGCATAAATCACCGCCGACACCGCACCCGGCAAAAACCCTGCCAACAGCAATTTGCCGACCGAGCTTTCCGTGATGATCGCGTAAATCACCAAAATCGCCGATGGCGGAATAAGCGACGCAAGCGTGCCACCCGCGGCAACAACCCCCGCCGCAAAGCGTTTGTCATAACCCACCCGCAACATTTCAGGGATCGCAATGCGCGCAAACACAGCCGACGTGGCAACCGAAGCCCCAGACACCGCCGCAAAGCCTGCTGTGGCAAACACTGTGGCCACGCCCATTCCACCCGGCAACCAGCCAAGCCAGCGTTTCGCTGCCTCAAAGATTGCGGTGGTCAGACCCGCGAAATAGGCCAGATAACCGATCAAAACAAAAACAGGGATCAGCCCCAAAACATGGCTGGCAGTTTTGGAATGTGGAATCTGACCGGACAGTTTTAATGTGACAGTGATGGCCCGCATCGGGTCCATCCCCTTGTCGATGGTATAAAAAAGAAACATCCCCAAAATGCCAATCAGCGCCGTAGCAAAGGCCACACGCACCCCGATCAGCACCAATATCAGCAAAACACCCGATAAGAGGATTGCGGTTTCAATGGTGGTCATAGCTGATCCTCGGATTTTTCACGGGTGGAAACGGTGCGCGCCTCAGCCAAAGCTTGGGCGGCGGCATCTTCGATCAAAGGCACGGCCACCGGCTCATCCTCGCCGGTGCGCATGGCGCGGGCATACCCCCACAGCTGCAGCACAAGCCGGGCAATCAAAAAGGCAAACATCACAGCCACGACCATTTTCACTGGCCATGTTGGGATGTTGAGATCATCGGTGGTATCGCCCAGTGTCAGCGCGCGCGACGCGTGATCAAATGCGCCATAAAACAGCGCAACCGACAAGATCAGCATCACCAAAATACCAATCGCCTCAGTCAGCCAAAGCACACGCCCCCTGAGCTTGCCGGCAACCAGATCCATCCGGATGTGTCCGCCCAAACGCTGGCAGTAGGCCACCCCCAAAAAGGCCATCAACGGCACCATCTGCTGCATGATC
>ERZ888423.2392-NODE-2392-length-14089-cov-17.189540_pt1 | contig 14089 bp, 14 predicted proteins | sample MGYA00520523_ERZ888423 | MGnify/ENA primary metagenome ERZ888423 (study PRJEB32303, sample SAMEA104408611) | aquatic metagenome | biome: Brackish water; feature: Pelagic; material: water | place: Baltic Sea | collected 2014-06-08T10:24:00 | depth 30,27 m ...
TTGTTTAAGGTAAAAGAAGTATTTCCTAGTTTCGCAAGGACAACAACAGGATTTATTACCCAATCGGGTTGGTATTTCAATTCAAAAGTGAGGCGAACCTTTGCTGTTGTCGTCGCATTCACCTTGCTCACATTTTCTGTATAAAAATAAGGGTCTTGAATTTGAACACCGCCCATTTCTTCCAACCACACATTGCGATAAATACCAGCGTGGTAATAAAAATCGAGGTCTTTTAGCGGTTTGCCCGGCGGGATGCTTACATCTTCGGTGTTATCGAGATAAACCTCCAATAAATTGGAAGAATCTTTTATTGCGCTTGTCAAATCAAATTGAAAAGGCAAGTAACCTCCCACATGAGTACCAACCTCTTGACCATTTAAAACGACTTTTGCCGTGTGCATAGCACCTTCAAAATGAATCAAGAGCTGACGGCCCTTTTGCAACTTGTAATCAAAACGTTTGCGGTAAACTACATGCCCAACAAACTGACTCGTCATGACGAGGGGTTCTAATTTGGGGGTATGTGGCAAAGAAACAATAGTAACTGGGTCCGTTTGCTTGATTTGAAACTCCCAGTTGTCATTGAATAGGGTGCGCTGCAGTTGACCTGTAGAATTGAAAACACAAAGTAAAGCGAGCAGGAACGTAAAATATTTCATTGAAGATAGGCCTAGAACTTAATACAAAAATGCATCGAGGGCAGGTGAGGGGCGCCCGTTGTCTTGCCAACAATTCAACTGATAACCACTCCAAGGTTTAGCACCTTGTGGCTCCCAATAAAATACACCTAAACATTGCTTATTGGGTACATCCAAGGCGGTACCAATTGTAGCTACAAGCAAATCTTTGGAATTTTGAACTTGCCAGTAATCGCCACCTACCTCTACGATCATGACGGGTTTGTTGTAGCGCGTAACCATATCATTTAGGTTGTTGCCAAGGTCTGAAATGGTAACCGTGTAGTCTGTGCCCAGCCAATGAGGATAATAAGATGCACCAATGATATCAAATTGGGCGCCGTTTTGTTGCATGAGGTCAAAAAACCACCTGAATCGGCCGTTGTCATTTCCTTGGTCGATGTGCACAATCGTTTGGATTGCGGTATCTATATCTTTAACTGCTTGGTTGCCCGAGTTGATGAGTTGTGCAAGTTGCAACGGATTATTGACGTGGCCATCTGGCCAAAGCATACCGCTTGGGATTTCGTTGCCAATTTGCACCCATTTGGGCGTAACGCCGGCTTGCTTCAATAATTGTATGGTCTGATAGGTGTGGGTATAAACTGAATCTTTGAGTGCAGCAAAAGGTACCGCAGCCCAAGTGGCTGGTTTGGTTTGATGACCGGGGTCTGCCCAGGTATCTGAGTAGTGAAAGTCAATCATGACGTCCAAACCTTTTTGCCGACAACGCGCAGCCATTAACGCAGTTTCTTCTGGGCTGCAATGGCCGCTGATTGGATGAGAACTTGGATGTACAAAAACGCGCAAGCGGACCGCATTGATACCTCTTGCCGTAAGTAAATCTAGGCAATCAGAAGGATTGCCGTTCTCGTCGTAAAAAATATAGCCTGTAGCTTCCATTTGGGCCAACCAACTGATGTCTGCACCACGAAAGAAGGTCGTTTCAGCTGGAGGGACAGGAGGTTTTGGCTTTACATCTTCCTCACAAGCAAAAAGTGTGATGGAATAGAAAAGCAGCAATATTGGCGCTAGTTTCATGTGTTCTGATCAAAATGAATGGTCATCAGATTGGTTTTATTCAAACCCTTCTTGAGATAAATATCGCTAAAATTTTCATGATTAGGCGCATCAGCCTCCGCTTGTTGCTCTAAACAAATCCCGGCATACTTGTGATATTCCAGCCCCTCTTTCCCTTTAAACGCAACCGCTCCTCCTACATAGACTTGCATGACAGGTTGGTTGGTGTCAAATCGGAGCTTGAACCCATCTGCCGCAATGAGTTGAGCTTGTAGCTGTTTCGCGTTCAAAATAAAGGAAAGATCGAGCCCTTCGAATAGAGAATGAAGTGGGTATTCTAAATTACTAGAGAGTGGAAGGGAAGTATCACCATTTAATGGAAGAATACGGCCAGTAGGTAATTTCTCATTATCGAGTTCTACGTATAAATCTGAAGCAATCCAAGCTTCGGTATCCAAAACACTTCCTTGATGCCCATTCGGATTGAAATAGGAATGTTGTGTGGGGTTGGCAAGAGTATCCTCCAATGCAATGCTTTTAATTTTTATTTCTAAAGCGAAATCCTTGAGTGTGTAGCTGACCTCACATCTCAAATGACCTGGATGTTCAATATTACATGCTTTTGTTTCTAACAAAAAAGTCACTTGAGGGAAAGGATTTTCTTTGAAACTCAGCAATTTCCAATTGACATTTGAAAAACTTCGCTTTCCGCCATGTAAAAGATGCGGACCTTCGTTGGCCTCGAATTGAAAAAAATCATTCTTGAAAGGAATCTTTGCGAGGGCTATTCTTCCTGCGATTGGACCAATAATAGCTCCAAAATAGGCATTTGGTCTTTTTTCAAAGGTTCTCTGATATGTCTCCCAATCGGTATAACCTAGCACAATATCGCGTTTGATAAACTTTGGTACTTCAATTTCAAATTTTTGCAGCGTGGCACCAAATGAAAAAAGGGTGATGGCTGCGTGGGCATTAGCAAGTAGAATTTCCAAAACGGGATGTCCGTCTAGTTGTTCACCGTTATCTTTAATTCGAACTAATGGCCTCATGTTATTTTCTCAACCAAATTTGAAACAAACCGTGCCATTTGGGTAAAACTTAGTGGCTTGTTGTTGGGTCATTTTCAAAGATAGAAAGGATTGATCTAAACAAAAGGGTAATTACTCCCTTATTTATCCTTCAAAAGCTTGTTGGATATCCGCGATGAGATCCTGAGGATCTTCTACGCCAATACTAAGGCGAATGAGTTTTTCTGTGATATTCATTTTGATTTTAGAAGGTGCAGGTATATCTACATGGGTCATGGTGGCGGGGTGTTCAGCCAAACTTTCGGTAGAGCCCAAACTAACAGCGAGTTTAAATAGTTTCAGCTTGTTGAGAAATGCAAAAGCTTTTCGCTCATCGCCTTTGATGTCAAAACTAATCATGGCGCCAGGCCCTAAACACTGTTCTTGGTATATTTTTTGGGACTTTTCCGAGACAATTCCGCCTTCACCTAAAAAATAAACCCTTTCTACCATCGGATGCTTCGAAAGAAATTTGGCAACTTCAATAGCATTGGACTGTTGGCGCTCCATTCTGATTTGTAAGGTCTCTAAGGAACGCAATAACATCCAGGCTGTATGCGGCGATATCATGTTGCCAAGGAAGGTGCGCAAGGTCTTTACACGGGTAATGACCTCTGCTGTACCCATCACCGCCCCGGCGATTAAATCAGAATGGCCTCCCAAATACTTGGTTGCCGAATATACGGTAATGTCTGCGCCAAGTTGTAAAGGTTTTTGCCAGATCGGGCCTAAATAAGTGTTATCAACAGCAACATAAACCTTATGGCCATTTAATTCAGTGTATTTTTTTCCCAATTCGACCATTTCAGCTATGGAAAAGAGGTCGTTAGTTGGGTTTGCAGGTGTTTCGATGTAAATAAGTGCCAACTCTTTGGCTTTGCCGCTGGAAGCTATTTTTTGCTCGATTTCTTCTTGGTTATCATTGACACCAAACTCTATGGCGTCAATTCCGAATTTTGTTAATACATGATGAATGAAATGATGTGTACCCCCATAGACAGGCGCAGAGTAAAGCAAAAGAGCTCCTGGCTTCAAAAACTCTAATAAAACGGTTGAAATGGCACTCATGCCCGACTCAAACATTGCTGAACCTGCAGCCGAATCCCATAAGGTAAGGCGGTCTTCAAGAATTTCTAAGTTTGGATTATTGATGCGGCTGTAGATGAGGCCCAGTTCTTCATTGGGCCGGCTTTGCCGATGCCCGTAGGCAAGTTCAAAGAAATCCTTTCCTTCTTCTGCCGAGGCAAAAACAAAAGTCGAGGTTAAGAAAATTGGGCATTTGACTGCACCTTGGCTAAGCTCAGGCTTGTATCCATGGCTCATCATAAGACTTTCTGGTTTCATAAGTTTGTTGTTGATGTCTGGTAAAAATAGCTGTTCTTTTATTAATAGATTTGAGTTCACATAGAATTCACAAAGAATTACGAATTTTGATACATGAAAATACTGCTGTCCACCATCCTAGTTTACATTTTTACAACGCCATTGCTCGCGCAAATATGGAATGGCCCCATGATTGGTCATGTAACGCACAGCGAAGTCAAATTATGGGTTCAAACCAAGCAAAGCCAAACTATAGCTTTTGCGTACCGAAAGTTCCCATCTGAGGACCAATGGAGCTATACCCAACCGTTTGTCACCAAACAACACGAGGCCTTTGTTTGTGAGCTTACCCTCGAAAATTTAAGCCCAGGGCAAACCTTCGAATACAGAGTGGCCATCAATAACGAGCTTCAAGCGGTTATTGGCAAGCAACAATTCACCACGACCACACTCTGGGCGTATCGATCGCCGGTTCCGGATTTTTCTTTTGCGATCGGTTCTTGCACCTACATAAATGAGCCCGATGCAGACCGCAAAGGCAAACCCTACGGAGAGGCCAATCAAATCTTTGAAAGCATCGCACAAAAACAACCCAACCTCATGCTTTGGCTTGGCGATAACGTTTATTACAGAGAGCCCGATTGGACCTCCAAAAGTGGCATGATGCACCGCTATACACACAGTAGAAATATTTCAGAACTACAGCAACTCTTGGCCAATACACCGCAATATGCCATCTGGGACGACCATGATTTCGGACCAAATGATTCGGACGGAAGCTTTATCAATAAGGGCATGAGTAAAGAAGTTTTTGATTTATTCTGGGCTAATCCGGATCAAAACCATCCTAATATAAACGGAATCTCCAACCAATTTGAGTGGGCCGATTGTCATTTTTTCTTGCTAGACAACCGCTTTGAACGCGCTCCAAACCAACGTAAAGACGGCCAGCGTACCATTTTAGGCAAGTCTCAGCTCGAATGGTTAAAAGATGCCTTGGTTTCGAGTAAGGCGAGTTTTAAATTTATTGCGCTCGGCGGCCAATTTTTGAATACAGCTCCTGTTTTCGAAAATTACAGTGCCAACGGATTCGATAAAGAAAGACAAGAGCTCATTGACTTTATTTACCTCCATCAAATTAAAAATGTAGTTTTTCTCACTGGCGACCGCCACCATAGTGAAATGAGTATACTCAAAGAAGAAGGTAAGCCAACCATTTACGACCTAACCATTTCACCACTCACCTCAGGCGTACACGACGCAAGTAAGGAGGCCAATACGCTGCGGGTAGAAGGAAGTCACATAGCGGTAAGAAATTATGGGTTATTAAGCGTTGAGGGAGAGCTGAAAGCGAGGGTCCTATCCATTGTAATTAACGACGCAGGCGGATTGCCATTATGGCAAACTAAAATCGAATTAGAAAAATAATTTTAACTTTAATAATGCAAGTCTGTGTTTATTGCGCCTCTAGTGGGCGTATCCATTCCGATTATTTTGAAGCTACTTCACGCTTGGCGCATTTGCTCGTTGAACAAAATGTGAATATTGTATTTGGTGGTGGTTCATCTGGTCTTATGGGGCAACTTGCAGACAGCGTCTTGGCTGCAGGTGGGCAGATCAAAGGCATTATGCCTGAATTCATGAAAGAGGTAGAGTGGGGGCATAAGGGTGTTTCAGACTTCGTTTACACCCAAAGTATGCACGAGCGCAAAGCTAAGTTCCTAGAGGGGACAGATGCGCTCATCACTTTACCAGGAGGCCCTGGTACCTTTGAAGAATTATTGGAATCCATTACCCTCAAAAAGCTTGCGCAGTTTACAAAGCCTATCATTATTCTCAATACACGTGGTTATTTCAATGCCTTTCATCAAATGATGCAACAGGCAGTTGATGAGCAATTTATGCCCGATGAACTCAAGTATTTATATACTATAGTCGACACACCTGAAGAGGTGCTTCCGGCTATCCGCAATGCGCATGCTTGGAATAAGGGATTGAAAGACGCAGGAAGTTTGAGATAGCATCTGATTAATTTTTTGTTAAAGATGGTGTTTATTATCCGTGCTGACTTTATTAATCGTAATATTGCGATATATAAATTGATCATGGGCTTAACCAAAATAGATGCTTATTCTTCTGAAACCCTGCACAAGGCCGCTATCTTTAAGGCACTCGGGCATCCGGCAAGAATTGCCATCTTGGAATACATTTCCAAGCAGACAACTTGTATCTGTGGTGAAATCGTAGCAGAATTGCCGCTATCTCAAGCGAGTATCTCTCGACATTTAAGCGAACTTAAAGCAGTTGGCCTCATCAAAGGAACCATTACTGGAACCTCCGTATGCTATTGTCTAAACTTAGAAACACTACCGCTCATCATACAATTTATCAATCAACTCCATTCACCAACTACTCAAACTTGTTGCCCATGAAACGCTCTCAATTCAAAAGTGCTTTGCACTTAGCCAAGGACGAAACATTGAAAATCAGGTTGTTGTTAATGATCAAATCGTACAAATGAAAAACAAAAGACTCAACTTCGTAGACCGCTACCTTACGCTTTGGATTTTCTTGGCCATGGGCATTGGTGTGGCTATCGGCAATATTTTTCCATCCATAGATAGCTCGATCAATCAGTTTTCTATCGGAACCACCAATATTCCGTTGGCAATTGGTTTGATCATCATGATGATTCCCCCGCTCGTTAAGGTCGATTTCAAAAAAATTCCGATTGTATTTCAAAACAGAAAACTACTTAGTATCTCACTTTTGATTACTTGGATTGTGGGGCCTTTTTTGATGTTTTTATTGGCAACCACCTTTCTTAAAAACGACCCTGAATACCTAACTGGCCTCATCATTATAGGTCTGGCACCCTGTATTGCTATGGTTATTGTTTGGAATGAACTCGCTGGTGGCAACCGTGAATTAGCAGCAGGGCTCGTAGGCATTAATAGCCTTTTACAAGTCTTTTTCTTTTCAGCTTACGCATACTTTTACTTGGAAATCATGCTGCCGCTATTTGGTTTTGACTCCATTCAAATTGACCTCAGTTTTTGGGAAGTAGCCAAAACCGTAGGTATTTATCTAGGTTTGCCTTTTGGTATTGCCGTAATTTTGCGCTTTTGGGTTTCAAATAAAAAAGGCGAAACCTATCTGAATACCAAATTTATCCCGCGAATTTCGCCCTTCACCTTGTACGCATTGCTCTTTACGATTATCGTGATGTTCAGCTTAAAAGGTCAATTAATTGCCGAATTGCCCTTCGATGTATTGAAAGTTGCGCTGCCATTGGTCATTTTCTTTTTAGCAATGTTCTTTTTAATGTTTTTTGTAGCCAAATGGACTGGTGCTAGCTATGCCGAAACTGCAACGGTTGCCTTTACAGCATCTGGCAATAATTTTGAATTAGCCATCGCTGTGGGAATCGGCGTCTTCGGTCTCAATTCCGGACAAGCCTTTGCAGGTGTCATTGGGCCTTTGGTAGAAGTTCCAGCACTGATTCTATTGGTAAAAGCGAGTTTGTATTTTAAAAAACACTTTAGATGAAGAAGAACATTTTAGTCTTATGCACTGGCAATAGTTGTAGAAGCCAACTTGCCGAAGGATATTTGCGTCACTTTTACGGAGAAATAGCCAATGTGTATAGCGCAGGTGTAGAAACACATGGCGTGAATCCGCTCGCAATTGCTACCATGAAAGAGGATGGCATCGACATAAGCGCACACACCTCCAACCATGTAGACGAATACCTAGATATCCCTTTTAACTTGATCTTCACTGTTTGTTATCATGCGAGTGAACGCTGCCCAGTTTTTCCAAGCTCAGCCCAGCGCATTCATCACAACTTTACAGATCCTGCAAAAGCAACAGGTACAGAAGAAGAAATCATGGCTGAATTCAGAAGGGTGAGGGAGGAGATTAAAGAATTTTGTAAAACCCTTGAGGTTTAATATGACCAACGAAAAACAAAAAGAAAACCCCGCCAAAAGCGGGGTTTTCTTTTCAAATTAATTATAAATCAGACTAATTTATTTCAATTCAAAGCGGTCTGCCATCATGACCTTCGTCCAGGCTGCAATGAAATCTTTGATGAATTTTTCTTTGGCATCAGCACTACCATAAACTTCAGCAATAGCTCGAAGTTCTGAATGTGATCCGAAAACTAAATCTGATCGTGTTGCCGTGTAAATGACGGCACCCATTTTACGGTCTCGACCTTCAAAAACTTCCTGATTGGTGTCAGTTGGCTTCCAAACTGTATTTATATCAAGTAAGTTCACAAAGAAGTCGTTGCTTAAAGTACCTACATTTTTGGTGAAAACACCCTTGTTTGAATCATCATAGTTGGTACCTAAAACGCGCAGTCCACCAACTAAAACAGTCATTTCGGGAGCAGTTAAACCCAGTAACTGTGCTTTATCGACCATCAATTCTTCGGTAGAGAAGGTGTATTGCGTCTTTTTATAGTTGCGGAAGGCGTCGGCCATTGGTTCGAGTAGGGCAAAGGAATTAACGTCAGTTTGCGCCTGTGTGGCGTCCATACGCCCCGGAACAAAGGGAACGCTTACACTTACACCGGCATTCTCTGCGGCTTGCTCGAGCGCTGCGGCGCCACCTAAAACAATGAGGTCCGCTAAAGATACTTGCTTGCTACCACCCTTTGAATTGAAATCCTTTTGGATTTGCCCGTAAACCGTCAATACTTTTGTCAGTTGAACTGGGTTATTCACTGCCCAACTGCGCTGAGGCTCTAGGGCAATACGTGCGCCGTTGGCACCACCTCTGCGGTCGGAGTCACGGTAAGTGGAGGCTGACGCCCAAGCGGTTTCTACGAGCTCACTTACTGTAAGGCCAGACTTCAAAATTTGTGCTTTTAAATTAGCAATGTCTGTAGCGTCAATGACGGAATGATGAAGTGCTGGAATTGGATCTTGCCAGATAAGATCTTCTTTTGGCGCCTCAGGGCCAAGGTAACGGCTACGTGGGCCCATGTCGCGGTGTGTTAGCTTGAACCATGCCTTGGCAAAAGCATCTTCAAAAGACTTAGGGTCATCCATGAATTTTTTGGAGATGGGTCCGTAAATGGGGTCGAAACGCAAAGCCAAGTCTGTAGTGAGCATCATCGGTTTGTGCTTGAGGTTTGGGTCAAATGCGTCCGGAACAAAATTGTCTGCATCTTTGGCCACCCATTGTTTGGCACCGGCAGGGCTTGTGGTCAACTCCCATTCGTAGCCGAATAAAATTTGAAAATAGGCGTGGGTCCATTTAGTTGGTTGTGAGGTCCAGGTTACTTCCAAACCTGATGTAATGGCGTCTTTACCTTTGCCCGACTTATAGGATGAGCTCCAACCAAAGCCTTGTTCTTCTATGGCTGCAGCCTCAGGTTCTTTGCCTACATGACTAGCTGGGCCAGCACCGTGCGTTTTACCAAAGGTATGACCTCCTGCAATGAGCGCAACGGTTTCTTCATCGTTCATACCCATGCGGCCAAACGTTTCGCGAATGTCCTTTGCTGATAATAACGGATCGGGGTTTCCATTTGGGCCTTCCGGATTGACGTAAATCAAGCCCATCTGAACGGCAGCAAGCGGATTTTCTAATTGACGACCATCTGCATAACGTTGGTCATCTAAAAACTTGGTTTCTTTACCCCAATAGACATCGAGTTCTGGCTCCCAAACGTCGGCACGGCCAGCAGAGAAACCATAGGTTTTAAAGCCCATTTCTTCTAAAGCGACATTTCCTGCCAAAACCATGAGGTCGGCCCAAGAAATTTTGTTGCCGTATTTTTGTTTGACGGGCCAAAGTAAACGACGTGCTTTGTCGAGGTTGCCGTTGTCTGGCCAGCTATTGAGTGGTGCAAAACGTTGTTGCCCCGCAGATGAACCTCCGCGGCCGTCACCAGTTCTGTAGGTACCAGCACTGTGCCAGGCCATACGAATAAATAAAGGGCCATAATTACCAAAATCAGCTGGCCACCAATCTTGCGATTCGGTCAGTACATTTTTGATATCCGCCTTTAAAGCGTAATAATCTAAAGTGGAAAAGGCTTTTTCATAATCAAAACCAGCACCCATTGGGTTCGAAAGCTCAGAGTGTTGGCGCAAAATAGATAGGTCGAGTTGATTTGGCCACCAATCACGGTTGGTATTTCCGTTCGGATTCACCATTGGGTTGGTGTGCGGAGCAGGGGGCGGAGGGGTAGCTCCGTGCATGACGGGGCACTGACCTGGAGCAGCTGGAGGCGGTGGAGGCGCGTTTTTCTTTCCTTTTTGAGCAGCAAGGTTCAAAGCCAGGCCAAAACTCAAGAGTAAATACACTTTTTTCATATCGATTCGATTAATGATTATGTTCAAATTTAAGATAAAGCGAACTATATCTTTTATCAATTGAATTTATAAGATTATAAATTCACTCTATATCAGTCGAAAATAAATTTGAGCAAGGATTGTGGTGTCTTCATCATGTACATACCCGGTAAAAGCTCAAGCTGTAGGGTGTTTAGTCCGGGTTGAATATTTCCCTCTTGGATTAGTTTTCCATCCAAGGCATACACCTGAAAAAATACACTTTCATTGGAAGGATTACTACAATATAAAACCCCTCGAACTGGATTGGGCCAAAATTGCAGACCGTTGGCATCAATGCTGGTCACCGCATTGTTTCCGATTTTTATCGGGACAAAATTAGATCCAGTTTGGTTATCGTTGCGTAAATCGTAATAAGACACCGCTACGAAGTCATCAATGATTTGAGCGCTTGAAACCAGTAAATCAAATCTTTCTCCTGGATAAAGCTCAAAAGAACTCGCTTGAATCGGCGAAGGAAGCAATCTACCATCAGATAAATAGGCTACAACAGTTAAATTTGCAGGAAAGTCAAATTTGGTTCTACCGTAACCAATGTTGGCCAATCGGATGGCAATAAATGAGTTTACATTACCTAATATGTCGTGGTCACCGTTTTGCAATTGTGTACCAGAAAGCCCATTAATCATTGAATAGTTGGCTTCAAACAAATGAAAGGGTCCGGGAGAAATAGGATTGGTATTCCAGTCTAAATCAAATTCTGAACTTAACAATAGGTATTCACTGTCATAATTTGGCAATCCAGTAGATAGTGAAGTACTCCCATTTGAAGGGTCTACAACGACTGTTCCGTACATTCCCATAGCCAAATGCAAGGTCGTGAGTACATGACAATGATAAAGGAAGGTTCCCTCGTTGGTACATTTAAATCGATAATCAAAGGTTTGATTGGGCGCAATATCTTGTGAGGTATGGCCAACACCGTCATTGGCTTGATTCACATCTAAACCGTGAAAGTGTATGGTATGCATTTCTGGAGAATTGTTCTTAAAATGAACAACGGCACTGTCTCCAACTTTGAATCTCAATTGCGGCCCTGGCAAAAAAACTTTATTTCCTGGGTTGGGAGGGGTGTTGTCTCCGTAGCCCCAAAATTGCACTGAGCTGCCATTTTCTAGCTCATAAACTCCATTCATACGCGCCTGCAACCAATATTCAACGGTTGTTGTCTGACCATAAAAAGGAAAGATATTTAAAAATAAAAGAAGGGGAAGAATGCTTTTCATCAGAATTAAGGTTCAATCATTAGCATCGTCATCATTCCGCCCGGATAGCCGCCATTAGCAGTATTTGCCGTCAGGTTATGGTCATGTACCGGATATGCTCCTGGCTTGTCGGGCACGAGTAATAAAATCATGGCGTCATTTTGCAAAATTGGCCCTGAGTCTTTTTCCCAATTCATGCGATTCGGAAGTTTGGTGCTGTGCATAATTTTGAAATGATACCCATGAAAATGAAATGAATGTGGCATAGCGCCAGCATTGACCGCACAAATATAAATACTGTCTCCAACTTGTCCTTGAACTAGCCCGAGGGTGTCGTTCATATTTAATGGATATTCAGTGCCATTAATTGTGAAAACATTCGGCCGAAAAGGATCGGGGAAAGAAATGAGGTTTTGACTTGCAATTTGCGCGTTGATACTTGCTTGGGTTTCCCATAGCTCCCAATAAAAAAGATGAGTAGTTGGAACTCCAGAGACAATCGAGAAACTCCCACCTAAAAGTTTTCCTGAAAAGTCGTTACAAAAGAGTGTGAATATTTGGACCCCTGTGATATTTCTAGTGATGGTTACATTTCCTAGCGCAGGCACAACAACCCCTGATACTTGATCGTTCCATGCTAGCTCATGTAAAACCGTATCTAAATTGTGAATGGTAATTTGTAGAAAAGTACTCTGACTTAGATAGTATGGAGTAGGCGTAATGTCGTGTAAAGAGTCTTGACGAATTGTAGTTTTATAAACACTTTCCGTACCGATTTGATAGCTTCCGGTTCTAATAAATACCGAAAGAGCGGCCGCATTCGAAACGAAAAACACTTGAAAAAATGCAAAAAACCAAAATCTTGTTACCATATAATACTAAACAAAATGAACTTGTCATTGTTCCCTGATTCCAAATAGAGAGCGCAATATAACCATTTATGTGTGATCAATTGATTTTAAATGAATTGAAGCAAAAAAAGGAGCTTGCGGTGGGGTAGAAGTGTGCCAGTTGATCATAGTCAGTTTGTTATGCTCCATAAATTTTGTGCTTAAGTTGAAGTTCTTTTAAACAGATTGCATCGTTCTCTTCAGCAACTTTTCGTGCCTCAATTTCAAATGGGTTATTCCAATATCCTGCTCAAAATGAAATGAATATTGGCAATGTACAGGGCTTAGTTTCAGTTGCGGACATGAGCGGAAAAGTATTGCTCATGCAGAAAGCAAATAACGAAACTATCGATATCTCTGCACTCTCTTCAGGAACATATTTGGTATCTATTGACCACAATGGTAAATCTGGCAAACAATTGCTCATCAAACAGTAATTCCCCTCTCCATTCAATGCAAAAGCCACCTCTGAAGGGTGGCTTTTTTGTTAATTGCTATTTTGGGAGTAACTCGATTACCCTTGTTGAACCCCCAATTCCTTTTCAATTATTTCCTTTAAAGTTCCTTTTGGCAAGGCTCCAGCTTGCATCATTGGTTGTTTGTCGAGCGGAATAAACAACATGCTCGGAATACTGCGGATTTGAAATACAGCAGAAAGTTCTTGTTCTACTTCAGTATCTACTTTGTAGATGACAAGATCGTCGTACTCATTGCTCAACTCCTCTAGAATAGGCGCAACCATCTTGCACGGTCCACACCAATCGGCATAGAAGTCAATGATGGCCGGCTTAGCACCTTTGAATTTCCAATCTTTTTGAGTGGTGTAATCAAATACTTCGTCTAGAAACATTTGATTGGTGAGTTGTACTGTTGGCATAAGATCAAATTTTCAGCAAAGTTACACTGACAAGTTGTTTTTTAATGTAACTCAGGTTGCAAGGCTTAAAATGAATATGAATGAAAGCGGTTGACCTCTGCAATCATACTATGGTAATAGCGATACCACTTGGCAATACCAAGTGCTTTGGCCTCTTGATGAATAGGGTTCTTCGCCCAATTGGCTATTGAGGCTTCATCTTGCCAATAACTTATGAAAGTACCTCGCCCGTCGTGCTTCATGCTTTCATATCCCAAGAAACCAGGCATTTGCTTGACCAATTGAAGTGTTTGAATGTCGTAGGCTTCATAGCCATCGAGATCCTCAGATAGAAAGTAGTTAAAAATAGAAGCAAAAAACGGCGCTTGAGGCGGGGTGGGAGTGTTCCAGTTGATCATGAGCAATATTTAAAATAAATTTAAACATAATGATTAGCTTTGAGAGAAATGATTTAAAATCAAGTACATGGATTGGTATATGAAAAACAGATGGTGGATATGGGCCGTAATGGCTGTTTATCTGGCTTATAGACTTTTTGTAAGCATTTATTACATGCCTGAATAACACGGCATAAAAAAGCCCTACATTGTTTTGAGGCTATTGCTCTCCAATATTAAATTTTGCGGCGCCAATTAATTACTGATTTAATGAGTCTGAAT
>ERZ888423.2393-NODE-2393-length-14088-cov-9.074396_pt1 | contig 14088 bp, 13 predicted proteins | sample MGYA00520523_ERZ888423 | MGnify/ENA primary metagenome ERZ888423 (study PRJEB32303, sample SAMEA104408611) | aquatic metagenome | biome: Brackish water; feature: Pelagic; material: water | place: Baltic Sea | collected 2014-06-08T10:24:00 | depth 30,27 m ...
CGATGAAAGTATTGTAAGTAATTTGATCAAAATCAAAAGTTACTCCAGCCTCAACTATAAAATCGTTTTCAACAGCACCGAAGGCTCCTGTGTAGTTATATCCGTTTTCCCAACCATTACTAGGGTTATCATAGGCACAAGGTCCACTCGACCCAGTGCTACAATCACCGGCAAAGGCATAAACACCATCAGCTAATGGATCTGGATTAGCACCGTTTTGATACATAGGAGATCCTACCATAGTAGCAGTTGTAATTTCCCAGAATAATGGTCCACCTAAACTGGAAACTCCATTATTTAGAGCAACCCAATAAGTTCCTTCACTTAAGGATACTGGGGGCATGCTGAGTACAACCTCACTTCCGTCAAAACCAAAGTTACCTCCAATAATTGTCTGAGATGTAGGGGCAACTGCCGCGAAAGAAGCAATAACTGCTCCTGGAACGCCACCAGCATCTTCCTTAATCTCAACATCAACACTAACTACAGTCTCGCCAGGGGCGATGAAAGTATTGTAAGTAATTTGATCAAAATCAAAAGTTACTCCAGCCTCAACAATAAAATCGTTTTCTACTGCACCGAAGGCTCCTGTGTAATTATATCCGTTTTCCCATGCGTTACTTGGATTGGCATAGGTACATGCAGCTTGCTCTAGGCGATCAATAGTGCTCTGACGAAGAACAACTGGATTGCCCTGAGAGATACCTCTATCGGCAGCGTCTTGAACAATAGTCGCAAGACCTGGGCGCTGAACAATTTGATCAACAGAAATTTGATTCGTCTGAACTGACCTTTGAGCATTTTGAAGATAGTCAGCAAACAAGGCTTCATTCGTACGAAGACTTTGGACTTGATCACTACTTTCATTTGCCTGAATTTGTTGCCCGGCAGCGTCTTGAACAATAGTCGCAAGACCTGGGCGCTGAACAATTTGATCAACAGAAATTTGATTCGTCTGAACTGACCTTTGAGCATTTTGAAGATAGTCAGCAAACAAGGCTTCATTCGTACGAAGACTTTGGACTTGATCACTACTTTCATTTGCCTGAATTTGTTGCCCGGCAGCTGCCCTGTCTAAAGAGGGAACGCGCTGCTGCACACGCTGACCGAAACTGGTCGCGAACGCAAACAAAGCGAAAATTAAAGTAATTTTTTTCATAATTATCGATATAAATTAGTTATTAGACGTAAATGTATTTATAAAATTGAAATTAACAAAGCGTTTTCAATCGGAATTTCCACTCTTTCCGATTAAAAACGCAATTTTTTCGAGCAAAGAAATCTAAAGCTATTCCTCGGTAAAATATTCCATTACCGCGTCACTGACTCCCATGTTGGAAAAACCTCCGTCATTGTAGAGATTTTGCAGGGTCACACGTTTGGTCAAATCACTGAACATAGCCACTGTGTAATTCGCGCAATCTAAGGCTGTCGCATTACCCAGCGGAGACATTTTTTCGGCATATGAAATAAACCCGTCAAAACCTTTTACCCCTTGTCCTGCCGTAGTCGGTGTGGGAGATTGAGAAATAGTGTTCACGCGTACTTTTTTATCTCGTCCGAAAAAGTAGCCAAAGCTCCGGGCTATTGACTCGAGATAGGCCTTATTATCGGCCATGTCATTATAGTCGGGAAATACGCGCTGTGCGGCCATGTAGGACAAGGCGACGATACTCCCCCACTCATTCATTGCATCTTGTTTGTAAAGCACTTGCATGGTCTTGTGAAAAGAGCCCGCCGAAACATCCCATCCTTTGTGGGTCCAATCATAGTTCTGATCCGTATAATGCTTTCCTTTTCGAACATTGACCGACATCCCAATAGAGTGGAGTACAAAATCAAGTTTACCTCCGAGTATTTCCATGGATTGGCTGACCAAGTTATTTAAATCGTCGAGACTTGTTGCATCAGCAGGAATAATTTGAGCGCCTGTCGCTTTAGCCAGGGCATCAATTTGTCCCATACGCATAGCAATCGGGGCATTGGTCAAAACAAATTGTCCTCCTTCTTCGTGAATGCGTTCTGCTGTTTTCCAGGCGATGGAATTCGGATCAAGTGCACCAAAAATAATACCCTTTTTTCCTTTAAGTAAGTTATAGGCCATGAATTCAAAAATTGGTTAATAAGGCAAATATAACTCAATTCAACAATTGACGGGCATGTGCCTTTGCAGAATCTGTAAGTTCATGACCGCCAATCATTTGAGCGATTTCTAAAACACGCTGTGACGCATCAAGATCTTGAATGAATGTCTGGGTTTTATCCCCTTGAGTTTTCTTAAAGATCCGTTTGTGAAACCGTCCCTTTGCTGCTGTTTGTGGGAGATGGGTCAGGCAAAACAATTGGCCACGGGCACTTATTTGAAGTAAAATCTCTGCCATCTTTAGCGCAGTGTCGCCGGAAATACCCGTGTCGATTTCATCAAAAATTAAAGTGGGAAGCTGCTGATATTCAGCCAAAACGGCTTTAACTGATAAAGTTACGCGGCTCATTTCTCCGCCCGAGGCTACTTTTTCTATGGGACGTAGCTCAATGCCTTTATTGGCTGAAAACCATATTGAAGAGCGTACCCCTCCATGTAAATTTAATAGAGCGGTTCGCTCAAGTTTAAAATTCAAACGGGCTTCAGGAAGGGCGAGTTCTCTAAAGAAATTTATCAACCGATTTTCTATCTCGGGAATCACCCCTAATCGCCTTTCAAAAAGTTGTTCCGCTTGTATCTCTAGCCCCTCTTTCATGGCGGATAAATCCTGCTCTAATTGAATTATGGCCTCATCGAGTTCGCCAGAATCATGAAGTCTTTGAGATAAATCATCGCGCAGATCAATGAGTTCAGCGACCGTGTGCATACCATGCTTGCGTTGCACACGATAAAGCTCATCGAGTAACTGTTCGATCCGTGCCAACTCTTCGGGTTCGTGCTCCGTTGAATCCAACTGGGCGTCTAAAGTCGATTGAATATCCTCAAGTTCAATGCGCACTCCGTCAATCCGATGGGTGAGCTGCATGAATTCATCAGCCACTTTTCCAATTGAATTGATGCGCTGACGTATTTGAAAAAGTCGATCGAGTAAACCAAGGTCGTCCTGTCCTATTAAGGCAGTAACTTCCTGAACAACATTTTGTATTTGTTCTTGATTTTGTGCCCTATTGCGGCTTTGCTCCAATTGATCCTGATCAAGGTGATCAAGATTTAGGGCATTGAGTTCCTCTAAAACGAATTTTTGATAATCCTCTTCTTGTAACGCTTTTTGACGGCGCCCCAGTAAACTTTCATAATGTTCTTTGGCGGTTTGCCAAAGCTTAAACTCATTGCGGTATTTCTTAATAGCCCCTTCTAATCCGGCTATGGTGTCCAAAAGATTTATTTGAAAATGCTCATTCTCCAGATTATGGGCGTCCCCTTGATGATGAATTTCGACAAGATACTTTTTGAGTTCCTGTACTTGATTGAGACTCACCGGAGAATCATTCACAAAAGCACGCGACTTGCCACTGGGCCAAATCTCGCGTCGTAAAATGGTAGTGTTATCGTAATCTAATTCTAAATGATCAAACAAGGGTTGAAGACTGTAGGCAGTGAGGTCAAAATAAGCCTCTACGATGCATTTTTGCTCTGGATTTCGCATGACCTTAGTGTCTGCACGACGTCCAAGCACCAAATCAAGTGCGCCCAAAAGTATAGACTTTCCTGCTCCAGTTTCACCAGTGATGACGGTAAAACCAGAATCAAATGAGGCCTGAAGATCCTCAATTAATGCATAATTTTTTATGATTAATGACTTGAGCACAAAAATCAATTAGGGCCACCCATGAATCAATGTTTTATGAGTTTCGGCCTGAGGTTAAAGTTTTATTTTATTCCAATTGTCACTCTTGGTCGGGGCAATACGCTTGAGAATTTCGACCAATTCTGTGATTTCAATGGTCGGTCCATCTGAAAAGATCTGTTGAATTTCATCAGACTTAGCATCAAAAAATGTCCGCATTAAAAACGAATTGGGTCTGCGATCGTTGACTTTTTTAAGAAGAATTACCGCATCGCGCACCCCTGTTTTTCCATTTTTAAGGTTAGAGGACATCAAATCCAATCCCGTTCTATGATAATCATACATGGCCTGTCTAAAGTCTTGATAAACATTGGACAACACCGCGTCATTAAATCGGTAACGAGATTGCGTTCCATCGACGGCTTTCCACCCCTGATAGTTACTCGAAGCAGCAGTATTCACGATTTGTCTCGCCTGTGAAAAATACGGATCTCCTCCATTGAGCGAAAAGGTATCAGCGTCAAGACCAATAATCGTATACACATGATAGGCCAGTATAGACATCAAATTAGAATCAAAGTTGTTGATGTTGAATACGAGCGGTTGAAATTCAGAATACTCAAATACGAATTGTCGATCGTTGTAATTGTAAACGGGACTGTCATAGGTAGAACCATAAATGGTCCGTGAGGATTGTACTTGAAGACTTCCTGAAAATGTGGTGGATTCAAAGCTTTGAAGAATCAAGGTGAAATTACAATCGATACGCTCCTGATTGGTAAAGGTCCTGTTGGTCCATTGAGTTTCATTCAATAGCTCCGTTAATTGATCCTTCAAGGTGCGAAAAACCTGTGCATTGGGCTGACCGGTCTGTTCTGCGTCAATAGTTACTGTGGCATTGAGTTCTTGCCCTTGAACAAGTGTACTAAAACATCCCAGAAAAAGGAGAATAACTAGGTTACGCATCTTAAATTTGTCTGATAAAGTCAATAATATCTTGAGCGACCAATTCCTTTGATTTGAGTTCATACTCATAGTGGTTGTGGCTTTGATCAATAATCGTAATCTTGTTTGAGTCAGCGCCAAAAGCCACCCCTTGGTCCTCGAGCGAATTTAAAACAATTAAATCTAAATTCTTTTTCTCAAGCTTGCTTTTTGCATGCTTTAAAGCGTCTTGAGTCTCAAGGGCAAAACCGACCAAAAGCTGATTGCCCTTGATCCGTCCCAGATGAGCTGCGATATCAATCGTAGGACTCAGCTCAAGAGACAACGATTCTGTTTTGCTTTTTATTTTATGTTGCGCAACTTCTTTTGGTCTAAAATCGGCTACCGCAGCACATAAGATAACGACATCGCTCTCATTGTAGTGCGTCATCACCCCATGGAGCATCTCTTCTCCCGTCACGGTATTTATTTTTTTAATGCTGGGGGCCAATTGAAGATCTCGTGTAGGGCCTGAAACAATTACCACCTCCGCGCCTAAACGGGCTGCTGTATTGGCTATGGCGTACCCCATTTTACCGCTGGAAAAATTTCCAATATATCGGATCGGGTCAATCGGTTCAAAGGTTGGTCCTGCAGTCACTAAATAACGTTTACCCGCCAAGGGTAACTTCGTCGCCAAATCATTCTTTATAAACGCGACTATATTTTCAGGCTCTGCCATGCGCCCTGGGCCCACAAGTCCGCTCGCTAGAGCACCATGCTCCGACGGAATCATGATATTGCCAAATTCATTTAATCGACTAAACGACGCCTGAGTGGCAGGATGCTCGTGCATGTCAAGATCCATTGCTGGAGCAAAATACACATCACATTCTGCAGATAAATAAGCGGCTAATAACAGGTTGTCGCAAGCGCCATTAGCCATTTTGGATAGTGTGTTGGCCGTTGCTGGAGCAATTAAAAAAAGATCCGCCCAGCGACCTAAATGAACATGATTGTTCCAGAGACCTTGATCCGGCGCATCTTCATCGGTAAATGTCCAATAAACAGGATTTTCGGATAATACAGAAAGCGTTAAAGGCGCGACAAATTCTCGGGCATCAGGGGTCATGATTACGCGAACCTCAGCCCCTTCCTTTTTTAGTAAACGCACCAAAGCCGGGGTCTTGTAGGCGGCTATACCCGCTGTAACTCCCAACAAAATGTGTTTACCCGCTAACATGGCTCGAGGCGTTTAGTCGATTACCTCGTCTTTAGTATTGCGATAGTAAATTTTTTGTTCGAGCCATTCTTGCACCGCTAGAGCATGTGGCTTAGGCAGACGTTCGTAAAATTTAGAAACTTCGATTTGTTCCTTGTTCTCGAAAATTTCTTCCAAACTGTCATTGTACGTCGCGAACTCATCTAACTTCTCAGTGAGTTCCTTTTTTATGTCTCCATTAATTTGTACCGCGCGCTTGGCGATAATGGAGATGGCCTCGTAAATATTGCCAGTCGGCGCATCTAATTGATTTTTATCAATAGTTGTTGTGCTTACTGGGGCGTCCGAATTTCTGATATCACTCATAGAGATGGTATATTAGTTTGTAGATAAAGTCTGTTCTTGTAATTGAGTATTGATTTGAAGCAATATTTCTTCCGCAGCGCCACGTTGGGCACTACTGCTGTAATACTTCATGAAACTATCAAAATATTTTTTAGCCATTTCAAGGCGCTCTTTCACCAGGTAAGAAACACTATTTTGAGCCAACTCATACGCAGACTCTAAACGTCCAAAATACGCCTCTTCACGGTAAATTGACCCGGGGTGATCGAGAATAAAATTATCAAAGGCCTTGATTGCGGCTTTGTAATCACTGATACGGCGATATTGTTTGGCCGTTTCGATGTCCTTTTTCTCGAGCTTAACTTTTAACTCTTGCACCATGTCGTTACAACCTGTACGATACTCCGATTCAGGATAGTTATCGACAAAACCCTGTAATTTCTCCAAGGCAATATAGGTGTCTTTTTGATCTAAAGAGTAGCGCGGCGATAATTCGTAGTAGCTCTTGGCTGATTTGTAAGCGGCCATTTCCAATGAATCGCTTTTGGGATAAGAAACAACAAAACGCTCAAATTGATAACCGGCCAGATAGTAATCTTCTAGATTGTAAAACGTATTGGCGTAGCGATACATCAGTGGTTCCGCTTGAGGTTTGCCCCGGTAAATTGGGACAATTTGCTCCATTAAAGGAAGTGCCTTTTTGTATTTCTTCGCTTTGTAAAGCGAGTCCGCCATAGTGTATTTTGCTGCCGTGTCGTCTGAACGCAACAGTTTTTGATACTCACTGCAGCCAGAGAGCAAAATACTCAAAATAAGTACACTAGCAAATTTCAGGTCCTTCCAATTCATCCGGCAAAAGTAAGCAATTAATGACAGTATTAAAAAAGAATTTTCGACCGTTAAATTAGTGCATCAACACAAAGGAACACCCCATGTTGGTAAAAGTTTAACAGGGGCAAAAATGCGATTTTTATCGTCGATCAGAAAAGGCTTCTATGCGCTGGGCCAAAGAATCATCAACCGGCACCAAGGGCAGTCTGAGAGTATTTTCACAAAGCCCTTTTTTATTGAGTAAGGCCTTGATTCCTGACGGGTTGCCTTGTTCAAAAATCATTTCGATAATGGGCATTAAATCGTAATGGAGTTCCTTAGCCCTTGCGCTATTCCCATTCAACCCAGCCTGTATCATCTGACTAAATTCTTCTGGATAGGCTTGGCCAATTACAGAAATGACCCCATCGCCCCCCATAAGGGTCATGGGTAAGGCAATAAGATCGTCTCCAGAGATGACTAAAAAACCTTCAGGAGCAGAGCGTAAAATTTCCATGGCCTGACCTAAATCTCCCGAAGCCTCCTTAATCCCAATAATATTTTTATGGGCCGCTAGTTTTAATACTGTTGAGGGCAACATATTGCTTGCGGTACGACCCGGAACATTATAGAGCAATACGGGCACGGGACTCACCTGGGCGACCGCTGTAAAATGAGCGATTAACCCAGGTTGCGATGGTTTGTTGTACATGGGAGAAACGGAAAGTACTGCAGCGATGTGCTCCGGATTAACCTGTTTTAATTGATCGACTACCGCTTGAGTGTCATTCCCTCCAACACCCAAAACAATGGGCACTCTGTTCGCATTTACAGCGAGGACAGCCGCCAAAACGGCCTCTTTTTCTTGTTTTGTCAGGGTGACACTTTCTGCCGTGGTGCCCAAAACCACTAGATAATTAATTCCCTTATCTATTTGAAAATTAACGATCCGTTTTAAGGCTTCAAAATCTATAGCGCCTTGGACATCAAACGGTGTAATTAAGGCAACACCTGTTCCGATTAAATTGGTCATAATTTTTTATTTAAAATACTCATGTATTTGACAAATTCACTGCGCATAAGCGCCAAACGTTCCGGAGTAACAGCCAATGACAAGTCAAACAATTCTTGGTTCAATCCTTGACTGCCCACCTTGAATTTACCCTTGCTTTTGGCTACAACTAAATCGAGCAACTCATTGCCTGGCTCGTAAAGGGCGAGCAAAACATCAAACGGAGTATCGATAAATTCTATCGCCCCTGGATTATCGATATGACCTTGCCAATCAAAATCAGTGTTGGTTAACTGATTTTGTCTCAATGTGGGTAACTTCTTTTTGACCTCTAGGTATGTAAAAACTTTTATGTCCTTTGGCGCCATATTTAAATCAGCATACCAATCATAAAGACCATCAAACTCGGGGACCACACGCTCATCAATCAACACGCCTAGAGTACGGCATTTGGCATTTAAGCCCGAGCGATCCCGATGCCTGAGGGCTTGATGTAAATCGCGACTTAACCACTTTCGTTTAAGCCATTCTCTGAGGTTGTGCAAAATATCCATGGCTTATGGCTTAGAAGCGATCATTTTAAAAAATTCTTCCTCTGAAATTATGGGAATTCCCAACTTTTCGGCTTTTTGTCTTTTACTCGGGCCCATTTGATCTCCGGCCAATACATAAGAAGTTTTTCCAGAAATACTGCCCACTATTTTACCTGAGTGCGCCAATATCATGGTCTTTATCTCTTCCCTACTCTGACTTTGGAAAACGCCTGACACTACAAAAGACAAATCTTCCAGCACATGAGAGGCTAGGGCTTGCTGGTTCTCATTGTGCGATTGAAATTGACAACCATAAGCGCGAAGGCGCTCTATTCGACTCCAATTTTCATCATGATCAAAGTAATTTCTGATGCTTTGGGCAATTTTCAACCCAATATCATCTACAGCAATTAGTTCCGCTTCTGACGCCTGGCGCAATAATTCTATTTCGGGAAATGCTTGAGCCAATTTTTGTGCTACAGTTTCACCCACATGACGAATCCCTAAGGCAAATAAGACTTTATGATACGGCTGACGGACGGATTCCTGAACTCCCTTGACTAAATTTTGAGCGCTTTTTTCCCCCATGCGCTCCAGAGGAATAATCTCCTCCACTTCGAGGGTAAACAGGTCGGCAAAATCTTTTATTAATCCCTGTTTGACCATTAAATTCACCGTTTCTTCTCCTAAGCCATCAATATCCATGGCTTTACGCGAAATAAAATGTTGAATTCTCCCGGATATCTGTGGGGGACAATTTTGTTCATTGGGGCAGTAATGTTGTGCTTCACCGTCTAATCGAACCAAAGCACTGCCGCATTCCGGGCACTGATCAATAAAACCAACAGGCACGGCATCTTCTCGGCGCAAACCGATTTTAACGTCGGTAATTTTTGGTATGATTTCTCCCCCTTTTTCAACGACAACAGTGTCTCCAAAATGTAAATCTAACTTTTCGATTTGATCGGCATTGTGCAGAGAGGCACGCTTGACGACCGTCCCTGCCAGATCTACAGGCTCAAGTTCAGCAACCGGCGTTATCGCACCAGTCCTTCCTACTTGGTAAACCACGTGATTCAATAAGGTCGTTGCCTCTTCTGCCTTGTATTTATAGGCCATGGCCCATCTCGGGGCTTTTGCTGTATAACCCAGCGCCTCTTGATGAGAAAGTTCATTGACTTTAATGACGACACCATCAATTTCGTAGGGCAGTTCATGACGATGGGTGTCCCAATAATCAATAAATTGCATCACCTGGTCAATGTTTTTTGCCAAACGGGGCTCTTTGGGGACTTTAAAGCCCATATGGCGCGCCTGTTGCAGCATATCTTCTTGGGTGTCAATAGGCCAGTTCGCCCCTTGAATTGAGTATAACAAACAACTTAATGGGCGCTTAGCCACCTCTGCACTATCCTGAAGTTTCAGACTCCCTGAAGCGGTATTTCTGGGGTTTTTAAATTCCTCATCCCCAAGCGCTCGGCGCTTTTCGTTTAAAGCCGCAAACCCAGATTTGGTCATGATAATCTCACCGCGAATGTCAAAGCGATCATTACTCGGGGCACGAACCTGGAGCGGCACAGATTTAATCGTTCTAATATTGGCGGTAACTTCATCCCCTTGAATGCCGTCACCACGGGTCACCGCGCGCAATAACTGTCCGTCTTGATAGGTCAAACTGATCGAAGCCCCATCATATTTGAGCTCACACATAAAACTCAAAGGTTCCTGTATCTGTTTCTTAAGACGCACTTCCCAGTCCAACAAATCTTCTTTGGAGTAACTGTTGTCCAGCGAGTACATGCGATAATCGTGTGGAACGGTTACGAAGTTTTTAGTCACCGCTCCACCCACGCGCTGCGTCGGTGAATTTGGATCGTAAAATTGAGGATTGGCTTGCTCTAATTCTTGTAGTTGAATCAATAACTGATCAAATTCATAATCTGAAATAACAGGCTCATCTAAAACGTAATATCTGTAATTGTGCTGTGTCAATTCAGCCCGTAATGCCTTGATTTTATCCGCTACGCTCATAAACACAAATATAAGCAATCATTAGGCTCGAAAAGGACTTCCAAATCAATTATTACATTCATGTTCATCAGAAAAAATTATGGCTTAAGCCCCGAAACAAAACGCCATTTACCCCACTGGTCCTTCCACTTTTTGACCTGGGTATACCCCATTTCTTGCATTTGAGCGGCAACCCCCTGAGTAAATTCAAAATGACATTCAAAATATAAACCTCCGCCATGATTCAAGCACTTAAATCCCTTTTGAATAATCTCGCTATAGAATTTTAACGGTTCATCTTGCGGCACAAAAAGCGCCAAGTGCGGTTCGTAATCCACCACATTTTGATCCATACTGTATTGTTCATTTTGTGGAATATAGGGCGGATTTGACACAATCAAATCAAAGTGCTCTTCAGGCCAAGTTTGCAAAACATCTTGTCTTTGCCAATTCACTTGTTGTTCAAAATGTTCTTGATTTCGTTTCGCCACGGTCAGGGCCTGAGTCGAAACATCCCATGCAGACCAATGTGTTTGGGGCATTGAATCCGCTAAACTAAGTGCGATGCACCCGGAACCTGTACCAATATCTAAGGCCTTTCTCACTACTTTTCCTTTGAGGTGCTCGCGTAAATACATCACCAATTCTTCTGTTTCCGGTCTTGGGATCAAAACATCAGGGGTGACCAAAAACTTTTGATCACAAAACCAGGTATACCCCAAAATTTGTTGCATCGGTTCAAGGGACTGAAGTCGTTTTAGAACAGAGTTCAGCCAATCAAGGTCAAGGGCTGATAAGACGGTTTCTTTGCGGGTAATTAAATCAATAGCGGACCAATTAAATCGATCCGTAATGGCCCTTATGAGCAAACTCCGAATTTCCTCCTTAGGGTAGGTGTCGCTCAAGGTTTGATTCCAATACGCCTGCCAATTTCCCAGAGTCATAAAAATAAGGTTTTTAGCATCCGAATTCCACAGGCATGGTGCCCTGTATCCCCTAAAGGCCCATCGATATAGTTAAATCCCGATTGCCGATAAAGCTTTTGAGCCTGCGCCATATAGTCCATAGTCTCCAAATAACAATGACTGTAGCCCTCGGCGCTGGCAAAACTCAGGCACAAATCCATCATCTTTCGACCATAACCCTTTCCGCGGACACTTTTATCGAAATACATTTTTTGGAGTTCACAATAACTCTCTAAATAGTTCTCTAAAGGGGCAATACCTCCTCCGCCATAAATTCTGTGTCCATCAGTAAGAATAAAATATCGACTGTGCCCCTTTTGATAGGTCTCAAACATACAATTAAGAGCGGGGTCGGCATAGGCTGTACCTACTTTTGGTACATTGAATTCCACTAATACCGAGCGAATAAGTTGCCCGATTTCGGGATCGTCATCTGGTTGAATCAATCTTATTGCTAACATTGAGGTTATAAAATTTTCGCAGTACTTTTGAATGGTGAATATACACGAAAAATTTATGGCCCGCTGTCTTCAGCTGGCGGAAAATGGCAAAGGCACAACCTATCCAAATCCAATGGTGGGCTGCGTGATCGTTAAAGACGACGCCATATTATCTGAGGGCTGGCATCACCGCTCTGGCGAGCCCCATGCGGAGGCCCAGGCCATTAATAATATAGACGTAAACGACTTAGCGGGTGCCACATTATATGTCAACCTAGAGCCCTGTAATCATGTGGGACGTACGGCCGCTTGCGCCCCTTTGATTGTCGCCTCCGGCATAAAAAAAGTAGTGATTGGAAGTCTTGATACGCATCACAAGGTAAATGGCTCAGGAATCGAGCACCTAAAAAAACACGGCATTGCGGTCGTGTCGGATATATTGACTCAGGAGTGCCGGACCTTAAATAAGCGATTTTTCATGTTTCATGAACAGCATCGTCCCTATGTGACCTTAAAGTGGGCAGAAACAAAAAATGGTCTGGTGGCGCCGCTTTCCAAAAACCAATTGCGCCCAGTATGGATCAGCAATGAATACGCCCGCCAACATACCCATGTCTTGCGCAGTAAGGAACATGCAATTTTGGTTGGACACCGAACTTGGGAACTCGACAGCCCAAAATTATCGGCCTATCGATGGGATGATAATGCCCCTCAAATCGTTGTTTTAGGCGGAGAAAAACCTAAGAGGCAAGACATAATTTGGCTCAGCTCAGAAGAACATAATACTGTGGAACAGGTTTTGTCAAAATTATATGAACTTCAGATACAAAGTGTTCTTGTGGAGGGAGGACCTGAAACCCTTCAGCGCTTTATTGATGCCAATCTTTGGGATGAATGTTTTGTCTATAGAAGTCAAGACACCTGGCACGAAGGGCTAGCAGGGCCAAAAATTAAGAACCCCCTGGCACCCATTGAAAGGTTTGAAGACAACGTTTTATATCACGGAAAAAACCAATTATGAGTTCCACTCAGGACCTTAAAACAATTGACCGCGGCGCTATAGATATAGTCTACAAAGACAAAGGCAGTAAATTCATTGGATTTGCCAAACATGTCGCGAACGCAGAAGAGGCGATGGCTTTTTTCGACCTTTTAAGAAATCAACATCATACTGCCAATCATTGCTGCTACGCCTACAGGTTAGGTCCTCAGGGACAAGAGGTGCGCGCCAATGACGACGGAGAACCGACCCACAGTGCAGGGACGCCGATCTTAGGACAAATTCAATCATTTGACCTTACCAATACCGCCGTGGCGGTCATCCGCTATTTTGGCGGGACAAAACTGGGTGTTGGGGGCCTAGTAAAGGCCTATAAAGCAACCGCTCAATTGACCTTGGCCGCTTGTTCTTTTAAGTTAGAAGTCGTTTATCAAAAAGCTCAATTATATTTTAACTATCGCGATATCGGTACGGCCATGCATTGGCTCAAACAAGAGCAATGCCTGATCATAGAACAACATATTGATCAAAAATGTCGCGTTCAATTTAATCTACCCGCGCAACAACTTAGGCACGCACAGGAATTTTGGAACAGTCAACCAGAAATCCTTTTTGAAATTTTCAAGGCCGACGGCTATTGATTGAGTGAATCCTTACATTTGGCAATAGCCTCGATTAAATATTCTGGAGCTGGTGTAATTTTCATGGTGTTTTTATCGACAAAAGCGAGCGTGGTTTCGGCAGTAATCAATTGCTTTTTGTCTTCATTGAAAATCACATAGGAAAATTGAATTTTTACCCCCGGCATTTTGACCAAAGTCGTCTCGATTAAAAGCAGATCGTCATATCTTCCTGGAGCATGATAATTGATACTGAATTGAGTTACAGGAAGTAAGATGTTTTGCGTTTCCAACTCCTTGTATGAGAAGCCTATTTTTCTCAACCAATCAGTCCGCCCTTGTTCTAGGTATAAGGCGTAATTTCCGTAGTAAACAAAGCCCATTTGGTCCGTTTCACCGTATCTTACACGTATCTCAGTCGTTGTTTTACAAAGCAT
>ERZ888423.2394-NODE-2394-length-14074-cov-26.561666_pt1 | contig 14074 bp, 16 predicted proteins | sample MGYA00520523_ERZ888423 | MGnify/ENA primary metagenome ERZ888423 (study PRJEB32303, sample SAMEA104408611) | aquatic metagenome | biome: Brackish water; feature: Pelagic; material: water | place: Baltic Sea | collected 2014-06-08T10:24:00 | depth 30,27 m ...
GGATCGCTAGGGTCATGCTTCTCTTGAGTGGGAATCACGGCGGTGCCTTTCATGTGTTAAAAGATGCCAAGCTGCCCCATAGCAGCGTTGAATCTTTGTACCTCTTCCAGAATATGCAGAGCAGGGTTACGTTCCTCACGGTAGCCGATCTCAACCTGCCAACCGCTGGGCCCGTCCTTATCCTGCTTGTATTTCAACTTCTTGATGCGCTCCACAAACAACTGATGCTCGATAGGATACCCCAGGACCGAAGTGCCAACCCTGTCACCTATCCAGCAATGCCCGTAACCCTTCTCACCGAAGACGTAAGGGGCCGCATCGGACACCTCCAACGTATGGGCCGTGCGAGGCCTCGTACGATGGATCTCAGCCACTACGGCTGCGAACGCAGACAGCGTAAACGCTTTCATCTCACCATCGGCTTTAGCCTCATAGTAATGGAAGTCGCCTAAACCAGTCTGGATATCCTCCAAACCAGATATAGGTAATGAAATACCGCCAGCACGAAGCGTAGGTATCTCCATGAAAGCGGCAAACACATCACTATACAGCGGCTCCGCAACAGCATCCATTAAACCACCCAAAGGTGGTAAATCGATTGGTGGAACAACACTGAATGGACCAGTAGCTGCAGCAATGGATATCTCAGAGTTAATAAACGAGGTTAGTAGATCGCCACCAATATTTATCAAAGCTGATATAGCCTCATTCACGCCGGGCATCGACTGGCCACCCGCTATAAAGCTAGTATCAGTAGCTTCATAATACGAGAACTCCGAAGAAGTAATACCAGTCAATGGTCCTTCTTCGAAAACCACCCAAGGTGCTCGCGGGCTCGTACCCAAGAAAGCCGGATTATAGTATTGTCCAGGGAATGTAGCATCCCCCGTGAATACATCCACTCCCTCCACCTGACCGTCAGAAGTCAAGACCGCTAAAGCCCTAACAAAGCCGGTCAACCACGATCCTCCGAACGCTGTTTCAGTGCCCCAGCCTGAGTTGTCCTCGACATCCCACACTAGGCAGCCGTTACGCAGCGGCACAAGCTGCAGGAGATCCTCGACAGGATCGAGCCCCCACAACCCCTTCAGGTCATCAAACGGGTGCGAATCCCCCTTGTCGGGGAGATAACGCCGGCAAGTCAAAGTGAGCTGATGCTCCTCCAGCACAGTCTTTACCGTGTCATAGAAAGAACCAAACCTAGAAAACACCATAGAAATAGGTGAATTATCGGCTAGGAACGGGAATGGTTTAACAATGTTACGCCAAAATCCTGGATTAAACGACGGACCCATCCACTCAGTTAAATCAGTTGGATCATCAGGAATAGTCCACAGCGAAGTCTCCAAACGGAGCAGATTAACAAAAAGAGTGACAAGAATACACCATTTAGCGGGACCGAAAATAATCCACAGCTTCGGGAATTGTACCTCAGGTCTCAAGAATGGATTACACCAAACCCTTATATGCTTGGTCTGCTCAAAATCGTGCATAAACACAATCTCGAGATAAGCCCTGCCATCCTTTTCTTTAACCACACGATAATGATCCATGCAGCCGCTCCAACGAGCGCCCTGCTTCTCAATAACCGTGTGAACATTACGCTTCCTGCGGCCACGATGATTCATAACCCACTTGGCCAAATAATGGTCAAGAGACAACATGATCGTCGCCATGCCCGTCTCGTTCTCGATGAACTCAAACTCGAGCATAAGCTCGCCGGCAACCTCCCCACGAAGGATGTAGTCGCCGTCCCTCAGCTCAATAGTGGGAGCCTTAAGACGATACATTTCAGTCTTGGCGTGCCGCTGCTGAACAAGCTTCCACAGATCCTCAGCCTGCTTAGCAGACTTCAAGCCACTCATTCGAGGCCCCAGCACCGGTTCCAAGGCCTGGGAAGGCGAAGCGAAATCACCTGACCCGGCTCACACCCGGAAGCCGTGATGTGGAAGTTAGCGTTCTCCGTGTACGGTGGGATCATGCTGCGGAACCGCACACCGTTAGTGCGGGCCCACACCTGAGAACCTGACTCCGACGTGAACTGCTCCACCCGGCGATCCGTATTAACCACAGTGTTCTCACCATAGATCAGCCCCGGCGTCTTCAAACGCCGGCTAGCGTACTCGTCATCCTCAAAAGAATAATCAGGCAAAACGAACTGTGTAAACGGTGCAGTCTCCCACGGAATCTCAATGCTCGAATCGATACCCAGGAACGACAAATCGAAGCCAGGTATCTCCTTCGTAGACCCAGGAACAGTCCACGCCGGAGAAATGTATTGGTCCGTGGGATTAACCCCGCCGCGACCCTGATCAATCCTGATATGAATATCCTCCTGAGGGAGCTCCTCCCAAGGCCACGGAGGCGTCCAAAACGAAGGATCGAACGTAGTGTCCAGCTTCGTCTTCACAGTGAAAACGACATCGTCCTCATACCAAAACGGGTCATACGCAATGCAAGACATAATCGTCTTGTTAATCGAGTTCCCTCGAGGATCCGTGGTCATATTCACCGTAGGAGACTCAAACAGGCGAAGCTTCAACATGCGTGTACCAGAATCCGGTGTAGTGACAAACAGCTTGGTGTCCCGGTTGAACGCCCAAGCCTTACGCCACTCAGAATCCCTAGACAGCCAAGACCTAGAACCAGACTTAGCGTCATTCAATATTTCGACACCAAAAATGATGTCCCTTTTCAAAACTCTGTGGTTCAAATAGCGGGCACCAGGATAGTTCCCCGGCTCCTCAATAACAACCTTGACGGGAGGGTCATAGAAACAACCCTCCACGTCTGTGGCCAGGAATACTCCGTGGTCACCGGTTGTGAGATTAAACAGCTCGCCATTGACACCTTCGAGTTCTACGACGGTGTCCGTGATCAAGTTTACCTCCCCATCATTGACTGGGCGTTCTTCGACTGCTCACGGTCCTTGATGGACAATGCTTCATCGACAGAACCTATCTGGAAAATATACGAGATGCCCTCAGTGATAGCGTTAGAGATAAACCCGTCACCGCTGATACCAAGATCCGACATGAACTGCTTGCCAGTAGCTTTAGCGAAATCTACAGGAGCATTCGCCAGGCCCGACGCAGCCTTAACCAACGGATCCTCACCGCCGCCTGAGCCGGAACCAACCTCATCGTTGAAGTCTGTGGCAAGCCCCAGCATCTCCCTCTGCAAACTAAGCTCTGACTTCAGCATACGAAGACGTTCGGCCTCAGTTTTCAAACCTGCATCGCCTGTGCGCTTAGACTCATACGTAAGGCCCTTAGCTCGAGCCTCTAGCTTCGACATCTCTACCTTCAAAACCTTATCGATGCGGTCAAGCTCACCCGTAGAATACCCGGCCAACAAAGAGGTTGGATCCTCATTGCCGCTGGCAAAAGCGGCAGCGATAGCATCAGCCATACTCTTAGCTTGCTCCAGAACGGGCGCGAACCCGTTCTCCAAGCCTAAAGCTAAACCATCAGCGCTGTGGCCGCCGATCCTCTCAAACACCTTCGACGGTGACTGGATCTCCAGCGCCCCTTCAGCCCCCACCTGCGCGGCGGCCGCCAGGACTCCCGCAGCAGTCTTTACCGCTTTGACCTCACCTTCCATACCCAGAGTGAAGCCCTCACCGATACTCGCGCCCCACCTTACAGCGACCTTAGCGGGGGAGTTTATCTCCAGTCTGTTCCTACCGGCTGCGTCCACCGCAGCGGCTAGATTCCTAGCGGCCTGGACAGCGGCACCCATACTCGCAGCGATGCCCAGCGCCATGCCCTGGCCTACAGCTACACCAGCACTGTATGCGCCTTTAGACGCAGCTTGTAGCGCAGCTACTATATCAGTACCCATTCGCCTGACAGCTTCTGTAGCTGCGGTAGAACCAGTTGTTACCGCGTCGACTACTCCGGTCATTGCGGTAGTAGCTACTGCTTTGAGTTGGTTGAAACCGCCTTGGGCGGCAACCCCAAGACCGGCGAATGCTGAACTAAAGTTAACGGATATACCACTGGACAGATTAGTGATCGCAGTACCGATATCTGTAGATGCCGTTTGGATAAACGTAACCAGCCCAGTCCACGCCGCTTTAAACGATTCGAAGTTAGGTGCAGGTAGAGTGTCGCCTGTAGTGGCCTCTTGCAGAGAACCTCTAACCTGGGCCGATATTATATCCACAAACCCCTGGTATTCGGCAAGCTCCGCTTCTGCTGCTGCAGTATCGGGTGTGGGCAACGGTGCCGGTTCAGGGATGGGATTAGTGCCGGCGATGCTATCCAAATATGATCCGACAGCCCCTGGCCCACCATCTGCCGGTGGTATAAAAGCATTGAACAGCTTGTCGACACCGGGAACCTGAGCTTCTGCTGTAGCCCCAACCCCACCCAGGATTCCCGCAAGACCTTCGACGGAGTCTTTCGCCCTCGCTGCATTCTGTGCGTCTAAAAGTTGCTGCTTAGCACTACCAGGACCGGAGTTCGTCAAAGAATCCAACGGGTTAAGGACAGCCCCTAAGAAGTCCCAAACCCCAGCGAGTTGGCTAGAGAGGTCAACGATACTTTCAAGGAGATCCGACACACCTTGTAGTGTACGAAGGAACCCATCCATCTTAGCATCATCGGCAAGGAACTTGATCCCCTTATCCGCTATCGAAGTAAAGAAGCCGCCTATTTGTTGAAGGGCAGCCCCTAGGTTGCTGAACGCAGAATCAAGCTCTCCGGTGGCCGACATCTTACCGACCCAAACTTTGAAATCAAGAGCGGTTTGGTTAAACCAGTCGGAGATGCCAGGAAACTGCAAAGTGAAGTCCCTAACCAACTGGTTCAGTGCAGACCCGAAATCACCCACACCGGGAGCCATGTCACCTACTCCAGTGCCGATTCTGTTGATAGAATCTTCCAGACGCTCCGCGTTAATCGGATGGTTAAACATATCGACAAGCGATTCTGTTACTTTGGCAACACCCGCTGTAACTCCAGGCAGGGAACGCTCCAGAATTGGGAAGATATTCTTCAACTTCTCGAATACCGGAGTGAACTGCTGCTCAGTGGCACCTGTCATTACTTCTTTTAGCTTTTCGAAAGGTTGCTTAAGTGTCTCAGCCGCCTTCTTCAAACCATCCATACCCAACGCCATAGCCGCTATCGGGGTCAGCGCAAATGCTATCAGCCCAGGCAGGGTAAGCAGCGCAGTCGAGACTAAACCGATCAGCGGAGCGGCAACCAACGTGATAGCCCCTAGGATAAGCGCATAACCAGCCGGGTTGACACCAGAGCCAAACGATGGGATAAACTTTTTAGACAATTGGGAAAACTTAGAAGCCATAGATGCAGCCCCTGCACCAGCCAATTCTGCTTTATCTATGTCTACATCGACCTTGATCTTAGCTTTCACGGCGGCGGTTATCGCTGAAATCTCAGACTGTATTTTAGCCCTATTGACAGCCCTAGTGTCAAGATCCACAGGGATATCTGCGGTGATAGCCCCCTGAATCCGCGTTACCCGCTCCTTGAGAGCTGAACGCTCCCTCTCCCCCTCCAAATTGGTGGATATAGCGGCGTTAAGACTCTCGTAGGCCTTCTGAAGATCTGCCATAGCTTTCTTGTTGAAAGGATCCGACAACACACGCTTGCGGCGTGCAGCCTCCGCAGTCTTCTCAGCTTTAGCCTGCTCTTCGACCTGCTTGACATACGCTACAGACTCTCCATGCTCCCGCTTCGACACTGTCAGTTCTTCGGCGAAATAAGCCATCCTCGCCCTGTGCCGCTCCGCGTCGCCTTCCGCAAGAAGCTTAACCTGCTCGACGTTTAGCTTACCAAGCCCCTTGACTCGTTCAGCTTCCCTATCTGCAGCTATCTTCCGTATCCGACCAAGACGCTGGATCAACGCAAAATCGCGGTCAGACACACCCAGGTTTGTGGTCTTTCCTTCTGCGTTACCTAACTGCTTGGAGGCTTCCAACTGTTCCCTGATGCCGGCACGCCAAGCAGCGATCTCTTTCTTCGAACCCACGGGGGGGCCCGCATTGATCATCTTGGCCAAAGACTTCTCAGCCTTTTCCAGATCCTTTCGTAAACCCTCACCGGCCCCCGTGAGTTTCAGATTCTTTTCGATATCAGCCATATTCCGGCCAAGATCGCCCAAGCTGCGGCGCTGGAACCTATCCAAACTATTAAGAGACTTCTTAAGGTTCTTTGTTACAGTATCGGCGTTAGTCTCCACATCGACATTGATGCGGTTTTTCCTACCGATACGATCCGTAGCCTTCTTAACGGTCTTTTCTGCCGGCGTAGTATCTGCGTCAACCTCGACATCTTTATTGGGATGCTCTTTCTTCAACTGACGCTTGAGTTCCTCACGGAACTTACTAGTGTCCGGTGACACCTTGACAGATATACGACCGACCTCTACGCCAGTAGAATCAGGCATTCAGCAACTCCTTCTTGGTCTGCGCCTCCTTCATCTGAGCCACAACAGCCGCAAACGAGTTTTTCTTAGGCGCGATAGCTTTAGTTTCATCATCATCAGGAGTCGGGAACATCTCAGGTTCAGCCGGCCTCTTCTTCTTAGGATCACGATTAACCATCATCAAAATATGGTTAGTAGCTCTGATAGCATTCACCGTAGCTACCCTGGCATACATCGACTCATCCCAGCCCCGGAACTTAGTGCCACCTCTCCTCGAAGCATAGAACGCACCGCCCGTAGGCAACTGCAAGATCAGAGCCAACACATACCTTGGTGATAAAGGGTTAACCTCAGAGAACAAATCTCTGAGGTCCACACCATAATAAAGAAGGAGATCAGCAAGAATAGCCTCGCCGTGCTCGTCTATCAGCTCGGCGAGGGCGCGGCTTCCCCCACCTGAGATTTACCAATCCACTCAGTCAACACAGCAGTATACAGGTTAGCCTTAACCTGCGGATCCTCGTGGTCAAGCTCCCCCAAAAGCTTGCGGGGATGGTTAGAGATAACTTTCAGAATCTTAGACACCGCAGCGATAACCTCGACAGACCAGGCATCAACAACCTCTTCATCGTCTTCATCGTCTTCGCCACTAGTGTCGATCTCGTTGATCTTTGAGATAGACTCCATAACAAAGTCGCGGTCCTTCTTTCCCAGCTTCATAATGCTCTTCAACTCCACCTTGGAGCCATCAGACAACTCGACAACGGTGGGTGCATAACGATTGATAGTTTCCTGACGCAGAGCATCGAGGGTAAAAGCGTTTGACATGGCGAACCTTTCATAGAGTAAATTGTTGCAGCAGGCCTAGTGGCGGGAGGAGGGGGCGGCAGGCCCGCCAGGAATCCGCCCCCTCCGTATTGACACCCTAAGGTGTCAAGTTGTTACGCCGGGTTAAACATGTCCTCATTCAGCCAAGAGAACAGATTCTCCGTGCCGTGATTAAGGAACGTGAACTTAACCGGAAGCGCAGCCAGGTCATCGATAGGAAGCTCGATTGACTCGTCGCGGGTGACGTTACCCTTATGGAAATGGAATCCAAGCCGGAAAGAGCCGTCCTCAATAATAACGAGGCCCGACTTCTCGTTGACATCGGGACTTCCACTGTAACCGAACACGCCTGGGACCACAGACGCATTGGCACCGTAGTACAGATCCAACGAATCTTCATCGAACTGGTGCAAGACAACCGTCAGGTAGTCCACCGGATCGTCGCTCTGAATCTCACGCAGCTTCTTCTTCTGCCAAGATCCCTTAACTTCGTTGTCTCCACCCTCGAAGCCGAACTCAGGGAGAGTTCCACGGCTGGTGTGCCCAACCGTGTTCCAGCCCGTAGCCGCCCACCCTGAGGTGTCAGCCAGGTCAATCGTCTTAATCAAGGCCGGCGTGGGTGCAGCGGCTCCAACGGCCCCCACATACACATACCCGACCGCCGCAGTCAAAACTGCTGCATCATTCTCTGCCATTAGGTTACCTTTCGGTTATGTTGTTCTCGGTTTGCGTACGCCTAGCCTGATTAGACCCTGGATCCTCCAAGAATCTTGGTAGAGCGAACTGAATTGCGTAGCGCCGAATGTCTCAAACATCGACTGTAAGTGTCCTGCATCTGTCATAGTTTGATCCTTGACAGCGTCATACAGCACATCAAGTGCTGTCTCATAAAGTTCCTCACATTCAATGAGGCCTTCCACAGTGTAAGCCGACAACTCAATCACCGGCTTACTATGTATCATAGGTGCATCAGGGTTCCTAGTGCCACCTATGCGCCTGACATTTAGCATGGGGAACTCACGATAATCAATATCGGGAACCCAGGTGGTTATAGTAACACCCGCTAGGCGGGCATCACCCCGCAAAATAGGAAGCACAATAGATTGCACTCTAGGCATAGCCGCCATGCTTCCTCCTTACGATGGGGAGCCGCCGATAGCGGCCCTAGTCAAAATGTATTCACCCTGAGGGGCTTTAGTGTTAGTGCCGCCAAAAATACCTGAAGGATTATGACCCAACTCCAAAGCAATTGGATTAGGTGCATGAAGAATCGTGTAACAATGCTCGTGATCCCTTATCGTGGTCTCGCTCTCAGAAATGAAAGCGGGAAAATAATCCTTCGACGTGATTCGTCTAGACTTATTAGACGCCTCAAGATTCCCGATAGCGCGGCGAGTAACACCCGCACGCTCAGCACGAACCTTACGCCGGGTCTTCACATGCCTAGCGGCAGTCCGTGCCGCATTAGGGTAAATGTAGACAGACATCAGAACCTCTTAATGGTATAATCGACTCGAGACAACGCAGGAGAAGAATCATACTCAGTAGCGTCACCAAACACAGCCCAACGCTGACCGCGCCAAACTATTTCAGACTGGGCACCCAAGACGCCGTGCAGCTTAGTGAAGGAACGAGGGAACCGCATGCGGTAGACTTTCTCTGTCTCGAACCCCTCATTGTCCTGCTCCGCACGCCGCGCCGACGTACCCGACTGATTGGCCACCTGGAATCTTGCGATAGCCTCAATAGGCGTAGCTGATGGCTTTGAGAACTTATTGCCGTCTGCATCGATAACCATCTCCTCTGGATAAACCAGAACAGACTGATACCGGGCACCGGTGTCCAACAAACTCATATCGAGTCCGTAACGAACAAAGACTGACTTTGATCTGCACGCTCGACATTGCCCCACACGATGCGCCAGTCATGGGCGCAGAAACAGATAGGTTCATCCGCCTCGTGATCACAAAGATTCCAGTCAACTTCGTCAGGCTTAACAGCCCACACAAAAGTTGGAGGATAAGGGGCCTTGGTCTGCTTCGCGCCGCTCACGTCGGCATCACAATATTAGGTACAAGAGTTGACATTCTTGCTAAACGGTAAACACCAAGGATAGTCCACTCATCGTCAGTGATCTCAAGCTTCCCAGCCGCAAGATCGGCCTGCATCTGATAGGTGTAGCCGCCATCGGTTTCCGAAATGTAACCCTCAGGGTTACGGACCAACCTCAACACTGAATCAGCTTCAATGTCGATAAGGTCAGCCTCAAAAATTGATGAGTCAGTAACCCTATAGTCCAGATCAATAACCCGTCGCCGGATCATTCTCTCTACCTGCTCGAGCCGGCGCTCGATCAGCACGATTACCTCAGCCTCGGGCTCCTTAGCCCACAACGTAATCACATCAGCAGCGGAAGCATAAGCCACGGGTCACTCCTCGTCTTTGTCAGCCTCGACTGCTTTTTCTTCCACAATCGCAGTTGTACTCTTGCGGCGTCGGCGCGTCTTCTTCACAGGCTCACCAGAGCCCACAGGCAGCCAAGAACCTCGAGAAAGTAGACGGTCACCGTACTCTTGACTAACCTCAGCGACAGCCCCAGTCTGCTTTGAACGAACTTTCATGTTTGTCCTTTCAGACCCACAAGGAAGGGGCCCCAAAACAGGGGCCCCCTCCAAATGAATCAGGCAGTGACTACGTCAGTCAGACGCAGGAACGCTTCTTCGTCATTGATGTGCAAGGCGTACTCAGCCTCAACACGAACAGCGACCAAGTTGTGCTGCCAGAGCGACACGAAGTTGGGCGAAGCGAAGGTGCCCAGGTTCAGAGTCGCCTGATCGGTGACGTCGAAGGAAAGACCACCGACCTGGCCCCAAACGATCTGAGAGAAGTCGCCGGCGAAACCAATCGTGGTTCCGCTCGCGACATGATCGCTCAGGATGGTGGGACGCGACAGGATCCGGCCCTCACGGTACGGATTCGTCAGGCCCTCGTACGGGCTCTCAATGAACAGAGGCCGGCCATTGCCGTCCTTCGCGCCATTAAGGATGGGCTCCGCGACATTGTCGAGAAGAGTGTGAGTCCACTTTTTCCCGTCATCGACAAGAAGCTTCAGGCCATCGACACCCAGCGCGTCGTACGCGGTGAGGTCCGAAACACCAGCGCCGCCCGGATCGGCCAGCGAGATCGACTTCGCGGTGGCGTTGATGTACGTCGCGAACGGGCTGTCAGTGCCCCAAAGCGCCGCAGTGTCAAACGCCATAGCGAACGCAGTGGCCACCTTGGTACGCATGGTGCCCAGGTAGTTGGCCGGGTTCGCACGAACGGTTTCCGCAGACGCCACGAAGATCGTAGCGATCTTCGCGGGGTTGATGGTCTGCGAAGTCATGTCGCCCTTAGTGATCGGCTTCATGTCGCCCTCACCAAGCCAGGACGCCGAAACGTCGCCGGTCCAGTGCGGGATCTTCTGCCCGGTGGTGCCCATCGGGATCTTGCGAGCAAAACGCTGAACGATGGAGGTCTTCTCAGCCTCCGCGAAGTAATCAGCGGCCTGCTCTGGTTCGAGGTAACCCTCGAACATGGTATCGCCTGTTTGGGCGAGTTGTGCATGGTCAACGGCGAAATCAGCCATAACCTATTCTTCCTAACTGTTAGTGTTTAATACCCACAGCTTTTGCGATAGCTGCGAGAATCGGGTCACCGTTGAGCGGAATATCTTTCCGGCCCCCGGACCCTTGGGTGGGATCGAACGCAGGCGACTTGTTGTCGAATCCGCCAAACAGTTTAAGCGCCGACTTTGCAGACTCCTGAATGGAGTCTTTGTCATTGCCCTGTAAGATAGAAACGAACTGGAGAACCTTGTCGCTCGGAACCTTCGCCTCGATAGAGGTTTTGATCTTCTCCAGCTCAACCCAAGCACTGCCTAGGTTGTTCTGCAATTCGGTGTATGCGGTGTCGCGGTTAGCGAGTTCAGCCTGGTGGGCATCCTTCAATTCCCTGACAGCCGCTTCAACCGCATCCTTCTTAGCGACCCTGGAAGCAGCGGCTTCCTGACGAAGCTCCTTAACATACGCTTCATCATAAACCTTCGTTTCCGCCGCCGTAGGCTCTACCTTTTCGACAGTTGTGCTTTCGGGTGCGCTTTCGCTGGGTGCAGCATCGGACATAACTTTCGCCTCCTGGGCGTAATAGTGAACCCACCTGGGGCTCGAGGACTACGCAGCTATTGCGTAGTTGGACATGTCGATCTCGCCGCGATAAATACGGCGTCGGAGAGCGTTTATAGTCTCCTTGTTGTGATCACTAGTACGGGCCTCGCCCGACTCGATCAGTCTTGTAGCTTCCTTACTGGCCTCTATCCACAAAGATTCGGCCCTCTTCTGGGATTCCAATCCTGGCCAGTCGGCTTTATCAAACACTGGAATAACCAAGCAATCACATCCAGCATGCCACTCGTTGACATACTGTTTAGTATCCTGCTTGAATTGATCCAAGTCTTCGCCGGCTTCCTCAAAGAGTTGAGTCGCTGTAACGTCATCTAGATTAAGCCCAGCACGGTCAGCCCCAAAGTACACAGGGCCACGCGATATCAACATCAGGCACCAGGCACACGTCTCCTGGCCCGTAGCGACCCTCGCCCAACCCTTAACAGACTTTCGCCGCCGTCGCACGGGTGCTACAGCAGGTTCATCTCTTAAAGGTTCAAGATCAGGTTCAATCTCCGGTTCGGGATCAGGCTCATTCAAACTGTCGATGAAGTCTTGAAGATCTTCGTCCTCGATAAACTCATCCAGCTCAGGGTCCTCTTTCACAGCCCCAATGATCTGGCGTCTGGCAGCCATCTCCACCTCACGAACAGTGGACAAAGCTAACCTAGTGACAGCGGCTTTAGGCGAGTCGGCCTGCGACATCGCTTTACGCGCCGGCTCCATGTTTTCCAGATACCATTTGAACTTTACATCGGTCAGCGGCCTATCGTTGCGTTCCAATTCGGGGAAATGAATCTCGCGCTGAGAGTCATAGAAAAACCTGCCAAGCTTCGCAGAATCCCTGTACCGTTTCTGAACCTCTGGGAACAGGACTTGCAAAAGCTGAATCCAATCAGCTCTCGACAACTTAGGGCCAGTGAAAAGCTTACCGAACCTTTGGACGTACAAAGCCAAGCCGGCGGTTATAGCCGCCTGCTCAGCCCGGTACTCCTCCGCGTTCACGCTTTCTCCTTCTGACCCTTCGGCACAACCTCAGCCTTCACAGGCTTAGCCTCCAAGCCCTTAGAAGGCCCCGTAGAGGGCCCTGAGCCCCCCTCTGAGGGATCAGAAGAGTACATCGTACCCATCAAGCCCAAACCAAGAGCTGCTTCCTCCTCGTCCCATCTACGCATCTCTTCGCGCTCCTTGATGGAATAACCCATATCGATCCGGGCACGCTCACGGGGGATAACCCCGACACCCGCACCGTACAGCTTCGTCGCTGCATCAGCCTTAGCCGCGTAAGTAGGAGTTGACGGATCACGCCAAATAACCTCCATGCGCTGCATATCAGGCGGCACAGTGCCGCCCTTCATCATCATATAGGCAATTCTCATAGCCTCTTCCCAAGCGCCACCAAAGATCAAGTTTTTACGCTCAACCTTCTTAATGAGGCGGCTCTCAGCCGCCCTGATGGCCTCAGCAGAGGCAGGATTATCTGCAGCAGTAGACAAATACTGAGGAGGCAAACCAGTATAGGCTGCGACCTGCTTAGCGATCTGATCCAAAGCATTCGTGAAGTTAGCCAACTCAGCAGCAGAGAACTGCTGAATCTTGCCGTCAGAATCCTCAAACGCCAAAATGCGTGCGAGGTATGCATCAAACAACGTCTGGCCCGTCTCAGAATCGACACCGATCTCTTCAGGCTTGATACCGAAGATCAACCTTTGCGGGACACCCATCAGCTCAGCAGTCGCCTGCATCAGCATCAGGATCCTTGAGGCAGCATCGGTCATCGACCGAAGCTCCGGGGTAATCTCCGAAGTCCCGTAAAGATCAGACAACCGGGTTCGGTTAGGTATCGGCACCACAGGCACCACACCCAGGCCGTGAGAGTACTGGAACCACGGTGCCCACTCGCCATCCGCACGGAACCAACCAAACGTGTCCGTAGGAGTGTAAAGCGTAGCCGCCTGTATCTCGTTGCCGGCAGTGTCGTAAGCGACCCTGATGGCTTTAGAAACCTTATTGATACGCGGATCAATCTCCGCAAACATCCTTGTCGGCGGCTCAACCCTGATGATCGGAGTCTGGGGATCCCAGTTCACATCCAAAACAGGATCAGGCTGCGAAATCGTGATATAAGAACGTCCATGCACATAAGCATCCGTGTACCCCAGCGGGGCCTCAATATCAAGATTGTTCGCCTGCCACCAAGACCACAAATCCTCATCGGACTCGTCGGCGTCGCCCATGCGGAAACCCTCAACAGCCTGCCTCTCAGCGATGCTGTCAACGTACAAACGCGGGTAACCCACATGCGCCAACAGTTTCTGCATCTGCTTAGGCACCGTGACACCGATAGCCTCAGGCCTGCGTTCAGACTCATAATACGAAGTGTTGGACTTCAAAGTTCGAGAAGAATCCTCGAAGCTAGAGATCATCTCATCTCTAGTAATATCAGGATCGGCAATCTCTTCCTGTCCAGGCAAAGGTGCAGTCATGCGGCACCCCCTAGGTCACATTCATTCATCGAACTGCTACCACCCTTCCGGTTCTGGCTCGTTTTGACATGAGATATTCTTGACGCGCGCCAAAAGCAAGTACTGCACAGACTGCGGCGTCTATCTTTTTGCTGGAATCTTTAGTCACTTTCCTAATGGAAA
>ERZ888423.2395-NODE-2395-length-14069-cov-8.702155_pt1 | contig 14069 bp, 16 predicted proteins | sample MGYA00520523_ERZ888423 | MGnify/ENA primary metagenome ERZ888423 (study PRJEB32303, sample SAMEA104408611) | aquatic metagenome | biome: Brackish water; feature: Pelagic; material: water | place: Baltic Sea | collected 2014-06-08T10:24:00 | depth 30,27 m ...
CTGGTGTGGTGAGATGCCTGAAGACATCGAGTTTACACCCGAAATCGGCAAATTTCGTGCATACAATCAGACATCCCCCTGCAATGTGAATTGGTTTGAATGCAAAACGTCTTCCGAACACTGGTGGCAAAATATCATGACTGGCGAGAAACGCGAAACTTCACAGCGCGACAATATTGAGGATTGTGCCATTTCAAAGCTTCCGGGTATGCGTAAAACCGACTTAACGTCAAACGTTTTCATCATACTTGGAACTCGAATGCCGTATGGGATACATCACAGCGGTAACACTATAGAGGTGAAAACGAACACAGACCTTGATAACATCAATCCCCAACAAAACGATTTGTTCTTGTGTGCAAACATTGATTTGTACAACAAAACAACATTGTGTTTATTTAAACGTTTCAAAAAAGAGAACAAACCACCTCTGCAATTAACGGATAGAGATGCGGATGCACAGGAGCGGTGGCTCGCAGACAAATTACTCCGGTTTGGAAAAGTTACCGTGTCCGCAGCCGTGTCCGCAGCCGTGTCCGCAGCCGTTGGACAAACACCACCTCCGCGATCAACGGATAGAAATGCGAAAGCACAGACGCAGCGGCGCGCAGGCAAATTATCCCGGGTTAAAGCCGCTGGACAAACACCACCTCCGCGATCAACGGATAGAGATGCGGATGCACAGCCGTGGCTGCGCGCAGGCAAATTATCCCGGGTTAAAGCCGTTGGACGAACATATAATACAGAACCAACAATGCCGGGACCCGAGTCATTCCAATATTCCGAGGTAATAATGCGCGCCCATGACGTGTTCGTGCGTGTTTCATGCTTGTTAACACCGTGTGCCTAATTCTGCGTGTATACATTACAGGATGACGGCGACGAGGAACCCGAGTCATACCAATTTCCTGTGGTAAGAATGCGCGCCCATGATGTGTGCGTGCGTGTTTCGTGTTTGTTAACACCGTGTGCCTAATCCTGCGTGTATACATTACAGGATGACAGTGACGAACCGATGCCGGGACCCGAGTCATACCAATTTCCTGTGGTAATAATGCGCGCCCATGATGTGTGCGTGTTTCATGCTTGTTAACACCATATGCTTAATTCTGCGTGTTGTCGTTTACGAGTTTCTCCCAAATTTCCTCGGTAATAATGCGCGCCCATGATGTGTGCGTGTGTGTTTCATGCTTGTTAACACCATATGCCTAATTCTGCGTGTATACATTACAGAACAAACCGCCAGCGCACCGGCAAGGTCAACCCGTACAGGTCATGGCGCTCCATTCTGGAGATCGCATGCTTGAGCGCACTGCCATCTTGGATCCGAGCAACATGGCCGTCGCTGTTGGCGACGAGGTGATATGCACAGGATGGGGAGGCACCATCTGGTACGCGGGACATGTCAAGGCGCAGAAGACGGTGCAGAAAAAGGTGATGTGGGATGTCTATTTTGGTGCCGATAACACACGCAGTTTCATAGAACTTTCTCCCAAACAATACGGCAAGGCACCGACAAAACCGGGTGATCCCGAGCAAAACGAATTCGCCTGGATGTTTGTTGTGCCCGCTGCCGCCAGTGTTGAGGCTGTCGACGCGGCGACGATGCCCCAAAAAAGTCGGGGCACGAACGACACGCCAGCGCGCCTGCAAGGTCGAACCGTACAATCTGCTCAACCTAGCACAGTTAATACAGGTTTTACGGAGCTACAAAAAAGAATTCAAGTTAATTATCAAAAACATTTATGTAATATTTGTAAAGAACCATTAGATATCGCATACGAGGTTGATCATATAATACCAAGATCTAAAGGTGGGGGAAATGATCCCGAAAATTGCCAGGTTTTATGTACACGATGCCATGCAATGAAAACAAAGAATATGCATCTATCAACAAAGTGGCAATTTTATTATAATTATGAGGACAAAGAGTGGCAACAACAAAAACGGTAAAACCTCCCGCTCAACTTTATTCTCTCGTTTATTTACATTTTCAGTATCCTTTTAAGTGGATTGTACGTAATGTCTGCGTATAACGTATGATAATATGCAAGCTTTGTGGCTTTGTTCTTGTTTGTTATTTGGACGGACACATTTTCGGAATAAAAAAGCGCACACGTTAAATCGGCAATGGAGCTCCGGCTGGTAACCAAAATTACTACAGATTTCTGGTATGTCCCATATATCGGCCGCGTCATTGGCGAGCGGTCACCGTTGTCGAGGCATTTGTAATGCTTAATTTCGACTTGTTTGTGTTCGTCCACTAGTTTGTAGATACTTTTGATAAAAGGGCCTGGATTTGGCCGCATTCCCTTGTCGCGCATGTCACTTACGTCCACGAAGTTGTCCGACATGCCGGCAAATATGCCGAATACGTTATATGCACCCGACACAAACGCGTACGGGTTTGAAATCCACACCACTTGAAGTCCGTCGCCCCATTTGATTGCTTTCATGAACAACTGCATTGCGTCGCCAAGCGTAAGCGGGCCCAGGACTATAATCGTGCCGTTTTGCGGGTCCAGGCGTGTGACATCTGAAAGTCGTACCCATCCCGGTTGCATTGGTGCGCCCGGCGTTGTGTTGATCACCTGGATTTGCTTCTCTGCATTGCCAAATGTCGACAAATTACCCTGCACTGCAAACAATGTCATGTTGATGTCCGACAAAATACCGATATGTTGCATGTGTTCCCGTATAAACATGAGAAAATTATACATGTCGGGATCAATGCAGACATCAGTTTTAGACTGTTTGCTAGTGTGAACCTCTCTGAGATACACGCACGGGTCCCCGCGCTTCACAAACGCGGTGCCGTATACGGAAAATCGGTGCCGTTCAGTCGTATTGAACACCACCTGTTTATCCATCGGTGAGAGTTCCGGCATGATGCTATGCTTTGCAGTCGCACAATACGCAGTCGCAACCTCGAGTGGAACACTTGCAATGATCTCCAAATCGGCAAAACGGTGTTCGGGTTGTTGTGTGAACATGTGTTCGGCAACTATTCCCAGATCCAGTTTCATGATCGCAGTCAATATTTGTTGTTTGGAACTCGGCGCCATGTCAATAAATTTTTCAATATCATACATGGTTGACGCATCCATGTTGTTCTGGTGCCACACGTATTCAAGCGTTTTACAGGTGTCGCATACACGCAAATCCTCGGAAAAATGGTCGGCTTGACACAAGCTGCCTTTGTGCAATGAACTCGCACACGCGAAAAACGATGTGTTCGCCGGTTGTGGCGTTTGCTGGCGCGTGGGTTTGTGCTTGAGCTCAAATAGCGGACCAAACAATCTGTGCTCGCCGGGTGGAAACACGTCGAAAAAAGTCGGGCTCCACTTTACAAATTTGTGTTCGTCGCTTAGTGTCGCATGCTCTTGGCTTGATACAATATAATACCGGTATCCACTTTCCAAACACACAAGTCGAACAAATGGCACACCATAGTGTAATGTGTCGCCGTTCTTGAGAAAAGAACCATCGACGTACACAAGGACATTTTTGCCTACCACTATATGAGCTGGTGCCGACATTGTGTGTATACACAAAATGGCAACCTACGAAGTTGGTGGTCTAGAGTTGGAAAATGCTAAACCTGGGGTTGAAGAATTTGGTGATAATAAGAAGGATTTACACCAATCCGCGGGACCCGCTGCTAATTTGATTGATCAATGTGACACCGATGAGGCTGCACTTGAATACATTCAAAAGGTGCCCGTCGATTCTTACATATTGGACATATTGTTCGAAAAAGAATGGTACAAGTCTTTGCAATATGCAATAAAAACAACGGACTATAAATTAGACTGGAAAAGGGTACTTAGCACGACAAATGTCGATTGCATCAATGAATTGTGTAAACGATTCATCAACGATCCCGTATTTATTGCAGACATAAAAAAACAGTTAACCGACTTGGATACAATTAAGGAAGATCCATGGAATAGCACCCACATATGGGCGTGTTTGTTCCGCGGCGGCAACATTGAAGTTGATATCCCACATTCGGTTGCACGCAGAACACGCGATGCATTCCAAAAAGCAGACATAAAGTTTTTGGTCGCGGAAACGTGCATTCCATATGAACTGGACGACGATGAAGACGAAACAATTCAAATTTTAAAACGCAAATTGGAGAAAGCTTCTGGTTTTGAACGTTTGAACGTTTATCTTGAATGGGTTGCGATTGACTTTATTCTGTATTTACACAAAGTACATGAACAAATACACGTACTTGCCCACCCGTTTGTTGGGATGGTTGCCAAACGCGTGATGCGTAATGTGGATGGAATTCTGTCAATTTACGCGCAGTGTGACGTTTCTGCAACTACGCCAAATTACGTGCCCGATCTTATTTCAATCACGCACAAACTGATGCGAACTATCGACGCATCTGTGCCATTAGCGCCTTGACGTGTGCGTGGTGGCTGACTTTGTGGCGCTTTTCCTCCGACAACTCCTCTTCGACCGCCGGGCGCTTTTCCCCGACTCCTGGGCGGCGCACATTGTCGAACGATTCGGTTGCGTTCTTGATCATGCCACGCGCTCGGTCGGAAAGCACGGTTGTTCTATCGGTGAATCGAGCGGCCGCCGTAACAAACTGCTGTGTAGCCATATTCAGTAGCGTTGGGTTTGACGCACCGAGCGCCTCCCACTGCCTTTGCTCCTCCTCGGTGAGCACGGTTCCGCCAAGCTGCTCCATTGCGCCGGCCAGCAACCCGCTCTGCACCTTTACAGCCTCCTCGCGTTCGGCGCGGTTTTTTTCCTCAATCTCGCGGATCTGGGCACCGTACACTTCATTCTGGGCACTGACCGCAGACATACGCCCAATGACCGTTGTGAAGAGTTCCGCCAGCTTTTCTTGCTGCTCGGCGCCAGCGGGTCCAGTCACAATGGTTGCAAACTCCTCCAGTGCATCCTTCGACATGTCCTTTGGCACGTTCGGTGACGCGTCAGAGCTAGCCATTGTGAATTTGCTGGTTTTTGTTTTGTATACAAACCCTTTGTTTATATGTGTAATAAAACAGCCGTTGCGTAAAGGCCGAAAACAAATCCCAAGTTCGATTGGTGTGTGCGTACCATTAGGAGCGGTGTGATGGCTAATACTTAAACCACGCAACGCGCCATCTTGTATTAGGCGTTTCACAAGCGGTGGTGCGTTGGACACGTCGATATTCACACGCAGTGCACCGTCAGTTCCAACCCACGCGTCTTTGACGCGGCCGTGTGATGCTCGCGAATTGTTGTTTTGACACCGCGCGAGTACATCCAGCATTTCGCCAACCGCATCTCCGCCCATTTTTTCCTTGCACGCAATCACAAGCTCACCGGCCAACCGAGTATTCGTGTGATTGCTATCCACCGTAATAGGGCACCCAATTAGCTGTTTTACAAATTTATCGGATTGGAACACCGCCGGCGGCAGATCATATTGGCTTTTGTTAATTGGCGGCGGGTGTGCAATTCCAGACACGACAAATTGCGCCATCATGGATCGCCAACTGTACCAAATTATTGTTGCAATTGGTGTATTGTACGTTACGGCGACAATGTTCGGCGGCTACAACTCAGTCAGCGTCACGCTGCTTGACGCGGTAGACACCGTGCCGGCAATTGTCTGGTCTGATGATTTGGTGGAAATTGCACATATGACTCCGTGCGAATTTTCACCAACCAATCAAAGTTGGAGCAAACTAGCTGTCAATCCAAACGCGTATTTTGAATTGCGAGATTCCTCTGCACAATTCGGGCCCGCAGTTGAGGTTGCGCTCGACGAACCTAACAGCACTGATATTGGCAGAATTATTACATGCACTGTGATTATTGCCTATATCATATACAGCCTAAATCGTTTATACACACAACAACATATAAGAATTAAATCACACTCGGTTGCCGCGCTTCGATACACATTGATCGCAAGCGTCGTGTTTCTACTTGTCGCATATGCAATCGTACTGCGCGTGGACGTGCAAACACTAGGATCAAGTGACCAGGATGGTTTGCGCGCCGCAGCGAATATTGTGGCATTCACGCTACTGCCGGTTTGCATTGTGGCAATATTCGCACGGCTTGTTACTCGGACCAACCAATCGCTGTTCGCAATGTTTGCATGGACGCTGTTTCCCCTTATGATAGTTGCACTCATACGCATCAGCGACAAGCATATCATGTACACGTGCGACACCGGCATTGAATCCGTGCCCATTACTGCGCAACCAGCAACAAACATCAGTAACGTGTACGACATGTGCAGATTTGCCGGACCCCACCTTGTACCCATTGACCAGACCAGACTCTATGCTACCATTACGCCCCCGGTCATCGGCTACCGACCAACGTGTTTTGGTGCCACAAACAGCATCACGATATCCAACTACAAAACACACACGGAATTGGCATTGCAAATTGGACTGTTGTTTGGCGGGTCCTTGGTGTTTGTTTGCTTTTACGCAACACAGCTTGTCCACGCATACCCGGTTATTGTGACGGCGACTCTTTTCTTTTATCTTGCATCGACAGATTATATAACAGCACTGGTCGGCAGTTCGTCGCCATACGTGTTAACCGGGAACGGCGCGCTGTATTTAATAATCGTATTGTGTACGTTTACATCACTCATGCCCGTTTCCGTAGTACCAAAACAAACACAATACACACGCGATCCCATAAGTACGTTATTTAAAGCGTTGATGTGATATTTTTATTTTCCAACAAAATGTCGGTGTTACATCAACCAGACCAGGAATCAATGGACGATGACCCGTCTTGGCTGGCGGCGTTGTTTGTGCTGCCATTTTTCGCACGCGACACGATTGGTACTATAAACAATCTACGAAATCAATCACACATTCTCCCCGACGAATTAGAGCGTGTCAAACAGGAAATCAGACAATTAAACGGAGATCCTGGCGATTTCTCACCGTTGGGCTAAACCTAACACGGTTATACGGCTTTGCATTCCTCTCCCGGTAGTAATGAGGTGAAATGTACTCTCGCTCCTGCAACGGAATGAATTTGCCCGGCCGGATTTTACCCACATGTGTACTCGCTGGAGCTGCAGGTTTGGCTTGACCTACAGGTTGGGCTGGAACTGCTGGTTTGGCTTGACCTGCTGGGGTTGAATTCTGAATAAAATCCAGAGTTATGGCTTCTTTCATGATTTCCGCAAGTAAAAATAATATAGATGACTTGATATAATGATTGTTACTGGCGTTATACGCGTTGATTACATAATCTATAAATTTGCGTATTATTGTACCATCTTTAAATACAAGGGTTAACGTGTTCTTAAAATTTAGATATACAATAAGTCTATCAAAGTCTTGACTCTGCATGGATTTCAACACTTTTGAAAGATCATCTTCAACCAATTTAAATACTTTTTTTGTGTCATCGATTAATTTATTAATTTGTGCGTTCTGGGTTAGGGTTTGAGCATTATTCCGCACAAAATCGACAAGTAAGTTGAGATGTTCGGAAGTGTATTGACCAGGTTTGATAATTTTATAGTTAGGGTTCGTGAATTGAAACCACGTGAAAAATGCATAGTGTGTAGTGGAAATTGTTTTAGCGATAGTGGTTTGTTGGATAGTAGTTAATTTGGCAACGCCACATTTAATCATAAATTGATTGAGTGCCTTTACAAACGTATTTTCGATATATGCATTAAATGGCGCCATTGTGAATACACCAACGTCGATCTCCACGCTAATAGTGACGGCAGTCTAGAATGACATTGGGCTATTAACATGCAATAAAACACGCGATCAATCAACAATGTTTCGCCTTTTGATTTTGTTTGTGTTTATTGTGTGCTCATTGGGCGCACAAATGGTTACACAATACCACATGATAGTTGAGCGGTCAGATTACGATGCGTACATTGACGTTGACAGCACGATCAAGTACACGCAAATTGGGGTTTGGTGTGTGTGTGTTCTGTTTGCATTGGCGTGGATGCATTTGATATTCAAGTACAGAAACTCTAAATATTCCATGAAACGGGGCACGATCCATCTGGGCAAGGGGGTGGATAAAACCATTGCGATAATGTATGTGTTTTTTGTGGTTGTGTGTGGATGGGTTGTGACTGTTGTTGACGAGGTTTCTGCGCGGGAAAATGTCGATATTGACAAATCCTTCTGGCACACAAATCTACACATGTGGATTTGGGGAACGGTTGGGTTTGCGATATTGAGCATTATATGGCAGGTACACATGATAACAAAACATGTTGGTATCGTACGCAATCGGGAATTGGCGGACAAAAAAACTTGAATATAAACGTGCACAGCAGCCATAAATCAAGCACCACAATGACGGCTTCGTTTCAACTGCAACCCCTGCCGTTTGGGTATCCGGATTGGGTTGTGAAATTGGAGACCGAGCGCTGTCCCGTTACACCGGACTCGGATGTTGAATTGGACAAATATACGCATTCCAGTCACGTTCAACGCATAAAACAAATATTCAAAGACAAGAAAATATACGAGTCGAGTTTAAAATTTTACAAGGATCCAAAATGGCGACGACATCTCGAGGAATGTATTGTTGCAGCCGGCGACACGGCACGCGACCCGGGTGCGTTCACGCGTAAAAATATGCAGAGTGTGCGTGCGATTGTGTGCGAAGATGTCAAATACGACGTTAAATGCAAGCCCACAACCGTGCGCACTGCCATTGTGTGCATTGAGCGAAACAGCAAACCAACACCCGTTATTGCAGACTGTTCGTCAGTGGATGCGTGGCTGTACTTGCTGGCTGTCACTCGGCAGTGGTTTTACTCGAAGCGCGGGTCGTTTTTATTGTGGTGGGATACGCACAATCTTGATCACTACACTACAAAAATCGACTATGCGCATCATACATTTCGCAAAAACAGCCGAGAACTGACAATACTATTTTTGTGCACGCACGATGGGTTATTTGCAAAGCGAGTCCAGTTTCAGCCGTATTTTATTTTGCCCCAGCCACAAATTGCGTGCGCGTTTGGTGTCGGACAACAGTCGTGTGAATGTTTCAATATTTTATCGTCGCAATATACAACGCACCCCGATGCCGTGCCCATGATCAGCGATAATCGCGGGATTGACGACGTTCTCATGTGCGTGACTGCATATGCTCCACTGTACCAAGTCGAAGACGAAATCAACACTATACCCATGCTGGAAAAACAAGAAAAATCAACACCCACCAGTGTGATTCCTGAACTTAAACAAAAAAAACAAAAACGTGCAAAACCACGTACGCATTAAAGTTTGATTCGAAAATCCGGCCATCTTGTGACTTTAACCGCAACAGCAGCCGTAAATGCGCGTAGTCGATCCTTTGAGCCACAGTGGTGTTCGCGAAACAGTTCAGATGTCCACGAGCCTTGGTTGCCAAAGACAAACCCGTGAGCATGTAGCATCCGTTTTGTTTCGGTTTCCAACTGTTGTCGTGACGCGAATTTAGTTGACGCTGATCGCAATCGGTATTTGTTTTCTTCGTGGGCATGCAACCGAATTGCCGATTTGCGGCACCACGCGCCAATAAAACGAACATGCAACTTTGCAGCGTGTAATTTGTGATTGCAGAGCATTTTACCAAACTGCACAAGACGGTCGCGCGTATCAATACCACGCACCAGTTTGTCGGGAATCAAATGGATATACTTAACGGGCAAATTGTATATTTGTAGAGTTGCAACTGTCGACGACACAATCGTAAAACCCGTGGGACAAGTGATACAATGGTTTGTGCGTAATAAAACCGTGTCGGACGGCGGCGTATCCGTGTGTATTGTCCTATCTTCCGGACAACCCAGAACTTCTCTAAAATAGCCGCTGGTGCTTGGTACATTATCCGAAAACATATCACGCGCCCTTGTGTATGCGCGCATCAGTAAACCGGATAATGGTGGAATCTGTGTATTTTTTAGGGTTAACACAACCAAAATTAGCGGCGGTGTACCAACACCACTGGTGGCGCGACGCCGCTGCGATCCAATGTACAGCGGCATTGCAGTGTTTCCCGGAAAACACGCGTTCCAGTGCGATATGCCTTGATTCCAACACCGTACGACATTGTTGATTGTTGCATCTTTTATCGCGAGGCGCATGTACATGTCTATAATTTCATACATAACATCAAAGTTGAGTCGTTCCATCTTGGAAAATGATTATTTCCCAATATGGCGTCTATAAACACTAAAATGCCCGTTGAACTGCTGGAGATGATTGTTTGGTTTGCCGGCGGCGACCATTTGTTTGTCTGTGCAATGGTGTGTAGACGATGGCACGCGATTGCCGCCGGGCTAAAAAGACGCAAAACACACTCGGCGTTGTTTCAAACACCGCTTCGGGTAGCATACGCGTCAACGGTAATGTTTACATGGTCGAAAATTGCAACAATTGCAAACCGCAATTATCGTCTGACCATGGACGCCATAAAGACCGGCGCGACAATGGATGTTGTCGAACTTACGTTGACACCGGGCGTAAAACCGCCGGTTGGTGCATACATTGCAGCGGCGACAATGGGTAATATACCGGCAATTTCGCGATTTGGAGAACCGCCATGTCACCAGACCGTCAAACTGATGCTCGTTGAAGCGATTAAACACAATCACTTGCCCGTGGTTCGGTTACTGTACGGGATTGATCGAACCCAAATCCGCGCGTTTGAAATTCAATTCAGACTGGCGGTTAATATGCACCGAATCGACATTGTTGAGTTTATGCTTGAAATTGGCGTTAGCGGAGCAAGACAACAACTCGGCAGACTTGCTGCAATATACGGACTGGTTGATTTTCTGGATTTATTGCACAAAAATCAGTACCGCTTCGGGATATACGACTACGTCACTGCACTGTACCACAACCAGCATGCGTATATCGAAGAACTTTACGCGCGCCGGCTATTAAGCTAAATGGATCTCCCGCGACTGGCCAACGTTGTGGGTGGAACACCGCAAAGATACATCACCATCCTTGCATTCATGTCGTTATACATGGCATCGCGCGTCGCACTCTTTACACGATCGCGTTGACAGGCGGGCATCTGTGTTAGGTCGTGGTACAAAACCAACAAATTGTGCATTGGTGTATCGGTGTTGTTGGCTACACGCGGCAGCGTAGCACGCGAACAGTCGCCAATCTGAGCCATCGTTGCGGAAAATGACACAATAAACACAGCACGTGACAATTGTATATTCATTTCCCGATGTAGCCATTTTCGAAGGACCCATACGCAATGGCGACCAACATTTGCAACATTGTCGACCGCTATACCAGACTGCGTGGAAACACACCCAGTAACACAACGACCGGCTCGCGTGGAGTATCACCCGACGATATTTTGAATGCGATCAAACGCGACGACATTGACTTGCTCATGGCCACGTTTACCAATCCGGGCGTGTTTTCAACTAGAATATGGTTGAATCCTTTAGTTTTGTGTGCGCTCGCCGATACATCTGATAAAACTCGAGAAATTCATCGGTTGGCTCTGATTCGGAAATAATAAAAAACATTGGAATCGACATTTTTGCACTTGAATTATATGCCAGAAACATTCATCTACATATAACATCACACGGTAACATGAGTCTCTCTATAACGCTGGCCGTCCTGCTTTTTGTTGCTTCGGCGTATTGTGAGCCCGATGAAGGATCGGGTATTGAACCACCAAGTGAATTTTGCACTGTTAACAACCCGCACATGGTTAATTTTGAATTTGTTAACCAAACCACACTGGCATGGAAAACTGCAGTCAGAACAACACCGCCAGTGACTGATTCTTTTTACATTGGAGTTTATTCAAATCAAGGACTAGTGCGCAAAATACAAGCTCCCACTGCGTCGTTTGAATTTGTACATTTGCCGCGCGAAACGGTTGCTGTCACGTACGAACTGGATGCCATCTATGCTGCCGTTTTGGTTTCGCAAAATTCGGATCCATCTGGATTTGGACCAGATGTTGACTTGTCGGGTTTTACGTTTTGGAACACGGGATACAAAGACGCGTGTGTTGATATTGTACAAGCGCCCAATCTGAATTGTCGTTCAAAATATCAAATTTTAGAGTGCCAGCAGCCACATTCAGATAGTGGTCACAGAACCTTGTCAAATAATGCCATATCCGGGCTTGTTTTTCTTGCGATTTCAATCATACTATGCATAATTGCCGTGTATGTTGTGCGGCGTCGCTATTATCAACCGCGTGTTTTTGCGGTCAATTCGTTTAACACGATGGAATTTGACAACCTATCATTTGGCAAGCAACCAGACGACGAGGACTTGTTGGATTTGTCATCAAACGCATAATTATTTTATTAAAATCTTAACCAAAAACACTTTCTTGCTTGAGTACGACCAGCTTGAACATCAGTATGGCAAGCTTGGTGGAAAACAAAAACGGGTTTGTTTCTTTGGTCAGCATCGTGTGTGCTTCGTTCAGCCACTCCAGCCGCGCCTTGCAGTGCGATCCAACGTCTGAACGTCTGAACGCGTTTTTTGACATTTCAACCCCACAACTTTCGACGCTGCAGCTGAGCACCCGCGTTAACTTGCAAGCGTCGCATGGTCCGCGCCGGGTAGGTTGTAGCGGTGTAAAGTCTGTAATTTGGCCATTCAGCGCAGACTGTACGACCGGCGGTGTAAATGTTGAGGGATTTGCCCTGGACCCAAACCGCATAAAATCGCCCAAGTCAAGCAATTCAAGCAGTTTGGGAACAGCACGCTTGTTGTCTGCTTTCAACACGGACCTGATTGAAACAAGTTTGTCGTACTCTGGTATATACACAAAGTCCTGCATCACGCATTCGGGGCTTAATTTCGTTTGTTTGTACGAACCCTCATAGTCCTTGACGCGTTCGATGTTACAGCTTGGTATGTACAGATCCTTTCGCAATTTGTCTTTGGAGTCAAAAAACGCAGGTGGCAATTCATCCGGGTCGCATTCCAATTCCGATGGTGAATAAAACCAAGCAAATTGCTGTTCGCCACTGTCATTCGTGCCGTAAACAACGCCATACCCATTATAATGCGAGTCGGGTTTGTCGGTTTCCAACAACACCACAATAATGTCGCCGTCCTTGAGTGCCGGAATGTAATCGTCGTCGTCGGACGTATTCCATACATTCAGAACGCCGTCGTCACCCAAACTACTGTCTGAGTCGGTGCCTGGGTCGTCGTCAGAGTCGGAGGTAAAGCATATTTTTGTGCGCTTTGCAGCACTGGGCTGTTCTTGACGGCGCTTTGTACCAATCACGGGCTTTTGGCTTAAGCGTTCCAATTTGCTTGCAAACATGAGCGCAAATTCGTTAAACTCGGCTCTGAGCTCGAGCAGCCCTCTGTTAAAATCCCCCATGTTGGAAACTGACGCGATTACAAACACAGAATGTGTATCGTTCGCCAACAAATATGAAATTGCAAAATGACACGTATCTTGGTTGGAAAATAAGAATACAGTACTTTGTGCGTAGCTTGCGCGACAGCTTTGTCAATGCACATTCAGAACCCGCGAGCTCGTCAAATGACACAATGCCTGCCAGACCCCCCCCCCTAACGCGAAAATCCAGAAAATGTCCTCAGAAAAAAGTTCTTTCAAATCTCGTGTACGGAGTCTGTAGACGTTACTCTGCAGAAAGAACTTTTTTCCTGGGAACGGCTATCCTCAGAAAAAAGTTCTTTTTTTTCGTACAACTTTCTGAGTAAAAAGTAAAAAATGATGTTTTTTATTGGTACAAAATTCTGAGTTGTCCTCAGAATAAAGTTCTTTTTTTTCATACAACTTTCTGAGTAAAAAGTGATAATCGCTGTTTTTTATTGGTACAAAATTCTGAGTTGTCCTCAGAATAAAGTTCTTTTTTTTCATACAACTTTCTGAGTAAAAAGTGATAATCGCTGTTTTTTATTGGTACAAAATTCTGAGTTGTCCTCAGAATAAAGTTCTTTTTTTTTCGTACAAAATTCTGAGTAAAAAGTTATAATTGCTGTTTTTTTTTGGTACAAAATCCTGAGTTATCCTCAGAAAAAAGTTCCTTTTTTTCGTACAAAATTCTGAGTAAAAAGTAAAAA
>ERZ888423.2396-NODE-2396-length-14066-cov-7.823068_pt1 | contig 14066 bp, 12 predicted proteins | sample MGYA00520523_ERZ888423 | MGnify/ENA primary metagenome ERZ888423 (study PRJEB32303, sample SAMEA104408611) | aquatic metagenome | biome: Brackish water; feature: Pelagic; material: water | place: Baltic Sea | collected 2014-06-08T10:24:00 | depth 30,27 m ...
AAGACCACGGACTGGATGGGGAAGTACTTCTTCGCCGGCGGCACCATGCCGAGCAGAGACCTGTTGGAGTACTTCCTTCCCCCGGACCTGAAGCAATCCGCCGTCTGGGACATCAACGGGCGCGATTACAGCAGAACCCTGGAAGCCTGGCTTGCGAAGCTTGACGCTAACTCCAGTCAGTGCCTGGCCGCTCTGGAGGGCGGCCCCACATCCGCATCCGTCGCACTGCAGCGATGGAGGATGTTCCTGCTGTTCTGCTCGGAGGTCTTCGGCTACGGCGACGGCACCGAATGGATGGTCTTTCACTATCTGTTCGAGAAGGCGCCCGAGGCTGTGATACACGCCGCCTCAGACGCTCCCGCGGCGGACTGAGCAGGGGTTTCTGCCCTTCGGTACTGGCCGCGGGTGCTGGCCCGAGTGCGCTGTTTCGGCAGCCCATGCCTTCTCTGTGAGAGACTGGCTTAATCGCATCGATGCGATGGCACGGATTTGTTCCGCAGCCCCCAGGCCAATGTGCCGTGGGTCACCGTCACACTATTTGTCCGTTGGGAGTCCTCGTGCGTGCATCTACAGCCGCTGATCCATCCCTCGAATCGGGCTGGGTCGCTGGCGTGATCACAGTTCTCTACGGCGCATTGGCCGCGCTCGTCGCCGGCCTTGCGCTCGCCGCGGCGACCAGTTGGTCTTCGCTGGGGGTTGTCTCCTCTGCGCTCGCTTTCGGCCTGCTGGTCGGCCTGTCGACCCGCCTCATCGCCGGCGGGCCGATCCATGGGTGGGCGGGCGTCACCGGACGGGCCGCCATCGCGGTTGCGGTGGGAGTCGTCGTCGGCGAGATCGCGGCACTCGCCATTTTCGCCGGCGCCATCGACCGCAGTCTGGACGAGTCTGCGGCACGATCAGCTGACGCGGTGCCGGCGGTCGTGGAGGCCTCGACCGGCCTGGCCCAGAGTCGCGCAGCGCGAGCAGACCTCGACCTCGCTATCGATCAGTCCCGCGCGAGGCTCGACGAGACGCTGGTCATCGCTCGTTGTGAGTACAACCCATCTTCGGAATGCCCGCAGACCCGTATCACCGGACTGCCCGGCAGTGGGCCCGAAACCCTAACCGCCAATGAGCTTCTTGCCGACGCCCGACAAGATCTCGACAACTCCCTCGGGGCGCGTGAGCGCCAGGCACCCGGACTGGACGCTGCCATCGTCGACGACGAGCGCACGCTTGCGGACGCCCGTGCAGCCGCCACCACAACCGCAGATCGGAGCCTCGGCGCTCGGTGGGTCGCCATGCACGACCACACGTTGGCGGGCCCCGGTGCGCTTCTGCTGCGACTGGTCACGATTGCGTTCTTCGTTCTGTTGAGCCTGCTGCCGCTGATCCGCACCCTGTGGCGCGGCGAGACTGCCGACGAGCGGCGAGCCGCCGCACACGCCGTGCGTGAGGGCGCCGAACTCAAGGCCGACACCGCGATCGCGGTCAAGCGCAACGAGGTTCGGCAAGCCGCCGAAATTCTTTGGGCTGAGCAACAACTCGCCAGTGCGCGGCTTGCCGTTGAGGCTCAGCACGAGATCGACCGCGTGCGTCATCGCCGTCGCGTTGCCCAAGCCCTTGATGGGCCGATCCCGGTCGAGCCGCAGCGAGAAGAGATCGCGGCCCCAGTATCCGAACTGGGGTCCCAGCAGGTGTCCGAGCCGAAAGCGTTGGAGTCCACAATGGCGGCGCTGCCTGCCGGCCCAGAAGGACACCTTCCTGCACGCGTCGAATCCGAAGTCGTCAAGCGCGCGCAACCGCCGTTGATTCCGGATCTTCCTGACCTCACCAGGTCCGCGGTTCGCTGGATCCGTCCGTTCGTGCCCTCGATTGTCGCCAAGGCGATCGACACCACTACCCACCCCGTGCGTACCGCGCGCCAGGTGTTCGAAGAGGTTGAGGAGATTCACTTCTCATTACGGCGTACGCACTCTGTGACAGTGCATTCGGTGGACAGCGACCCCTCGCCACAAGTCACGTCGCAACAAGCCACGTCGCTACAAGCGCCCGAACTCCACGGCGACGATGAGGGTGCCCGGCGACGGGTCGAGTCGTCGCTGGTGCGAGACGATGCCGTCGGTCCGCAGGCCGACAGTCCCGCCGGTGCGTTGCCGAGCCGCGCCCGCGATATCCCGCTCTCGGCCGGGGAGAGCCGCGGACTGCCCGAACCCGCAGGCGCGCGCCAACTTCCGCCCGGTAAGTAGCTGTTCGCTACGCGTCATTCAGGTTGGTGCCGTTGGCCCGGTTTCGGTGAGCAGCCGTTCACCCCTGATGACGGCAGTGACCGCGTTGATCAGTGCCAGGTGAGTGAACGCCTGCGGGAAGTTGCCCAGATGACGCCCGCTGCGCGGGTCGATCTCCTCGGCGTAGAGCTGGAGTTGGCTCGCCGAGCCGAGGAGCTTTCCGCACAGTGCGCGGGCTCTGTGCAACTCGCCGATCGCCACCAAGGCCGATACCAGCCAGAACGAGCAGATTGTGAAAGTGCCTTCGTCGCCGGCAAGACCATCTTCGGTGTCTTCGACCCGGTAGCGCAGCACCATCTCGTCTTCGGTCAGCTCGTCCATGATCGCGTGCACGGTGTTGCGCACCCGTTCGTCGCTGCCGGGCAGAAATCCCAACAGCGGGATGAGTAGTACCGATGCATCGAGGGCTTTCGTGTCGTAATGCTGGGTGAATACTCCACGCTCATCGACGGCGTTGCAGAGTACGTCGTCGCGGATCTCTTCGGCAGCGCTGCGCCATCGCGCGGCCAGAGCGTCCTCACCTCGTCGGCCAGCGATCCGCGCGCCGGCGTCGGCGGCCATCCAGCAGGCAACCTTCGACGACGTAAAGTGCTGAGCTCCGGAGCGGACCTCCCAGATACCCTGGTCTGGCTCCCGCCAGTGTTCCAGTGCACACTCCACCTGGGTCTGCACAATCCGCCAGAGGCGATCCTCGACGCGGTGGCCCCCGGTGTGCAGGTCGATCGCTCTGACAATCGCACCCCACACGTCGTGCTGGCGCTGACTGTAGGCGCCGTTGCCGACTCGCACGGGTCGAGCGCCTTCGTACCCGGACAGGTGATCCAGCGTCTTTTCTGTGAGGATCCGCTCCCCGCCGACGCCGTACATCAGCTGCAGATGGCCGCCTTCAGCGTCGGCGATATCGGCGACGAAGTTGAAGAAATCGTTGGCCTCCCAGTCCAGTCGCAGAGTGTTGAACGCCCACAGGGTGGCGACAGTGTCGCGGATCCAGGTGTAGCGGTAGTCCCAGTTACGTTCACCGCCAGGGGTTTCGGGCAACGAAGTGGTCGCAGCGGCCGCGATGGCGCCCGTCGGAGCAAATGACAGGCCCTTGAGTGTCAGCGCGCTGCGCTGCAGGTGTCCGCGCCACCGATGGTCGGGAAACCTGCCGCGATCCAGCCAGTGCTGCCAGTGATGACAGGTCCATCGCAAGGCGTCGGAGGCCTCGGAGAGGGTTCGGGGCGGCTCGTGGTCGCTCCAGGACAGCGCGACAAAGCGGCGGTCTCCCTCCTTGAGCAACGTCCGGGCGGTGGCGGAAGTGCCCTCGAACCCCACATTGAGGTCGGTCGTCAACCGCAGTTGGAGATCGTTGGTCTCAACATGGACGGCGTCGGAGCTTCGCCGCGACTTCTTGGTGGCCGTGGCAACGGCCTCGGTGTATCCACCGTCCGCGTAAGCCCATTCAACCGGGGTCCGGCCGTAATCGAACACCGGGCTGCATTCCATGTTGACCTGGACCTTGCCGTTTACACAGTGGATCAGTCGGATCAGCACATGGGACGCTTCGTAGTCGGTGGGGGCGCGATGATGAGCTGGCGACCGCTGGGTCGTGTGGTGCCAGGGTCCGATCAAGAGCGCGTCGGTAACGACAAGCCAGCCACCGGTCGTCCACCAACTCGTCTCTGTCACCAAGGTTCCGGGGATGTATCGGCGGGCAGCGGGAACCGAGACGCCCGAAGGGGCAACCCTGAACTGACCGGCGTCACGATCCAGCAGGGCGCCAAAGACGCTCGGAGAATCCATCCGGGGTAGGCACAACCATTCCACCCCGCCGTCCGGCGCGACCAACGCCGTCGTGTCACAGTCGGAAAGAAACGCGTAATCCTCGATAGGCGGGAAATGGCTGCTGTCGAGCGGGTCATCCGCCACAGGGGGTTCGATCACGTGTGCCACCACCTCATAAACTTGTCGATTCGTAAATGCTGCGCTAATTCGCCCGGCAATGCAGGCGAATCAGGGGATCGGCCGTTTGTGAACCCAAAGGCCCGGGAAGCTGCGCTCGGACGTGACGAGGTTGACCTCCTCAAAGGATGCCGCACCCGCGTCAGCGACCAGAAGTGCTCCGGTCGGTGCAAAGGTCAACCGAACGGGTTGCGCAGGCCGTAGGCATAGGGGCCGAACGTGAGTGCGCCACCTTGAGGTTGAGCGCCTCGGATTCGGCTGATTGCATCAGGGCCAGCTCGGAACCGGCCGGATTCCCGTCTACCATCAACTGGGACAACCGATTTCGGACTGCCGAGGTGGTGTAGGCAACGTAGAGATGGCCGTTGCTGGCAAAGTCCGGATCGACGGCCAGCCCGCTGACTCCGCGCTCACCGAGCGTGTTGACCGGCAAGGTGATGAGCGGAGCGTTGGCGGCGCCGTTCTCGACAACCCCGATGAAGACGGACTCGGTCGTCTTGTGTGCGGTGGCGCTCAGCTCCGCGCAGGAGGCCTCGATGTGGCCGGCGAGCCCGGCCACCTCTGGCCGCGCAGCCGCTCCAATCCCAGTATGCGATGTCGGCGCCAAAGCCTCCGGGCATCGGCGACAATTCAGGAATGGACGTCAATGAGGTGCTTCTGCCCGGCGTGGGGCTGCGATATGAATTCGACAACTCCGCGGGCGACCGCATCGGCGTGATCGCCAAGCGGGCCGGGGACTTCGAGGTGGTGCTGTACGCGGCCGAGGATCCCGATGCCGCCCAACCGCTGTTCCATCTCAGCGTTGAGGAGGCCGAGGCGCTGGCGCAGATCCTGGGCGCCCCTCGCATCGCCGAACGGTTCGCCGACCTGACCCGCGAGGTGCCCGGACTCGATGCCGGTCAGGTGGCCGTGGACGCCGACAGCCCGTACGCCGACCAATCGCTTGGCGACGCCCGGGTGCGCACTCGCACGGGTGCCTCGATCGTCGCCGTCGTACGCGACGAGCAGGTGTTTCCGTCGCCGGGGCCCGCCGACATCCTGCGCCCCGGCGACGTGTTGGTCGTCATCGGTACGGCCGTAGGTATCACCGAAGTCGAGCGCATTTTCTACAAGGGTTGAGCACGTGCATGATTCGGTTGCGCTCCTCCTGCAGATCGGCCTTCTGCTGGTCGTTCTGACGGTTCTGGGCGCACTGGCGCGGCGCGTGTCGCTGTCCCCGATCCCGCTGTATCTGCTGGCCGGTCTGGCGTTGGGCGACGGTGGACTTCCGATGGTGCCCTCTGCCGTCGACTTCATTCAGACCGGCGCCACGCTCGGCGTCGTCCTGCTGCTGCTGACCCTGGGCCTGGAGTTCTCTGTCCGTGAGCTCTCCGCGAGCATGCGCAAGCACCTACCGTCGGCGTGGGTGGATCTTGCGCTCAACGCCACCCCCGGCGCCTTGGTCGGGTGGTTTCTGGGACTCGATTTCGTCGGGGTGCTGGCGATGGCCGGGATCACCTACATCTCGTCTTCGGGTGTGGTGTCGCGACTGCTGACCGACCTGCGCAGGTTGGGCAACCGGGAAACCCCCGCTGTACTGGCGGTGCTCGTTCTCGAAGATTTCGCGATGGCCGCGTACCTGCCCCTGCTGGCGGTGTTGGCCGCCGGCGGCGCGTGGTGGCACGCCGTGCTGGGGATGGCGATCGCCATGGTGGCGCTAGCGGTCGCGTTCGCGGCGTCCTACCGATGGGGGCATCTGGTGGCGCGCCTGGTGGCCCCGCCGGACTCCGAGCTGATGTTGTTGCGTGTGCTCGGGGTGGCACTCGTCGTCGCAGGTCTGGCTGAGTATGTGCACGTCTCATCCGCTGTCGGCGCGTTTCTGGTGGGCCTGACGCTGACCGGCGAGTCGGCCGTGCGCGCCCGGGGGGTGCTCAATCCACTGCGCGACCTGTTCGCGGCGATCTTCTTCGTCTCGATCGGGCTGATGGTGGAACCCATGTCACTGATCCCGATGCTGCCCCTGGCGGTGGCGCTGGCCCTGGTAACCGCCGCGACCAAGGTCGTTTCCGGGATGTATGCCGCGCGCCGGGAAGGCGTCGCCCGGCCCGGTCAACTGCGGGCGGGCACAGTGCTGATCGTGCGCGGTGAGTTCTCGTTGGTGATCATCGCCCTGGTCGGTGCCGCAATCCCGGTGATCGAATCCATCGCGATGCCCTACGTGTTCGTTCTGGCGTTCCTCGGTCCGGTTGCCACGTTGCTCAGCGGCCGGGCCGCACCGAGTCGGGTATCACCGCGGGTCATCCGGCCCGCGAAGAAGCCGCCGAGCCCCGGGGACCCTTGGTCGGCCGGCCGCTGACACCGATTCAGCGGTGTGACCAAGCGTTCTCGGGCGTCTCGTCACGAACGCGCAGCGCCGCGGACAGTTGGTGGATCTGGTCCCGCAGCTCCTCCATCTGGGCGGCCGTTGCAGCGCGGTTCGCGGAGTCCCCTTCGGATACCCGTTCCACGATCCACGAGGCCACCGTCGCGGTGATGACACCGATGAGGCTGATCCCGCCGATCATCAGTAGCCCGGCGATTACCCGCCCGGTGACGGTCACCGGGTACGTATCGCCGTACCCCACTGTGGTGACCGTTGTGACCGCCCACCAGATGGCGTCACCGAAGCTGGTGATTGTGCTGTCCGGTGCGGACCGTTCGGTCTGCAGCATCGCCAGCGACGCGACGTAGACGAACAACACTGCACTGCTCGCGGCGTAGACGGCGACCCGGCCGCGGATGGCGTCGCCCCCGGCCCGTTGCATCACTTTGATCAGGACCAGCAATCTCAGCAACCTCAGTGGGCGCAGGACCGGCAGCGCCACGATGGCCAGATCGAATAGGTGTCGGAAGAACCAACGCCGGCGCTGCGGCGCAAGTACGAGCCGAACCACGTAGTCCACGATAAAGGCCAGATAGAGCAGCGTCATAACGCTGTTGAGCAGGCTGTTCACTGCGCCGACCGGACTGCTAAGGACCTGGATCGAGTACGCCACCAGGAATGCCACCGCTACGGCGGTCAACACCCACTCGCTGCGGGATTCCCATTGCTCGAGCCGTTCGGCTGAACTCATCGATCGCTACCCAACCTTCCCATCATCGGAGCGCCACGCCCCTGCCGCCGGGGCCCTGGGCAGAATACGCCGACGGCGGGAACGCTAACCTCGGCGACACTATGGACATACTGCGTACCCCCGACGCCCGATTCGCGAACCTATCGGGTTATCCCTTCGAACCGCACTACGTCGACGTGATGGCCGCCGGCACCGACGCGGTTCGAATGCACTATGTCGACGAAGGACCGCGTGACGGCGCCCCCATCGTGCTGCTGCACGGTGAGCCGACCTGGAGCTATCTGTATCGCACGATGATTCCGCCGCTGGCCGAGGCCGGCCACCGGGTGCTGGCACCGGATCTGATCGGATTCGGCCGCTCAGACAAGCCCGGCCATATCGATGACTACACCTATCTGCGGCACGTGCAATGGGTCACCTCGTGGTTCGAGGCATTGGACCTGACCGACGTCACCGTCGTCGTGCAGGACTGGGGCTCGCTGATCGGGTTGCGGATCGTGGCCGAGCAGAGCGCACGTTTCGCGCGGGTGGTGGTGGCCAACGGGTTTCTGCCGACCGCCGACCGTCCGGTCCCGCCGGCATTCCGGATCTGGCGCGCGTTCGCCAAGTATTCGCCCTGGTTGAGCGCCGGCCGACTCGTCGGCGTCGGGACAGTCACCGAGGTGTCTGCTGCAGTCCGCGCGGGTTATGACGCGCCATTCCCTGACAAGAGCTATCAGGCCGGGGCGCGTGCCTTCCCGCAATTGGTCCCTACCTCGCCCGACGACCCGGCAGTGCCGGCCAACCGTGCCGCCTGGGAGGTGCTGGGCCGCTGGGACAAACCGTTGCTAGCGCTGTTCGGCGCCAAGGATCCGATTCTGGGCGCTGCCGACCGGCCGCTGATCAAGCACATCCCCGGCGCGGCGGGCCAACCGCACGCTCGACTGCACGGCAGCCATTTCGTACAGGAGGACTGTGGGCCTGAGCTGGCCGAACGCATTGTCGCGTGGAAATAGGGCGTCAGTTCTCGGCAATAGTGACCTAGCTCACAATCGACCCCAAAAAAGCGTAGCCTTGAGTCATCTCTCCACGAAAGGAGATGAAATGAAAGGCGCGCACCACGATCCGGTGGACCATGCCCGCACGACCCTTCCGCACGCTGGTGAATCGTTTATCGACACGCTCTGGTTGCCCGGACTGATCCTTATCGGTGTCGGCACCGTGCTGATCGCCGGCACTGTCGCGGCGACGGCGTACGGCGAGACGATGTTGTCGGTGATCCTCGGCCTGATCGCCGGGGCACTCGTTACCGCCGGCGCACTGTTGGTCTTTGTGGAACACCAACGGGTGAAGCGAGTGGAACGGCTCTGGCTGTTCGAGCACCAGGATCGCCCGCACCTCCACGCGAGCTAGACCGGCCCTGAGCGTCACACCGACAACACGTGGCCCTCACGGGCAGGGACGCTGCCGTCGAGCAGTGCGGTAAAGCAGGCTTCGACGGCCGCGGTGCCCTGCCCGGACACCACCGTCAGCCAAGGGTTCTCGGGATCGGTGATCGGTTCCATGAACGCCGCCCATGCCGCGCCGATGCGTTCGGCCAGCCCGGCGGGACCCCATTGCGCGGCGCGCTTGGCGGCCTGATCGGGCGCGAAGAACAGCACCGGCCGCGGGCCAGGCAGGCTCCCGCCTTCGGGTGTGTCCCCGCTTTCTGGGGCATCCCAGTGTGTTGCGCCGACCGCGCAGCTGTACCTCAGGAGTTCTCCGAGCCGCCGATGGACCGTCGCGCGTACCTGGGCGTTCCCGCTCATGTCGACGTACACCGCGGCGTCGTCGGGAAGCGAAGAAGCAACGTCGTCGTAGCGCAACACCTCGTCGTAGCAGCCCAGTGAACGGGTGAACTCAAGGTTGCCCGGTGAGGTGAGGCCGACGATTTTGACCTCCTTCGGTGTCCCGCGTCGCTGGGCCAGACAGAAGGCGGTTCCGTAGGCGGTCTTGCTCGATGCGCTGGACAGGACGATCGTCTCGGCGCCGAAGAAATCGTTGTCCCCGAGGAAGTCGTCGAGCAGGAATGAGGTGGAGAACAGTGGGCGTAGCAGGGCCTGCTGCGCCGCGAACTCGGCGACGTAGCCGGGGTCCTGGCTGCAGCGGATGTAGCGGTTGTAGATCGGGTGCAGCGCGCGGCGGTGCTCAGCGCCGTCGGTGAAACCCGGAGTTGCCACATCTTCGGGCGCCAGCACGACCTCCTCGGCGATCGGGAAGTAGCCGTAGAACCGCTCACCGACGTCGACACCCGGGCAGCGGGACTCCACCACCGACGCGAAGCCCCACACCGGGATTGAGCCGGTTGCCGCGTCACCGGTTGGGAAGAACTGCCAGTAACCCATGGCGTCGCCGAAGACGGCGTAGGTGATGTTGTTCGAGGTCAGCGCGAACTTGTCGATCCGTAGCCGGACGGACCCGTCGTCGAGGCCGGCCAGATCCACATCCTCCCAGGAGCTCTGCCGGAGGTCGCTTCGCTGGACCACAAACCGTGTCGTCACTGTCACTCCCTGCCGTTGACGCCGTCCGCCCACCGGCGGGCGCACCAAACGGTAGTGTCATTTGTTCGTCGAAAACAGATCGGGGGGTCGATGAACATCGGGGGGTCGATGAACTTGGTGCTTGGTTTGTCGATGACCTCATCATCGGTGCGTTGGGTGCTCGTTGACGGCACGACGGGCGAGGGCGCCACCCTTGACCGGGGTTCGTTGCCCACCGACACCGACCAGCCCGTCGACGCTGGCGCGCTGCTCAGCCCGCTGTTCGACAAGGTTGCAACCCATCGGGTGCACGCTGTCGGGCTCACCTGGACCGGCGCGGCGGAGACGACCGCCAGCGCGGTGTGGCAGGCCCTGACCGATCGCGAGGTCGAGAACGTCATCGCAGTCTCTGACCTCGAGGCTGCGGAGGCATTGACCTGCGGCATCGCCGAGATCGCCGGATACGACCGGGTGGTGGTGTGCGTCGTGGAGCCCGACGCCGTGGTCATCGGTGCCGCAACGCCGGATGAGATAACCGCAGACCGGGTCGACGCCGAGGCACTCGGCGATGTCGATGGCCTGAAGCCCGACGCGGTCTTCGTGGTCGGCTCCGGCGACGTCGCGGGCGTAGTGGCCAGCCTGGAGCGGAGTACCCAGGCGCCGGTCATCTCCGCCGACGACGCCGACCTTGCGTTGGCCAGGGGGTCGGCGGTGGCATCTGCCTCGGCGGTCGCCCTCCTGGACGCCTATGTCGAACCAGCGCCTCTTCCGGGGTCGCCGACGGCGGCGCTGGCCTCGGTGCTTGCCGTGGCGGTTCTCACCTTCGTCGTCTCGCTGTCGGTGGCGCTCGGTATGTCCCTGGTGCCCGAAAAAGAGGCGCCGCAGATGGCCCGCTCGGAGTCCTCGGTACCCGAGGCTGCCCCGGCTACCCCTGCCGCTCCGGCCAAGGCCGCTCCGCGTGCTCCGAAATCGGCCGCGCCGCGGGCACCCGAAACGCCCGCGAAGGCCGAACCCGTCGCTGTTGCGGTCCCGGTTCCTGACGCCGCGCTGATCATCGAGCCGCCCGACGCCCTGGTGGCGCCGCCGCCGGAAAACCGGGATCCGTTCGGCGGGCCTGCCTTCGTTGCACCCGCGCCGGCCTACATTCCACCGGCGCCCGCCTATGTGCCACCGGTCCTGCCGCCTAACTACCTTCCGCCTGCCCCCGCGTCGGCCTATGTGCCTGCGGTAGCGCCGCCCGCGCAGGCGCCTACCGCGGCTTCGCAGCAGCAACCTCGCCTGCGCGATCGGATCATCGACAGGATTCCGCTCATCAACCGACTCCACGAACCTGACCCGTACGGCCAGTAACTTCCGCCGAGATGGCACTCCAACAGCGAAGGTTCAGGACACGATGTGACATACCTCAGAAGAACCTTTGCCCGCCAGCGCGCCGCAACCGTATTGTTGATGCTGACACTGTGCGCTGGCGGGAGTCTCGTTGCGGCAGCGGGAGTCTCGGCGTCGACGGACCTACCTCTGCAGCCGCAGTGCGGGCCGGACCCGGTGACTCTGATCGACCCATGCCAAATCCAGTCTGCGCCGGGAGTCAGCGGTCCGAGCCCGGACGCCGCGACCGCAATCCCGTGGGATGTGGTGGACAGCGTGCTGTTCGGCTGAGCGGGGACTCGGCTTATCTGCTGTCGCGCCTTTCTCTACCGTCGCAGCTGGCACCGTTGCAGTGCGTTCCGGACCGGCAGGGGAAGCAGTTGCAGCCGCAATTGCTAGCGCGGTTGCGGTCGGGGCGGTCGTGTCCGTGCATGGCAATCTCCTTCAAAGGATGTCTCCAGGGGTACCTTGAGGTTAGTCCTGCGTACCTGGCCGCGTCGAGGTATTGAGCCGGACTGATAGCGGTTTGCTGATGCCTCAATCGAAGACATGCGGTAGCTTCAATCGACATTCCGACTGGCCGCAGCCGAGGGGAAAACCGGTGAATGCGACACCGTTCGGGCACTATCGGCTACAAAAGCTGATCGGCCAGGGCGGGATGGGTGAGGTCTATCAGGCCTTCGATACCAAGACCGACCGTGTTGTCGCGCTCAAGGTGCTTCCGCACCACATGGCATTGGACGAGGTCTTCCAGGCCCGGTTCCGTCGCGAATCGCAGGCCGCCGCGGGCATCAACGACCCGCACGTGGTGCCCATTCACGGGTTCGGCGAGATCGACGGCCGGTTGTATCTGGATATGCGCCTCATCGAGGGTCGCAACCTGGGCACGATGCTGGAGGAGACCGAGAAGCCACTCGGCGCCCCGTTCGCCGTCACGATCGTCGAACAGATCGCCAACGCGTTAGACGCCGCGCACAAAAGCGATCTGATCCACCGCGACATCAAGCCGTCCAATATTCTCATCGCCGGCCGTGACTTCGCCTACCTGATCGACTTCGGGCTGGCCCGCACCGCGGGTGAGAAGGGGCTGACGACGGTGGGCAGCACCCTGGGCACCCTGGCCTACATGGCGCCGGAACGCTTCGAGGCCGGCGAGGTCGATCCCCGTTCCGATATCTACGCGCTCACCTGTGTGCTCTACGAATGTCTCACCGGCTCAAGGCCTTATCCGGCTGACACCCTCGAGCAGCAGATCGCCGGGCACATGGTTTCTGCGCTACCGCGGCCGTCCGACAGCGACCCGCGACTGGCCGCCTTCGACGAGGTCATCGCCAAGGGCATGGCCAAAAAGCCCGGCCAGCGGTATCAGAGTGGCGGCGAACTCGCCGCGGCCGCCCGGCGTGCGCTCAATGCGCCAGTCCGCCGGGCCGGCAGTGGGTCCAGGCACGCGGCCCGCCCCAAGCCCAAGAAGCCGAAAAAGGCGCTCGCAGCAGTCGGAGCCATCCTGGGGGTCCTGGTACTGGCCGGGGTCGGTCTGTGGCAGTGGGCGCCGTGGCGTGACGGCGGCGGTGATCCGTCGCCACTGCGGGACGGGGCGATCGAGTCGATTGCGGCGACCGTGCCCGCCGACATTCGCGAGACGGGTCGTCTGGTGATCGGGGTGAACGTGCCCTACGCCCCGATGGAGTTCGAGAACGCCGACGGTCAACTCGTCGGCTTCGATGTGGAACTGATGACAGCGGTGTCCAAGGTGCTGGGCCTGGTGCCGGACTTCCGCAACTCATCCTTTGACGCGATCCTGCCGGCGGTGCAGGAGGGGACCGTCGATGTCGGGATGGCGTCGGTCACCGACACCAAGGAACGCGAAGCCTCGGTCGACTTCGTCACCTACTTCAGGGCCGGCACCCAGTGGGCGAAGCGATCGGGTACCTCGCCGAATCCCAACTCGCCATGCGGCGTCAAAGTCGCTGTGGCGGAGGGGACTTTGCAGGCAACTGAGAAACTGCCGCGCAAGAGCGATGAGTGCGTGGCCGCGGGCCAGGCACCGGTGGAACTGGTGGTGTTGTCCAGTCAGGACGAGGTGACCAACGCCCTGATCAGCGGCGAAGTGGACGCGATGTCCGCCGATTCGCCGGTAACCGGCTTTGCGATCAAGCTCAGCCGCGGTGAACTCGTCGCTGCCGGGGACGTCTTCGATTCCGCTCCCTACGGACTGCCCGTCCACAAGGGGTCGGGGTTGGCGGAGTCGCTACGGTTGGCGCTGGAGCACCTGATGGAGGCCGGTGAGTACCGGGCCATCGCCACGATGTGGGGTGTCGAGCGCGGGATGATCGACAAACCGCAGATCAACGGCGCGATCAGATAGGCCCTACTCCTCGTGCGCTGCAGACTCGTACCCTGAAGGAGTGACCTCAACGTCCCTGCCGCCCGGCCCGCGACTGCCCCGCGGAGTCCAGGCCGCGCTGATGCTGTGGTGTGGGCCGCGTTTCGTTTCCGCGTGTCGGCGCCGCTACGGCCACACGTTCACCCTGCGGGTCGCGTCGATGGGCACGGCGGTCTACCTCACCGACCCTGCCGATATCAAGACCGTGTTTGCCGGCGATCCACGCATTTACCATGCCGGAGAAGCCAACTCGATGCTCAAGGGGCTACTCGGCGACACCTCGGTACTGGTGATCGACGACGATGTGCACCGAAACCGCCGACGGCTCATGCTCGCCCCGTTCGCCCGCGACGCCGTCGCGCGGCAGGTCTCGGTGATCGCCGAGATCGCTGCGGACAACATCGCGGGCTGGCCCGTCGGCACGGCATTTCCCGTCGCTCCGCAGATGTCGGAGATCACCCTGGAGGTGATCCTGCGGACCGTCATCGGCGCCAGCGATCCCGTGCGCCTTGCCGCG